>WNFF01005779.1_pt1 | contig 15719 bp, 9 predicted proteins | sample 5400441 | NCBI WGS metagenome assembly WNFF01 (sample SAMN13153345, study PRJNA577476) | soil metagenome | isolation source: 120 cm saprolite under Douglas fir tree site 2 hole 3 replicate 1 | place: USA:California | collected 2015-04-18 | reverse complement strand
ATGACCACCCTCGTCGCCCGCGACTTCGACGCGAAACGCCTGTTGCTGGTACTGCTTGGCCAGGGCGACGATGCCGCGCGGCAGAGTCGCCGAGAACAGCAACGTGCGGCGGGTGTCCGGCGTGGTCTTGAGGATGAATTCCATATCCTCGCGAAAGCCCAGATCGAGCATTTCGTCGGCCTCGTCGAGCACGACCGCCTTGAATTCCGAGACGTCGAGCCGGCCGCGCCGCAGGTGATCGCACAACCGCCCCGGCGTGCCGACCACGATGTGGGCGCCCGCGGCAAGCTCGCGCTGTTCGCGGCGCGGATCCATGCCGCCGACGCAGGAAACCACGCGCGCATCGGCATATCGATAGAGCCAGGCGAGTTCGCGCTGCACCTGCAAGGCAAGCTCCCGCGTTGGCGCGACGATCAAGGCAAGGGGTGCGGCAGCCCGCTCGAACCGCTCGGCACTCCCGAGAAGATTCTTTGCAATCGCCAGCCCATACGCGACGGTTTTGCCCGAGCCGGTTTGCGCCGAAACGAGAAGGTCGCGGCCGGCGGCTGCGTCCGCCAGCACGGCTGTCTGGACCGGGGTCGGAGAATCGTAGTTGCGCTCCGCCAAGGCTCGGGCGAGCGGCGGAGGTGTGGTCAAGAATGTCACGAGATGGAGGACCTTGCTTGGCGCCTAGCGCCGGGACACGAAATGGGGCTTTGAGCCGAACGGCTAGAAGCTGCCGCCTAGAAAGATGCGCAGCCGCGTGGCCCGACGGATTTGAGTGAGATAAGTATGGTTTAGGCCATCCGAAACCAAAGCGCCATTCATTACTGGCGGTTTCGTGGAATATCGGCGGGCCGGGCTTCGCGGCGTTGGCGGCGTTACGAAAGATCAAGCTTGCAGACCTGACGCTCGGATAGACATATGTCCGCATTCTCGCGGCGCCATGCGTCCGAGGTTTGACCGAACTTTTGTCCCTCTCGATACAGAGGGCGCAGGGAATGCCGGGCGCCCGATGCGCCCGCAGCCGCGCGTGTAGTGTAGAAAGCACGCGCGTTAGTCACCACGGTCACACCGGAAAACGCCCGGCATTCCCCGCGCAATGGTTTTAACGGTTTCCTTCGTGCTCTCCCCGGTGACCGGGCTTGTTTGCCACCGTCATCGACGGATTGCTCCGCCAACTTGACACCAGCGTCGGGGCGTCAGGACCACACGACTTCGCCGTCCGCGTCAGCACGTTTCGTCAAAGCGCGCTGCCACGTCCACCGCATCCCGCCGCCTACGTCCGTGACGATCGCGAAACGCCCCTCTGTGGGACGGGACCGAATCGGAATATTCCTGTTTCTACCTCGCCGTCAAGCGAAATTTCGGAAATTCCGAAATTGATACCTTCCTGCGGGGAAACTCACGGATTATCAACGTACTGACTGCTAGTGCGGAATCCCTCCGTTTAAAAGCTCCCACATACTCTGCTGTCAATACGCATCTTACGCGTGTAGAAAAGGGTTTACTGCTTTGCTCCCGGTTGTGCTTGCGGTCGGATGCGCAGAGACCCTATTACTCGCGGCATCGGCGATATTGGGATTGATCTAGGCCGACGGCGGAAATCAATATTTCAGGTACGCCACTTCAAAGGCGGCCAGATCAAAACTCGAATAGTCAACTTTGTTGACGTTTCACTGAGATCGAGTGCACGCGGAAATAGAATGTCGACCAAATATCCAATCAGCCTTAAATTGAGTGCCTAATGCAATCAGCCCTGATTTATATATATTCATTGTATGGTGCATTGCTTGTCCCATTTGGAACGCCGGAGTTCGGACCTAAACTTGCCACTGGGCTATTATTTCTTGCGCTGCTAGTTTTTCTTGCCTTTCTTTGTTTTGCTCTACCCCAAGCCTATCGGCTTCGCTCAGCCCTAATTGCAATCAAAGGTGATTCTGGCCAAGAAACTGAGCAACAGAAACGCGCGATCTTTCACAATAAGTACGATGAAATCGATACTGCATTACTCTCCAACAGGGCGACATCAATCGTCTGGCAGGAATATCGTAAAACGCTCATTTTTCGCGGAAACGCACAACGAGCGATAATCTTAGCCTCGACCCGCCCGAGCAATTTCTTCAATGCGCGAAACCTTCTCGTCCAGTATGATTTTGTTCGTAGCCTGCCGAACTTCTTTGTCGGCTTAGGCCTTCTTGGTACCTTTATTGGGCTGATCGCAGCTTTGACGTTTTCGACGCAAAGCCTCACGGCGGCTGTCGACCAAGAGCAAATCAAAGAGGCACTAAATCGTCTTCTAACAACGGCCGCAGCAAAATTCTATATTTCAGCAGCCGGGTTGGTGGCGTCACTTACTCTCTCACTTCTGATAAAGCTCACGCTAAAGCACCTTCATTGGAGAGTGCATCAAATTAATGATACGCTGGAGGAGCGCCTGCTTTTGTCAGTGAGCAAACGATCACAGAGAAGCAGCTTTCAGTTCAACAAGATAGTTTGGAAGAACTAAAGCTCTTCAATACGAATATCGCAATGAAGATCGGCGATGCTGTTCGTTCTGCGGTTGAAGCTAGCAATGACAATCTCACGACCAAGCTGTCCGAAATCGCCGACTCTTTCTCTAAATTGATCGACGCTTCAAGTGAAGGAGCTGGCAAGGCAGTAGGCGATGCGATGAAGGGTGCTTTAGACACAAGCCTACGTCAGGCAGGGGAGGCGATTGGAGGCGTAGCCGCTGAGTTGAAAGGGTTGCCCGCTCAGTTACGCGCGACTGTTGCCTCGATCCAAGATGTTGGCAGCGCTGCCGCCCGGCAGCAGGAGGAGTTTGCTGCCAAAGTCCACGATGCATTAAAGGTGGTCTTTCACGACGCCGGTGGTCAGATCTCTAGCAATGTTGATCAGGGAACGCGGCATCTAGTAGAGGGCCTCAAGGATACCGGCTCTGCCTTCGGTGAAAGTGCAGCAAAGATCGGGGCTTTCTTTGAGCGCTTTAGTGGGAGCGGCGAAGATTATATGAAATCGCTGACCTCCCTGTCGACTCAGAACGCTAAGCTGGAGGGCAGTCTCACTACGATCTCTTCGCAGATTGTGGCCGCGGCCAACGGTGTAACCAAGGCGAGCGCAGCTGTAGACGACAATCTCCAGAAGTTACTTTCTGGTATTGGCGATGTTACACGCGTTTCAGCCGAGACGTCCCGCACTGTTAGGGAATCGCAAGAAGCGGTTCGTGCAGCAATTGAGACGCTTCAGCAACAGATGTCGCTACATCTGCAACGGTTCAATAGTGTCGATGAGAAGCTTGCAAACGTTTTCACCTCTATTGGCTCGCATCTGGAGTTGCAGTCCAAGCAGATGGGTGAGCAGCTAACGACAATGGATCAAGCTCTTGCACGCGCCGTAAACCAATTTGAACAATTGATCGACGATTTAACTGTAGCGATGTCAGCGCGTCAGGCGGCGGAGTGAAATGACTTCCAGCAGCGACCATCACCACGAGAACGAGGGTGAAGAGAGCTATTTCGTCTCGATGACCGATATTATGGTCGGCATGCTCTTTGTATTCATCATTTTGCTTATGTATTTCGTATTTCGAATCCAGAATACAAGTGAACCAATGGTGCCTCTCTCCGAGCATCAAGCATTACTAAGAAATTTCGAGACAGCCAAAGGCCGTATCAAAGAGCTTGAAGACGAAATCAAACGGCTAAATCAAAACCCTCTTGAGAGGTATTTAAAACTGGCTGACGCAGCCCGTGAAAGCATTCTCAGAGATCTACAAAGCAACATGAAGAATGTGACGGGAATCGGAGAAGGGGATGTAAAAGTACTGGCAGAGCAGGGGATCCTTCGACTGTCAGGAGATATGCTATTCCCAAAAGGCATATCAACCATTGCTCCAGGGTCTCCAAGTGACAGTGCGGTTAAGGCTTTGTCATCGGCTCTCTCCAAAGTGTTGCCCTGTTTTAGCCTTGGCCCAGCAAGCAATCCGACCAAAAGCTGTAACCCAAATGCCATCTTCATCGACGCCGTCTTCGTTGAAGGTCACACGGACAACGTGCCAATCACGGGCCTCTTGGAGGGAAGCATCAAGGACAATCTCTCCCTATCAGCTCGTCGCGCGATCAATACAGTTCAGGCTGTTTATGCCGACGCGCCGCGGTTAGGTCAGATGTTTAGTATCTCGCCAAGCCAAGAAGGTCGCCAACTCGGGCAGGGAACCTCACCCCTAATAAACGCAGCGGCTTTCGGCGAGACACGGCCCGCGTTTTCAAATGATACTGATGAAGGAAGAAAAAGTAATCGCCGCATCGACCTTCGTTTGTTGATGTATTCACCGCGGACAGACAATTTAAATGCAGTGCGTAAGCTCTTGGATCAATGACGCATCTTCTCAGAGCAATAAATGAATTCCCGATAAGGCGGGTGACGCGGTTGGCATTGCCTAACGGCACCGCTCTCAAGGACGCGTGTGCAGGTTTTAAGAATACAGCAAGTCTTCCGCGAGATCTGGACGAGAGAATAACTAGAATTTTGACTTCTTTCAAAAAACGGGAATCGGCCACATTGGATCGTCGCGATGTTCGGCTTATAGCAGCGGCTATTGGTAGTAGCGCGCTAATAGGCCGAAACGAACTGAGCGGGATTCTTGCCGAGATAGAGCGTCGCAAAGATAACCGCTTGATCCGTTCGGTCTTCCGCTCCTTGTTGGCAAGCTATCGTCAAGAGAGTTTTCGTCTGCAAATGCGTACATTTTTGGCTCGTTACGCGACCGTCTTACCATCCAGCACGCGTCACTTCTCCGAACAATCGGGGATTCTACAAGCTGACGAACATCTACAGGTGCTTGGTAAGAAGCTTGCACGAAGCAAGGATATCTATGGCTTCTGTGTTTCTAGCGGCATTACCAGCAATATTCTTGCTTCGAATTATGGCACAGAGCTGAAGCTCGCTGTGATCCGTGAAGCGGTAAAGATTGAGGACGCAATTTCCATCCAACAATGCTTGGATTGGGCATTTGCTGGAATCAGCGGAACACCGTTCGGGGATTATTATGAGGCGATGCTTTCACCGTTTGAGGCGGCACCGCCGTCGCCTGATGTGCAGAAAGTTTTGATGGGTGTGCTTGTATTAAAGTTTGGAGATCCGCGAATCCGAGTTTGGCCAGGGCCCGGAGGTAAGGACGGTGAAGTCAGGCGCGACGTCTGCGTTGCAACTATTAGGCGTTGGCTTTCGATTGAGTACTTGGACCTTTTCATCAAGATCATCGAAGCCACAGCAGAAGACCGTCAGTTCAGGCCTCGTAAGAAGTTCTGGCTCAAATACTTTGAGAAAGGGGTGATCTCAGATTTAACGCTGATTCTCGCTACCGATGCAGATAATATTGCGAGAACGATGCGAGGAAAGAAGGGGAACGCGGAATATATGCAGTGGGCGAATCTGAATCTAGCGCTGCCGAATCAGTCGGTTCTTCTGATGCGATTGGGTGACTTGATTATTGCTGAGTGGAGCCATAGCGGTGCGATGCGTTTTTGGAAGGCTGAGGACAAGGCAGCTCCCGTGTTCCATTTGAGCGAGTACAATAGCCCGAGGCTTAGGAATGGCAGCATCAAGATAAAGGTCGGGGTTGGTACCAGGGAGTCCTTAGTCCATCAGCCGAATGGACAATGGATGATGTGGGCGCGCAACGCGATTGAGTATCATACGGGTGTGAGCGTCTGAAATGCTGGAGGTCCGTTCCGAGCTCACCGAGAAAGGTTATCTGCTTCATCTTGGGAGCCGACGCGAGGGTTTACTGCGAAGGAAAGTCTCGTTCGATCTAACGTCAGATTGGGAGGCTGGGCTTACGGAGATTCGACCTCTTGTCGCCGCGATTATCGATGAGTTGGAACAAGCGGGCAAGCTAGGTCGGCATAATGCGGCCAGCAAATTTCTCGGGTTTGCTGCCGCTGCCGAGATTCAGAACAACGATGCAGAAACGCTGAACCTCCTTCCGCCTTTTCCCTATCAACTCGATATACAAAGCCGGGGCACACTTGGTACCAACAATTTCCAAATTCAGTATCACGTAACGCAAGGCGGCGTGCGTGTGATGGGGACTTTTTCCGAAGGTGTCTTTACCGCGAGTGGAAAATTTTTTCGGATCGCGGGGCTACTCTTTTCAATCCTAGCAGGGATCGAACGCTTAAACGCAGAAACGAGTTCTGAAGGGAAGGTTGAGCGGTTTGCTGCACTTCGTTTGCTTCTCCCAGAGGACATCAGCGATTCTAATATTCGCTCTGAAAACTTCCTGCTTAGGATACGAATTGCTCATGTGACTGCAATCAGCCTAAAACCGTCGATTGCGGACGGTAATATAAATTTCGATCCAATCCCTATGCGACGGAAAGATCCTGACGATCACGAGGCCGGAGCAGAGCTGGCGATTACGCCAATGGCAAGCGAGAAATTTGCCCGTGAATTTCGTAGTCAGAGAACTGTAAACTCGACTTATGCACTCGAGTCGGGCCAGTATCTTTATATCGACCCCTCTGTTCGCGCTGCGCTAAATCTGGTGAAACGGAAGCAAAATGCCAACCTTGAGGAGCGGATGGCTTTCCTTATGTCCCCCGCCCGCGCGATAACGGAGGCTTACGGGAAGACTAGTGTTGAGGAGTCTGAAGTACCCGTCGGAGAAACGATTTTCTTCGAAACTGCGGAGTATTCCCAACGTATCACAGGCATCGGAGAGTGGATCCCACCCCAACTCAGTTATCTAGAAAAGGAACAAAACAACTGGCTCCCTGAACGGTTCTCCGTGGTGCTCGCCGGGAAGCTCGTGACGGGTGAGCCTGACGACGTCCCCGGCTGGATAGAACAAGTGAAAGCAGCGCTAGTTTCGAAAGAGAACCACGTGCAACTCGGCGGTGTGCACGTGCCCGTTAATTCTCCCGGCCTGCTCGCGACCCTTCAACGTCTTCAGCCGGTGGAGGCAAGGCCTAAAGATGAGAGCCTTAGCGAAGGCAACCCACCCGCTGAGCTTTCGAGACGCCGCATCAATATTCTCCAGACAAAAAGCAACTTTGATAGCTCTCAGTTTAAGCGACAGCTCAGGGAGCGACAGCTGGGAAATGCTTCTCCGCCTTCGATGAAGTTACGATTGAAGAGCCATCAAGAAGAGGGCGTTGCGTGGCTAACTAGCTGCTACGGCGCGGGCTGGCCGGGGGTGTTGCTTGCTGATGATATGGGGCTTGGCAAAACGCTGCAAAGCCTGTCGTTCTTAATGTTGATGCGGCGTGAAGGTGTTGTTCGGAGTGGCCATCCGGCTCTTATTGTTGCACCAACAAGCCTTCTGCGAAACTGGGAGGATGAGCATAACAAATTTACGTTCGATGAAGGATTGGGTAAGCCGCTTGTAGCCTTTGGGAGTCAGCTTCGGAATCTCAGGCTCGGAAATGCGATAGCGGATGGCCTTATGCTGTTGGATTCTGCGCAGATAGCTGAAAGCAATTGGGTACTCACAACCTACGAGACGGTCCGCGACTACCACATGAGCTTTGCGCGGGTGCCCTTCAGCGTCGCAGTGTTGGATGAGGTTCAGAAAGCCAAAAATCCAACTACCCGCATCAACGCGACGTTGAAGGCCTTGAATGTCGACTTCGTCGTCTCGATGACAGGAACGCCTGTTGAAAATAGCATCTCAGACCTTTGGGCGATTACAGACATCACCGCACCCGGCTACTTTGCACCTCTCAAGGATTTCATGAAAACTTACGGAAAGGCAAACGCGCCTGAATCCCGACAATTGGCCCTCGAAAAGCTATCGGGTGAACTGTTGCAAAAAGCCAAGATCGATGGGCGTGAGGTTCCGCCCTATGCTCTCCGGCGCATGAAGGAGGACGTAGCAAAAGATTTGCCGCAAAAGCACCAGGGTCCAATGATCCGGGCCAGTATGCCTGATATTCAAGCTCAGCGGTATGCTGACGTGAGTGCTGCGACACAGGCGGGCAAAATCAAAATTTTACGTGCCTTGCATGATTTCCGGTCAATCTCCCTGCATCCGGTCGATCCTGAAACAGTAGGGGGTGGACTGATAAAGGGCGACGAATATATCAAAATGTCGGCACGGCTGAGCCAAGCTTTCGACAAGCTTGAACACATCGCAATGCGAAACGAGAAGGTCATAATTTTCGTCAACAGCAGGCGCATGCAGACAGTCTTGTCGCGATTAATCGAGCAAAAATTTGGTTGTACAAAGCCGGAGTTTATTCGCGGCGATACCATCCCTGGACAACGCCAAGAGATTGTGAATCGCTTTTCCACGCTGAAAGGATTTGCTGCATTAATTCTTTCGCCCCGCGCTGCAGGGGTAGGACTTAATATCGTTGCGGCGAACCACGTGATCCATCTGGATCGCTGGTGGAATCCGGCTGTTGAGGATCAATGTACAGACCGTGCCTATCGTATTGGCGCAACGAAGGAGGTGTATGTCCATACGGTAGGTGCCGTGCACCCGCTTCTGCAAAACAACTCCTATGACGTAATTCTCGATCTTCTTCTAACAAGTCGTCGAGATATTTCCCGACGTATCTTCACCTCATGCGAGATTACGGTCGCAGATTTTGCAGATGCCTTGAACAGGGCAGGGAGCGAACGTAGCTCTGATGATATACTCGTTGAGATAGATCGATCCGGCTATCTGGGGCTAGAGGAATTTGTGCGCGACCAGTTGCTTTCCGAAGGATTGGGCGCGAACCTTACACGGCGCACCGGGGACGGTGGCGCAGACATCGTTGTAAGAGATGAGCTTGGCGAAATTATTTACCTCATCCAATGTAAGCATACCTCCAATATTGAGAGCCCGATGGATGGCGGCCTTTTGCAGGATGCGCAACGCGTTCGCGAAAACTGGCGGGCTCCTGACGCGGTCGTGTTTGGGGTTTCCAATGCCAAGAGATTTGCGCCAAGGGTGGTAGAGGGATTCAGAAATATAAAGGGTCGCCTCATTGCGCGTGACCAGCTTGCTCGTGTCCGCTTTAGCTAAGGCTCACGGATACCGATCCTGGACCGGTGACGCGAAAGCTCATCCTTTAGGGACCAACGACGAACGCGAGCTATTGTTCTGACGACAGGTGGACGATCTGGCTCCCGCCATTCATCGCCTTGAGGCTGCTGACGTAGTCCTCAGGACGCTGCCAGCGGAGAGGAACTTTCAATCCCATAAAATTTGCGATGCTACCGATAAACGAAGTGCAATTGGCTGTTTCGGCGTTCCAGACCGGTGAACTCGTCTGTAATTTCTTGATGTACGCGAACACCCTTTTTGCGTCCGGCTCATTTAAGTAAACCCGGTAACTGGCGGTCAAGTACTGCGGATCAAGATCGCCATAGCTTGCCCCGGTCTCGGACGGCACCCACGTCACATGACCAAGTACATAAGCTACGGTGTCTCCCGCGGGGGTAAGGCCCGCGACTTCAACTTCTCGCTCGCTTGTCTTCCCGAACCAGACGAAAGCGTGTCCCCAGCTCGCCGCCGTTCTGGCTCTGAAATCAACGTAGTACGGGCCCTTTGCTGATCCCGACCCCGGCCTTCGGGTCGACTGTGGCGCCGGTTTCGATTCAATGGGCGCCTCACTGGAAACAAGCGCATTCGCGTCGGTGGTGCGCTTCTGGACCTCCCGTCTCTGGGAGATGAAACGTTCCGAACCGGCGCGAGTGTCAATCTCGTGCGCAGAAGCTGATTGGATTTTGCACTGGAGCAAGAGAGCGAGTGCGAATCCCGCAAGCAAGCATAGTCCCAATCTCTTCGGCCTATTTGCCACGCTTCGCCCTTCAGCTGTCGACGATAGAGGTCAGATTCAACGAGACCTTCAGTCAATACCGCGTATTAGTAGACCCGCGTCCCGACGGGCGCCTTGCCGATTGGGGTCTTCCCGATCGGGGCCTTGCCAATCGGCATCTTGCCGACTTGAGCCGTCTGATAGACGGGAGCGTTGCACCCGCTATAATCACAATTTTCATCACGGTATTTCTCCTTATAGGTTAGAGGAAACAAGGCAGTAACTGCCGAGCGTTCCCTCAAACACGCCGTGAGCATGAACGTCGGAATACGTCTACAGTGCGGCAGATAGGACACGTTCAAGGAATAGGTCTACAGTGCGGCAGATATGACACATGCGGGAACCTCCACCCTATCGGGTCAATGGAGCGATAGCCGAACGCCGTTGTCGCGCCAATCCATCCGAAGGCGATGCCAAGGCGATATTGACGACCGGCCTAAGTTGATCTGCTAAGAGTCCAGGCTGTGCGAAAAGTCGCGCGTGGGCAAAATGTAGAGAACGCAATTCTTCCAAATTGCATTTCCGGGCGCATGAGGAGCATGCTGCCCGGGCGCGGGGCGATAGTTGAGACTAACATTCTGCGCCGTCGGCAAGCGTTCGAGTTTTCACACTGCCTGAGTCATTCGCGTCGATTTAGCTCAGAGTTACTTCCGCTTTTCCCCTGATAGCCGACGTTCGTCAGAGGGGTCGGCAAGTCCGAAAAGTGCCAGCGGACCAATGCAGCGCCGCACGGCGGCGCTTCCAGTTCAGCCCGGAGGCGAAATCCCCCGCAAGACGTCCCTGAAAATGCCGGACTGCACTTGAAACGCTCGCGGGCTGTAGTCCTGGTAGTATCCCGCGGTCACCACGACAACGAGATCGAGCTCCGGGACGATGCGAATCGACTGCCCGCCTCGACCAAGCGCGCCAGCCCAGTGGACCTCACGCCCATTGAGCAGGGAGCGGCCGAGCCACCATAGGTATCCATAGAAAAAGAGGCTCGTGGCGTCCATCCGCGGTGTCATCGAGGCGTCGATCCAGGCTCTAGAAACGACCTGGCGGTCGTTCCAGCGGCCGCCCGCAAGGATAAGCTGGCCGATTTTTGCCATATCGCGTGGTCGCAAGCGCAATCCCCCTCCGGCATCGGTATCCCCCTTGACCCGAATCCACTCTACGCCGGTAATGCCCATGGGCTCGAACAACGTCTCGCGCGCAAATTCGTCGAGGGGGCGTCCGGTAGCCTTACGGATTATGGCCGACACGAGCGTTAGCGCGCCGGTGTTGTAGAAGAACTCTTGTCCTGCCGGGGCAGTCGCCGCAAGACCGAGGACGTAACGACACGGATCGGGCGCCATATGCATGCGCACCTCATCGTTGTTGTCCTCGTTGCTCGGGATGGCCTCCACCCACTCCAAACCCATCGACATGGTGAGCGCGTGCAACAACTGGATGCGTTCCTTTTCAGGGGAACGCAAGTCTGACAACTCGGGGAAGAAGCTGAAGATCGGTTCGTTTATGCTGCCTATTAGCCCGCGATCAAGCGCGATCCCGACCGCGAGTGACGCGACGCTCTTTGAAACCGATTTCACATTGTTCAATGTATCGGCGTCGAAGGTGACTTTCCCGACCGGGCGGCCGTAGATCTCGTCGGAACCCCTGAAGTATCGCTCGAAAACCAGCTTGCCACTACGGGCGACCAGCACGGCATGTATATTGGCATCGCTCGAGGCGGCGAGCCGATCAGCCATCCTGCACAGCGCAGCGCGGTCGATGAGCTTATCCTCATTGATGGAGGCGACGGGCCAGCCGTCGTCTCGCGCGACCGGAACACCGCAGCCGTCGGGCGGGTCCGCGTACACCGGCAACGCGGTGAGCGGTGCCAACGCAGCTCCACCGAGAAGTGAAACAAACTGGCGCCGTCTCATTCGATCCTCTCGTTCACACCTTTTGCGGCCGCCCAAACATGTCAGATGGTCTTGCAAAGGGCAATTGCTGAGGCGCAAACACGTGCCTCACCGAGGTCAGCAACGGGTCATTCGCGTCGATTTGGCGATGTCAGAGTTACTTCCGCTCTTCCCCTGATAGCCGACGTTCGTCAGAGGGGTCGGCAAATCCGAAAAGTGCCAACGCACAAGAGCCGAAATCCCCGCCTTTCAACCTGTCCCGGACGCGCACACTGCCGGCACCGCTTCCGGCGCGCCCTATGCAGGCAACTTTCGGCACAAGTCCTCTCGAAAGCGACCGTGCAGCGGTGGTAAGCTAGCCCTCACAAGCCGCTTTTTAGGATCAGCAATTCCTGAAAGGCGACAGCGCAGGAGCCACGCCAGTCACAATTGCTGGTCAGCTTCGAATAGCGCAAGGAACCGGCCGATTACCGGTTGTTGTTCTTCAACACGCGTCCAGTGGCTACGATGCACGCATCGATGTCTGGTCAAGAGAGTTGAATGAACTTGGCATATCGACATTCGCACTCGATGGCTTCACTGCTCGTGGGTTCTCCGACTTAAATCCGAACTAGGCGTTGCTGGGCCGGCTCAATCTGATTCTCGATATTTATCGCTCGCTTGAGATTCTGGCCAAACATCCCCGAGTCGACCCGGCTCGCATTGGCCTGATGGGTTTCTCGCGCGAGGGCCAGGCGGCTCTCTACGCGAGCCTTAAGCGCTTCGATGCCATGTGGAACAAGTCAGGCATTGATTTCGCTGCTTATGTGCCGTTCTATCCTGACTGCATGACGACCTTCCGGTCCGATACGGAAGTTGTTGACCGGCCGATCCGCATTTTTGGGGGCGCGCCCGACGACTATAATCCAATCGCCGTCTGCAAGCCCTATGTAGCTCGCCTACAAGCTGCGGGCAAAGATGTCGTATTAACTGAGTATGCGAACGCCCCCCATAGCTTCGATAATCCGCTTGGTGCGCAGCCGCCAAAAGTACAGCCCACGTTCGAGAGCGTACGAAATTGCAGAATCCAGGAAGAGGACAACGGCGTCTTGATAAACTTGGATACCGATCAGCCATTCACGTACAAAGATGCTTGCGTCTTCCATGGTCCGCATACCGGCTACGATCCGGAGGCCGCGAAAGCTGCGAGAGAAGATGTCAACGCGTTTTTCAAATCTCTATTTAAGCTTTAATAACACCGTCGGCCTACGCAGCACCGCTAGTGTTCCCGACCTCCTCCTCGCTTGAGCGGCTGCTTTTGAGGAAGCACGATAGGTGGGTGGCGGTAGTGCGTTGATGGCCGATGATGACCGATCACTGTGATTATCGAGGGCTTGCCCGAAGGATAGCGGGAACTGCAACTTTTGTGAGCCACATCATACTCTCCGCCCCGACACGCGTGATAACCTGAAATTGCCGCAGTACGACGGCACCCGTTTTGCGCATGATGTACTCGGCCAAAGAGTCGCATGCGCTAGACGCCTCTGATGGCACACGTGAGGCTGCATTCATCTTTTCAAATTGATGGAGGAGTGAGGACCGGTTTTCGCGTGACTCAACACAGTTCGGCTTAAAATGTAGGAGGATAAGATGAGTTGGACACCGAAAGTGCAATTCAAAAATCCGGATTCCGCCCTACGTCCGACGGATGAGGAGATATCGGCCAGGTTACTCCGAGGACGCGTCAGCAATACCGCCCTAAGTATTTACCAAGCAAAGAAACGTGAGGGCTTTGGCGCCCCGGTCCCGTTCGCGCGGCCGAAGCTCGGCCGCGAACACCATGATCACATTCACCCCCCACATAGGCATGCGATCGAGGTCAGTGATCCGGCTTTGGACAGGAGCGATGAAACTGCGGTCGCCATCAATCCCAAGAATCCGCGCAACATTGTCGCGGGGGCGGCCAGTTTCAATGGGACACAATTTATCAACACCGCTTACGTCACCAAGGACCGTGGCATGACATGGAAGACGGTGACGGTGCTCACAGATACCGATGAAGGGGCGGGAATCGCTTTCGACGATTCACACAACTGCTATTATACGACGATGCAGGGTGGCTTCTTCCCAGTGTGCGTCGTCAGCAGAGACGGCGGCATGACGTGGAGCCAGCCAGCGGCTTTCGGTTTCGGCGACAAGACGGCTGTCGCGGCGCGCGGCAAGATCGCGCTCTGCGGGTTCGATCGCCTGAACACCGAAGCCTGCGCATTCACACTGGATGGAGGCGTGAATTGGACCGTGCACGATTTCACGGATAGCGGCATTGGAACGGCGCCATTGGTCAGTTACGATCACAAGCGCTTTTACATCATATATGCCGCATTGGATAACAATCTCAAAATCTACGCGAGCCACGATCAGGGCCAAACCTGGACCGGCCCGACCACAATTGTCGCAGGGAACGCGCCTGAGAGTACGATTGCTGGTCCACTTTCGTATGAGGGTGGGGCACTAACTAGCCCTGGTACGAACGTCGCCATCGATAGACATGGCCGTATTCATGTCCTGTACATCGACAGCAATAAGCGGGTGCCGATGTATACGTCGAGCCACGACCACGGCGCGACATGGAGCAGCCCGGTCAATGTAAATCCGAGGCGACCTAACGATGCACACATGTGGCCGTGCCTCTCGTGCACCAAACATGGGGATCTCCAGGGCGGCAGCATGGTCTACGATCAGACTCTCGGCAAGTACTCGATTCTTCTGCACCTTAAGGCTGAAGATGAAGATGAGTGGAAGACAGTGGAGGTTGATAATGGTCCGTGGTCGGCGGCAGGACCATCCCCGAACTTCCGAATTGGATTCGGAGACTATTTTGATTGCGATAGCCTGCCGGAGTTTGGAGTTTCCGTGATGGCTTGGTCCGAGACTGCCAATGGACAACAACCTTGGCAATCATGGGTGCGGATTGTGGACCGGTGGGAATGGGAGGACGAGCGGGTAAGTGCGATCGAGGATGAGATCGACCACTTAATGGAGGCCTTTGAACTTGGTGAGCTTCCGTTCCCAAGGACAGACGAGAACGTCGCAAGCTTCAAAGCCCGCGTCGAGGAATTGCGTCAGAAGCAAAGAACGGCACAAACCGAACTGCAAGAACGCCGCGACGCGAATCCTGTGCCGGCTGAGTGATGCCGATGACGCACTCAGTGCAGAATATTCCAAGCTATAATCCTTGAGAAATTGGCGCGACTGCGAAAGCAGCCGCGCCCTTCTCGGTTGATGGAAAATGTCAACACTTGATTTGGGCGATGGACGGACGCGGGCAAGAAGTTCCTCGCAGAAGCCCAGACGCTGGCTGGACGCACATGATGACTTCCGTCCGGGTCATTCGCGTTGTTCTCGCCGTAGGCCAGCCACTTCCGGTCTACCCCGATGAACAGACATCTTCAGATTCGGTTGGCATGTCTCAAACCTGCCAATACATTTGGCTGCGTGCTAATGAGTCCGCGCCCCTAGATCAGCGCTTCCATGAAACGATCCTACGATCCATCGTTTGTCATTCCGGGATGCGCCTTTGGTCGGCGATAGCCGGCCAGAGGTGCAGGCCCGGAATCCATATCCCCTGCAGGGGTTATGGATTCCGGGCTCGCGCAAGAGCGCGCCCCGGAATGACAATTGTTGTTAATGGTCGCTACGGACCGAAATGATTCGCACTTCGGAATCGATGAACTAGTTAATTGATTTGCTCGACGATAAGCGCGTCGTTCAAAGCCAGAACTCCGACCATTGCTGCTGGTTTCATCGGAAGTGATTTGCCCGACGGGCTTCCGCTGAAGGGGTCTGTCGAGTCCCTTTCGCAAAAATAATTCTGTTTCCCACTACCCCAAATCACTTCTATACCCGCTGTTGTCTCGCCCCATCGAGGGGCGTATCGCGATCGTCACGGACGCGGGGCGGGATGCGGTGGACGCGGCAGCGTTTTGCGCGCGACGGGATCGCAGGGCGGGTTCTTAGGGACTTGTGAGCGATCAACAGCACGCGGACGAGAGATGTTGTTGCG
>WNFF01002590.1_pt1 | contig 15722 bp, 12 predicted proteins | sample 5400441 | NCBI WGS metagenome assembly WNFF01 (sample SAMN13153345, study PRJNA577476) | soil metagenome | isolation source: 120 cm saprolite under Douglas fir tree site 2 hole 3 replicate 1 | place: USA:California | collected 2015-04-18 | reverse complement strand
CGGAAATTGCGTCGGCGGCCGGATTCTCGGATCAAAGCCATTTGGCCCGGCGCTTCCGCGAACATGCGGGCGTGTCCCCGCGCGATTACCGGTGGTCGATGCGCTGAATATGAATTTGCAAGGGCGACTAAGTTATGAAAGCCGCTATCGCGAGCGTGCCATTGCGCGACTGGCTCCTCAAAAAGCCAGGATGGCTCGATCATCAGACCGCGCTCGGAGTGACCTTTGCGGTCAAGACATTTGCGGCATCCCTGCTCGCACTCTACATCGCATTCTGGGCTGGCCTCGACGATCCACGATGGGCGTTTCTGACCGTTTTCGTGGTATCGCAACCGGACAGCGGACTCGTTCTCGCCAAGGGCTTCTATCGTATCCTTGGCACCATCGCCGGAGTGCTCATTGCGATCGCGCTGGTATTTGGTCTGGCCCAATACGGCGAACTCTTCGTGGCCGCGGTAGCGTTATGGATCTGTTTCTGCAACTTCGCCGCCCGTGCGGTACGCAGTTTCGCGTCATATGGCTTCCAGCTCGCGGGCTACACCGTAGCAATCGTCGGCATCCCGGCCGCGCTCGTTCCGACTGGAGCCTATCCTTTGGTGGTGGCTCGGTTCACGGAGATCGTGCTTGGTATCGCCTGCGCGGCGCTTGTCAGTCGTTTGATCCTGGTGCGCGAACTGTCACCGAAGCTCATCGAACTCGTCCGCGCTCTGGCTCGCCGCGCCGATAGCTTCGCAACCGCCGTGCTCGACCGCGATGCCGACCGCGGGCGTGTGGCAGCCGAGCGGGCCGAGCTCGCCAAGGCCTATCTCGACATCCAGGCAATGCAGCATTCCACGTATTTCGAGAGCGCCGATGCGCGTGTTCTCGACCAGCCGCTGCGCAGGTTGACCCAGGCCGCGGTGGAGCTTTGCACTACGGCAGAAGAAAAAACTGCATCGCTCGATATCGGGGCCGGCCATACGAACGAGTCCCTCACTGGAGACGGCCCCATAGTATCTGCGATGGTAGGCGCAGCGGATGAGCGCGACCTGGAGCTTGCGCGTGCCCGGCTTCGGGACGCCATGGCACGTTTCGAAAAAGGCGAGGAGCTGCCGGAGCCGAATATCGCCTGTAGGCTTTGGTCGGACCCTGTCCCCGCCGTTCTGATCGGGATCCGCTCCGCGCTGGCAGTCGGGATCGCCTCCGCCCTTTGGTTCGCGACGGCTTGGCCGAACGGCCTGATCGCGGTCATCATCGCCGCGGTCGTGTGCAGCCTGCTCGCGTCCCTGGAGCAGCCGGACAAGATCACCATGGCCGCTGCGGCGACCATTCTCATCGCAGCGGTCCCGGTTTTCGCGACCCAGTTCTACCTGATGCCGCTTGCAGTCGACTTTCCTTCCATGGCGGTGGCGCTCGCGCCGCTGATGCTGACTTGCGGCTTCATAATGGCGCAGCCGCGCATCGGCCCGCTCGGCCTCTTGTCTGCCGTGTACTTCGTCTTCGCATCGAACATCGACAATGTCATGACCTACGATGCCGGGGCGTTTCTCAACTCGTCCCTTGCTATTCTCGTCGGCATAGCGATCGCGGTCGTGCTGTTTGCGACCTTCTTCCCCGAGACCCCCGCCTGGGTGGCCCGTCGCTTCCGCAGGCAGCTCGCTGTCCACCTGAGCTACCTCATCAGCGCTTGCCCGTGCGGCCCGGCTCTTCGATGTTACCAGCGCGCCCTCTACGAACAGCTCGGAGCAACGCTTGCGCGCGTCAAAGACGAACCGAAGGTCGCGCGTGAATGCTTGACGAGCGCGCTGGCCGCGCTGTCAGCCGCACAAGCAATCGGCCGTCTCAAAAGCGCCCTTGATGGGACGGCGGTGGCGCCCGGACTAGCCGCCGAGGGCTCGCGTCTGCTTGCCCGGCTGTCGCAGACCCTTCGCAATCCGTCTGTCTGGACATTCGCCAGGAGGGCCGCAGAGGCGCGCGCGCTTGGTCGCCATGGCCTCGCAACGGTCCGAGGCACGGCTGAGCCGAAGGAAATCGAGGCACTGAGTGGGCTCGTCGTCGGATCGGTGACGCTCGGCTCCGATCTCATGCGCGCGCGCATGATCTTGCAGGGAAAGTCGCATGCAATCCCAATTTGATCTCTTGGGCGCGTTTGTGCCGATGATCGCCGCCTGGTTCGTGCTCTCGCTGGCAGTATTTGTTCCAGCCGACGCATTGCTGACCTGGCGCGGCTTTTACCGGCTGTTCTGGCACGCGCCGCTGGCGCGCTTCGCCCTTTTCGTTTGCCTCTTTTGCGGCGGCGCGCTGGCCATGGCCAACTACTGAAGGAGATATCAATGCAGGCCGTCGTACGCGTGTTGCTGACTCTCGTCTTGCTCCTTGCAGCTGTTTTGCTCGGCTACAGCATGGCGAGGTATTACCTCTATTCGCCGTGGACCCGAGACGCCCGGATCCGCGCCAACGTTGTCAGCATCGCGCCCGACGTTTTTGGTTACGTCGATGATATTCGCGTGCGGAATGACCAATTCGTGCACAAGGGCGACGTCCTCTTCACAATCGATCAGGAGCGCTACCGATTCGCGCTCGCCGACGCCGAAGCCGTGCTTGCGGCGCGACACGCTCAGCATCTAATGGCGCTCGAGCAGTACGAGCGGCGCTCGAAACTGGCGCCTGGGTACACCGTCGCTGTCGAGACTCTCGACAACGCGCGTCGACAGTCGGAGACAGCATCCGCCAACTACCAGCAGGCAATTGCGTCACGCGACACGGCCGCTCTCAACCTCAAGCGAACTGAAGTGCGAGCGCCAGTAAATGGTTTCATCACCAATCTCAATCTCGCGAAGGGCACGTATGCCTCACAGGGGAAGGCGGTGATGGCCCTGATCGACAGTGATTCATATCGGGTCGAAGCGTATTTCGAGGAAACCAAGCTGCTTCATATCAGACCCGGCGCCAGCGCCGAGATTTCCCTCATGGACGGATCCCCTGCGCTGCAAGGAACCGTTCTGGGCATAGCAAGAGGCATCACGGATCAGGATAACAAGGATGGTCCAGAGCTCCTCTCTTCCATCAATCCGACATTCACTTGGGTCCGACTCGCACAGCGCATTCCTGTCCGCATCCGCCTGACTCACGTACCACCCGACGTGTTGATCAGCGCCGGAATGACCTGCACAGTCGTGATAAAGGAAGATGCGGCGCCTAAAATCGGGCTCGGCATCAAGAAAGCCATGGCAGCAATTTTTTAGCCCGAACGCGCGACGCTTGACCGGCGGAGAAACGACGTCCCCAGGGTCGCTGGCGGAGGGAGTGGAACTGGATTCGAACATTCTCCGACAGAGATGCAACCTCGTTCCGACGGAGCTGCGTATTTACCAATCGCCTTGGTCACGACCGAGCTTTGTCCGGGGTTGATCCCTTGGTCTCGATCCAGATGCCGATCCCGCGCACGACGATGTAGAAAACCGGGGTGAACAGCAGCCCGAACATCGTCACGCCGAGCATGCCGAAGAACACGGCGGTGCCGAGCGCCTGGCGCATCTCGGCGCCGGCGCCGGTCGCCACCACGAGCGGCAGCACGCCCAGGATGAACGCGAAGGACGTCATCAGGATCGGCCGCAGGCGCGTCCGCGCCGCCTGCACCGCCGCGTCCCACCGGCTCGCCCCCTGCTCCTCGCCCTGCTTCGCGAACTCGATGATCAGGATCGCGTTCTTCGCCGCCAGCCCGATCAGCACCACGAATCCGATCTGGGTCAGGATGTTGTTGTCCATGCCGCGCGCGAGCACGCCGGTGATCGCGGCGAGCAGGCACATCGGCACGATCAGGATGACGGCGAGCGGCAGCAACACGCTCTCGTATTGCGCGGCCAGCAGCAGGAACACGAACACCACCGCGAGAGTGAAGGCAATTGTGGCAGTATTTCCCGCGACCTTCTCTTGCAGCGCGATTTCCGTCCATTCGAAACCAAAGCCGGACGGCAGGTTTGTCGCAGCGATCTTTTCCATCGCGGCGATCGCCTGGCCGGTCGAAAAGCCCGGCAGCGTCGAGCCCTGCACCTCGGCGGCCGGAAACAGGTTGTAGCGCGGCACGCGGTACGGGCCGGTGATGTCGCGAAAGGTCGCGACCGCGCCGAGCGGCACCATCTCGCCAGCGGTCGACCGGGTACGCAGGTTCTCGACGTCGCGCAGCACGAGCCGGAACGGATTGTCGGCCTGCGCCGTCACGCGGTACGTCCTGCCCAGGATGTTGAAGTCGTTGACGAAGGTCGATCCCATGTAGGTCGAGAGCGTGTCGAAGAAGCGGGTGATCGGCACGCCCAGCATCTCGGCCTTGGTGCGGTCGATATCGGCATAGATCTGGGGAGTCGACGTGTTGAAGAGCGTGAACACCTGGACGAGGCCGGGCGCCCGGTTGGCGGGCCCGACGATGCTTCCGACCGCCTGCTCGAGCGCGCGCGGGCCGCGGCCGGCGCGATCCTGGACGTACATCTTGAAGCCGCCGCCGGTGCCGATGCCCGGCACGGAGGGCGGCGGGATCACGAGAACGAAGGCTTCGCGAAGCGCCTGCATCTGCGCGCGCAGGTCATTGAGAACGCTGGCGGTCGTCAGCCCCTCCTTGATGCGCTCCTCGAATGGCTTCAGGGGGACAAAAGCGACGCCGGCATTGGGAGCGTTGGTGAAGGTCGCGCCGTCGAAGCCGGCGAATGACACCGCGTGCGCCACGCCGGGGCGCGACAGCAGGATGTCGGACGCGCGACGCACGACGCTGTCGGTGCGCTCGAGGCTCGCGCCGGGCGGCAGCGAAATGGCGACGATGAAATAGGCGCGATCGAGTTGCGGGATGAAGCCGGACGGCGTGCGGGAGAATTCGAAGCCGGTCAACGCGATGAGGCCCACATAGAGCACGAGCATGAGCGCGGAGATGCGCAGCAGCCGCCGGGTCAATTCGCCGTAGGCGGACGACACGGCCTCGAACATTCGATTGAAGCCGGCGAAGAAGAGATTCAATGGGCGGGTCAGCGTCGCCAACAAGCCCGGCGTTTCCTCCTCACCGTGCGGACGCAGGAAGAGCGCCGCGAGCGCGGGCGACAGCGTCAGCGAGATCACGCAGGAGATGATGGTCGAGGCCGCGATGCTCAGCGCGAACTGCCGGTAGAAGGCGCCCGAGATGCCGGTGATGAACGCGGTCGGAATGAACACGGCGCACAGCACGAGCGCGATCGCGATCAAGGCGCCGCCGACCTCATCCATGGTCTTGTGCGCGGCCTCGGCCGGCGAGAACCCCTGGCGCAGATAGCGCTCGACGTTCTCGACCACCACGATGGCGTCGTCCACCACGATGCCGATCGCGAGGACGAGGCCGAACAGCGTGAGATTGTTGAGCGAAAAGCCGAACGCCGCCATCACGAAAAAGGTGCCGATGAGCGACACCGGGATGGCGACGATCGGGATGATGGCGGCGCGCCAGGTCTGCAGGAACAGGATGATGACGATCACGACGAGGAGGGCCGCTTCGAACAGCGTCTTGATCACCTCGTTGACCGATTCCTGGATGAACTCCGTCGTGTTGTAGACCACGCGGTAGGCCAAGCCGGGCGGAAAGCTCTTGGCGAGCTCGTCCATGGTCGCGCGCACCGTGGCGGCGGTCGTGAGCGCGTTCGACCCCGGCCGCTGGAAAATACCGATCGCGGTGGCGACCTGGTTATCGAGATAGGCGTTGCTCGTGTAGTTCTGGGCGCCAAGCTCGACGCGGGCGATGTCGCGCACGCGCGTGACCTGGCCGTCCGCGTTCGTCGCCACGATGATGTCGGCGAATTGCTCCGGAGTGGAGAGCCGGCCGAGCGTCTGCACCGCGAGCTCGAACCCGCCTTGCGACATCGCCGGAGGCTGGTTGACGGCGCCTGACGCCACCTGCACGTTGTTGCCGCGCAACGCGGTCACCACGTCGCTCGCGGTCAGACCGCGCGCCTGGGTCTTGGCGGGATCGAGCCAGATGCGCATCGAATAGTCGCGCGCGCCGAACACGATCGTGTCGCCGACGCCGTCCACGCGGGTGATGACATCCTTGATGTTGATGGTGGCGTAATTCGAGATGTATTGCTGATCGAGCGTCCCATTGGGCGAGATCAGATGGATCACCATCATCAGGTCCGGCGAGCTCTTGCGAACCGTCACCCCGATGCGCTGGACATCTTCGGGCAGGCGCGGCAGCGCCACGGACACGCGGTTCTGCACCAGCACCTGTGCCTGGTCGACGTTCGTTCCCGGCTTGAAGACGACGTTGATCGACAGCGCGCCGTCGCCGGTCGCCTGCGACACCAGGTAGATCATGTTGTCGACGCCGTTGATCTCCTGCTCGATCGGCGACGCGACCGTATTGGAGACGACCTCGGCGGACGCGCCGGGGAAAGTCGCGTTCACCACCACGGTCGGCGGCGCGATCTCCGGATATTCGGTGATGGGCAGCGCGCGATACGAGATGGCGCCGACGAGCGTCAGGATGATCGCGATGACGCTCGCGAAGATCGGCCGGTCGACGAAGAAATGGGAAAACCGCATGGTTGCCGCCCTGGTCGCGCGGCGCTATGGCGCGCTCGTCGGCGCCGGACGCGCCGGAGGTTCGACTACGCCGTCCTCGGCCTTGACCTTCTGCCCCGGCCGCGCTCGCGGCAGGCCCTCGATCACCAAGCGGTCGGTCGGCCCCAGTCCCGAACGGATCACACGGAGGCCATCGACCAGCGGACCGAGCTCCACCAGCTTGACGCCGACCGTGCCGTCCTCGGCGACGACGAACACGATCTTGCGCGATTGATCGGACGCGATCGCCGAGTCGGGTACGAGCAGCACCTCGCGCTCGCCGCCGAACAGCCGCAGCCGCCCGAAGAAGCCGGGGGTCAGCAGCCCGTCCTTGTTGTCGAAGACCGCGCGGCCGCGGATCGTCCCGGTTTTCGTATTGACCACGTTGTCGACGAAATCCATGCGGCCGTGATGCTGGTACTCGGTTTCGTCGGCGAGCCGCACCGACACCGGATTCTGCACGTCGCGCGACGATGGCCGCGTTCCCGCCGCGGCGAGGCGCAGGTAATGAATGAAGTCCGCTTCGCTGCCGTCGAACAGGAAATGAATGGGATTCTGCGACACGATGACGGTCAGCACCGTGGCGCCGGTCTGCCCTCCGGTGATGAGATTGCCCATGTCGACGCGCCGGTCGGAGACCCGCCCGGCGATGGGCGCACGCACCTGCGTCCATTCGAGATTGAGCTCGGCCTGCTTCACGGTCGCTTCCGCCGACGCGAGCTGGCCGGCCGCATCGCGCTCGGTCGACTTGCGCGTGTCGAATTCACGGCCTGTCAGGGTCTGATTTTGCACCAACGGCGTCGCGCGTTGCACATCGAGCCTGGCGAGCTCGAGCTTTGCGGCGGCGCGCTCCGTGTCGGCCTTGGCCTGCTCCACCGCGAAGCGATAGGGCCGCGGATCGATGACGAACAACAGGTCGCCCTGCTTGACCAGTTGGCCGTCCTTGAAATGAATGGAGTCGATGAATCCCGAGACGCGCGCACGGACCTCGACGGTTTCCACCGCCGTGAACCGGCCGGTGTACTCGTCCCATTCGGTGATCTTCTTCTGCAGCGGCCGCGCAACGGTGACGGCGGGAGGAGCCGCGGCCGACGCGCCGGACGGTGCGTCGCCGCAACCTGCGAGCACGCCCGCGGCGAACAACAGAACACCGAACAAGGCCAAGCGATTCATCGATCTTCCTCCGACTTTGGGCATTCTTGCCGCGGCGAGCAGGCGCCGCCGCCGGGGTACTCTATTCAGAGCCGGCGACTGCGCCCTGGACGCGTTTGCTATTTTCCGGCCGTGGTCTCAAGCGGGAATTACCTGCATCCGGACATCGGATATTTCCCGACACGGGCCGACCTTAATGTCGATTAACACCGTTTAACTTGCTGATCTGACCCGCAATTCTGCATCATTAGGGTGGTGACGCGCAACATTGCTGCGAAGGAATGCGGAATGGTGCAGGTCCTCGGTGTCGACCATGTGGTCATTCGCGTCAGCAATTACGACAGGTCGAAGCGATTCTACGGTCGCCTGTTCAGCTTCCTCGGGTTCGAGGTCATCGGCGGCTTCGCCGAGATGACCGGCTGGCGGAATGGAAAGACCGCATTCTGGATCAGCGCCTGCGAGCAGGCAGCCCAGGCAAAAAGACGCCGCGAGGACGACGTCGGCCTTCATCATTATGCGTTCGAGGTCGCATGCCGGACCGAGGTCGACGAGGTCGAAGCATTTCTCGTGGCCAACGACGTCGACATCGTCGATCCGGCCGGCGAGTACTACGACGACTACTATGCGGTCTATTTTCTCGATCCCGACGGCATCAAGCTCGAATGCATGAGTTTTGGCTGTCGCCATCTGCACGGGGCGCGACAGAAGGAGAGCGACTAGCCTCGCAGCGCACCATTGACCGGCGCAAGAACCACGACAAATCCGCAAGGAAATCCAATTCATCGACCCGCGCATGCGCGTGTAGAAATCGATGTTCGCCTGCGGATCGATGAATACCGGGAATAGTCGGTTTCATCGAAGCGGCCCTGCCCCTGCCCTCCCGTCTTGCCGGGAGGGCATCAACGACTTTGTCAGCGGCTCGGCTCTCCATGCCGGCCGGCCTCGAACAGGAACCAGACGCGCCGTTCGGCTTCGTCGATCCAGTTCTCGATCAGGCTTGCCGTCGCGATATCGCCGTGCTCGTCACACAGGCCGTGCGTCTCGCGCATACGCGTCACGAGCTGCTGGTTGTCGTCGCGCAGCTCGGCGAGCATGTCCAGGGGCGTCACATAGTCCGCCTCGTTGTCGAGCACGCGCTGCAGGCGCCCGATCTGGCCGATGGAGCGCAGCGTCGTTCCGCCGATCTTGCGCACCCGCTCGGCGATGTCGTCGGTGGCGGCAAATATCTGCTCGGCCTGCTCGTCCAGCAGCAGGTGGTAGTCCCGGAAGTGAGGGCCGGACACATGCCAGTGGAAGTTCTTCGTCTTGATGTACAGGGCGAAGAAATCGGCGAGCAGCGTGTTCAGCGCGCCCGCAAGGTCACGCGTCGCATTGGACGCAAGATCGGTCGGTGTGCCGAGCGGCGCCAGCCGGCGGGATTTGACGATGTCCATCTGATCCATTTTTGCCTCTCGTTGTGGAGTGCGGTCAAAGCGGGCGAACGGTGCTCAAGCCATCTTTTCGGCCGCCAAGCTCATCTTGGCGGGGTGGAATTTCCTCACGGCCGCGATTCCGGCGCAGACGAAGGCCAGCAGCAGGATGCCTTGCGCGATCTGGAACGGAGCTTCGGACTGCGTCGGCGCCAATGCCCGGATGAACGGGATCTTCTGGAACGATTGCACCACCGCCACGAAGCAGTTGAGATAGAGCGCGAACAGCGCGGTCACCACGTAGATCCAGCGCCAGGCGCCGGCGAGATGCTGGGCATAAAGCGCGAACAGCGCGATCGCGAGCAAGATCAAGGACAGGATGCCGAACGCGTGCGCCGGCGTGAAGCCCGTGATGGGGAACAAGAATCCGGTCACGCTGGTCAAAACGGTGGTGGCCAGGAAAACCGCCGTCCAGCCGCTGAACGGCTTCGCATTCAACATCCCGAACAGGACGACGATGCCGGTGACGATGCCGACGAGACTGATGACGACGTGCAGCGCGGTGAACGCCGCGAGTGACATGCCGAGGATCATGGTCCGTATCCTTTCGCGGCCGTTGGCGGCAGCATCTCAGGCACCCGCGTAAACGAGCTGGCCGCGCCGGTCGTGGGCGATGCAGCGGTAGCCGCGGGAACTGAGGAAGAACATCTGGTCCTCGAAGGCGTCTCCGCTCAAGGGCCAGCCGTGGCTGAAGACGACGGGCTGTCCCGCGCCCCAGTCCTTGTAATAGATCTGGGTGCCGTCCTTCGTGGCGATCGTTGCCATGGTTCGCGCTCCTTCTCGTGCCGCGAGGCTGTGCCGAAATGCGTCAGCCTTCTTGAACGGACTTGCGGCCAGCGGAACGCTTTTGCTGTGAAGGGCTCAGCTCTCGATCCGCAGAACGGCGGTCACCGCGCTGACCACGACGGGAATGGCGAGAGACCAGAAGCCGATCCAGAGGTACAGGACGGCGGCAACGGCGCAGCCCGCCGCAAACCAGAGGATCGCGGCGAGCGTGCGCACGAGGCGCGCGCGGACTGCCGCGGCCTGCGCCGGCTCGCCCCCGCGCAGCACGTCGACGGCGTCCAGCACGGCCTGGGTCGTGTTGCCGGTCATGAGCGTCGTGGGCGGAATGCTTGCGAGGTGCACCCTCTGCACCGCGTTCTGAATCGCCATGGCGGCGACCCCGGCGAAGCCTGTCAGCAGAGCCGCGGGCGCGTCACTGTCGGGAAAAGGTCCGAGCCCGACCGCAAGCGCAAGAAATGCAAAAAGGAGCACGGTCTCTGCGACCAGCAACGAGCGCAACGAACCCCAGCCCCGCGCCTGCAAGGCCGCGCCGGCGAGCCGCGCCAGCGCAACCACGGCGATGAACTCGGGCAATGCCAGCAGCTTTCCGACGAACCCATAGCTGCCGAACACGAGCGCCGCGCCCAGCGTCACGAAATTTCCGGTCACATGCGCCGTGAACAGGCCCTGCAGTCCGATGAATCCTGCCGTATCGACGAATCCGCCGTTGAAGCTCAGCAGCGCGGCCGCCAGTTTGCTCATGGCGGTGCCGCGCCCCGGGCGAACCACGTCGAGCCTCGTCAGCGCGTCGACCATCGATAGCGGCTCGGCGTAATACCGACGAACTCGCGGAAGCGGCGGGCGCAGTGGCTTTGATCCGAGAAGCCGGCAGCGAGCGCGATCTCTGACAGCGGCAGATCCGTCCCGGCGAGAAGCTCCTGCGCGCGCCGCACCCGGCATTGCAGCAGGAAGCGGTGCGGCGTCACGCCTTCCGACTGCTTGAACGCACGCGCGAAGTGAAACATCGACAACCCGACGATGGCGGCCAGCGCCTCGACGCTGATGTTGCGCTCGAGATGGGCCGTGATGTATTCGCGCACGCGCCGCAGGGCGCGCGGAGGCAACCCACCGCGAGCTTGCTGGTGCAATGGTATGGCGTCCGCCGGCTTGTCGGTCAACGATGCCAGGATGTCGGGGTACATCGATGGTGTTGTGGAAACGTGGCTGAGAGAGGAAAGCATCTTGGCCTCCTTCGGAGGAACGAACCGACCGCTGGAGAGTTCCACGAACTGTCTTCGGCCGACGCGGTCAATATGCGGCGGACGGGGCGGCGGGCCTAATAAATGCTTGTCAAAACTTGCTAACGGCGCCAATCGCCGACCTTCGCCCGTTTACGACGAAAGCATGATGCGGATTGCGCCTGGCGCGCAACGGGTACGACGAAAGTCGCGAAGAAACCCCTGGCGCCTCCGACCAAAGGATAAGCTGCGGCGTGCCGCACCCTCAGGCGGTATTAAATTTTGTGAATCTGAGCAATTTGCGCCTTTTCCCGCTCGCAGCCGTTTTTCGTCATGCAAGCTGGTCGAGCAGCCGCTTCGCGGCCTTCAAATCCGCCGTCGCAAGCCCTTCCGTAAAGCGCGCGTAAACAGGCGCCAGCGAGGCGCGCGCCTCCGCGCCGCGGCTCTGCTCCCTCTGCAACCGGGCCAAGCTCGTGGCCGAGCGCAATTCCCAGGCGAGAGCGGACTGCGGGCGCGCGTATTCGATCGACCTCTTGAAGAGATCTTCGGCGCGGGAGATCGCACCCGGCGCATGTGCGCCGAGCATCAGCTCGCCCTTGATGCGCAGCAGCTCCGCGATGCACCAGCGCTCGTCATTGTGCTCGGCACGTGCGATCGCGCCATCGATCGTCTCGAATGCCTGGGCGAATTCTCCGGCGTGCGCCATCGCGTCGGCCAGCTCGCCGAGCAACGCCAGATAGCGTGGAAGCGAGCGGATCTCGGGGACTTCGGCCAGCATGGATCGCAGCGCATGCAGTCCGGCCGCAGTGTCGCCGCGCTTGACCAGCACGACGCCTTTGAAGCAGCGGGCCCAGGTGTGCCAAAGGCCCAGACCGTGCTTCGCCGAACGATCGAGCAGCATCTCGACGAAACGATCGGCCGCGGCGAGATCGCCGCTGAACAGCGCGACCGGGCACGCACCCTGGCCGAGGACGTTGCACAACGAAAGCTCGTGCCCGATCGCAACGGCATCGGCAACCACTTTTTCCACGACCCCCGACGCCTGATCGGCATATCCCATCAGCCACAGGATGCGCGCATGAAACGCGCATGCCGTGACTCGCTGATCGAATTGAAAGCGGATGATGTGGGAGGCTTGCATGGGCGTGACATAGCGGCTCAGCATCCGCTCGATGTGGCGGCGCGCGTCGGCTTGGTTTCCGATGAAATGGAGCGAGATCCCGATCATGCGGTCGCCCATCGGCGGATCGATGGGATCGACCGACGTCGCGCCCACTCCGTAGAATCGCCTGGCCAGGGCGAGCGCCTCCTGGAACGTGCCGTTGTTGAGCCGGTCGACCCACAGCCCCCACAGCGCGCGCAGCTTGTAGTCGACGTCGTCGAGGCTCTCGGCGATTTCGAGCGCGCTCGTCCACGCCGCGCGGCCTTCCGGCCCCATGCTGGTGTAAACGAGCGTCGACCCGAGCGCGGCTGAGAGCTGCATGTCGCGGCGCGGATCGCGCGTCCCTTGCGACCTGACGACCGCAAGCGCCTGCTCGACGCGCCTGCGGCACTCGACGATCAGCGACAGCTGCAGCCAGAGCGGCACCGCAACGATGGTGAGCGCCGTCGCGAGGTTGGGATCGCCGTCTGCGGAAAACGCCCAATCCAGGGCCGCGCGTATCTCGTCGACATGGCCGGAATAGGTCTCCACCCATTCCGCCGGCGGCCGCTTGTCCCACTCGATCTCGGCCTTGCGGAAGAGATTGCGGAAGTATTCCGCGTGCCGCCGCGCGACGTGCTGCAACTCGCCGCTTGCCGCGAGCTTGTCGAGCGCATAGGCGCGCGTCGTCTCGAGCAGCCGATAATGCACGGTGGCGGCGCCGACATCGGCGGCCACCAGCGACTTCGCCACCAGGTTTGCCACGCCCTCCACCACCTCCGAGGCGCCTAGCTCGGTGTCCGATGCGATGGCGTTGGCGCTCTCCAGCGCGAACCGACCGGTGAATATGGCGACCCGGCGCAGGATCTTACGTTCGACGTCGGGCAGCAGCTCATGGCTCCAATCGAGCGCGGCGGCGAGAGTCTGGTGGCGCGGCAGCGCGGTGCGGCGGCCGCGCGTGAGCAGCCGAATCCGGTCGTCGAGCCGCTCCGCCAGCCCGCCAATTCCGAATACGTCGATGGAGCCGGCCGCCAGCTCGATCGCGAGCGCGATGCCATCCAGCCTTCGGCAAATCTCGGCGACGATGGGCGCATTGGCATCGGTCAACTTGAATTCGTCGGAGCTTGCGGTCGCCCGCTCGACGAAGAGCTGGATCGCCGAAAACTTGAGCGCTTCCGCCGCCCTCAGGTTCGACGACGACGGAGGAGTTTCCAGCGGGGTGAGGCGCTGCACCCGCTCGCCTTCGGCGCGCAGCGGCTCTCGACTGGTCGCCAGGATGTGCACGCCCGGAGCACGGAGGAAAATCTCCTCCGCCAGGGCGGCAGCTGCTCCCACCACCCGCTCGCAACTGTCGAGGACCAGCAGCATACGCTTGCCCTCGAGGAAGGCGATCAGCTCCGGAAGGGGATTCTCCAGCCGGACGGCGAGACCAAGCGCCGACGCGAGCGCGCTCGGCACCAGCAGCGGATCTGCGATGGGAGACAAATCGACGAACCGAACGCCGTCGCGATACGATCGGCCGACCTCATCGGCCACCGCAAGAGCCACGGTGGTCTTGCCGATGCCACCCGGTCCAGCGATCGTCACGAAGCGCCGCTCCGGCAGCTGCTTGACGATGACGGCGACGATATCGCCGCGCCCGATCATCCGTGAGAGAGGCGACGGCATGTTGTACGCGGCCGGTGGGGCGGGCGGCGGGCCCTCGGCGGGCCCCGATTCCTCGACTGCGACCACGGGGGCGACGAAGCAATAGCCGCGGCCGGGGACAGTCACGACGTAGCGCTCGCCGGCTTGGCCGTCGCCGAGGACTCTGCGCAGCGCGGCAATATGTACGCGCAGGTTGCCCTCTTCGACGAAAGTGTTCGGCCAGACGCGCGCGATCAGCTCGTCCTTGCTGACCACCTCGCCCGGATGCGCGACGAGAAAAGTCAGGATTTCGAGCGCGCGACTGCCGAGCCGAAGCGGCCGGTCGCCTTCGAGCAAGAGCTGCCGATCGGTGAACAAGCGGAACGGGCCGAACGCAATGCCGCGATCAGGCGCCGCTGGCTTGTGATCGGACACGTCCACCTCGCCCGCAATGACCAAGCGGTCAGATTACGGACAGATCAAATGACCCGCATATCACGAGTGCGTGTCATTTTTCGGTCGAGGCTGGCGGAAGCTGGGCTCTGGACAAAAGCGAAGAAAGCCATCGGGCGGCCTTGCGGGGGCGCGGCCGGCCAAGCGACTCAAAACACCTTGGCCGGCCGCGGAGCGAACCCGATGGGGGCCGTGGGGGAGGGACGGATCGGGTGCGCGTTGACCCGCACTCTGCCGCAGACGCCGTCCGCCCGCTTGCACGCGCTTGCTGTCAGTTGAACGCGCTTGCTTCGTTCTCGCGCGAGAGCCGCCTGCGCCCGGGCGGAGCGCGTCAGTCCGGCTTCAATCCGAGCTGTTCAACGACGCGGCGTTGTTCCGCGATCTCGCGCATGACGTGATCGTGATAATCCGCCGTGTTTCTATACAGCGGTTCCTGCTCGAACTTGCGCAGAATCTCGACGAACGGCCGCTCCTCCATTCCCTTCTTGAAGGCATCGTGGAGGATACGCACCACGGCCGGCTCCAATCCCTTCGGTCCGGCGATGCCATATGCGGCGTTCGACACGACGTCGATGCCGAGCTCGCTCAGAGTCGGCACGGACGGCCAGTTTCTCGTTCGGGCCGCGCCGAAGGTTGCGAGCAGCCGCAGCTGGCCGGCATTCACCAGGGGCGCCCAGCCGGCGGCGTCCGCGACCGCGTGGATGTGACCGCCCAACAGCGCATTGGTCGATTCGCCGACGCTCTTGAACGGGACGTTGATCCAGGTGACGCCGTGCTGCCTTGCGATCAGCTGCATGACGATGTGCGGATTGGCGCCGCCGCCCGGCGAGCCGTAGCTGATTTTTCCGGGATTGGCTTTCGCATCGGCAAGGAGTTCGCCGAGCGTGCTCCAAGGCGCGTCGCGACGAACCACAAGGCCGGAGCTGAGGCTGGAAATTCCGATGATATAGGTGAAGTCGGTCACCGGATCGTAGCTCGTCCTCGTCATGAACGGCAGGCGAAGGATGCCGGTGTTTATCTGCGTCACCGTGTAGCCGTCGGGCTTTGCGGTCGCCGCCATGTGCGCCGGGCCGAGCGAGCCCGTGGCGCTCGGCCTGTTCTCGATCACGATCGTCTGCCCGAGGTGTTTTTCGGTCGCGGCCGCCAGCACGCGCAGTTGTGCATCGACGGTGCCGCCGACGGCGTATGGCACGATGAACGTCACGGGCCGGGTCGGAAAATTTTGCGACCGAGCGTCGCCGGGAACGATCAGACCCGCCCCGACCAGGACGACAGTCCAGGCAAGCGTCTGGCGCATGCGAGCTCGCAAGGTCTCGCTCTGGACAC
>WNFF01002267.1_pt1 | contig 15723 bp, 13 predicted proteins | sample 5400441 | NCBI WGS metagenome assembly WNFF01 (sample SAMN13153345, study PRJNA577476) | soil metagenome | isolation source: 120 cm saprolite under Douglas fir tree site 2 hole 3 replicate 1 | place: USA:California | collected 2015-04-18 | reverse complement strand
TATCTGCCGAAGGTTGCCGAGATGACCGACTTCAACATGTGGACCTGGAATGCCCGGGTATTCCCGGGCATCGATCCGCTCCCGGTGCGCCTCGGCGATCGCGTGCGCGTGCGCATCGGCAATCTCACTATGACCAACCATCCGATCCACCTGCACGGTCACAGCTTTGCGGTGACCTGCACGGATGGCGGCTGGGTGCCGGAGAGCGCACGCTGGCCGGAGGCAACGACCGACGTTCCGGTCGGTGCGATCCGCGCCCTCGAGGTGGTCGCGGATGCGCCCGGCGATTGGGCATTCCACTGCCACAAGTCACACCACACGATGAACGCCATGGGCCACAACACCCGCAATTTCATCGGCGCCAACTTCAAGAATCTGACGAAAGCGATCGAACGCGTCGTCCCCGATTTTCATCCGATGGGCTCCGAAGGCATGGCCATGATGGGCACCATGGAGCACCCCATGCCGGCCAACACCCTGCCGATGATGACCGGGTTTGGGCAGTTCGGGCCGATCGAGATGGGCGGCATGTTCACGCTCATGAAAGTGCGCGAGGGACAAGGTGCAAACGACTATAGCGATCCCGGCCCCTACCGGAATCCCGAGGGGACAGTCGCGCATGAGGTTGAGGGTCCCGCCGGGCAGCCGGTGCATCGATCCGAAAACCCCGCGTCCCCTGGCCGCCCGGGAACGACCGGCGCGAACGCAGCAAAGACCTCCAAGCCACATCACCGAAGCAACTGAAAGGAGGCACTTCCAAATCACATAGCTGAAGAGACCAGACAAGGAGAAGACATGAGACCAATTCCATCGCTCGCTTTGGCGCTCGCGCTCTCCATTGCATCGCAAAGCGCTATCGCCCAACCGGATCTGATCGACGGGCAAGTGATGAAGGTCGATCAATCCGCCGGCAAGATCACCATCAAGCATGGCCCGGCCAAGAGGCTCGGAATGGAGAGCGGCATGACCATGGTCTACAAGGCGCAAGACCCCGCGATACTCAAGGCCGTCAAAGCGGGCAATAAAATCAAGTTCGACGCCGAACAGGTGAACGGCCAATACACCGTAACGAAGATCGAAACGGCGAAGTAATGCGCGGGTTGCGCGCATCAAGGCGCGCGCAATGCTCCAATGATCTAGACGCTGTTCAAAGGGAAACGCTCAACCTTTAGGAGGTTCATATGTCAACTCACCGTACAATCACCGTCCTCGCCGCGTCGGCCGCTCTCGTCCTGTGCGGCGCCGTATCGGCCCTCGCGCACGCGCATCTCGTTCGTGCCACTCCGGCGGAAGGCGGCACGGTCAAATCCGCGCCAAACGAAGTCACGCTCAAATTCAATGAAAGACTGGAGCCGGCATTCAGTTCTGCTGTCATCCGTGATTCCGCCGGCAAGCAAGTCGACAAGGCCGATGCGCACGTCGACAAAGCGGACCGAACGGTCGTACGGGTTTCGTTGCCGCCATTGGATCCGGGCGTCTACACTGTGGAATGGCGGGCCATGTCGTCCGATACCCACAAGATCAATGGAAATTTCACATTCCGGGTTGGGGAATAGTGAGGCGGCTGCGGCGACTAAATCAGTCCCGGGGGGGACAGACTTGAACGATCCCTTGATCTGGATGCGCGCTCTCCACTTCGCCGCGACGGCATCGTTGGCGGGCGCGCTCTTGTTTAAGACCTTGATCAGCGACCCGGCAGTTCGGACGGCCCAGGGTGACGGATACATGGCCGCCATCATTCGCCGCCGACTTGCCTGGATCGTGTGGCTCAGCTTTGCATTCGTCCTGGTTACGGGTGCTGGCTGGTTCGTCGTTCAAACCGCACAAATGACAGACGTCCCACCGTCAGCTGTCTTCACCGAGGGCGCGGCTTGGAACGTTCTACTGAACACCGACTTCGGAAATGTCTGGGCGGCGCGTGCGGTTCTTGCGGCGCTTTTCGCGGGAGCGCTTGTCCTCGAAACTGGCCCGCTAGCCAACGTCCGTGCAGCGGGCGCGGTCTCGACCGCGCTTGCAGTGCCTCTTGCCGGCGCCTTAGCGTTTGCCGGTCACGCAGCCGCGGGGTCGGATACGGAAGGCGCGGTTCACTTGAGCGCCGATATTCTGCATCTGGTCGCCGCGGCCGCGTGGCTCGGAGCGCTCCTGCCGCTTGCAATGCTGCTTGGCACGGCATACGCGAAGAACGATGCGTTCTCGATCACGATGGCCCAGACGGCGACACTGCGATTTTCGGTCCTCGGGGTCGTCAGCGTCGGCACGCTGGTGGCGACGGGAATCGTCAATAGCTGGTTTCTCGTGGGTAGCATCGATGCTTTGGCCAGCACGGACTACGGCCATCTGTTGGCACTGAAAGTCGTGCTGTTCTTCGTGATGCTGTCGATCGCGGCTGTCAATCGCTTCCGCCTGACTCCCCGACTTGTCGAGAAGCACGGTGCCGTTCAGCACGCCGCATTACGCCAGCTTCGAAACAACAGTCTGATGGAAGCGACGCTGGGGCTGATCATCCTTTTCCTAGTCGGCATGCTAGGCACGCTGCCGCCGGCGATCAATAAATAACGTCAGTGAGGAAGTGTTTTTCAGAGCCCGGCCCCTGCCACAACTTTGGGACGATCTCCAAGAAATCGATGCTCTAATCGCTCAAATCCTCGCCCGTATGACCGTCGACGTCATGTCTTTGGCGTCCTCGTCTTGTCGTTGTCAGCCCGTCATCGACGTGGTGCGTTGTTACACGTTAATCCCGTCCCGTTCGAGGTCTTGCTTGCTTGCCGCTTGCGCTACTGTCCCCGACGGCGGCTGATACCAGCCGGGATCCGCATAGCTCGTGAGGTTTTCTCGTACCTTGAGAACCGTGAGCATCCCGCCCATGTCAATGCTGCCGTACGGTCCATTACCGCCCATCATTGCGATGCTGTTTTCCGGCATCGCCATCTGCTTCGCATGATTGCTCATGTCGCCCATAGTCATTTGCACGTTGCCCTTGTGGCGCATGGTCATCTGCGTATCGGCCTTGTGGCCCATGGTCATCTGCATATCGCCCATATTGCCCTTGGTCATCTGCATGCTGCCCATATGGCCCATGCTCGTCTGCATCTCGCTCATGTCGCCCATGCCGCTCGTTCCCATCGGCATATAGTCAGGAATCAACGGCTTGATCGCTCGCCGCAGCTTGGCAGCGTCGGCGCCGACCATGTTTGGGCCCTGGTGCCCCATCTGATTCATGACGTGATGGGTCATGTGGCAGTGCAATGCCCAGTCGCCAGGATTGTCTGCGAAAAAGTCGATGGTTCGGGACTGGCCAACTGATACGAGAACGGTCGTCTCAGGCCATCGTCCGTTTGGCGGAATCACACCGCCATCAGTCTGTGCCACCCAAAAGGAGTGCCCGTGGAGATGAATCGGGTGGTGGTCCATCGCACTCAGATTGACGAGGCGGATGCGCACGCGGTCGCCGCGCTTGGCCACCAGCGGCTCGGTTGCGGGAAACGCCTTGGCGTTGAAGGTGAGCGTATTGAAGCCGGCAAAGACTCTTGGATCTGGCCTGTACGTTCCTGGCTTGATGTCCCATTCGCTCAACAGGATAGCGAAATCGCGATCAGGCCGCGGTTCCGCAGGGCGGCGCGGATGGATGACGAAAAGCCCCATCACGCCGAGCCCCATCTGGGTCATCTCATCGAAATGGGAGTGATACATGTGGGTGCCATGCTGAATGAGCGGGTATTCGTATTTGAAGGTCTCCCCTGGACCGATGGACTTTTGGTTGAGCCCAGGCACGCCATCCATGCCGCTTGGCAGGATGATGCCGTGCCAATGGATCGAGGTTGCTTCGGGCAATTTGTTGGTAACGTAGATGCGGACACGGTCGCCCTCGACTGCTTCGATTGTCGGTCCGTGCACCCGGCCATTAAAACCCCATAACTCGGCCTTCAGACCAGGAGCAAACTCGTGTGTGACCTCCTCGGCGACGAGGTGAAAGACCTTGACGCCATCCACGATTTTGAAGGGAAGCGTGGCGCCATTGGGAGTAATGACAGGATTGTAGTCTCGTCGAGGCTCAGCCGGAGGCACGGCCTCGCCCGGCTCAATTGTGCGCGCAGGGTGCCGGGTACCTTTGGCGATATTGAGCCACCACTGCGCCGCAGTCTTGGCGTCGTCCGGCGATTGCGACTGTGCCGGCGCACCGCGCGACATGCCATGGCCTTCATGTCCCACCTGCGCCACTGCCGATCCGCTTGCAAGAGCACTGCCAGCGAGCGCAAGCCCGGATACCGCCACGGCTTCTCGTCTCGTCATCTTCATGGCTGGTTTCCTGACGAGATGCGCTGGTTTCCCGAGGAGATGGTCTGCGCTGTTGACCTTGCGACAATGCCCGCGCTGCTGTCCGCGTCATCCGGCAATTTGCCGTTGAGTATTTGCACAAGCCGCGCGCGCTCCCTCCAATACGTGGTCAGCGCCGTCACATATTGGAGACTTGCCCGGATTTGTCTCTCCTTGGCCTGAAGCAATTGGAAGACCCCAAGCTGCATCACATTATATTGCCGCAAGGCGGCATCAAGGAGCCGCTGCGACTGGGGAACGACCGTGTCTGCATAGTAGAGCGCGGTCTGTCGCGCAGACAGCAGTCTTGCCTGCTGCAACCGTGCAAGCGAGCGGATGCGCACGGCAAGCCCAGTGAACTCGTCGCGCGCCTTTAGAATCTCCATTCGCGCTGATTCCCTTCTCGCCTGCCCCCAGTCGAATAGCGCAACCTCAACCGCGAATGTGGGCCCGACCTCGTTCTCTCCCACAACGCGCTCTAACCTGCCGCCACCATCAAGTTGCGGCAGCAGAGATGTGACATCCACGACCTGGTATTTTCGTCCCATCGTGATGAGCCGCTGCCGGACAGCGGCGAGGTCGACGCTCGCCTCGATGGCCTTGCGCTCCGCATGGGCCATCGGCGGATCCCGGGCCGGAACATAAGGCGGCCGGTCGGCCGAGCGCCATTGTGTCTGCAACCCCGTCAGGCCCAACAACCGATTGACGCGTTCGCGCGCCTGAACGGCACTTATCTGTACCCGCGCCAAATCCGCTGCAACCTGAACCTGCTGCGCAACCTCGGCTTCAAAATCATAATCCGTGATATTGCCTGGCTTCCGCAGCGCCTTTCCGGACTCGACTATGGCTTCAGCTGACTTGACTGCCTCGGCGAGAACCATCACGCGCTGCCGCTCACCAAGATAATCTATGAACGCCAAATAGGTCTGCGCTGCAACGCTCATCACCTGAGCGGTCGCTTGAAATTTCGCTTCCTCGAGTTGGGATTCAGCGACACGTTTGCGCAGCGGTATATAGAGGATGTCAATCACCTTCAGGGCAATGTCGAAGGTGTAATCGGGAGACCCCCCTGCGATTGGAAAAGTGACCGCTCCGTTGATTATTGGATTCTTCCAAAGAGCGGCTTGTACGACATTCGCCTGCGCGACGCCAAGATCGGCATAAGTGGCCTGCAGCTCGCGATTATTGAGAAGGGCGATCTGGACCGCGGTCTCGGCTGTCAATGGGCGAGACAGGAGCTTCCCGACTGTTGAACGAACGAGCGGGTCCTCATACTGGCCCGCGTCCCAGCTGATTTTCTTGCCGAGCCGAACCTGAACAGCGTCGGCAACCTCGTTAAACGATTGCTCCGAAGAGAGCGTGACGCAGCCAGTGAGAGGTAGAAATGCCAGGACGACCGTCTTGAAACACCAGTTCGAGCGTGACGAGCACAACATCTCCCGCCTCCTCAATGCTGATGTTGCTGCGCGCCACCGTTGGTCGATGAAGGCTGATGCTGATGTTGTCCGGGACCGCCCTTGGCCGATGCAGGCTGATGCCGATCTTGTCGTGCACTACCCTTCGCCGAAGCAGCTTGATGCTGATGTTGCCACGTACCACCCCCAGTCGACGTCGGCTGATGCCGATGTTGTCCCGCACTACCCGTGGCCGGCGCGTGCTGATGCCGACGAGCGGATTGGGACCCTTCTTCGGCCAGATCCGGCGTGACGCCCTCGACGGCAAGGGCCTGGATCGGCGGCACTATGATTAGCGGCGCGGATCGCGCAGAAGGGCTGGCGGGATGGATGCAGGGGACCACCATCGCGTCATCCCATGTCAGCAAGGAACTGACACACAATAACGCAACTGTGCTCTGCGCCATTTCACCCCCAAGATGGTCACGCCGCCAGGGTGCATCAAACTCGGTTGCCCCCGGTGGATGTGAGTGGCGGGACGGCCTGAAAGTCACATCAGTGAATTTGCAGCCGTCGCGGACACCCTCGAAGCGAGCCACGAGTCAGGTACGCATCTCGTCGCGATGTCCCGCAGGCTGTCGTGACCACTACAACCCAGCTTTTTCCCCAAAGTTCCGAGTTCATCGACACACATAAGGATTTATTATCGGAGTGTTGCAAACGCCTCACCGAGGCGGAAGTTTCATGTACCACCCGCACTCTGACGAAATCGTGCTGATGACGATGGGGATGAGAAGGTGGCGGCTGCGCTGGCCGCCGCGCTATGATGTCCCCAACCTTTCTCCCCCACCTGCCGGGGAGGAATGGGGAGGGGCGCGGCAAACGGGGGCGTGGCCGGAAGTGAGGCTCACATGTTGACGTTGTACTACGCGCCTGGCGCCTGCTCCATGGCGGCGCACATCGTGCTGGAGGAAAGCGGCGAGAAATACGAGCCGCGCAAGGTCGATCTCGCCGGGGGCGAGCAGCGCACCGAGGCCTATCTCAAGCTCAACCCACAGGGGCGGGTGCCGGTGCTCGGCCTCGACGACGGCGCCCCGCTCGCCGAGAACACTGCGATCCTGCCCTATCTGGGGAAGCGGTTTGGGTTGTGGCCGACTGATCCGTTGGCCGAAGCCAGAGCCCTTTCCCTGATCGGCTTCTTCGCCGCCAGCGTGCATCCCGCCCATGCCCATATCGGCAGACCCCAACGCTACGCCGCCGACAGCGCCGCGTTTCCGACAATTCAGGAAGCCGGCCGCAAGACGTTCCACGGCTATCTGAAGCAGATCGACGGCATGCTGGCGGGACGGGAGTGGCTGTCCGACCGCTACTCGGTGCTCGATCCCTACGGTCTCGTATTCTATAGCTGGGGCGTCCGCCGCGAACTGCCGATGGCAGAGTTTTCGAACTACACCGCATTCAAGGACCGGATGCTCACACGCCCCGCAGTGGGGCGTGTGGTCGAAAACGAGAAAATAAAATTATAGCGCGCGTTCCGATGAGATTGAATCACCTCCGGCGTCATGCCCGCGCTTGTCCCGGTCATGACTCCGAATGAAGGATCATGTCGATCAACCATGAAGACAATCCTGGTTCCGGTCGAAGATCACGACTCGATGGCAGCGGTGCTGGAAGCCGCGTGGTTGGTCGCGCGCCGGTTCGACAGCTATGTGGAAGGTTTTGCGGTGCAGCCCGCAGCGTCGGAGTTCGTCGCGCTCGACCCGTTGAGCAGCCTGACCATGCCGCAGATCGCGGACGGCGACGCAGAGATCGAGCGCCATTCACGCCAAATGTTTGAGTCCTTCATGACGTCCAACAACGTGCCGCCCGCGCCGCCGCCCTTTCCGACGCCCCCTCCCTACCCTCCCCTTTCCCCCACCCTTCCCTCCCCCGCACGCGGGGGAGGGTTAGGGTGGGGGGCGGGGGAGGGTAGGGAGGGGGCGTCCTACGCCTGGGTGCGGCCCGGCGCGGAATTCGACACGTTCATCGGCAGCTACGGCCGGGTGTTCGATTTGATCGTGCTCGGCAGGCCGGGACGAGCCCCACAAAACCCGCGAATGGCGCCATTGGAAGCGGCGCTGTTCGAAAGCGGCCGACCGGTTCTGATCGCGCCGCCGACCCCCCCGAAGGAGCTTGGGCGCAATGTGCTGGTCGCGTGGAACGGCAGTACCGAGCAAGCCCGCACCAACGCATTCGCGATGCCGCTGCTGCGCGGTGCGGATGAGGTCACGGTCCTGACGGTGGAAGGCGGCATGACTCCGGGTCCGACCGGCGACGAGGCAGCGCTTCACCTCGTCCGCAATGGTGTGCCGGCAACCGCCGTCAACGTCGCGCCGGCCGGACGCACGACCGGCGAAGCGATCCTCGATCATGCGGAGTTGCGGGGCTGCGATCTCATCGTAAAAGGCGCCTACGCGCAAAGCCGCTTGCGTCAGATGATATTCGGCGGCGCCACCCGTCACATCCTGGCCCACGCGACGTTGCCGGTGTTGATGGCGCATTGATATGTCCGGTGTACCCGAGTTCCCTAGATGAGCGCCGACCAAGGCCGAGGTTCTGAGGGCGCGTCCGGTTCGGGGCGGCCCGCACATCACACGTTTTTCGCGATCTTCCCCTCAATCATGCTGCCGATGTTCCTCGCGGTGGTCGATCAAACCATCGTGGCGACCGCCTTGCCCGCGATCGCGGCCGATACCGGCAATGTGGCGCGCGCATCGTGGGTCGTGGTGTCGTACCTGATTGCCTCGACCATCGCGGCGCCGATCTACGGCAGGTTGGGCGACGCCTTTGGCCGCCGCCGGCTGATGTTCGCGGCAATCTTCATTTTCATCATTGCGTCGTTGTTGTGCGCGGCCTCGCCGACCATCGAATTGCTGGCACTGGCACGTGTGGTCCAGGGGTTCGGCGGTGGCGGCCTGATGACGTTGTCGCAAGCGTTGATCGGCGAAGCCGTGCCGCCGCGCGAGCGCGCCCGATATCAAGGCTACCTCGCGGCCGTCGCGGTGTGCGCCAATACGTTCGGGCCCGTCGCGGGCGGCTATTTGACCGAGCACTTTGGATGGAAATCAGTGTTCCTGATCAACGTGCCGATCGGGCTCATCGCGGTGCTGCTCACCCGCAACCTGGAGAACGTCATACCGGGAAGATCGAACTGGCGGCCCGATCCGATTGGGCTCACCTTGTTCACCATCTTCGTAACCACGGCGCTCCTGACACTGGAGCAGGTACAGCTGATGGACCGCAGCGCGCTACCCCTGCTGGGCGGATTGTTCGCAGCCGCGGGCGTTTCCCTCGCCCTGCTGGTCCGCCAGGAGACCCGGGCGCCGTCGCCGCTCATACCGCTGTCCCTGCTGCGTCTGCCAACGATCTGGCGTAGCGATGCGCTCGCGGCATTTCACGGCGCCGCGCTGGTGTCGCTGATCACCTTCCTTCCCATCTATCTGGAGGTGGTTCGCGGGCTCTCGCCGGCCGCAACCGGCCTGCTGCTGGTGCCGCTCACGATCGGGATCGGTGCCGGATCGCTGCTGACCGGACGGCTCGTCAGCAAGACCGGGTGGACCACCATCTTTCCCGTGCTTGGACTTGCGCTGGTGACGGTCAATCTTGTGGTGCTGGCCCTATGGGTGCAGACGTTGAATCAGACCGCGCTCGGATGGCTGCTGCTGTGGAACGGTTTGTGTATGGGAACCGTGATGGGCGTCGTGCAGGTCACGGTGCAATTCGCGTCGGGACCGATGCGGCTCGGCGAAGCAGCCGCATCGGTGCAGTTCTCCCGTTCGATCGGGGCGGCATTCGGGACCGCGCTGGTGACGGCGGTGTTGTTGGCGGTCCTGTCGATCAAAAACCCCGAGGCGGCGCGCGTGTTCGCCACCATGGCACAACAAGGTGCTCATGCCGCGTCAAACCTGCCGGCGACGCAGCCGGCCGAGATCCAGGCAGTCATTGCGGAGGCGTTTCGCGCCGCATTCCTGTCGATTGCGGCGTTTGCTGCGGTGGGCTTTTTTCTGGCACTGTCAATCCCGCTACGCCGCATATAGTGTCCCGTTTCCAACTATATTGTTGTCGTCGCCCGCGAAGCGGGCGATCGGGGCGCTCGCTTCAGTCAATCTGAATGGATTGATGTAGGGGCGACCCTTGTGGTCGCCCTCTTGCCGGCGCCAGGCGCGCGCGGTGCACCAACGGGGCGACCACAAGGGTCGCCCCCCTACAGCGCGGACGTCACCCGCCGACAGCGCCCTGCGCCCCGACATACAGCGAATAGAGCGAGTGGCTCGCCGCCATGAAGAGGCGGTTACGCTTGACGCCGCCGAAGCAGATGTTGGCGCTGCGCTCTGGAAGCGAGATCGCGCCGATCCGCTTGCCTTCCGGATTGAACACCATGACGCCGTCGAGCCCTTCGCCGGTGCCCCAGCCGCACCACAGATTGCCGTCCGTATCGCAGCGGAAGCCGTCCGGCGTCTCGGCGGCCTCGCAGGTCACGAACGCCTTGCCGCCGGCGAGCTTGGTGCCGTTGTCGACGACGTCGTAGACCCGGATCAGGCGCGGCACATTGCTGAAGTCGACGATATACATCTTCCGCTCGTCCGGCGTGAAGCACAGCCCGTTGGGGCGGATATCGCCGACCACCACGGTGGCGCGGCCGGTTTGCGGATCGAGGCGGTACACGTTGGTCGGCAATTCCTGCTGGGCTACGTGGCCTTCATAGTTGCCGGAGATGCCCGGGGTGGGATCCGTGAACCAGATCGACCCGTCGGATTTGACCACGATGTCGTTCGGGGAATTGAGCGGCTTGCCGTCGAATTTATCGATCAGCACCGTGATGGTGCCGTCATATTCGGTGCGCGTCACCCGCCGGGCGTCGTGCTCGCAGGTGACGAGGCGGCCCTGGCGGTCGCGCGTGTTGCCGTTGGAATAGTTCGACGGCTTGCGGAAGACGGTGGTGCGGCCGGTCTCCTCATCCCACCGCAGGATGCGGTTGTTCGGGATGTCGCTCCACAGCAGAGAGCGCGCGTCGCCGAACCATACCGGACCTTCGCTCCAGCGCGCGCCGGTGAAAAGCCGCTCGACGCTGGCGTTGAAAACGCGATATTTCAGAAAGCTCGGATCGAGGACCTTAATGGCCGGGTCCGGATAGCGCTCGCTCGCCTCCCAGCCGCCGAATGTCGCCGTCGTGGTCAGCGCCGCCGCCGCCGTCACCCCCGCGCCCAGCACATCGCGTCGTGAAATCTGCATGGCATCTCCTCCTGACATGGCACGATCCTGCTCGATCGTGTTGCCGGGGTGTTATAGCAAGGTCGCGGGCGGATGACTGATTCTTCTGCGTTTGCAGATGGCTCGCGCATCTCAGGTGCGCCATAGGCCGGCATCGCGCGGCGATTGCCGCCGCGCGTCAATTTGGTTGCAATCGGAGGAAAGCCGGACTCGCCTCGGTCGGTCTTGGGGGCGCCCTTAGGTCGATTTTCCAGCTTTAGTTGGTGGAAAGGCCGCCTCGCCCCGACCCTCTCCCCGCAAGCGGGGAGAGGAGGAGTTACACGGCCGCCGTGATATCTCGGAGCGTTTAATCCAGCGGCTCCAGCTTGACCAGCGCAGCGCCGTGGTTGCTGCCGGTCCAGAAGGTCACCGGAGTGGTCGAGTTGTCGACGAATACGGTGCGCATGTTGGTCTCATGCGGCAGCTGGTATTCGACGCTCTTGCCGGTCGCCGGATCGAGCCGCACGGCGCGGTCGGTGTGCATGCCGCCGGCCCAGATCTCGCCGTTCTTGTCGATGGTCGCGCGGTACGGATAGGTGAAGGGCGGCAGCTGATATTCTATCACCTTCTCGGTCTTGGTGTCGAACAGCGCCACCTTGTTGCCGCGATATTCGGTGATCAGCAGGCGATCCTGGTCGTCGATCACCATGCGCCGCGCCCGCGCATTGACGGTCGGGAGCGGGTACCACGAGACCTTGCCGGTCTTGGCGTCGATCTTGCCGACATGGCCGCGCTGGAATTCGGCCATCCACAGATTGTTCTGCGAATCGGAGATCACCTGGTAGATCGAGGCCGGCCGGACGGCGAGGTCGTTGAGCGGCTGGAAGCGTTCCCATTTGTTGGTCGCGAGATCAAGGCGATAGATGTCCTGCGTGCCGACGCTCTTAGTCCACACCTTGCCGTCGATATCGTGGCGCAGCCCGACGAAGTTCAGCTGCACGCGATAATCATTGTACTCGGGCGCCAGCGGATACCATTTGATCTCTTCGGTCTTGGGATCGAGATTTCCGAGCGAGCCCTGGTACATCGTGTCGAACCAGAGGGTGCCGTTCTTGTCGAACTCGAGCGAGAGATTGCCGACCGGCGCCTCGGATTTGAACTTGGTCACCGGGAATTCGGTGAGCTTGAGCGTCTTCGGGTCGAACTTGGAGATGAAGGGCTCGCCGAAATCCGAATACCAGACGTTCCCTTGCGCATCGACGATCACGTCATGCGGCTCCGTCGTCGACCGCGGCAGGTCGTACTCGGTGATGATGGCGCGCGTCGCGCGGCCGGTCGGCCGAGCGAGGGCCTTGAGGGGATATTGCCATTTTTCGACCTCGCTCAGATTGATGCTGGCAAGGTATTCGGCCGGCTTGCGGTACTGCTCCGGGGTCCCGGAGCGCGCCGGATCGAGCATGCGCTGCGGCTTGATCGGCTGGCTCACCGCCCCATAGCCGCGCATGCGCGTGATCACCTGGGTAAATTCATCCGCATTGTGAGTGGAGCGCACGATGCGCTCGACCGTATGGCAGCTCACGCAGTCGAGCAGGAAGTGCCTTTGATCGTCCGAGCCGGGCACGCTCGCCATCCATTCGGCGTTGCTCATCTGGGCGGCGAGAGTCTTCGTCTTTTGCAGCTTGAGATCGACCGTGGCGGTCTGCGCGCCGGCGACATCTGCCGTCGTCGGGGCGGTAAGGTCGTAGCCGACGGCGCGGATCTTGATCTTGTACTTGCCGGCCGACAGCCGATCGGCCGGGAAGCTGTAGCGGCCCTGCGCGTCGCTGATGACGCTGACCGTCACGGTCGAGCCTTCCTTCTTGGCGCTGACCACGACGCCTTCCATGGCACCTTCCGCCGCGGAGGTGACCTGCCCGGTCAGGGCAGCGGCGGCCTTATTCTCCGCCGCGACCGGCTGCAGGGTCGCCTGAAAGAGAATGACCGCGGTGCCGAGCATCAAAATGGACAAGAGACGTCGTGTTCGCATCGGTTCCTCCCTCTGGGTTGCCATGGGTCTGCGGGTGGCCATGGTGCAACGATACACGTCTCGAAAGTACGCATGGTACAACGTTTGGGGCTTCAAATCTACCGTGCTCACAGGGCTTCTCTGGGCTTTGCCCGCAACGCGTTGCCCGTAACGGGAATTGAGGAGCCTGACACCGCCAATGCGGCGACCAGGGCGCTCAACCTCATCGGGACACGCCTTGACGTTCCTGAATGCGTCTCGGATCAGCGGTGCTGATACCAAATCAGATTATCGTAATTTTGGACGCTGTCTGCTTTCGACGAGGGGAGAGGCGGGAATGGATACGGCGGGGGCAGGGAAGAGAGGGGGGGCTTACCGACGTGCATCCACAATTCGCAGAAGATGCGTCGCTAACATGACTTGTTCTTGCGCTTCCCGAACGTCGGTTAGATTCACTGTCCGATGCGAATGCGGATTCTTGTATGACCCGATAGCTCCAGCGAACAGATGGGCAAGCGCCTCCCGTTCCGCTTCAGGGCGATTCAAATCCGTCAAGTTACCCTTCTTTACATCGAAAGCTTTCCGCATCAAAGCCACGCCGATATCATTTGCAGTGTACCCGCCGACACTGCGAACTTCCTCTTCAACAGTTCTAAACGCGATGAAGACGGCTTGATCGAAATCGCCGCGCATCATGGCAGCCCATACTTTGTCTGCGATGCTCGGATGCAGTAGCTTCTTTGGAAAATCCCTTGCTGCGCGGACGTGCTCAAATCCTTGAGCCGAACATGCCGTCTCCCCAGCCTTGCTAAGCACCATATATCCGTTACTGCCGTTGATTCCCGGTGCAGGGATGATGAGCCGTTCTCCGCGAAGATAGTTCCACGCCTCATTTACGTGCGCTTCGATCTCCTTCCTTCGATTGAAGGGATAGGGATTGTTTTGCACGGCGATCGCGCCCGGCAAACCAAATCCGGCGACACCGTCGGGCCAGAACAAGCCATTGTCTTGACGGAACTGACGCGCAAGCCGCAAAAGCACCAGCGCCAAATCTTCCGGAGCCACCCGGAGAAGCACGTCTACGTCAGGGAAAAGCGATTGTAGGGTATCCATCTTCCTATTTGTAGTCCTCGACTATGAGTATTCCTTGAGGGCCACGCGGTCATGTGACTTGTCTGTAATCGAGCATGTTCCTGTGGGCAAGGTTTGATGGTTGGTGCGTTGGCGGCGCGACGGTCGCCATCCCAGTTTTGAGGGCCACGGAACCGCAAAAGGAATCAACCGCGGGCGACGGCTAAGCAACATCAGGACTGTATTGAACAACCGCTCTTGGCGTTCAGGATCGTTGCGGGCCAGCCATAGAGCCACAGCGCCGCAAAGCAGCCTGAACAGCAGCATCATGCCAAAGATGATTAGGAGAACAATGTGGTACTGCATGTTGTCTCTCGATCACCGTTTTGGATCGAGAGACCCTCAGTTGCGTTTTTTTTTGCGCGCTGAGAATCGCCTCTCGACCAAAGTTGGCCAAAGAAAATCGACTCTCAGTTCGCGCATGTGCCACTTACCGCCGAAGGCGCGGCTGTTTCTCTGACACTGCATCTTCGCCCGAACCGAACTGAGGGGGTTATTCGGACGAATGTTTAACTATGGTACTTTTACTACGTCACAATTGCCACATGCAAGGGCCGCGCGCCTGCTAAAAGCCATTGTCTACAATCATACGGACCGACTCTGGCTGCATTACCTGCTGCATTACCTACTATCAAATTAGCATTTGAATTGCATTGAAATTTCAAATGCATACTCCTATTCTGAGGCCTGAATGGACTTCAGATACGCAATGATGGCGCCGACATCATCGCCCTCGAACTTGAATTCCGGCATATCCGGATGGCCGGAGATGAGGCCTTCCCCCAAGGCTTCCTCCAGCGACTCGATCGGGTAGCGCTTTGCCAGCGTGCGAAACAACGGGGCTTGCGGATGGCGGCTCTCATCGGTGCGCGCCGTCCCATGGCAACGCGAGCATTCCTTGGCCAGAAGAGCCTCTCCCCGCTTCAGGGCGGCGGCGTCCTGGGCGCACGCGGCCGAAACGGCGAAAACCGCATAAAGCGCGGGTATCAGTAGCCTCATGTCAATCCCCGTACGCCCCTTACATCCAGCCCAAAGGCGACGGCATCATATCATCATGTCGGCGCAAGCGTGAGTTCGACTCGGCGCGCCGTAGGGGGCGACCCTTATGGCCGCCTGGTTTGCACACCGCCAGCAACAGGGCGACCACAAGGGTCGCCCCGACGGCGATCGAGTAAGGGTGTAATAATACCATCTAGAGCGGTTGGGGGCGGATTAGTCAAAACGAACTAATTTTGGAATTCCCAACGAAATCAATGCCGTCCGGTTTCCGTACCGCGGCGATCCTGGATCACTGGCGACCGCGTGATCGCACCCGACGGCTCGCCTTGCTCTGTCTTGATGGGCGCCTCGGCAATCACCTTGCCCCCACAGAGCTGTAGCCCGGATTGAGCGCAGCGAAATCCGGGGCCGGCCGGCCCGATGGCAGGCTCCGGCCGGACCCGGTGGCTCAATCCGGGCCACGCTTGCTGCGCTTGCTTTCGAGCAAGTGTTCCTGGCGCTTTCCCTCGCGACGCCCTCAAAAATCCGGCTTGGCGGCAACCGGGAGGCCGATGTCCTTGTCGCCGTGGAATCCAGCCGGGTTTTCGGCGCAGGAGACCTCCGACCATTCAAGACGGTCGCGCGCATAAATCACGCTCGCGGTCCAGGGTG
>WNFF01002266.1_pt1 | contig 15723 bp, 13 predicted proteins | sample 5400441 | NCBI WGS metagenome assembly WNFF01 (sample SAMN13153345, study PRJNA577476) | soil metagenome | isolation source: 120 cm saprolite under Douglas fir tree site 2 hole 3 replicate 1 | place: USA:California | collected 2015-04-18 | reverse complement strand
TTCCCTCCTGTTGAGGCCCCCTACGTTTCAGCGGCGAGTTTCCCTCGGTACGCCATCGCGTAGATCGGCACACGACCATCGCCGAGCACATGCCGAGGTGCCCGCTACGGTCGCGGATTGATCGAGGAGATAGGCAGCGGCAGTTTTTTTGTCCGATGTTACCCCTAGCGTTACCCGAGGCTCAATTTCTAGAGCGCGCTGTGGTGCCGGATTTCCCCTAAGTGTTTGATTTATCTGGTCGGAGCGCCGAGATTTGAACTCGGGACCCCCAGTCCCCCAGACTGGTGCGCTAACCGGGCTGCGCTACGCTCCGCCGACGCTGATCTACGCTGGCGAAGGCGAAGGCGCAAGGGCGCCGCCCTCGCGGCGCCTCGCTCACGCCGGAACGGCGTCGGCGCGGGCCGGCGCCGCCGCCCGATAGGAGCGCGAGGCCGCCATCAGGCCCCACAGCACGCCGAGCAGCAGGAAATAGTGGCGCCAGTGGTCGATGTCGATGACGGCGCTCTCCGCCACGGTGCCGACATAGGCGGCGTAGACCGCGTGATAGATCGGCTGCCACGGCGTGCGCACGAAGATGAAGCGCGTGCTCGTCGCCACCGTCACGACGCAGAGCGTGAGATAGCCGAAGCCGGTGAGCCAGCCGCCGGACATGAAGGCGTTGAGGAAGGTGTTGTGCGGGTCCTCGACGAAGCGGCTGGAGAACTGCAGCGGGCCGATCCCGAACGGCTGCTCGAGCGCGAGGTCGGCGCCGAGCGCATAGCGCCCGAAGCGGCCATAGCGGCCGACGTCGTAGCTCTGCTCGAACGCCGCCCGCTCCTTGAGCAGGTCGGCGACCTCGCCGACCGACAGCAGCGCCGCGATCAGCACGACGACGGCAACGAGGCCGGCGATCACGACCAGGACGATGCGCAGCCGCTCGCGGCCCGATCGGCTGGTGAAGAAGGTCAATGCCATCAGCACCGCCGCCGCGGCGACGAACTGGCCCCAGGCGCCGCGCGAGAACGACAGCAGCAGCGCCGCCAGCGTCAGCAGCAGCGTCAGCATGCCGCGCACGACGCGCCGCCCGGCCAGCATCCGCTGGAGCACCAGCAGGGCCGGCAGCACCAGGAACGCGCCGAGCACGTTCGGGTCGTTGAACGTGCCGCGCGCGCGCTCGTTGAGCACGAGCAAGTCCGACACGCCGCCGAGGAGGTGGAAGTAGCCGGCGAGCGCCGCCAGCGCGGCGACGATCGCCGCCGCAAGATAGCCGCGCATGAGCAGCTCGAGCCGCCGCTGCGTATTGCCGCCGAGCATCGCGGCGTAGAACACGGCGGTGGCGGCAAGAAACGCCGATATCATGACCCAGAGCACCGGCTTTCCCTGGTCGCTCACCTGCACCACCGCGGCGGCATAGCCGACCTCGAGGAGAGCGAGGAGGAGGACGAGCGGCACGAGCGGCGCGCGCAGCGAGAGCCCGGTCGCGGCAAACAGCAGCATCCCGACGACGCCGACGATCTCGTAGGGGCTCGGCTCGATGAACACGAACGCGCCGGAAAAGCCGATCAGCCAGAGCAGCGCGCCGCGCAGCGATTCGACATCGAGCCGCGGGCCGGCGACCGCACCGACCGATGCTGCGGCAGAAGTCATCGCCACGCGTCGCCCGCTGCGAGTGCAGCAAGCGCAGGCGCCGATACCGTTGCCCTCTCCCCTTGTGGGAGAGGGCAGCGACGCGTTGGCAGCAGACTCCGATGGGTGAGGGGGGTGGTCCCCTCACCCATTCTTTCTGTTGCACTATCGGAGTCGCCCTCTCCCACCGCAAGTCGGGCTTGCCCGACTTGCGCAGTGCAATGCGCATCCCGGGCAGGCCCGGGATGCGTGGGAGAGGGCAAATCTTTCGACGGCGCGTTCGCGGCTCGACTCGGCACCACAAGCGCGAAAGGCGCGAGCAGAGCGAGCCTAGGGTGGCGGTTGGAGAGGGCGAGACGCTCGGACATCAGTAGGCGTTCTCGGTTCGCGCCAGCGCCAGCGGCGTCTTCGCCAGGATGAACAGGTCGAGCAACACCGACCAGTTCTCGATGTAGTAGAGGTCGTGCTCGACGCGGCGCTGGATCTTCTCGTGGGTGTCGGTCTCCCCGCGCCAGCCGCTGATCTGCGCCCATCCGGTGATGCCGGGCTTGACGCGGTGGCGGGCGAAATAGCCGTCGACCGCCTCGTCGTAGAGGCGGTTCTCCGCCTTGGCGTGGACGGCGTGCGGACGCGGCCCGACCAGCGACAGGTTGCCCTTGAACACGACGTTGATCAGCTGCGGCAATTCGTCGATCGAGGTCTTGCGGATGAAGGCGCCGACCGGGGTGACGCGCGGGTCGCCCTTCTGCACCAGCCGCGCGGCGGTGGCGTCGCACAGCTCCACGTACATCGAGCGGAACTTGTAGACCTCGATCAGCTCGTTGTTGAACCCGTAGCGCCGCTGCTTGAAGAACACGGGACCGCGGCTGTCGAGCTTGATCGCGATCGCGGTGACGAGCATCAGCGGGGAGGCCGCCAGCAGGATCAGGCCGCCGACGATCCGGTCGAACAGCCATTTCATCACCACGTCCCAGTCGGCGATCGGCTTGTCGGACACGTCGAACACCGGGACGTTGCCGACATAGGAATAGGCGCGCGGCCGGAACCGCAATTTGTTCGAATGCGCGGCCAGCCGGATGTCGACCGGCAGCACCCACAGCTTCTTGAGCATCTGCAGGATTCGGCCCTCGGCCGAGATCGGCAGCGCGAAGATCACGAGGTCGATGCGGGTCTTGCGCGCGAACTCGACGAGGTCGTCGACGGTGCCGAGCTTTTGCTGGCCGGCGATCATGGTCGGGGCGCGATCGTCGCCGCGGTCGTCGAACACGCCGACGATGTGGACGTCCGAATCGCGCTGGGCGGAGAGCGCCTGGACCAGCGCGTCGCCGCGCTCGTCGGCGCCGACCACGACGGTGCGGCGGGCGAGCCGGCCCTCCCGCGTCCAGCGGCGCACCATCACGAACAGGCTGCGCCGGAACGCGATCAGGACGACGAGGCCGACGACGTAGAAGCTGCCGAGCCAGACGCGCGAGTAATGGTCGCCCATCTTGGCGAAGAAGGTCACGCCGATGGCGATCAGGAATACCACCGACCACGCCGAAGCGAGCCGGAAATACTGCTTCTCGTAGCCGCGGAATGCCTGCACCTGATAGATGTCGGCGGTCTGGAACGCGAGCATCGCCAGCCCGGCGATGCCGAGAACGGCGCCGACATAGCGCCAGGCGAATCCCTCGATCGGAACGACGTATCCGAGATAGACCGCGAGCCCAATGAGCGTGGTGAGCCCGAATTCGATCATGCGCACGGTGCCGGCGACGACGATCGGGGACCAGGCCGGAGCGGTCGGCTCGGCCGCGGCGTCGAGCGCCGCGCGGGACAGGACCTTGGGCTCGGCCGGCGCGGCGTCACGCTTTGCCGCCGCGTGGAGCGCGGTGGCGGCATTCATGAGCTTGCGCGCGTCGAATTCGAGCATTGGTGCGCCTGGACGGATGCATGGGCCGCGGCGATGGCCGCCCCCTTCGATTAGGTAGAGGAAAAGTTTCAAGAAATGCTTAGGCGGGCCCGGAAAATCCGGTGATTTTTTAACCATGCCGGCGCGTCAGCGCCGCCTCATAGGCGGCGAGCACGGCGTCGGTCATGGCCTCGGCGGAAAAGTCCGCGCGGATGTGGCCCTGCAGGCGCCGCGCCGCCCCGCCTTTCGCGGCCGGATCGGTGAGCGCGGCGCCGATGGCGCGGGCGAGCGCCGCCGGATCGCCGGGGGCGACGAGATCGGCGGCATCGGCGCCGAGAATCTCGGGAATTCCGCCGACCTCTGTCGCGATCAGGGGAACGCCGGCGGCCGCCGCCTCGAGCACGATGTAAGGCAGCGACTCCGCGCGCGAAGGGACGACCAGGAGCCGCCCGAGCGCGAAAGCCTCGCGCGCGGGCCTTGCTCCCACGAACCGGATCGCCTCGCCGAGGCTCTCGGCCGCGACCAAGGCCTCGAACGCCGGCCGGTCGGGGCCGTCGCCGACGATCGTGGTGGTGACGCGCCGGCCGTCGCGCGCCAGCAGCGCAACGGCCTTGATCAGCACGTCGACGCCCTTGAGCATGCGCAATTCGCCGACGAAGACGAGGTTGGTCGCCTGCGCGTCGACGGCGATGGGCGTGAATTCGGCGGCGGCGACGCCGTTGTGCACGACGCGGGCGCGCGCGCCGGGGTCGCCGATCTTGGCGCGGAAGACCTCGCTGCCGTAGCGGCTCTCGAACAGGAACAGGTCGGTCGTCCGCATCAGCACCCGCTCGGTATCGAGATAGAGAAAGCCGGTCGGCGAGTTCCAGTTGAAGTGCAGGCTGCCGCCGTGCGGCGTATAGACGCGGATCGCCTGGCCCGCGCGCGCCAGCCGCGCATAGGCGCCGCCCTTGGCGCCGTGGCCGTGCAGCACGTCGGCGCGCGTCTCGGACGCGCGCCACCCGACATGCGCGCGGGCGGTGACGTCGCGCAGCCCGACTTGCCGGCTCATCGGGACCCGGCTCAGGCCGAGCGCGAGCTGCGGCGCCAATGCCGTGAGCGTCGCCTCGGCCTGCGCGCCGCCGGTCGAGGCATCCGCGATCAGCCCGACGCGGTGTCCGCGCGCGATCTGGCCGCGCGCGAGGTCGACCACGTGGCGGAACAGTCCGCCGACCGGAGCGCGAAAGACATGCAGGATGTTGAGGGGGCGCGCGTGCGACGTGTCGCATTCACGCTCCGTTAACGATCCGCGCGCCAGAACTTGCACGGGCCGCATCCCCGCTTGTCCGATTGCCGAAGGCGGGGCGATTAGGCGCTTCCCGTGGTTAACAAAGCCAAAACCTCTCCGTTGTCATGCCCGCGTAGGCGGGCATCCGGTAACCCCGAATGCGAGCGATCGAGGCGAAGCCAGTGCTACTACGCTGGTTTCCCGGATTACTGGATCGTCCGCCTGAGCTTGCCCTCGGGCCGGCCGCAGGCCGGACCCGGGGGCGGACGATGACAGCCGCGAGAGCTTGAACTCGACGCCTATGGGGACAAGCCCGGCCATGACGACGCGAAAAACGGGGAAACGCGCCTTTAACGTGACGTCAACCATGTTCGTTTGGAATTGGGTTACGAGTCGCGCGTGGTGCGCGTTGGTGTGAGATGGTCATGCAAGCGAGTGCGCAGTCGAACGGTCGGCTTGGTCCGGGGCCGGTCGCCACCGATATCGATCTCGGACTTCTGGGCCGGGCGCTCTGGCGCAAGAAAGTCCTGATCGCCGGCCTCACCCTTCTCGCCGCGGCGCTCGCATTCGCCGCCGTCAATGCCATCACCCCGCGATACAAATCGGAAGCGCGGGTCCTGATCGAGACTCGCGAGAACGCCTTTTTCCGCCCGGATGCGGAAAAGATGAGCGAGCGCAGCACCGTCGATCAGGAAGCGGTGACCAGCCAGGTCCAGCTCATCCTGTCGCGCGACCTCGCGCGCGAGATCATCAAGAAGCTCAAGCTCGGCGAACGCGCGGAGTTCGATCCGATCCTCGACGGCCCGAGCCTTCCCCGCACGCTGCTGAGCCTCGTCGGCATCATCAAGGATCCGATGGACATGTCGCCCGAGGAGCGGGTGCTCAAGAGCTATTATGACCGGCTGTCCGCCTTCCAGGTGGAAAAGTCCCGCGTCATCGCCATCGAATTCGAGTCGCAGGATCCGGAGCTTGCGGCGCAGGCCACGAACGCGATCGCCGAGGCCTACCTCGTCCTTCAGCAATCCGCCAAGCAGGGGCAGACCCGCGCCGCCGGCGCCTGGCTCTCCGGCGAGATCGAGCGGCTGCGCGCCAACGTCGCGCAGGCGGAAGCCAAGGTCGAGGAGTACCGCGCCAAGACCAATCTCTTCATCGGCAACAACAACACCACGCTGTCGAGCCAGCAGCTCGGCGATTTCAACGCTCAGCTCGCCGCCGCGCGCGGGCAGAAATCGGACTCCGAGGCAAAGGCCAGGATGATCCGCGATGCGCTCAAGACCGGCGCGCCGCTCGAGTTCTCCGACATCGTCAATTCCGAGCTGCTGCGGCGCCTGTCCGAGCAGCGCGTGATCCTGCGCGCGCAGCTCGCCGAGCAGTCGTCGACGCTGCTCGACCAGCATCCCCGCATCAAGGAATTGCGCGCGCAGATCGCCGATCTCGAGGGCCAGATGCGCGCCGAGGCCGACCGGCTCGCTCGCTCGCTCGAGAACGACGCCAAATTCGCGAGCGCGAAGGTGGACGGGCTCAGCGCCGCGCTCGACCAGCTCAAGCGGCAGGCGGCCTCGACCAACGAGCAGGACGTGCAGCTGCGCGCGCTCGAGCGCGAGGCGAAGGCGCAGCGCGACCTGCTCGAATCCTATCTGGCCAAGTACCGTGAAGCGAGCGCGCGCGACAGCATCGGCGCCGCCGCGCCCGATGCGCGCATCATCTCGGCCGCGGCCGTTTCCAACACGCCGTCATGGCCGAAGAAGCTGCCCACCATCCTGGTCGCCGCGCTCGCGATGCTCGTGCTCTCCTCGGGCTTCGTGCTCAGCAACGAGCTGCTCGGCGCGCTGCCGGCGCCAGCGGCCGCCGCCGAAGCGGCGAGCGCGCAGAGCCGGGATCTGGCGGCGGCCGTCCGCGCCATCGAGGATGCGCGCGCACAGGCGGGCGTGGCGCCCGACGCCATCGAGCGGCTGGTGCGCGACCTCGGCGGGTCGGGGGCGGGGGCGCGCCGGATCACGGTGATCGGCGCCTTGCGCAACGTCGGGGCGACGGTGACCGCGATCGCGCTCGCCCGCGCCCTGGCCCAGCAGGCCCGCGTCGTGCTGGTCGACCTCGCGCTCGGCGCGCCAGGCCTCACCATCATCGCCAGCGATCCGGCGGCGCCGGGCGTGTCCGATCTGGTCCATGGCTCTGCCTCCTTCGGCCAGATCATCACGCGCGACCGCTACTCTCGCGTCCATCTGATCACCGCCGGGCGCGCGCCGATCGACGCCGCCGCGGTCATGAGCTCGCAGCGGCTGTCGATCGCGATCGAGGCGCTCGGGCGCAGCTACGAGCACGTCGTCATCGACGCCGGCGCGGCCGAGGCGGCGGCGGTCGAGCGGCTCGCCCTCTTGGCGCCGCGCGCGGTGCTGGTGGCGCCGAAGCTCGATGATGCGGACACCGCCGCGGCCCGCGAGCGCCTGCTGACCGCGGGCTTCGCCGACGTGAGCGTGCTGGTCAACGCCCCGCGCGGCGCGGAGGTCGAGAGCCCCGGCGCGAAGGCGGCGGCCTGATCTGAGCACGCACGTCCCGAGCCGCAGGCTCCACCTCTCCCCGCAGCGCCGTGCCCACGAGTGAGAGCCGCCGCGAGATCGCCGTTCGGGCAATTGCGACGCATGGGCGAAACCGCCACAAGACGCGTGGGCACGGCGCGCAAGGGCGCGCCTTTGCCCACCCTACGTTGGTGTTTCACATCGTGAGAGTGCTACCGCGCGCGGGCGCGCCGCAACGCCTGGATCGCCGCCCACAGGGCGCGGTTGTGCTTGATCGCGCGCTTGGTCGCCAAGGCGGCACCGAAGGCGGCCGCGGCGAGGCGTCCGCGCGGCGTGAGCGGGAGAAACGTGTCGACCAGCGGCTCCGGCTCGCGGCAGAAGAACGATTTGTAGTGCGCCCGCCCGACCCCGATATCAAAGCTGCGCAATCCGCGGGACGCGCATTCCGCGACCATGTGCCGGAGCAGGATCAGGCCCGGGCTGTGACGCGCATGCTCGCCCAGGGTATAGGTGTTGAACATCGACGAGAACCGGTAGCCGTCGACGACGGCGCCGAACAGGGCGAGCACCTCGCCGCCGCCTTCGAGCGCGTGGATCTCGACGAGCCGCCGGCCGTCGGGAAGCCGCCGGTGGCAGGCCTCGCGCAGGAACGCGGGCACGCCCGCCTCGGCGAAGACGTTGCCGACGCCGCGTGCCGCCATGTGTGCCGATTTCAGCGTGAAGAAGCGCTCGAGCAGGCGATCGATCTGGTCGGGAGCGGTCGCCTGCAGGTAACGATAACCGGCGAGGCTTTGCAGCTTGCGCTCCTTGGTGCGCAGGCGCGCGCGCATCGAGGCGCTGAGCACGTGCTTGATCACGTCCGCCGTCGGGCGATCGAAGCTCAGCCGCACGCTCATGTCGACCGACGGCCGGTGCGGCAGCTGCGCGAACGGATTGGCGATCCCGTCCCAGGCGAGCGGCTGCCCGAACAGCGCGACGAGATCGATGCCGTGTCCGGCGACGACGCCGTCGAGGACGGCGCGAATCTCGTGCGCGGTGGTCGCCAGCGCGTCGCGTCGCCACAGGCCGACGTTGAAATTGGCGTGCTTCGATCCGAGGAAACGGACGAGGGTGAGCGGGCCCAGTCGCGCGCGGCCGAGCGGCCAGAGAAACAGCGGCTCGCCGGCGTGGTCGAGCCCGGCGACGATGAAGGGCGATACGCCCGCCGGCGCGCCCACGTGGCGCTGCCAGGCGGCGAGCAGATCGAAGCGTTGGTAGGGCGTTGCGAGCGCGCCGCCCTGCTCGAGACGGCGCCAGAACGGCTCCGCCGCCGCCATGTCCGCAAAGACCTCGAGGCGCGCGGCCGCGTTGGCGCTCCGCAGGCGCGCGGGCGCCGTCCGGTCGCGGCCGGACTGGCACTTGACGGCGATGTCCATACCTTATGCGCGGCTTGAGCCGCTCGACGTCCTTCCGGTTGGCGGGGCGGGAGCCTGGCAAACAATTATCAATAAAGAGTTGGGATATTCCCTGATCCTCGACAGGGAACTAGCGCCTTGACTGGATTAAAGAAAACAATCGTCCGCGGCGGCCTCGAAACGCTCTATTTCAGCGCCGCCCACCATCTCATGCGGCCGTTCGTCGCCGGGATCGGCGTGATCCTCACGCTGCACCACGTGCGGCCGCCGCGGGCGGACCAGTTCCAGCCCAACCGGCTACTCGAGGTGACGCCGGACTTTCTCGAGTCCGTGGTGAGCTGGCTGCGGCGTTCCCGGGTCGATCTCATCGACCTCGACGAGATGCATCGGCGCCTCACTGAAGGCGAGGTCGGGCGACGCTTCGTCTGCATGACCCTCGACGACGGCTACCGCGACACGCTGCAATTCGCCTATCCCATCCTCAAGAAGCACCAGGTGCCGTTCACGCTCTACATTCCAACGAGCTTTCCCGATCGGCTCGGCGAGCTGTGGTGGCTCGTGCTCGAGGCGGTGATCGCGCGCAATGACCGCGTCCGGCTCCTGATCGACGGCGAGGAGCAGGCGTTCGAATGCGCCACCGTCGCCGACAAGCGTCACCTGTTCGACGAGGCGTACCGCTGGCTGCGCAGCCTGCGGACCGAGGCAGAGCTCCGCGCCGTGGTCCGCGATCTCGCCTATCGGTATCAGGTCGACATCGCGGCGTTCTGCGACGATCTTTGCATGAGCTGGGACGAGCTCGCGAAGCTCGCCGCCGATCCGCTCGTCACCATCGGCGCCCACACCGTCAACCACGTGATGCTGGCGAAGGTGCCGGAAAAATCGGTGCGTTCCGAGATGGACATGAGCCGCGCGGTGATCGAGGCGGCGCTCGGGGTGCGGCCGAGGCATCTCGCCTATCCGGTGGGGGATCCGACCTCCGCCGGGCCGCGCGAGTTCCGCATCGCCGCCGAGCTCGGCTTCAACACCGCGGTGACGACGCGGCCCGGCGTGCTCTTTCGCGCGCACCGCGCGCATCTGCTGGCGCTGCCGCGCATCTCGCTCCACGGCGAGCACCAGCAATTGCGCTACGTCCGCGTGCTGGTCTCGGGCGCCGCGACCGCGCTCTGGAACGGGTTTCGCCGGGTCAACGCGGCCTGACGGCCACGACGGTCACGGCCGCGACATCCATCGAACGAGCGGCATCGCCGGCAGCACCCAGCCGAGCCCGGCGAGCACGTAGTAGATCGCCTCGATTACGCCGTTCCCCCTGATCGCGGACGATTGGGCGAGCGCCATCGCGACGAGCGCCCATATCATCACCAGGGCGATGAGCGCCACGCCGCCGATCAGCTTGCGCACGCGGATGGACATGCTTCGCTCGACCGCGGAATCAGGCGCGCGACTGGAACGCATTCAGTCCAACGGCGAAGGAACACGTTCCGGCTTTTGCGCGATCGCATTTCGGCCGGGAAAAGCGGGTCCTGCTTTTCCCGAAAATGCCCTATATGATCGGCGCCGCGCCAGCAAGCGAACGATCGAATGACCAGCGTTGCTCCTTCCGCCGAAGCCCGCCGCCGCGCGATCAGGCTATGGCTGTTGGCGGTGGCCGCTCTGATGTTCGCGACGCTGGTGGTGGGCGGGGCGACGCGGCTCACGGAGTCAGGCCTGTCGATCGTCGAATGGAAGCCGGTGACCGGCATCGTCCCGCCGCTCGATGCCGCCGGCTGGCAGGCGGAATTCGAGAAATACCGGACGATCCCGCAGTACAGGGAGCGCAACGCCGGCATGAGCCTCGGCGAGTTCAAGACCATCTACTGGTGGGAATGGACGCATCGGCTGCTGGCGCGGCTCGTCGGCGGCGCCTTCCTGCTTCCGTTGCTGTGGTTTCTCTGGCGCGGGTGGATCGAGCCGCGCTTGCGCGCGCGCCTGTGGACGATATTCGCCCTCGGCGCGACGCTCGGCGCGGTGGGCTGGTGGATGGTGGCCTCCGGCCTGGCGGACCGGGTCAGCGTCTCGCAATACCGGCTGGCATTCCACCTGACGCTCGCCTGCGTGATCTTTGCCGCGATCGTGTGGACCGCGCAGGGCCTGGTGCCGAGAGCGCCGATCGCGGTGCCGGCGCGCCTGCGCGCCGGCGCCATGGCGATACTCGCGCTGATCGGGGCGCAGATCTATCTCGGCGCGCTGGTCGCCGGGTTGCGCGCCGGCCTCGTCTACAACACCTGGCCGCTGATCGACGGCGCCGTGGTGCCCGATGCCTCGCGGCTCTTTTTCGACGATCCGCCGTGGCGGAATTTTTTCGAGAATCCGCTCACCGTGCAGTTCGATCACCGCCTGCTTGCCTATGTCGTCTGGCTCGCCGCGCTGCTGCACGTGGCCGACGTTGCCCGCACGCTGCGCCGCGGGCCGGTGCTGACCGCCGCGCTCGCGCTCGCCTGCGCCGTCACGCTGCAGGCGGCGCTCGGCATTGCGACGCTGATCCATCAGGCCCCGCTCGCGCTGGCGATGCTGCATCAAGCTGCGGCGATCGTGGTGCTCACGATCGCGGTCGTGCACGCCGAGCGGCTCGAGCCGCCGGCCTCCGTCATCACGGCGGCCGACGTCATGCGGCGCGGGGAGCAGGCGACGTGATCGAGGCCGCCGATCGGGACGGCGTCGCGGTCCTGCGCATGGCCGACGGCAAGGCCAACGCCATGAGCATCGAGTTCTGCGAAGCGCTGACCGCCCGCTTCGAGGCGATGTCGTCCGCGCGCGCCGTCGTAATCACCGGAAGCGGGCGGATATTCTCCGCCGGCGTCGACCTCAAGCGCCTGCTCGACGGCGGCGTTCCCTATATCCGCAAATTCCTGCCGGCGCTGAGCCGGATGCTGGCCACCGTCTTCCCCTGCCCGCAGCCGGTGGTGGCGGCGATCAACGGCCATGCCATCGCCGGAGGCTGCGTGCTCGCCTGCGCCGCCGACCGGCGGTTGATGGCGGGCGATGCCGGGCGGATCGGGGTGACCGAGCTCCTGGTCGGCGTCCCATTCCCGCCGGTCGCCATGGAGATCATGCGTTGCGCCATGGCGCCGCAATATTTCGAGGAGGCGCTCTTCAGCGCGGCGACCTATCCGCCGGCGGAGGCGATCGGGCGCGGCCTCATCCACGAGATCGTCGATCCGCCAGCGCTGACCGAGCGCGCGATTGCCGTCGCGAAATCGCTCGCCGCGCTGCCGCCCGCGGCCTTCGCCTTGACGAAGCGGCAGATCCGCCGGCCGGCGCTGCAGCGCCTCGAGCATGACGATGCCGCGATCGAAGCGATATGGACGGCGCCGGAAACGCTCGAGCGCATTCGCGACTATGTCGCGCGCACGTTGCGGAAGTCCTGATCAGGGCGGCGACGGGCCACTACTCGTAGAGATCGAGCAGCCGCTCGATCGCGGCGTTGATGCGCGCGAGATAGGCGAGCGGGAACTCATACTTGATGGGAATCCACGACTCTCGTCGCTCGGCGGTCGCTCGCCGGCGAGGTCGAGCAGGTGCAGGCGATCTTGGCCATCGAGCAGCCGCGGCCCATCAGGGCTCAGAAATCGAAAACGCTTTACCCTATCATGCAACCGCGTCGCTGCGGGAGCCGCGCAGCTCACGCCGCCGCCAGGCCCTGCTCCAGGTCGGCGATGATGTCTTCGGCATCCTCGAGGCCGATCGAGAGGCGGACCACGTCCGGTCCGGCGCCGGCCTCGATCCGCTGCGCGTCGGTGAGCTGCCGATGGGTGGTGGAGGCGGGATGGATGATCAGCGAGCGGGTGTCGCCGATATTGGCGAGGTGCGAGAACAGCTTGACGTTGGAGACGAGCTTGACGCCGGCGTCGTAGCCGCCCTTGAGGCCGAAGGTGAAGACCGAGCCGGCGCCCTTCGGGACGTATTTCTTCGCGAGATTTTGGTAGCGGTCGCCGGGCAGCCCCGGATAGCTCACCCACGCCACCGTCGGATGGCCGGCGAGCCACTTCGCTACCACCATCGTGTTGTCGCAATGGCGTTGCATGCGCAGCGGCAGCGTCTCGATGCCGGTGAGGATGAGGAAGGCGTTGAACGGCGACAGTGCCGGCCCGATGTCGCGCAGCGCCAGCACCCGGCAGGCGATGGCGAAGGCGAAATTGCCGAACGTCTCGTGCAGCACGATGCCGTTGTATTCCGGCCGCGGCTCGCACAGCATCGGATAGCGCTTCTCGCGCGACCAGTTGAAGGTGCCGCCGTCGACGATCAGGCCGCCGATCGAGTTGCCGTGGCCGCCGAGAAATTTCGTCAGCGAATGCACCACGATGTCGGCGCCGTATTCGATCGGCTTGCAGAGATAGGGCGTCGCCAAGGTGTTGTCGACGATCAGCGGCACGCCCGCGCTCTTCGCGATCTTGGCGATCGCCTCGATATCGGTGATGACGCCGCCCGGATTGGCGATCGATTCGATGAAGATCGCCTTGGTTTTCGGGCTGATCGCGCGCTCGAACGTGCCGATGTCGTCGGGCTCGGCCCAGACCACGCGCCAGTCGAAATTCTTGAAGGCGTGGTTGAACTGGTTGATCGAGCCGCCATAGAGCTTCTTGGAGGCGACGAACTCGTCGCCCGGCCTCATCAGGCAGTGCATGGCGACGACCTGGGCGGCGTGCCCGGAGGCGACCGCCAAGCCGGCGGTGCCGCCTTCGAGCGCGGCGACGCGCTCCTCGAGCACCGCGTTGGTCGGATTGCCGATGCGGGTATAGATATTGCCGAAGGTCTGCAGGCCGAACAGCGAGGCGGCGTGGTCGACGTCCTCGAACACGAACGAGGTGGTCTGATAGATCGGGGTCGCGCGCGCGCCCGTGGTCGGATCAGGCTGCGCGCCGGCATGGATCGCGAGCGTGGCGAAGCCTGGGATGCGGTCGGTCATGGCCGGTCCTCGTCTGCCGGGACCGGGCGGTCCGCGGATCGCGATCCTGGTTTATTGCGCAACGATGGTCGCAGCAACCGGCGAGTGGCTCGCGGTCGATGCAGCGATGTCGGCGTGGGCTCGCGGGGGGCTGGCGAGGACCTACCGAGCGGCCGTCGGGTTGAGATTGACCGGCCCGTGTCCTTTCTTCGCGCGCCGCGCGGCAGCCTTCTTAGGATGCTGAGGAGGCGGCTCGGGCATGTAGCGTGTGATCACCGTGCGGCATGCGGCTGATAGCGCATCCCGGTTGGCCATCATGCACTGAAAGGTGCGGTCGCGGTCGGGAATCGTCTGCGAGCAAAAGCGGAAGGCGTCGTCTTGGCAGGCGGCCTGGTCTTCCGGCGATTGGGCGAGCGCGACCGTCGCCGCGCTCAACGTCAAAGCAATCGTGATCGACCGGAGCATGCACCCCTCGCTGGCTGGCGACGGCGCGATGCCGCCCGAAGCTGTCGATGATGCCACAGGACGCTATGGCTTTCCGGCCACAGTCCATCTTTCTCGTGGGAACGGGAAACTCAGCCGATATTGTCTTTTTGCGCGCGCATCGTGGCGTCGGTCGTGCCGCCCGCGGTGGTGACGCGGTTCAGCGCCATGCGCTGGATGCCGCGGCCGAACAGCTGGGCTTTCTTGGCGGTGAGGGTGCGGGTATTGACGCCCATCCAGGCTATCTCCGACGACAGCCGGCCGTACTCGATCTTGGGGCAGCGGTTCATCACCACCTTGCAGCCGTTCGCCTCGGCGAGCCTTGCCGCCTCGTCGTTGCGGATGCCGAGTTGCATCCAGATCACCTGCGGGCGCGGCTTGAGCGCGAGCGCCTCCTCGACGATGCCGACGGCGTGGCGCGAGCTCCGGAAGATATCGACCATGTCGACGGGGTCCGGGATGTCGGCGAGCTTGCCGTACGCTTTCCGCCCGAGCAGATCCTCCCCGGCGAGCCCCGGGTTCACCGGGATCATGCGGTAGCCGCGCTCGAGCAGGTACTTGAAGGCGAAGTAGCTCGGACGGCTGGTATTGGCGGAAACTCCGACCATCGCGATGGTCTTCACGGTATTGAGGATGCCGCGGATATAGCCGTCGTCGTAGCTGTCGTGGTCCATGCCGGATGCGCCTTCGCCGCGAACATAGGGACGCCGCGACGGTTCGGGAAGGGCGTTGTCATCAGGACGCGGGCGGCGCGCCGACGAGTTCGTGCGGCACGGCAGGCAAGATCGCGGCGCGCAACCGCGCGTTCTCCGCTTCGAGCGCGGCGATCCGATCCCGCAGCAGGACGGTGGCCTCGGCGATCTCGGCCTCGGTGAAGAGCGCCGTGATGTGCTGGGAGCAATTCACGTCCCACGCCTCGACTGTGAACAGGATTGCGCGCTCGGGGCGGGCGCGATAGCCGGGATCGGCGAGCCGCGCCAGCAACGCGGGATCGTCTTCGACCGCCCGCGCGCGCCCCCAGAGCTTGATCCGCCGCCGCGCCGCGAAATCGAGCAGGAACAAGAAGGCGCGATCGTTCCCGGCGAGATTGCCGAGCGTGATGTATTGGCGATTGCCGGCATAGTCCGCAAAACCGAGCGTCTTGTTGTCGAGTACCTTGATGAACCCCTTCGGGCCGCCGCGGTGCTGGATGTAGGGCGCGCCCTCCGCGGAGACCGTGGCGAGGAACGCGGCATCGAGGTCGGCGATGAAGGCGGCAAGCTCGCTGGTCACATGATCGGGAAAGCCGGCGGCGACGCGCTTGTCGTAGTTGCGCGCCGAGCCGCGCTCGGCCTGCGCGCGCCGCGCGGCCGCAGTGAAGACGATATCGCTGTTGTCGCTCATGGCCGGGCCCGGATGGGTGACAGGGGGAATCGACGCCAAAATAATAATTTCACCTGCAATGATAATGCGTCTTCTGTGAAAGATATTATTGCGGTAGAAGAAAGAATATGAATCGCGCCGAAACGCTCGAGGTCTTCGTCGAAGTGGCCGATCGCGCCAGCTTCAGCGAGGCCGCCCGCCGGCTCGGCCGTTCGCCCACCGCGATCACCCGCGCGATCGCCGAGCTGGAGCAGCGGCTCGGCGTTCGGTTGCTCAACCGCACC
>WNFF01002265.1_pt1 | contig 15726 bp, 12 predicted proteins | sample 5400441 | NCBI WGS metagenome assembly WNFF01 (sample SAMN13153345, study PRJNA577476) | soil metagenome | isolation source: 120 cm saprolite under Douglas fir tree site 2 hole 3 replicate 1 | place: USA:California | collected 2015-04-18 | reverse complement strand
ATGCTGCGAAACTGTCGATTCCAATCTGCATCTGGGTGACTCCTCCAAGGCAATGTTTATTGGATTGATCAGCGGGCTTCGTTGTTACAGGTTCATTTAGAAAACTTCTTACGAGGACCACCAGCGCTCATGGCGGAACGCCACTGCGGCACGCCAACTTCCAGGGGCTTTCAAGGACTTACGGTGTCGTCCGTGGTCTTCGATGTCGACTGTTGCTGCCGAGCGTCTGTCGTACGAATGCAGTGTTGGTTTTCGAATGCGAAACGTACGCTTGCGGGAGACCTCAGTCACTTCGGATCAACCACATTCGTTGATTGAAAATGGGAGACTGTAATTCGTTGATTTTCTTCGATACGATTGCCAGTTGCCTGGCGTGCGCTTTAATTTCGACACCATCTCTAACCGCAGTACTCCGGACCTCGGCCGTGAGTATGCCAACCATCCCTTTGGTCCGAATGAGAACGTCATTCAGTTCGAATGAAGTGAACCTCATGGAATGGTGGCGCAAATCAGCTAGGATTTCGTTTTTTCCGAAAGTGTCTCCGTTTGGGCGCACAAGCAGATAGTCATCCGCGTAGATTCGCTCAAGTGACGTTATGTTTCCGGACTTTAACGCTTGCAGAAACTTTTCATAAAGGCCTGGACTTCCTCTTTGCTGATCGTGGCAACTGAGTTCCCTCTCATAAATTCTCCCGCGCGCCGCAAAAGGCCTGACCTGAAGGTACGTGTCGACGCCACGCCTGTAACGATTCGTGAAAAGTTCAAGAGATTGCTGCCATGACGCAGCGGCCAGCTTTCAACGCTTCGAGACCGCTAGGAATAATGTCGCAGGCAATTCGACTGTCAGCCGACTCTATTCTTATATATGTCGCGGGTTTCCGAAAGGCAGCTTCAAGATCTTGCTTTCATTCCGGCCCCGAGGCTCTCGGCGCGCTTACCAATCTTTTTCAGTATTGTTTCCAGACTTCGCACTTCTTTCGGGACCGCATCTGCAAAGACTTTTCTGATTTCGGCAGCGTGTTTGCGAAAAACCGGCGTGATCAATTCTTTGCCTTTTGACGTGAGCGATACTACGCGGGCGCGACGGTCTTCAGGACTTTCGAGTCGGGGGGCCTCGGCCACGAATTCAGAACAGCCGCGCTCAACGCCAATCAGGAGCCGAGACGACACGAAAGACGAGCCTCAGGCTTGGCACCAGCGAAAGCCGCGCAGCCACGAATAGTTAAGCAAGAGCGCCTTCTCGAACATCCGCGTGTCGAGCACGGACTTTACCGCCCTCCGGCTTCGCACGCAGGTGGGCGTCCTCCTGCTGCCACTTCCGCGCCAGTTCATCTAAGTCGCCCATTACCTTGCTGATGTCCTTCATGCGCTTGGTGATGCCGTAGGTCACCGAAGGGGGGATGGTCGGCTCATAGTCGCGGAAGACGAAGCCTTTTTGCTCCAGAACGCGAAGACGCTCAGTCAGCACCCGTGAGGAAATCCCCTCCACTTGCCGGCGTAGCGCTCCGAAGCGCGTGGGGCCGTTCGTACTCAGAACCCACAGAACGTGCATGGTCCAGGGCCGGGCTAGGATTTCCAGCAATTCACCGAAGGGGCAAGAAGGTGGTTCTTTCGCGGCTTGTCGCATGGTAGCTCCTCACTTGGTTACTTTACAGTTCCTACTTTACAAATGCAAGTAGTTATTTATAGTAACCAAGAAGCACTTTAGGTCATCCAACGCGCATAAGGAGGAAGAAGATGGCAACGAATTCAATGGCAGTTTCCAGCGGTGCGGAGGCAAGAAGCCTTTTCCAGGGTGCGGTGGTCCTTTTGGGGCGGTTTTTCTTTGTACTGATTTTCCTGATGTCCGGCCCCCTTCATTTTTCCAAGCAGGAAGTCGCGTATGCGGCTGCCCAAGGAGTGCCCTTGGCCTCAATCCTAGTTCCGTTCTCCGGCGTGCTGGCCTTTGCTGGCGGCCTCAGCATTTTGCTGGGCTATCGGGCAAAACTGGGCGCCTGGCTCCTTGTGCTCTTCCTGGTTCCAGTTACCGTAATGATGCACAACTTCTGGGCGGTGCACGATCCCATGATGGCGCAGGTCCATATGGCCATGTTCATGAAAAATCTTGGCCTGCTCGGCGGCGCCTTGCTGATTTCTCAATTCGGGGCAGGACCGTTCAGCCTCGACGCCCGGCGCTCGCGTTGAACGCGGCTGATCCGGCTCCTCGCGGTTATGGAAGGGAACCTACTAAAAGGAGAGAAAAGATGCGCAATCATTCTGAACCACCGAGTCTTGCTGTCATCAAAACCCCGATCTCACAGGAGGCCCTCGACCAGCTATTTCGCGAAGCGCGGACCCACTCCACGTGGCTTCCCGAACCCGTGCCAGTAGAGCTCCTGCACAAGGCTTACGAATTGGCCCGTCTTGGGCCGACCAGTGCCAACGGCTCGCCTGCCAGATTTGTTTTTCTAACAACTCCAGGCGCTAAGGCGCGCCTCAAGCCAGTTCTGGCGCCCGGCAATGTCGACAAAACCATGGCCGCTCCCATCACTGTCATCGTGGCTTGGGACACGGAATTCCACGAGAATCTCCCCAGGCTCTTTCCACACGCTGATGTCCGTTCCTACTTTGTCGGAAATAAACCTCTAATCGAGGAGAACGCCTTCCGGAACAGTTCACTGCAAGCCGCCTACTTCATCCTGGCGGCACGCGCTTTGGGCTTGGATTGCGGACCGATGTCCGGCTTCGATGCGGATAAACTGAATGCGGAATTCTTTCCCGACGGCAAGTGGAAGGTCAATCTACTCTGCAACGTGGGCTATGGAGACCCAAGCAAGCTCCACCCACGCAATCCTCGGCTGAATTTTGAGGAAGCCTCTGTAATTCTGTAGAGGTCGAAACTCGCCGACAAACAATTCCGCCAGCGCACCCGGCTGATCCGTTTGATACTCGTGCGTATTTAGGATCGCAGTTTAATGATCGAACGACATCGCGCGCACCAGTGGCGTGCGCCGTTCTTAAAGCGTATGTTATGACGAACGGGTCATGAACCGGGACCCCAATACGGAGAACATGATGAGCTCCCCGGAATCGCGACTCAAAACGGACCACGAAATACAACTCAGTGACGCCGCGGGCGTGTTGCAGCCGGCTGGATCTCAATCCAAACAAGGACGAAATACCACAAACCCATCGCAGGCGGAATCCCTATTGGCTGCGGAGAAGCGAACGCTGGAGATGATGGCCAATGGCGCGAGCCTCTCCGAGGTCCTGAACGATTTGTGCGCCTCCATTGATGCTCACTCCCCCCCTGTCACTTCAATGGTTTGTTTGATGGACGGAAAGTGGCTGTCGCCCTGTGCCGGGCCTCATGTCCCCGCCACATTTAAAGCTGCCATCACACCTTGGCCGATTGGTCCTAACAGAGGTTCTTGCGGCACCGCCGCGTTTACGAAACAACGAGTGATTATCGCGGATATTTCCAACGACCCGCGATGGCCCGATGAAGCTCGAGACGTGGCCCTAGTTCACGGGTTCTGCGCGGCCTGGTCCGAACCGCTCATTTCGAAGGACGGTGAGATTCTTGGCACCTTCTGCATGTCCTATACGGAGCCGCGGATTCCAAATAGTCGAGATCTTGAATTAATCGAGGCGGCCGGCCACATTGCGCTCATTGCGATCGAGCGTGAACGATCACACCTAGCTCTCAAAAAGGCTCTGGTCGAAATTAAGAACTCGGAAAATAGACTGCGAACCATCATCGATACGATTCCGGCGCTGGCCTGGTCTGCCCGTCCCGACGGCTCGGCTGAATTCTTCAACCGGCGCTGGCTGGAATACGCCGGCCTCTCCGCGGAAGAGGCGTCGGATTGGGGTTGGACGGTTGCGCTTCACCCAGAAGATCGGGGCAGGCTCTTGGATCATTGGCGACAACTACTGGCTTCTGGGGAGCCCGGCGAGATTGAAGCGCGCCTGCGCCGGCACGACGGAGAATTTCGATGGTTCCTGTTTCGTGCTGAACCGTTGCGGGACGATTTGGGCGGCATCATCCGATGGTACGGAGCGAATACCGACATCGAGGAACGAAAGCGGGCCGAGTCGCTTTTGGCGGCCGAAAAGCGCACTTTGGAGATGCTCGCAGGCGGCGCTCGCCTCGCAGATATTCTGGAAAACTTATGCGACACGATTGATGCTCAGGCAGGTAACATCATTTCGGCGGTAATGCTGATGGATACGGACGGCCTGCGCCTTTGGCCCGCCGCCGGTCGACGCGTTCCCAAGGGTTGGGTTGAGGCCATCAGTCCGCTGACGATTGGCCCTTGCATAGGTTCGTGCGGCACGGCCGCTTCTCGGAAGCAGCGGGTGACCGTTTCCGACATTGCGACCGACCCCTTATGGGCTGATTATCGAGACGTTGCTTTGAGTTTCGGGTTTCGCGCCGCGTGGTCTCAACCCCTACTCTCCAAAAACCAGCAAGTGCTCGGCACCTTCGGAATGTATTATGCGGAGCCCCGCACTCCTAGCGAGACTGATCTGCGACTGATCGAGGGCGCAGGTCACATAGCCGTAATTGCGATTGAGGGAGAGCGATCGCAGGCGGCGCTAACTAGGGCTTTCGACGAAATAGCTAAATCCGAAGCTGAACTTCGAACAATCATCGATGCAATACCTCAGCTCATCATCGCTACTGGGGCCGACGGAAAATTTCTGTCTGCAAATCAGGCAGTACTGGAGTACACCGGCCTGACGAAAGAAGAAGCGGGGTCGGAACGCTTTCGTGAGGTCTTTCATCCGGAAGATTCCGAGAGATTACGCGACGAACGCGAAGCGGCGATCTCGCGAGGGGTCCCATTCGAGCACGAACGACGAGTGCGCCGCAAGGATGGTCAGTATCGTTGGCTCCTGATCCAATACAACCCGCTGCTGGACGAAAGAGGAGAGGTCATCCGCTGGTATGCGACCGGTACCGACATCGACGATCGCAAACAGGCGGAGGAAAGAACGCGGCAAGAGAACTTTGCGTTACGCGAGCAAATCGATCAGGTCTTCATGTTTGAGGAGATCGTAGGCTCCTCTCCCGCCTTGAAAACTGTGCTTTCCAGCATCGTGAAAGTCGCGCCTACCGACTCTACGGTGCTGATTACCGGCGAAACAGGTACGGGGAAGGAACTGATTGCGCGAGCCATACATAAGGGTTCGCAACGTGCTGGCCAGGCTTTTATTAGCGTGAATTGCTCCGCGATTCCTTCTTCGCTCATCGCCTCAGAATTGTTTGGTCACGAGAAGGGGGCTTTCACCGGCGCTTTGCAGCAACACCAGGGGCGCTTTGAACTGGCGCACTCGGGCACGATTTTTCTTGATGAAATCGGCGAGCTTCCCGCGGAAACTCAGATTGCATTGCTTCGGGTGCTCCAGGAGCGCCAATTTGAACGAGTGGGGGGTACCCGCGTCATTCCCACGGATGTTCGAATCATCGCTGCGACCAACCGCGATTTATCGGCAGCAATCGCTGCGGGAGCCTTCCGGGCCGATCTCTTTTACAGGTTAAACGTCTTCCCGATCCATGTGCCGCCTCTGCGGAACCGAAAAGAAGACATTCCGATGCTGGTCGAGTACTTCTTGAACCGCTACACGGAGAAGGCGCGAAAGCAAATCAGCAAGATCGACAAAAATACCCTCAAGCTATGCCAGTCCTACGATTGGCCGGGAAATATTCGCGAACTGCAGAATATTATGGAGAGATCTGTAATCCTTTGTACCGGGGATACTTTTTGGGTCGATCCGTCCTGGCTTTCAAGTCAGGACGCGCCTCGCGGGAAGTCATCAGGTCCTCTTACGCAGAACCTCCAGAACTATGAGAAGGAACTCATCGAAGCGGCTCTTGCGGAAAGCAACGGAAAAGTTGCCGGGCCAAATGGAGCGGCTGCCAAACTCGGAATTCCACGGTCGACGCTGGATTTGAAAATCAAACAGCTCAACATAAAGAAACACGCCATCCGGTAAGTCCCTCATTCAACTCCTAGAATTCTGGCACTTCTTAAGATTCTGTCACTCCAATTTCGTCTTTGAGTCCTGTTTTCAGTGAAATCCAATTGGGCACTCGGTTGCATTACTTGTGATCGTTGCCCGGATGGAAGCAGCGCAGCGCAGTCGCGACTGCGATGTTGATTAAATGGCCTGATCGATGACTTTTAGGATTGAGACTGCGGCGCGAGGGAGATTCACAGTGTTTACCCTGAGTGGCCGATTCGAAACACCGGCAATAGCCGAGTTGAGGAGGCTTTTTGAACTCCAAACAGACTGCCGCGACATCATTTTAGATCTGAAAGATGTAAGGCTAGTTGGTCGCGACGTAATGGTCTTTCTCGCGCGTTGTGAAGCGGATGGCGTGAAGCTTGAGAATTGCACTCCCTATATTCGCGAATGGATGGAGAGAGAAAAAGATTGATGGTCGCATCGAGTGTAAGACAAATGAGAGGACACCTAGATGAAAGGCACATACAAAGCAGTGGAAGTCCCCGCGCCGGGCAATCTTCGCGTGGTGGAGCGGCCAATCCCTGAGCCTAGAGTGGGTCAAGTTCGCATTCGGGTGGAGGCATGTGGAATCTGCCACACCGATGCGGCCACGGTCATGGGCATCTACCCGGGCCTGACTCTGCCGCGGGTTCCTGGGCATGAAGTCGTTGGCCGCATCGAGGCCTTGGGCAACGGAGTGTCCAAATGGAAAATCGGTCAACGGGTCGGTGTCGGCTTGATCGGCGGCGAAGACGGGGTCTGCGAACCGTGCAGACGCGGGGACATCGTGAATTGTCAGAACCCCGTGGTACTGGGAGTGACTGTGGATGGAGGATATGCGGAAGTGATGATCGCTGAGGCACGCGGCATCGCTTCCATTCCTGACGAACTCAGTTCCGCAGATGCCGCCCCGCTCCTTTGCGCGGGTATCACCACCTACAACGCCCTTCGCAACGCCGGCCTGCGGGGCGGAGATCTGGTCGCTGTGCAGGGCATTGGTGGACTTGGACATCTTGGCGTCCAATTTGCTCGGCACATGGGATTCCGTACTGTCGCCATCGGACGTGGGCGCGAGAAAGAAAAGCTTGCTAAAGATTTGGGCGCACACGTCTACATCGATACTTCCGTCGACGATGCCGCAGCGGTGCTCCAGCGTATGGGCGGGGCCAGAGCGATTCTCGCAACAGCCACCAGTGGCGATGCTATGGGACCGCTTGTGTCCGGTCTTGCGGTCCGCGGGAAACTCATCGTGATTGGTGTACCGCAGGACCAGATCCAATTGAATGCCTTCCCGCTCGTCTTTGGAGGGCGCTCGATCTACGGGAGCCTCACCGGCACGCCGATTGATAGCGAGGACACTCTTGCCTTCAGCGTCTTGGAGAATATCCGCCCGATGATCGAGACACTTCCCCTCGAACAAGCCGCTGATGCGTACGCTCGCATGATGCAAGGCAAAGCACGTTTCCGCATGGTGCTGGTTACAAAGAATGGAGCCGCATAAATGATGCGGTCATTCACGGGACGCTCAGCAGAAACCTATGCCACGTCAAGGGGCAGCGCTCAAGGACTGGGCGACGAGAACCTGGTGGGGGCAGCCAAGCGAGGGCATTCAATGGCCTTCGCCACACTTTCCGAACGATATAGACAGCAACTCTTTCGTGCTGCTCATCGCATCACCAGAAGCTGCGAGGACGCGGAAGACGCAGTTCAGGACGCATTACTGAGAGCGTTTGTTCACGTCAGGGACTTTGACGGCAGGTCCAGTTTCGGAACTTGGCTCACGCGCATCGCCATCAACTCGGCGCTCATGATTCTCCGAAAGAAACGAGCCTCGCTTGAGATTGCCGCGGACTGTAACGAGGATTTTGCGGATGGCCCGCGCTACGAAATAACCGACCATCGGCCGAATCCGGAAAGTCGTTACGCCCAGAGCGAAGAAGTAAGCTTGCTAAAGAAAGCCATCCAGAGCCTGCGGCCGACCCTCCGGGTCGTAGTTCAAATTCAACAATTGCAAGAACGCCCACTGTGGGAAACCGCAGAAGTGATAGGCATCTCTTTGGCTGCTGCCAAGGGACGGCTGTTCCACGCCAAGAACGCGCTCCGCAGGTCAGTGATCCCGAAGCTGATACACCAACCTCGATTTGCCAACGGATTCGTGTTTTGCCCGCAAGGGAATGGCTCGCGCAAGGCGAATGAACGAACAGATCAACAGCAATCCAGTCGCAAGGAAGAGGGAGATGAGAATGTCATCGAAACCAAAGAGAAACGAAATTACCGAGCCCCAAGCAACCTCTACCCGGGCGGAGACGCGAGAGGTTTCAGCAGGGAACTCCGCGCTTGACGAGGAAATCAGACGTCGCGCATACGAAATCTATCTCCAACGCGGCGAACAACCAGGCCGCGACCTGGACGATTGGCTCCAAGCGGAACGCGAACTCGAACGCGGCGTGCTTTCGCGCGCCCAAGCGGGCTAGGAAGGGAATTCGCGACATCCGCGGATAAAGGACGAAAGTTTGCATATGGAGGCCAAATTGACAAAGATGGCGCCGTGTTTCGGCGAGAGGGAGCTGAATTCCTGAAATTGCGAACGCATAGAGAGGCACTCGACAAAATGAACTGCCAGGTAAATGAAATGACCGTCGAGGTCACAACCGCTGTACAGAAGTCCGGGAGTTTGTGCACAAGTTCTACACAGTTTTCACACTTCTTGCTACAAAATGACGGTAAATGGACACTTCAGGATGGTCGTTGAAACCAGAAATCGTTTAGAATCAACATAGCGCCCGTAGCTCAGTTGGATAGAGTCTGCCTTCTAACCAAGAAAGCAAAAATCCTAAATGCTTTGCTGAGCGTCACTTACAGGCTCTCTCTCCCGAAATCTCGCCCCCAGTTGTACCGGACTTATACCGAATTCGCTGCGCTGCCTCGGCCACGAGAAGTTCTGCTCATCACTTGTCTCGTCTACTTACGGTGTACGTATCCCAGTGACGCCCGTGCGCTGTCCCGCCAACATCCCACAACGCGGTATCTGGCCCGCGAAAAAGGCGCTGACGGCTCCCGGATTACTTCCGCATTGCCGACCAACCGCTCATTGAGAGCCGATTCCGGGATCGCAAGCGTTATGGCGAAATTACGTCAACTACTCCATGGCTCGGTCACCTGAGTCTCCCACGGCCTCTCGTTTCCGAGCTAACGCACGAAGCCCCAGAAACCCGAAAAAGTACATCACCGCTTGAAATATCGCGATAGCACCCATCTCCCGATAATAGCCAGTGAATAAGCCTACGATCGGGAGGATCAGCAAGAAGAAGGACAGTACTCGCAGCGTGTTGGGACTCATTAGACCGCCTCGGTTCTTTCGACCCGTAATCAATCGAAAGCACTTCTCAACTATCCAGAGGCAGCCAAGAATCAGGACCAGCCCGACGATAACCGCCAGCACCGGCGCTTGCTTGTTCGGCACAAGCAACAGTGACAGCGAGGCAAATCCGCAGAGTAGCGTGAATAATCCAAGAACTAAGCCTGCAGGGACGCGGATCCAACGGGGTAATTCCTTCTCTTGAGGTTCTAGCGACGGAAGGTCGCTTGTCTTGCTGCGTCGAATAACGCGCCCGATAACTGAATCTTCAACTTCCAAAAGGCTCTGGGCCTCTGCAAAGGCTGGATCGGAGCTGTTCAATGCATTGGCCCAGCGTAGTAGCACCGCCATTTTTCCTTCAAAATCACCCTCGGCCCATGGGCTTGGTTTAACGACAACGCGGTCAGACCTGTAATGCTCGGAACCAAACAGGCGGTTTTTATCGGAATCATAGAGCGACGAGTCGGTTTCTTTGTAGGCCGCGTAGTTGATGCCATCCACAACCGCTTGGCGAGCTTCTTCCGGCGTCATACGGTAATGATAGTTGACGAAGTCAGGCAAAGCACCCGACAACCACAATCTGACAGTGTTCCTGCTGTATCACGGGCAACCCGGAAGCATCAGAAGAATCGTAACTTCCGGATCTGTCGGGACTTCTATGTGTGGCGCGTTCCCCAGGTGCAATTACTGCCTTACAGCGAAGGACTGTCACCAAGAACTATTCTGGATCGCGCCACGCCCCGGGAGATGGTGCCAGGAACCCGCGCGAGGGTGCGCGCAACACGCGCCAAGCAGGCTATTGTTCATTTAGTCGCTACCAATTGCCTCCACAGAACACCGGCGTTTGGGGATCTTCCACGCCACATCTTGCGAAGAGAACTATTTTTGAATCAGATGGGCTGACGGCTGAAGGCGGCCTTTCAGCACGTCAAGAATTTAGTTAGGGGTGCGCGAAGCGGGTTGTTCAGAAGCGGATTGGGCAACCGCGGCCTGGTAACGCGCGGCTTCTTCCTGCTTGCCCCAGGATTGGTAGAGGGTTACGAGGCGCCGCGCAGCCTCTTGAGTAAGGGGACTCCGATCGCTTTGGACAGTTTTCAAAGTGGCGTAGCTTTCCGAGAGCAGAGGTTCCGCTTCGGGGAGCTTCTTCTCCGTGGTCAGGCACTCTCCGAGAGCGCCCTGGGTGATGGCGAGCAGGTAGTGGCCCTTGGGAACGGAACGCGCGCGAATCTGGAGGGCCTCACGCAAGTCTGCTTCCGCCTCGGCGGACCGAGCAGTCTTGTTTAAGATAAGGCCCAGAACCGTTAGCGGAGAAGAGATGGCCCCGTGGCCTTTCGGAAGCGCGGCTTCGTAAAGCTTCAGCGCCTTTCTGACTTCTTCTTCCGCCTCTCCGTATTTGCCCTCGAGGTAGTGGAGGTGTCCCAGATGGACCCAAGCATAGGCGACACTGGGATGCTGGTCACCAAGCAATTGGCGGAAGGTGGCGAGCCCCTCCAGCAAGAAAGGCTCAGCCTCGACATATTGACCCCGGGTCCGCAAGATGCTTCCCAGATTGATCTCGGTGTCGGCCGCTTCGGCGCGTTCCGAACCGCCCATTTTCTGGAATTCAGAAAGCGCTTGCCGGGCCTGAGTTTCCGCCTGCTGATATTCGCCGCGGTCCGAGTGCAACGCGGCCAGGAAATTCTCGGCGTGAGCAACCAATGCGCGGTCCTTGCCCTTCAATCGTGGAGCGAGCGACACGGCTTCGAGCAACAGGGACTCGGCCTCCGGGTATTTCCCGTCTATCTTCATAGTCAATAAGCCCAGGGTGGAGAGTGTTTCGGCGAACGAGCGCGTATCCAGGTTGTCGTCTTTCGGTTGCCTGCGGTAGATCGCCAATGCTTGCCTAAGGACTTTTTCTGCTCCCGGATAGTCGCCCTTATTACCGAGAGCGATTCCCAGCGCTTCCTCGGTCCTGGCTGTTTCCGGATGTTCTGGGCCATAGAGTTTGAGATCCGTATCAAGCGCGGCCCGCAGATAATGTTCAGCGAGATCAAAGCGGGGCTGGATGGTGTAGGCAACTCCTATGGTACGCAGCATCTCAGCTTTCACGGCCGGTTGGTCGTTCAACTCTGTTTCCGCGCGCGGGCCGGCTTCATCCAGCATATCGGCGAGCGTGGCATCGTGGCCTTTCTTGGTGTTGGCTGAACCTGATCTGGTATCCGAGAAGCTCAGCATGTCGCGCAAGAAAGAGTTGATGCGGTCAGCCTTGGCCTTTTCGACCTCGGCCTTGTCGCGCTCCGCCCGAGCGATGCGGGTCTGCCGGAGCGTGGCGACGATGCCGGTGGTGAGTGAAAGAAAAATGAGAGCAGCGGCGGCGACGCCGGTTTTGTGCCGCCCAACGAACTTGGCAGCGCGATAGCCGGGAGTATCGCCGCGAGCTATTACCGGCAAGCCCTCGAGATGGCGACGAATGTCTTCGGAGAATTGAAGCACCGAAGCGTAGCGGCGCGGTGGTTCCTTGCGCAGAGCCATCAGCAGAATGTTGTCGAGATCGCCGCGGAGCCGGCGGCGCAATTTGTCCCGAGCGCCTTCGCCAGTTTCGCTGACGGATTGAGGAGTGGCCGCGCCTTCCACGCGGTCAATGGCGGCGCTGGGCTTCTCCGGATCTTCTTCGCAAATGGCCCGTTCAATTTGATCCGGTGACCGGACCGCCAAGCCGTAGGGGCTACGACCCGTGAGCAGTTTGTAGAGCAGGACGCCGAGTGAGTAGACATCGCTGGCGGTGGTGATGCTTCCCCCGCGCACCTGCTCGGGGCTGGCGGACTCCGGGGTCATGCGGCGCGCGATGGTCAAAGTGGGGTCGGCGACAGAAGGTTCGGAAGCGAGAAGCTTGGCAATCCCAAAATCGAGCAAACGAGGAACACCCTCGGCAGTGACCAGAATGTTGCCGGACTTGATGTCGCGGTGAATGACAAGGTTCTGGTGGGCAAAGTGGACAGCCGAGCAAACGCTTTGAAAAAGCTTGAGGCGTTCCGCAATGTCGAGTTTGTGGGAATCGCAATAGTTGTCGATGGGCTGGCCGTGAATATACTCCATCACGAAGTAGGGGAGCCCATCATCGGTGGTGCCGCCGTCGAGTAGCCGGGTGATATTGGGATGATCCAGGCTAGCCAGAATCTGGCGCTCACCGCGAAAACGCCGGATGACATCGTCGGTGTCCTGGCCACGCTTGATGAGCTTGATGGCCACTTCTTTCTGAAAGGCCTGATCGGCACGAGCGGCCAGGTAGACGGCCCCCATGCCGCCTTGGCCGATTATTTGAGTGACCCGATAGGGACCGATGTTTTGGCCGACAAGAGAGCGCGCTTCGCTTTCTTCGAGCAGTTTGATGCCTTCCGCGAAAGCCGGAGTTTCGGTAAAGCTTCCTTTTTCGTAAGAGGAAAGGAGCGACTCAATTTCCTGCCGCAGGGAGGCGTCCCCTGCGCAGACGGAGTTCAGGAAGTCAGCGCGGCGGCCCGGTTCACAGTCCAGTGCGGAGTGAAAAAGATCTTCGATCTGACGCCAGCGTTGAGGTTCCATATTCCAACCTAATTGCCGAGTTCACGGCGCAACCAAGCCCGGGCCATCCTCCAGTCACGCGTGACGGTTGCGGGAGAAACTTTCAGGGCTTCGGCTGCCTCATCCGTGGACATCCCGCCGAAATAGCGAAGTTCAAACACTCTGCCCTTGCGGGGATCAAGTGCGGTAAGGCCATCGAGAGCGGTATTGACGGCCACCAGTTCGTCGGCGCGCTCGTCGGACATAACGGCGACGTCGCCGAGCGGCAATGGCGGCTTGCCTTCGCCGCGTTTGGAACGCCCGCGGCTGCGGGCGTGATCCACCAAAATGTTGCGCATGACGCGTGCGGCCACGGCGAAGAAGTGGGCGCGCGTCTGCCAGCGGACGTTTTGCTGGCCGACGAGACGGAGGTAGGCCTCGTGGACGAGGGCGGTGGTCTGAAGAGTGTGGTCCTGGCGTTCCCGGCGCATGTAGGAGTTGGCGAGGCGATGGAGTTCGCCGTAGACCAGGGGAAGAAGCTTCTTGAGAGCCGCTTCGTCCCCCTCGCCCCAGTCCGAGAGGAGTTGCGTAATTTCACCCTGGGCTGACATGGCAAGACTGCCTGTGGGAACTGCGGCTCAGCATACCACACCCGGAACTCGGTGCGGGATGCCGGTCAGTTCTGAAAAGGGCGTGACTCGTTTGGGCCTGGAATGTCGCATTAGAGGGTATAGGGCGGATTAGGGTCACCGCAGCTTTCAGCCAGGCGCAGTAGCGCGGCAACTCTTCTCCGCATGGCGCACCCCGCGTGCACGTCCAGGAACGGAGAGGACCCATGAAAGCTCGTCAACGGCACCATGGCAACGATTTATTTGGGAAAGTGTTCGGCCGGATTTCGCGGATCGACGAGAAGAAGCCGCGAGGGCCTCACGGCGCTGCATCGAGGGGCGTATCTCGGAGGATGAAACGAGCTGCTTGCGCGCTGCTGCTGTTGGCGCTCGCCGTGAGTATCACTCTCGCAAGCCGCGCGCAAAGTGTCGCGGTCTCTCCTGCGGCGACGCCCAACTCCACCTCGCTGAATGGGCCGGGCAACATATTTTTGACGGCGAATCTGATCGCGAACCCAGCGACAGCCAACGGAGATGCGCCTTCCGTCGCCGTCGCGGACTTCAACGGGGACGGCAAACAAGACATTGCGGTGGCAAGTCAAGGGTGTGGTACGTGCGGCGTCACGATCCTGCGCGGCAATGGAGATGGCACGTTCCAGGCGCCGCTTTTTACGGCGAACCTCGGCGGGCCTTACTATGTGGCTGCTGGAGACTTCAACGGGGATGGAAAGCAAGATCTCGCGGTGATCGGTGCGCTGACGACCAATCTGAATGTACGCGCCGTTTACATCCTGCTGGGGAATGGGGACGGTACATTCACTTTGAAGACCACGCTAACCGGATTCACCACTCCCAACTCGATAGCGCTCGGAGATTTCAATGGCGATGGGAAACTGGACATGGCGATCTCCGAGAGCCAAGTAGGGACCGGCACGCCAAGTAGCGTTCTCCTGTTCCTCGGGAATGGCGACGGCACGATGCAAGCTCCTATCAGCACCACACTCACAGGTGTTTTGAACGCGGCGTTTATGGGGACGGCGGATTTTAACAAGGACAACAAACTCGACCTCGTCGTGGCAGACTTGAACGTCAGCCATGTCGTTGTTCTCCTGGGCAACGGCGACGGGCATTTTCAAGGGGCCCGCAGCTTTCCCATTGCTGCCGGTGGGCTCGACGTGGCCGTGGGGGATTTTAACGGCGACGGCATTCCTGATATCGCGGCGACCACTACGGTCGCCAATACCGTGGACATCCTTCTGGGGAAAGGAGACGGCAATTTCCAACCAGCGGTAAGCTTTAATGCGGGCCTACTAGGGGGGGAGACAAGCCGCCTTGCCGTCGGGGACTTCAACAAGGACGGCAAGTTGGACATCATCACCTCTCTAGCGAGGAACGGAGGCAACGGGTCAGGGAGCAGCGTCAGCGTCTTGCTCGGGAAAGGCGACGGGACGTTTTCGGCGCCCTTACTCGTGGCGGCGAACCTGGCTCCTGGGCAGTTGGTGATCGCGGATTTCAACGGAGACGGCAATCCGGATTGGATTGCTGGAAACGCCTTCGGGCAATTCCTGACGCTGGCTTTGGGAAATGGGGACGGCACGTTCCGGGCCGGGGTGAATTACGCACTGGGCGCCTCGCCTTTTGTGACTCTTGCGGACCTCAACAATGATGGCAGGTTGGATGCGGTCGCCGTGGATCGGAGTTCGGGCGACGTGCGAGTCTTGCTGGGGAATGGTGACGGCACGTTTCAACCGGGGATCATTACTCCGGTTTCCGGCGCGTTTTCTGGCATCGCAACCGGAGACTTCAACAACGACGGCAATCAGGACGTCGTGGTGAGTGACTCGACCGGATTGCCCCCGCGGAATGTGATCGTACTTCTCGGCAAGGGCGACGGAACGTTCGCGGCGCCCACGAGATTCACGACAGGAGGGTCCGGCGAAGGTCTTATCCTCACCGGAGACTTCAACGGCGACGGGAAGCTAGACATTGCGGTCATCAACCCAAGTGATAACACCGTGTCAATCCTTTTGGGGAATGGCGACGGGACATTTCAGGCTCCCAAGATCACTCCAGCACTCGCGACGGATGGTGCCCTAGGAGCCATGGCAGCGGCAGATCTGAACGGAGACGGGAAGCTGGATCTTGTCGTGCCTGACTATATGGGTTCCGCCGCCGGGAAGGTCGCCATCTTGCTGGGGAACGGGGATGGCACGTTTCAAGCGCCAACGTTTTTAACGTCGGGTGGAGGCT
>WNFF01009416.1_pt1 | contig 15736 bp, 13 predicted proteins | sample 5400441 | NCBI WGS metagenome assembly WNFF01 (sample SAMN13153345, study PRJNA577476) | soil metagenome | isolation source: 120 cm saprolite under Douglas fir tree site 2 hole 3 replicate 1 | place: USA:California | collected 2015-04-18 | reverse complement strand
TCACTCTTGAATAGAAGTTTTGTCAACAGTGTCGCTGGGCACATGGCCGGAATCCCGAATCGAGCGAGCGCGAATGGATGTCGCGGCAAATGCAACATTGGCTGCAGAAATTCCGTCGCCAGTTTTTCCCAATCGTGAGTCAACGGTTTCATGACGGTCCGGTAGGCGCGCGCATCGTTGTCGAATGAATCAGCCGTAAGATCGACGTCGCGGTGCAGGCATGCGGCGCTGCCGTTATCCAGCGGGTGCGCCAACGGAATTTCGGGCTGGATCCAATCGAGACCGAAGCGTTTGAGTGGAAGCGTTTTGAGGAATGGCGAAGCGGCGGCAAGCGGATGGACCGCCGAACAAACATCGTGAACAAAACCTGGCAGCGTCAGTTCGGCTGAGCGTGCGCCGCCACCGATGCTCGAGTTCGCTTCCAAAACGAGAACCGAAAGTCCGGCGCGCGCGAGTGTGATCGCGGATGCGAGGCCGTTCGGTCCGGAACCAACTATGGCCGCGTCGTATTCACCCACCATTACACGACGCAGTAGAGGATTGCGCTCGCTTTTTCCAACTCAAAGTCGCGCGGTCGATTAAAACACGCGAACCCGCGCACTATTTCGACCCTGGCGGGCGAAAGCCGTACTCAGCTTGCAATTTTTCCCAAAGCCATTTTACCAATGGCCGCTCCGGTTCGGTCGTCGCTGTCGCAACAGATTCGGCTTTCGCGACGTCGCCGTTCAAGCAATACAAATAAGTGAGTAGCAAAACTTCGTCGCGATTGGATGCATTTACTGATCGTTTGTCTTCCAATAGTCGAATCGCCTCGTGATAATCACGTCGGGCGAGCGCGGCCGCGATTAGATCCGGTAAGACTTCGGTCGGAGGCGGCTCCAGATTATCCGCAGCTTTTTTAGCCAGAGCGATACGGAACGAATTCGTATCCAAAGTTTCCAGGACCGGCTCGCGCAAACGCGAACCGCGCAGATGAATGTCCAACTCCGCGAGCCAGTTTGTTGGTGTGAGTCTGGCGCGATAACGCATTTCCCGAATGGCGAAGAACGGGCCGAGTCCGGCAGTCATTGCCTCCGGCCAGATCTCCTGGCTTAACCGCGAGCGACGAAACCGCTGTGCAGCAGATTCAGCCCGCATGTAGCCGCTGGTAAATTCGTGAATGGATTTGTCTTCGGCAGTAACGTCGCCAAGGCGCTTCGGATAAAAATCAGTCAGCGGCTTGGTGCCGGCTGTGATCCGGTTGATCTCGTCGCCGTCCATCACGAACAATGCAGCCAGTTGTTCCGGAACCTCGATTCCAATCCGCGCCAGATCAGTGCGCGTGCTCGAGAAGCTCCACAATTTCCTGATCCGTTCATTGTCGATTTTGTGCGGCGCGCCTTTGATTCCCATCATGATCCATTCTTCATCGGAACTCGACCAAACGATCGTGGTCGGGAACGCGTCGCGGAAAGCGCGCAGGATCGCTTTCGCTTCATTCACGTTGAGCTGGTAAATGGGCAACCAGAAAGTGGCGATGCCGCCGTCCTTCAATCGATCGCCCATCAGTGAGAAAAATTGTTTGGTGTAGAGATTCACCGACCCGAGCACTTTCGGCGGCGGCGGTTCGCCGGTGATGATGTCGTAGCGGCGCGGACTGGCTTGGAGAAAAAATCGGCCGTCCTGCACAATCCCGGTGACGCGAGGATCGCGCAGTGAATTCGAGTAACCGGCGCCGCGGTAATCGTCCGCCAGATCGAACGCTTCCTTTGAAATATCGACAATGTCGATGCGTTCAAGATCGACATCGTGCGCAAGCGCGTCCGCGGTCACGCCGCAACCGAAGGCAATGAGAAGCGCGTCTTGCGGTTGCGGGTGCAGCATCAGCGGCAGGTAAGCGAACAGACGCATGTAACGCTGATTGGGCGGATTGGTTGCGGACATTGAGAATCCGTCCGTCATCAACCGGTAGTAATAAGGCAGGCCAAAGAGATCGCGCCGCAGCAGCTGCCATGTTCCAGTTGTGCCCTCGATTTTTGTGACGAGATGCTGTTCTTCGGATTCGAACAATTTTCTCGCATTAGCGAAATGCATTTCGTCGCGGTGAAAAGGAAACACCGCGACGATTGCAAGAAACAGAACGCTCAGTCCAAGCAGTGCCAATCCGGTTGGACGTTTAGGCGACCAATTATCTTTTCGACTGATCGCCAGGCAAAGGAGGCCATACCCGGCTGCGCAGATGATCAGGCTGGATTGGAAACCGAGCTTTGGCAGTAGAGCAAAACCGGCCAGCAATGGACCGATTGCGGCGCCGGCTGTGTTAAACAATGTCGTAATGCCAAGGCTGTTCATCCGGCTCGGCACACCTTCTTGTACGCGCGCAGCGATCGCTGGAAACAGAACGCCCGATAGAAACGCGACCGGAAACATCAGCGCGCATGAGAGCAACGCGATCTGCGGCCACGATTCCAAATAAAAATTCATCTCACCTTCTCCAAGCTTCGGAACTGGGAAAAGAACGTAGCAAAGCAGCGTCAGGATCGCGGCGATGATCAGTAAAATCGGCAGAAACGTTTGCTGCTTCGACATCCGCTTTGAGATCGCGCCGGACAACACGCCGCCGAGCCCGATTCCGGCTAGGACGATTGCGAGCATGAGACTGAACGCGGTGGCCGAAGACGCGACATACAATCGAAGGAAACGGAACCAAACCACTTCCAGTGCCAAGAGAATGCAGCCGGCGCCGAAACTAATAATGAGTGGTCGCCACGGGAGAGAATAATTTATTGCGAAGCTGAACCGTCGCGCCGGTGTTTCGGTAGTAGATGCTGTTAGCATCCCGCTCGCTGCGGCGTCTTCGAACAATCCATTCCTCTTGGTCAGGAACAGCGCAATCGCCGCGGCAATACAATTCAAGAGACCCGCGGCCAGACTCGTGCCCCACAATCCAAAAGCCTTGACGAGAAAAAGTTCGCCGACCAATGCGCCGCCGACTGCACCGAGCGTGTTGAAACCGTAGAGCAAACCGAGCGCACGACCGAAGTCGGCGCGCTCGAGAACGCGATCTTCCAGCACGACCGGTAAAGTTAGTCCCATCGCCGTCGTTGGAATTAAAAGCAGGGTGAATGAAAACAGAACGCGCAACGCGAGAAGAATTGTCTGATGAGTCCAAAGTGTTTGAAAAACCGGACGCAGCAGTTCACCGATGATCGGCAAAGCGAACACGATTGTGCAACCGAACAGCGCGACCGCGATTTCGAGCGCGGCGTAAAGTTTCAGGGGGCGGATTCGGAATTTCGCGGAAGCCGCGATCGCCGTTCCGAGCGCGAGACCTGCCATGAAGCTGGAAAGAATCAGCGCCGCCGCCCAAATGGAATTACCGAAGGCGAGGCCGCTCAATCGCAACCAGAGCGTTTCAAAAATCAGCGCGCTGATTCCAGAAAGAAACAGAACGCCGGAAAGAATCGCCAGTCGCACGGCGCGATAATAACGCGCCCAAGGACGATGTCATCCAGGTTAGCGATTTTCTATTTCTGAAAATCTGTACTTGTCACGCTGCCACTGTGCACGAAGCGAACCGGAGTGACTGCCAAACTGATAATCTAAAATCAAAATAGTGTCATCGTTAGATTCCCTCTTGGGCGAAAGCCTCCAGTTGCGGCCCGGACTTCCATACACTGCTGATAGATACTCCTTCGCTTGGAACGATGCTTTGAGTGCACTAGGACCTCCAAAGGGAAACTCTGCCTCGCAAAGGAATATGGTCCCAAATAACAAGAAGCCAGCTCCCACAATCCGCATGGTTATTGGCGCCCTTTGTTCAGAATAAAACCGAGCCATATCAGTCTTGCCGAATGTCAGCATTCTTCAGTTTGCCTTGCCCAAGGGACAAAAGGCGACGCCGATCGGTTTCGCCAAAATGAGCATTACAGCTCCGATGACTACCGGGAGATAGATGTTGAACATCATTTTGTGCCTAACAGGAAGTATTGATCATTCGGCGAGATCTACTAACCACTTTAAACTATAAACTACCGAGCGCTCGGTCGAGAACTTCGAGGAGAAAGTCGGCGTCTTGTTCGTTGACGCACATTGGCGGCGAAAAACGGATTGTTTGTCCCCAGAGTCCGCCCTTGCCGAGAAGGAGTCCCATGTCTTTGCAGGTTTCCATGACCTGCCCGCATTCTTCTCTCGCCGGCTCCTTCGATTGTCGATCTTTCACCAGCTCGATCCCGAGCAATAACCCCTTGCCCCGTACATCGCCGATAATGTTGTGTTTGCTTTTCAGTTTACCGAGACCGCCGAGAATTCGGTTACCGATCTTCAACGAATTCGCTTGCAGCTTTTCGCGGTCGATCACGTCCAGGACCGCGCTGCCTTGAGCGCAGACAACGGGATTGCCACCGAACGTGTTGAAGTGTGTTCGCTGAGCGAGCGCGGCCGCGATTTTCGGCGTCGTCACAACCGCGCCGAGCGGGCAACCGTTTCCGATTCCTTTGGCCATCGTCACGATATCGGGAATCACATCTTGGGTTTCGAATCCCCAATAATGTGCGCCGGTGCGACCGAATCCGGCCTGCACTTCATCGGCGATGCATAAACCGCCGGCCGCGCGCACGTGCTCGTAGGCATGTTTCAAATAACCATCCGGAAAAACGACGCAGCCGCCGACGCCTTGAATCGATTCAGCGATGAACGCAGCAACCTGACCGGACGTGGCGAAATCGATCAGGTTCTTCACGTCGGCCGCGTATTTTTTTCCCGCATCGACATCGTCGCGTCCCCACAGTCCTCGGTAAGGATCGGGCGTGATAGCGTGATGGACGCCGAAACTGTGCGGCACATTAAATTTCCAGCCGCGATTGCCGGTCGTTCCCATCGTTAACGTGCTCCCGCCGTGATACGCGTTGCGCAGCGCGATTACGTCGTAGTTGCCGGTGTAAGCGCGCGCCATCAACAGCGCGAGATCGTTCGCTTCCGAGCCGGAGTTCACGAAGTAACAGACCTTGAGATCGCCCGGCATTTTCGCGGCCAACTTCTGCGCGTACTGAGCGACGTTCGGATGCAGATAAATCGTGGTCGAATGTTGCAGCGTCTCGTTCTGCTTTCGCACAACATCGACAACGTCCGGGTGACAATGTCCCACGTTGACAGTCACGATTCCGCCGAGCGCGTCGAGATATCTGCGGCCCTGCTCGTCCCACAGGTATTGCATTTTTCCTTCCACGAACATCATCGGCTTTTTGTAGTAGAGAAAAATTCCCGGATTTAGGAATTGTTTGCGCAGATGCAAGACTTCATCAGCCGACGGGCCGCTGTATTTCTTCGGTTCGTGATCAAATGGCGGAAGCTCGGGAAGTTTCATGTCGATATTGCGGCTGATGGCAACGAAGCGTCTATCGGCGATTGCTCGCCTGCAAAACTTCCGTTTCCCATTCTCTTCGGCTGGTGCGCGTCTCTGCGTGTGCGCAACGGATGACTCTGTTTTGCCGGTCGAGCACGGCAATCTGTGGCCGATGTGTCTTTGCTTCTTCGGCGGTCAAGCGCGCGAAACTCATGATAGTAAGCAGATGGCCGATTTTTCCCAAGTGCGCCGTTGCTCCATTCAACTCGATCAAACCTTTTCCCGGCGCGCCATATATGACGTAGGTCTCGAAGCGTTCACCGTTTTGAAGATTCCCGACAAGAATCTTCTCGTAAGTCAGCAGTCCTACTGTTTGCGCAATGTCAGCGGAGACGGTGAGACTGCCTTCATAATCCAAGCTTGCGCCGGTCACAGTTGCCCGATGGATTTTGGATTTTAACAGCATCAGCTGCACGGAAGTACGATTAAGGGAGCGTAGACCGAGTGCGTTTGCAATCGCTTTCAGGGCGTAGCGAGCCGCCGAATTTGGCTCCAGAGGTAGGATTCGAACCTACGACCAATCGGTTAACAGCCGACCGCTCTACCACTGAGCTACTCTGGATCGTTCGCGCTCGTTGAGCCGTGTGAAATTTGCGCACACGCGTCGACGCGGCAAGTGATTTGGTTGCGGGGGCTGCCCCGCCGCGGCGGGGAGCGATCTTAACGCCTAGGCAAGCCGGTCAACCGGTAAAATCCATCGCCTCCTTTTTGTCGCTTGAGCAGAAGTTCAAGTTTCCGAGCATCTGACAAGTTTGTGCATTCACTTTGCCAGACAATCGTCCACGTCCTCTCGTCCAATGTGACCTCCCAGAATTGTGCTGTGCCAGCCTCTGCGAGATGTCGTCACTGAGGCCAATACAGAATTTGCCCTCATTATTCCGAACGACGTACACGCGATAAATTGCCGGCACCGGGGGGATTTGGTTGCGGGGGCTGGATTTGAACCAGCGACCTTCAGGTTATGAGCCTGACGAGCTACCAGGCTGCTCCACCCCGCGGCGACATTATTGGCGAGATGCGGTTCGGAATCAAATCAAACTAAACGTAGAGTAGTGGTGCTGGCGGAGAGAAACCGCGGTCAATCAAGCGATTAGGCAGAAATTTTGATTTTTCAATAAATCCCAAGGCTCTGGCATAAAAAGTTCTGCAAAGAACGCTCTCAACCTATGCGCGTCCTAATTGCCGATGATCAGCCGGGTGTCGGCAACACGGTGGCTTTGTTGGTCAATGCTGCCAAACATCACGTGGTCAAAGTGGTTACTTCCGGTGCGCAGGCGATCCGCGCTTATCATATCTATCGCCCGGACGTTGTGCTGATGGATTATTCCATGAACAGACTGAACGGAGCAACAGCTTGTCGATATATTCTTACCGAAGATCCCGGCGCTCGTATTGTCTTTGTTTCCAGCCGGCCGGCGAGCGCCCTCGCGGACATCGGAGCCGTTGCCATCCTCCAGAAGCCGGTGGACCTCGAGGAACTCGAAGAACTGCTCAATGACATGGACGCGCAACTGCTCTTCGATTACGCGCGATACAGGTAAGCGGAGGAACGTAGTTGGCTCGCAGTCGTCGAACGCGATGGAAATTTGCGTTCTGCAGCTGAGGCGGTTCCCTTAATGAGTGACCGCAACGAGCGCTGCAAAGAAAAATGGCGGTAGAATTCTTGTCGGCACCGCGAGCTGGACAGATCCCGGATTTGTCGAGCGGTGGTATCCAAAGAAAATGGCGGCGCACGAACGACTCGCCTGGTACGCGCAGCATTTCGGCATGGTCGAAGTCAATTCGACTTTCTATTCGGTCCCGGACACGCGAACGGTAGAGCGATGGTGCGCGACGACGCCGGACGATTTCATTTTCGATGTAAAGCTGCATCAACTCTTTTCGTTTCACTCCACGCCGCGTAAATTGTTGCCGCAAGAATTGCAACGGCTTGTGGCGACCGACGCAAAAGGGAAGGTGAGCGCTTCACCGACGTTGCGCCAGGCGCTACTCCAATTTTTTCTGCGGCCGATGTCGATCTTGCAGTCCGCTGGAAAACTTGGCGTATTTCTGCTGCAACTTTCGCCGGCGTTTTCGCCGCAGAAACATGAGCTGAGCGAGCTCGAACCTTTGATCGAGGGGCTCGCCGATTATCCATTGGCGCTTGAGTTCCGAAACCGCAACTGGGTTGTGGGCGATCAGTTAAGCTCGACAATCGATTTTCTGCGCAAACGTAAAGTCGGGTTTGTGAACGTTGACGCGCCGGCCTCCGATCATTTCTCGGTCGTGCCTTCGGAGCTAAATGAGATCACGAATCCGAACTTCAGTTATCTGCGTCTGCACGGCCGCGACGCCAAAGCGTATCTAACGGGTAAAACCGTCGCCTCGCGTTTTAATTACGATTACTCCGACAACGAAATCGCCGATGTCAGCGACCGGAGCCGGAAACTCGCGCGGGAAACGAAAGACCTGCACGTCGTGTTCAACAACAACAATCTCGATTTCAATCGGTCGCGCTGCCCTCGTCCCAGACACCGGAATTGTTTTAGGTTAGACTCGCGCTCGTGCCAGAGTCGCCATCAGTTGGAGAGCGCAGTGCCGGACCGCGTTTGCCGGACTTCCTGGCGCGAAAAAAACGCTGGTTGGCCGATCACCATATGACGCTGGTAACGATGGCGGACACACCGCACTCGATCGCGCTCGGATCAGCTATCGGAATCTTTTTCGGATTCACGCCGCTTTGGAGTTTGAAGACGTTGCTCTCAATCGCTGTGGCGTGGGTGTGTCGATGTAATAAGGTCGCCGCCGCAATCGCGGTGACAGTTCACGATGTCCTAATTTTCGTAATGCCGGCCATCTACTTTGCCGAATACAAGATCGGCTGCTGGACGCTCAACCGACCGACTCCGGCTCATCGAATCCGGTTCCACTTCGGGTTGCACGATTATCTGAACTGGGACGTGTTCCAGAGATTAGTCTGGCCGGCAGGTATTGGCTCGTTGTTTCTGGCAATCCCTTCCGCGGTCATCGTTTATTTTGTAATGCGAATGCTGATCAGTCGGGCACGGGCGCCCAAAGTGGAGGGCTAGCACGCGGATTGCGCGTCCCGAGGCGTTTTTCTCTTCCGAACGGCACGGGAGTTGCATCACAAATCGCGAAACGGTTCGCCTTGTGCCCTAGACAGGCCCGACGCGGCCAGGACTAAATCATATGAAATCTGTTATCGTTATCGCTTCAAGCATCCTGCTTTGTTCACGCGCGGATATGTACGTGACCAGGACCGAGGTGGCTACCCCCGGCGGACGAACCGCCGGCGCTATCGACGCCAAGGATTACGGCTCAAAGGGCGTCCATATGATTACGAATTGCGGGGTAGGGGCGAGCGGCCCGAGCGCCATCTATATTAGACCGTTCTGGATCGACACGGCTGTCTTCAAAGGCGACGAGGCCTTGAGCGACGGTGAAATGCCAATTCGTAAAGCCATTACGCCAGTGGAGTTTGCGAACGATTTAAAAGAGCAACTGGAAAAAATTGCGCCAGCGAGAATTTTGAAAGACACGGAAACGCCGCGCACCGGATGGCTGGTTGTGGGCCACTTTCAATTGGTGGATGGCGGGAGCCCGCTCGGTCGTTTCTTTTTCGGTAGTTTGGGCGTCGGTCGGTCCTTCTTGGCACTTCATGTCCGGATCACCGATGTCGATCGAGCCACAGTCGTTTATGAATTCGACATGGCCGGCGGCAGTCGTTTCCAAGGCAGACATGGAACGGTCCGGGCCAGCGGGCTCGGTCGGGCGACACACTTCGATCTCGTGAACGCGGCGGAGCGCATCTATCTGACTTTAAGCGCGAATCCGTATCGTTACGGCGAGCGCGCCAACGTCAGTCTGCCCGAATAAATCGGCGTTCGCGTTTTCGCGGGTTGCCAACTCAACGGCGGCGATTAACTGTAGCGGCGGCCGTGTCGGCCGCATTGTGATTGAGAATTGCAGGCGACACGCCTGCCACTACAGTTTCATCCCGTGATTTTTCCACGCCGCTTCGCTGTCATCGTTGCCGCGCTTCTTTTTGGCGCACTTCGCTCGGCTTCTGCGGCTCAAGCGTCCATCATCGTTGACGCCCAAACGGGATTCGTTTTACAGGAACACGAATCGAAGCAGAAACGCCAGATTGGCAGTTTGACGAAAATCGCCACTGCGATGGTGATTCTGGATTGGGCGGAGCATAGAGGCGGCGATCTCAACCAGACCGTTACGATGCTGCCGCCAGCGTTTGTCGGGACCTTGGAAAACAACATCGGTTTTCAACCGGGCGATGAAATTGCGTTACGCGATTTGCTTTATGCGGCGTTGGTGCAGTCGGACAACATCGCCGCTTACACCCTGGCGAGTTACGTTGGATCGACAATTCAGGGACCGGCTTCCGCTGGACAGAAATCGAAGCTGACGGCGATCGACGCGTTCGTTACTCAAATGAACGCGCTGGCCAAGCAATTGAAAATGGAACGAACCCGTTTTGTGAATCCGCACGGCGTCGACCAAAACGTCAAGCCGCTACCGTACTCTACCGCCGAAGATCTCGCTCGTCTTACCCGTTACGCTCTGAACAAGGCGAGTTTTCGCTTTTATATCTCACAGAAGGAACGCCAGATTTCCTTTCGACGCGGAGGCAAAGAGCAGCGCTACTCCTTGCGGAACACGAATGAACTGCTAGGCACGCAGGGGATCGATGGCGTGAAAACCGGCCGAACTGCACGCGCTGGCGAATGTTTGGTTCTTTCAGCAGCCCGCGAATCGGAAATCGTGAAACAAGGACAAGGCGTGACAATTTTTCCGCGTCGCATCATCGTTGTCCTGCTCGGCAGCAACAGTCGATTTGCCGAAGGCGCTCAACTTATCGGCCAAGGCTGGCAGCTCTACGATCAGTGGGCGGCCGGCGGACGGCTTGTCGATCCGAAAAAAATGCTTTGATTGTGTCTTCGTCATGAAGACCCGTATTGGCGTTCTCACCAGCGGCGGGGATTGCCCGGGGCTCAACGCCGTCCTTCGCGGTGTCGTGCTCGCCGGCGAAAAACTTGGCTGGGAGGTAATCGGATTCCGCGACGGCTTCGAAGGTCTGTTGCCGCCCGGCGACTATGTCGTGCTCGATCGCAAAAGCACGGAAGGCATCATGGCTCTCGGCGGAACAATCATCGGGACAACCAACCGCGGTCATTTTATCGCAAAAGTAGGCGCCGGTGATCGCGCGGTCGTTGCCAGCGAAGTGATCGCGCGCGCGAAGAAAGTTTTAGACGAGCTCCATGTCAAAGCGCTGGTCATCGTCGGAGGCGACGGTTCGATGACGACGGCGATGCAAATGCAGGAAGCGGGCATCAATTGCATCGGTGTCCCGAAAACGATCGACAACGACATCGAAGCCACGGCGATGACGTTCGGGTTCGATTCGGCCGTCGCGGAAGTAATGGACGCGCTTGATCGTTTGCACACCACGGCAACGAGCCACAAACGGGTGATGGTCGTCGAAGTGATGGGTCGTCACGCGGGGTGGATCGCGCTTCATGGCGGCATTGCGGGCGGCGCCGATATTATTCTGATTCCCGAAATCCCATTCGATTACGACAAAATTGCCGCGGCGATTAAGCAACGCGAAGCTGCTGGCCGGCTTGGCTCCCTGGTTGTCGTAGCTGAAGGCGCGCGGCCAAAAGACGGTCAGCAAATCAAGCGCGACATCGAAGGTGGCGAATTTCGTCTCGGCGGAATCGGCGAGGTGGTCGCGCGCGAAATCGCCGAACGAACCGGAAAAGAAACGCGCTCCTGCGTGCTCGGACATTTGCAGCGCGGCGGTGCACCGACGACACTTGATCGCATTCTTGCTACACGCTTCGGAGTCAAAGCCGTGCAATTGGCAAACGAAGGTCACTTCGGGTCCATGGTCAGCTACCAGAATTATCAAGTGCGACACGTTCCAATCGCCGACGCGGTGAATCGCTTGCGACTTGTCCCACCGCATGGCGAAATGGTGCAAACCGCCCGCGACGTCGACATTTCGTTTGGCGATTAGATCCCGCACAAATCAACTCCTCGCCTGTGTCTTCTCCTCGTTCAAGGAGGAGAGGATATTGTGCCGCCCAGTTCTAATGCTCGCGGCGTTCGCCTCTCCTTTTAAGAAAGGGAGAGAATGGAGCGGTTGGGAACCGCGACATAGCCGGCAAAGCCCCAAGGGTAGCGGTCGAGCGCTGCGGTACGCAGTCGAGATACAATTAAGGTGAGGGATTGCAATCAAACCTCTAACATCGAAGATCAAACATTCGTGAAGATCGTTCTGGCTTATTCCGGCGGCCTCGACACCTCGGTTATTCTTCGCTGGCTCAAAGATAACTACGACGCGCACATCATCGCCTTCTGCGCCGACATCGGTCAGGAAGAAGAACTGGCCGGCCTCGAGGAAAAAGCGCTGAAGACCGGTGCTTCCAAATGCATCATCGAGGATCTTCAGGAAGAATTCGCGCGCGATTTCATTTTCCCGATGTTTCAGGCGGGGGCGCTCTACGAGAACCAATATTTTCTTGGAACCAGCATCGCGCGACCGCTCATCGCCAAGCGAATGGTCGAAATCGCGCGCGCTGAAAAAGCCGACGCAATTGCCCACGGCGCGACCGGGAAGGGGAACGATCAAGTGCGCTTTGAATTAACCGCAGCAGCGCTCGCGCCCGAGCTGAAGGTGATCGCGCCGTGGCGTGAAGAACGTTTTAGAGAGAAGTTTGCCGGCCGCGCCGAGATGATCGCATTCGCGAAGGCAAACAAAATTCCGGTCGGAGCGAGCGCCGAAAAACCGTACTCGACGGATCGCAATCTTCTCCACATCAGCTTCGAGAGCGGCGTGCTGGTGGAAGATCCGTGGTTCGACGCGAGCGCAAAGGAAATGCGCGACATGTACAAACTGAGCGTCGCGCCAGAAGACGCGCCTGACGAACCGGAACATGTCGATCTTACATTCGAGAACGGCAATTGCATTGAAGTGAACGGAAAGAAACTTTCTCCGCTCGGTGTGATGCAAACGCTCAACAAACTTGGCGGCAAGCATGGAATCGGCCGCGTCGACATCGTTGAAAACCGTTTTGTTGGAATGAAGGGTCGCGGGGTTTACGAAACGCCGGGCGGCGCGATCTTGCATTTTGCACATCGACAGATGGAAACGCTGACCATGGACCGCGAAGTCATGCACTTGCGCGACAGTCTCATCCCGAAATACTCTTCTCTCGTTTACAACGGCTTTTGGTTTTCACCCGAACGCGAAGCGCTTCAGGCGCTCGTGACCGAAACGCAGCGCGATGTCATCGGTCTGATTCGACTCAAACTTTACAAAGGCAACATCATCGTCGCCGGTCGCAAGAGTCCGAAAAGCCTCTACGATCCAAAAATCGCGACGATGGAAGGCGAAGCGTCAACATACAACCAAAACGACGCCACCGGATTCATCCGGCTGAACGCGCTTCGATTGAAAGTGCGGGCCGCGTTGAAAGAGGCGCGCAAACAAACAAGGCAATGGATCTGACGAAATTCTTCGGCGAGCTGAAGCGCCGCAACGTTTACAAGGTCGCCGTCGCCTACATCGTCGCCGGGTGGGCACTCTCTCAAGGCATCGCGCAGGTGTTTCCGGTGTTCGACATTCCGAACTGGACGATTCGTTTGATCGTTCTGCTTATCATCATCGGTTTGCCGATTGCTCTTGTTCTGGCGTGGATGTTCGAGCTGACGCCGCAGGGAATTAAGCGTACCGAAACAGCCGACGCGATGCCGGAGGCGACGCGAAAGAAGAAATACGCCTGGATCTACATCGCTGTTATCGGCGGCGTGATCTCTGTCGCACTGTTTTTCCTGGGTCGCTATACGGTTGGGAACAAAACAACCGCAGCTTCGACTGACGGCATTTCAAACAAATCGATTGCGGTCCTTCCGTTTGGGAACCGGAGCGAAGACAAAGCCAACGCTTACTTCGCCGACGGCATCCAGGACGAGATTCTGACCCGCTTATCCAAGATCTCTGATCTCAAGGTAATCTCGCGGACATCGACGGAGCATTACAAAAGCGCGCCAGAAAACCTGCCCGAGATCGCAAAGCAGCTCGGCGTCGCCCACATCCTGGAAGGAAGTGTGCAGAAGAGCGGCGACGGAGTGCGGGTGAATGTGCAGCTGATCAAAGCGGCCAATGATTCTCACCTTTGGGCCGATACTTACGACAGAAGACTTACTGACATCTTTTTGGTCGAGAGTGAAGTCGCCAAAGCCATAGCCGACTAGTTGCGGGCGAAACTCACCGGTCAGGAAGAGCAAGTCATCACCGCCAAGCCGACTGACAATCCGGAGGCTTACGATGCCTACCTGCGTGGCCTGGCCTATAATCTGAAAACTGCAAACACAGCCGCCAACTCCCTCGGCGCGCAGAAATATCTCAAAGAAGCGGTGCGATTGGACCCGGCGTTCGCCCTTAGTTGGGCGCTGCTGTCATACGTGGATGCGCGCGGCTACCGCACGCTGACTCTTCAACAAACGGTCGCGCTTCGTGAAGAGGCGCGGCAGGCAGCCGAAACCGCGCTTACCCTTCAGCCCAATCTCGGCGAGGCCATATGGGCCAAGGGATATTACCACTACGCTTGCCTAAAGGATTACGGCACGGCGGTGCGTTACTTTGAGCAAGCACGCCAGTTCCTGCCCAATAGCAGCAAGATTCCCGAGTCGCTGGCCTATGTGGCGCGGAGGCGAGGCCAGTGGGACCAGAGTGAGTCGTATTTCAACGAAGCCGAGCGGCTCGACCCGCGCAACGTTACCGTACTTACGCAGCACGCGTTTTCGTATATCTGTCTTCGTCGTTTCCCCGAAGCGCTGCGAAAGTTTGATCAGGTTCTAGATATCACACCGGACGACGTGGATACCCTCGCGACCAAGGCGAATATTGCACAAGCCGAGGGCGACCTGCCGCGTGCTGCTGCGCTCCTTGCTCCGCTGTATCCAAACGCCGACGACTCCGCCGCCCTGGAAACACAAGTTTACCAAGCGATCCTGGAGCGCCAGTCTGCACAAATCATCCCTCGACTAAAGGAAGTACTCGCCAAGCCTGATCCGGCGTTAGGTCCCGTCTATGGCGGACTGCGGTTCGATTTAGGCTGGGCGCAGGAAGTCGCCGGCGACCATGCCGCCGCCCAGGAAAGCTGGCGACAGGCGCGCAGCGAACTGGAACCTTTTCTCAAAGACCAGCCGGAAAATTTTAGCCTCATTGGCGATCTCGCGCTAACCAATATGGGTCTCGGTGACAAAGCCGCCGCGTTGACTCTGGCCGAACGGGCCATGGCCGCGGTGCCGATCGAGAAAGACGCGTTAAGTGGTCCCCGATCGAGATCCTAGCCCGGGTGGCGGCGCGCATAGGGGAACCCGACCGCGCCATCGGCGCTTTACACAAACTACTCTCGATTCCGTACAATGGCGCATTGGCTGAGGGCGCCGCTCACTCCTGCGCTGCTCCGGCTCGATCCCATGTTCGATCCGCTGCTGAACGATCCGCGTTTCCAAAAACTCTGCGCCACGCCCGCGCCGAAGTAGATCGCTTGCCTCCGCGTCCTTGCGACGGGGGATTGTCGATCTTATATTTGAGAAGCGCACCCAGCGCGAGAGAATACGGAGGTTCAATTATGGCAACAACAATTGCTGCTCCAAAAAAGAAGGGTGCTCCGGCAGCGGAGCTAGATTTTTTGCCGCTCGAAGGCACGGACCACATTGAATTTTACGTCGGGAACGCGAAGCAGGCGGCGCATTTCTACAAGAGCGCTTTCGGTTTCCAAAGTCTGGCCTACAGCGGCCCTGAAACTGGCGTCAAAGATCGCGCGAGCTACGCCATTCGTCAGAACAAGCTGACCTTTGTTCTGACCACGCCAGTTCGGCCTAACAACGAAATCGCAGATCACATTTATAAACATGGCGACGGCGTGAAAGTGATCGCGCTGAAAGTGAAAGACGCGACCTCGGCCTGGAAAGAAACAACCAAGCGTGGCGGCAAAAGTTACCTCGAGCCGAAAACGTTGAAGGACGAGCACGGCAAAGTCGTGATGAGCGGCATTCACACTTACGGCGAGGTCGTCCACGTTTTCGTCGAGCGCGACGATTACACCGGGCCGTTCATGCCAGGCTTTGAGAAGTGGGAATCGCCATTCGAGACGAAAGAGACTGGGTTACTCTATTGCGATCATTGCGTCGGCAACGTCGGTTGGAACCAGATGAACCCGTGGGTGAAATTTTACGAGGACGTGATGGGGTTCCGAAACATTCTCAGTTTCGACGACAAAGATATTTCGACCGAATACTCGGCGCTCATGAGCAAGGTGA
>WNFF01005243.1_pt1 | contig 15736 bp, 9 predicted proteins | sample 5400441 | NCBI WGS metagenome assembly WNFF01 (sample SAMN13153345, study PRJNA577476) | soil metagenome | isolation source: 120 cm saprolite under Douglas fir tree site 2 hole 3 replicate 1 | place: USA:California | collected 2015-04-18 | reverse complement strand
TGTTCGGGAGCATGAGTGAGTGTGAGTCCTCGCAACCTGGCTCCCTCGACTATGGCACCGGCCAGCGGGTGTTCTGAGCCCTGTTCGGCCTCAGCAACCAGGCGCAGCATATCCTCAGCAGGTGTATCAGAGAGCGTGACGACATCGGTCAACTCCGGCTTGCCCCTGGTAATCGTCCCTGTTTTATCGAGCAGAACCGCACGCACCGCGTGGATGCGTTCCAAACTCTCACCGCCCTTGATCAGAATGCCTTGCTCAGCACCTTTGCCCGTGCCAACCATAATCGCGGTCGGCGTAGCCAGTCCCAGGGCGCATGGACACGCCACCACCAGCACGGCAACGGCTGCCACCATGGCGATAATCCAGGGATTGCTGGCACCGGTCATACCTGCCGCACTCGCCGGAGCGGCGGTCACAGAGCCCACCACGGTCCAGCCGATAAAGGTGAGGGCGGCAATGACGAGCACGACAGGTACGAAGATGCCCGAAATGGTATCAGCCAGGCGTTGGATGGGAGCCTTCGAGCCTTGCGCCTGCTCCACCATGCGGATGATGCTGGCAAGCACGGTATCGGCACCGACTTTCGTTGCACGCATGTGCAGCAGTCCGCGCTGGTTCATGGTTGCGCCGATCAACGGCTCGCCCTCAACCTTCTCAACGGGAATACTTTCACCAGTAATCATCGACTCATCGACCGACGAACTGCCTGAAAGCACGGCTCCATCGACGGGGATCTTCTCACCGGGGCGCACCATCAACTCGTCGTCGACCTGAACCTGCTCAATCGGGAGTTCTACTTCGTTACCTGCACGCAGCACATGAGCGGTGCGGGCCTGCAACCCGATCAATTTCTTAATCGCTTCACTCGTCTGTCCGTTGGCGCGAGCCTCCAGGTACTTGCCCAGGAAGATCAAGGTCACGATCAAGGCAGCTGTATCATAGAAGGTGATGGCCCCGACGACGCCTGGCCAGAAGGTTGCCACCACACTCATCACGTACGAAGCGGTCGAGCCAAGCGAGATCAGCGTATCCATATTGGCACTGCCGTGGCGCAGCGTCTTGATGGCCCCACGATGAAAATCCCAGCCAACGACCGCCCAGATAGGCGTGGTCAGTGCCAGTAAGAGGTAGTTCTCAGCGGGGAAGCGATTCATGAAAAACATGCTGAGGATCACCACGGGCAGGGTAAACACGATACCCAGTATTAGCAGATTACGCTTGTGGGTAATCTCTGCTCGTCTACGCCTGCTCTGCTCATCCTCCTGAAAGACGCTGCCAGTAGCTGGAAAGGACAAGTCAAGCACGTTCCCGGCCGTGCCTCCATGGACCGTTTCCTGCGGAGATGACGCCTGAGGTGTGGCTTTATATCCTACTGCTTCAACCTTCTGCACCATTTGCTCCAGTCCTGTCAGAACCGGGTCATAGGTGACGGTGGCCTGTTCGGTCGCGAGGTTCACGTTGGCATCCTTGACCCCTGGTAGTTTCTTGAGCCCTTTTTCTATGCGCATGGCACAGGAGGCGCAGGTCATGCCCTCCAAGGTAAGAACAGTATGACTCTCTTCCCCCGCCAATAACTGAGGTTCAACTAAGTTTTCTTCTGTAGTACGTTTTGCTTCTGTTGCCATATATTCCCTTGATCTTCACAGTCTGGATACCCATACCCCCCTGGTAGGGGTATAGATAGTATATAGTATGAGTAGCTGGTATGTCAAGTGCTGAGCAGAGAGAAAACAGGATATGCGTCTAAAGAGCAGTCCGCCGTTCACGTACGTCGGCGTGGATCACCTCGTTCAAGTCGCGGCCAAGGTCCTTGAGCAACACCATCGCCGCATTTCGACCGGGCGCGCCGGTGACAGAACCACCTGGATGGGTAGTGGCTCCGGTCTGGTAGAGACCAGGAATGGGCATGCGGTGCTGTGCATAGCCCGGAACGGGCCGCAATGTTTCTGACTGGGAAGGGCTCATATCTCCACCGTGGCAACTGCCATGCCAGTTGTGCCTATTGTAGCGTTCCAGGTCGAGAGGGGAGCGGATCTCGATGGCAAGAATCTTATCGCCAGTCAGGTTGGGCGCGTACTTGCGCAACTCGGCAAGATTGTTTGCAGCCACCTCCTCTTTAATCTCATCCCATCTCTCAGGGCCATCGTGCAGCGAGTACGGTTGCAAATTGATTACCTTGACCATATGCTTGCCCGCGGGAGCCCGGGTAGCATCTTCGACAGACGGGGTCAGTACGAGCAGTACCGGCTGATCGGCGGCTACGATGCCGTGGTTGAAGTCGCTTTCCACGCGCAGTTGGCGTTCGGCTGTTTGAGCCACGCCTGCCCCGACTGCCGACAGCGTCCCCCCATCGACCAGGAACTTCGGCGGTTCGGTCGTAGCATAGTGAGCCACGAACATCGTGCGCCCGGCCTTATAGGTTTGCACGCCGTACAGGAAGGCATCGCCCCAGGCCTCTGCCGGAGCCATATTCACCAGGTGCTTGACGTGGATGGTGGAGACGACCGCACGGCGCGCGCGGAACTGCTCGCCTGACTCGGTCTCGACGCCCACGCAACGCCCACCCTCCAGGATCAGCCTGTTCACCGGCTTATTTGTGAGGATCGTTCCTCCCTGCGCTCCGATAATACGGCGGAGTGCCTGGGGAAGACTCCCCGAGCCGCCCCTGGGAATAGCCCAGCCGTTGCGCTGGCGACCTGCCACGAAAGAGTAGGCGAGCGTACCGGTGCCGGGTCGTTCGGCTGGCTGCACCGTCCCCTCAGCGAACCACACCATCCAGGACTTGACGTGCCAGTCCTCGAAGGAGGCATCGATGATGTCCCAGGCCGAGAGTGCCTGGCGGCGCATCCAGATCGCTCCCTGTGGATGCGCTGCCAATTCCCCGGCCAGCGACGAATCCCAGCCAGCGGGAGTGTAGCGTATCTTGTTGAAGATTGGTGACACGCTGCGCCAGTCGGAGATCATCTTCCGATACGTTTCGGCGTCACGGCGTGAGAACCTGGAAATCTCCTCGCAGGTGCGGTCGATATCCATCCACTGGGTAATGTAGGTCCCATCGGGGAATACCACGTGGGAGACCGGGTCGGCCTTGATGTATTCCAATCCATACTCGGCCAGCGGCAGCTCCTGGTTGCCCCAGATCGGGCTTTGCATAAAGATAGCGTGCGTAGTTGAGCATGTATCATGCAAGAAGCCGGGCAGTGTCAATTCCTCGGTCATGGTATTGCCGCCGATGACGGGCCGGGCTTCCAGAACCAGGCAGGAGAATCCCGCCTTCCCCAAATAGGCAGCCGTAATCAGACTATTGTGGCCCGCTCCAGCTATGACGATATCAAATTGTTCAGCCATATTTGTCTCCTATCATGCACGAGCGCCCAGATTTTCTCAGGTCTGAGCGGCATATCGATGGTCTTGATGCCGAGAGGAGAGAGCGCGTCCAGCACGGCATTGACAATAGCCGGTGGGCCGCCGATGCAGCCCGACTCGCCGGCTCCCTTCGCGCCCAGCGGATTGTAGGGAGAAGGTGTCTCGATAAAATCAGTGACAAAGTCCGGGACCATCCCGGCATTTGGCAGGGCGTAATCCATCAAAGTCCCGCTGAGCATTTGACCGTCCTGATCGTAGAGCACTTCTTCATACAGTGCCTGGCCGATCCCCTGTGCAAGCCCTCCATGTACCTGCGATTCGACCAGGTAGTGATTAAGCACTTGCCCACAGTCATCCACTGCTACATATGTGAGGATCTCTACCTCGCCCGTATCAGGGTCTATCTCGACTACGGCAAGGTGCGTGCCGGAAGAATACGTCGCGCCGGGCGGGCTAAAATCGCGCCAGGCGGCCAATCCTTCGATGGGCGTACCATTGGCGGGGTTGGGATGCTCCCTCACGATCAGGTCGGGCTGCTCTTCGACCATGCGGGCAAGTTCGCCCAGGTCTATCGCGCGCGACGTGACGCCTCGTACCATTACCTGGCCATCGATCATTACAAGATCGGCAGGGGCGACTTCTAGAAGGTGCGCGGCGAGTTGCAAGGCTTTTTCTTTGACAGCTTCTGCGGCCAGCAGTACGGCGGATCCGGCTATCTGCGTGACACGACTGCTAAAGGTGCCGGTGCTAAAGCCAGGTAGGGTAGTATCGTTCATGCGAACCTCCACCTTAGAAGCAGGTACATGCAAGGTAGTCGCCGCGATTTGCGCCAGGGCGGTGAAGTGTCCCTGGCCGTTGTGGGAGACGCCACTCTGCACCAGGACTGTCCCATCGGGGCGAATACGCACCGTAGCTGCCTCACGCGGCGCACCGGCCATAGGAGTGGCAGCATCACCCGATAATTCGATGAAAGAAGCCAGGCCAATCCCCAGTAACCTGGAGTTAGCGCGGTACTCGCGCTGTTTCGCACGCCAACCCGTGTAATCGGCCAATTCAAGCGCGCGGTCGAGGGCGGCCTGGTAATTGCCGCTATCATAGTAAAGTCCGGTCACGGTGGTATAGGGGAAAGATTGTGGAGGGATAAAGTTGCGACGGCGCACCTCTGCCGGGTCGAGGCCGAGTTCATAGGCAGCGCGATCCATCGTGCGTTCCAGGATGTAGGCGGCTTCGGGTCGTCCCGCGCCTCGATAGGGAGCAGTCGTGGCTTTATTGGTGAACACACCCACCATTTTGCTCTCTACAGCCTGCAACTGGTAGGGACCGCATAGCATTGATGGCGTGCGGCTGGGTACCATTGCGGTGGCGAAGGTGAGAAATGCGCCAAGATCGGCTATTGAGTACACTTTCAAGCCGAGCAGCTTGCCGTCGTCCTGAAAGGCGGCTTCAATGTAGTTGACCTGGCCACGCCCCTGCGACTGGGCCTGCAAATTTTCGCTGCGCTGCTCGATCCATTTGACCGGACGCTCGTACTTTACGGACAGTAAGGCGGCGATAATCTCTTCGCCCAGGAAATTGTTTTTGGCACCAAAGGCACCCCCCACTTCCGCGTTGTGTACCTTGATGCGACTGCGCTCAAGACCCAGGAACTTAGCCAGCGTGTCCCGCGCCCGGAAGACTGCTTGAGACGACACCCAGGCTGAAAGCTCGCCCGTGGACGGGTCGAAATCGCACATACAAGCACGCGGCTCAAGTGAACTGGGCGCGAGTCGCTGGTTAACGACACGCAGGCGGACAACACGATCCGCGTTCTCAAAAGCTGTCCGAACATCGCCCCAGCCTGCTTCCTGTGAGAAGGCAATGTTGGAGCTAACCTCATCATAGAGGAGCGGTACACCTGGTTCAAAGGCTGCCTCCGGGTCGACCACAGCAGGCAGCGGTTCGTATTCAACTTCGACCAGGTCACGCGCATCCATAGCAGCGTAGAGGTTCTCGGCCAAAATCACTGCTACCGGATCTCCCACGTAGCGCGCGCGGCCCACAGCCATTGGTCGTCGCTCTGGCTTTCTGAGTCCCGGCACTGGAATCGTATCAAGAGTGGGCATACCATCCACCAGTTCCGCCCCCTCATAAGCCGCGATAACTCCTGGCTGTAATCGTGCAGCGTCGAGCTGGATACTTTTCATTTCAGCGTGAGCATAAGGACTGCGCACAATCACCATATACAGGGCCATGGGTCGACCTGTTGACGGCTTCAGGTCGTCTACATAGTGTGAGTGGCCAGTGATGAGTGCGAAGTCTTCTCTGCGGCGTTCAAAACCGGTTGTTTGCACATGCTCATTCATTTCGCGGCTCTTCTCGTATGGAATGGATAAATCACATGATGGTTTAATCATCATACCATCTTGCGTTTATCAAAGCAAGTTTTGCTTCTGGATATTTCCGGGTTGCTGTGACTTCAGAAATGGACATGCACTAGGAAATTTGGGGGGTATTCTATTCAAAGCTTCTTAATTGTTGTTGAGATGGAGTATACTTCATCGGTACTTTCACTGGGGGAACATGTATTTTCATCTTCAAAAATGGATCAGCGTATTCGCGCGCTTACAGGCTGGATGCAGCCTGAGAAGGATTGGATGTTGTCATGTTGAAATTGATCAGCAATATGCCTATTTTCCGCCGCCTCTTCGTCATATTTGCACTTGCAGTTGCAATACCTGGTATTGCCATTGTGTTGCTGGGTGGTTATTATCTTAACTCGCTGAATGTGCGAGGTCAGGCAGTACAAACCAGCTTTGATGCCCAAAATATTGCGTCTCAGCAGCAAACAAATTTGCAAACCATGAATGCGCTCCTCCAGACACGCTTTGCGCAGATCTTTGCAAGCTTGAGTGGAGGCGTGCAAGATCCCTCATTGTACGCATCGGGTGCATTGATATACTCTGATATACTCGCTCGTCAAGCAGATTTTGATCAGACGTTAACGAATTATCAGGGGAGTTATGAACTCGCGACTTCCAGCAATATGAGTAATATTCGTACTATCTTGTTGAGCGATAATGTCAATAGCGGAATTATCAGTAACCAGCAGATAGCACTCAACGCGGTGATCAACCAGGAGTGGCCCAACTATAAAAAATTGCAGGATCAAGAGCTAAATCAGCTTGCGATATTAGACTCTTCTGTGCAGAAGCATACCGTAGTAACTCCGACGGAGTTCAGCCAAAAATACGAGCAAGCCTATTTAACGTTATATCAAGCAGATAGAAGCTTTACCAGCTTAAGAAACAATTGGCTAAATGTGGTGAACGTAGCAGCCATTATGGGCAAGACGGTCACTGCGGTGGGGCCTTCAGAAACTTCTCCTGTTTTGATATCCACCTTTTTGGCATTCATCTTTATCACCTTTGTCGTTGTCATTGCCGGTGTTATTGTGAACCTCACCATTACTCGTCCCCTCAGCTACCTCGCTTTACTCACAAGGCGTATTATCAAAGGCGACACTACCGCACGGGCAAAGGTGGTGGGCCACGACGAAATCGCGATGGTGGCGGCCTCGATGAATAATATGCTGAACAATATCGTACGACTCATCCAGGAAGCACAATCCCAGCGCGATGATCTGCAGGCGCAAGTAGAAAAGCTGGTGGGCGAGGTAAGTGGAATCGGTGAAGGTGATTTGAGGGTTCAGGCAGAGGTGACAATCGATGCCCTTGGAGTATTGGCCGACTCTTTTAACTACATGGTAGAAGAGCTTGGCAGCCTGGTGGTACGTGTGAAGATAGTTGCGCACGAGGTAAAAAACTCAACGATCAGGACCTCTGAGCATATGACGCAACTCGTGGAGAAGGCCAACATGCAAATTCACCAGATTGCCAGGGCCGGGGTTGAAGTGGAACAAATGGCGAATTCCAGCCGCCAGGTTGCAGATTACGCCAACCTCCTGTATAAGGTGCAACATGAGGCACGCCAGACTGCACAAAGCGGACGTGAAGCCGTGGAGCAGACCGTTGAGGGCATGGGACGTATCCACACAAACGTCCAGGAAACAGCAAGTAAAGTTCAACTCCTTGGTGAGCGTTCGCGTGAGATCAACAATATTGTAGAAGTTATATCGAATATTGCGATTCAAACAAACCGCCTGGCTTTAGATGCAGCAATTCAAGCATCAATGGCAGGTGAAAATGGGAAAGGTTTCGGCGCAGTCGCAGCTGAAATCCGGCACCTGGCTGAAAATGCCAAAGGCCAGACGAGTATGATTGTGCGCATTGTACGCAGCGTTCACGAGGATATCAACTCGGTCTCTCTCTCAATGAACGATACGGAACGTGAAACATCAACAGGTACCCAACTCGCCCACGAAGCAGGGACAGCACTTGGATCGATCTTCGCGGTCGTCGAGCGCCAGGCGCGAGAAATCGAACGCATTAACCAGATGGCCATACAGCAGTTGCAGTCTTCGAGCACCGTTGTGCAGATTATGCAGGCTGTTTCCAACTCAACTCAACAGAGCAACGCGAGCACACGCAAAGCCTCACAGAATATGGAACGCCTGGCTCGCCTCGCAGAGCAGTTGCTTACTTCGGTAGAAGCGTTCAAACTGCGCGAAAATGCATATAACTATAATTTCAAATCGAGAGATGCCGTTACCCAACAAAGGGGGATGGGTGGTTCGCTAACGACAGTCAGGGAGGTTTCTCCTATGTTCACAGCATCGGGGCAACCTCAACAAGTAGCTGGCGGAATGCATAACAATTTTCTTGCTCCGGCAAGTCCAGCTACTCCTTACCCAACCTATTCTGTGGCACCTCACCAGCAGAACAGTTCGCAAAGAAGACCCGTGCAGCCGAGGAAGGACTATCAGTAGGAAACATACTATTCGTCACTACATTGATATCTATTGATATAGAGAAGGAGAAGAGAGGTGTTAGAGCAATTTACCATACAGGTCAGAAGGTTCCTACTTATCATTTGTATTGTAGGCCTGGTAGGTGCAGGGCTGAGTGCTTGCACACAAGATACTCCTACTGCTGTCAGCCAGAAACCGATTACTATCGGAACCTCGCTGTCTTTTTCTGGCGACTTCAAGGCCGATGGGCTGGCTATGAAACAGGGTTACCAACTCTGGGCCGATACGATCAACAGAAATGGGGGATTGCTTGGTCGCCCTGTCAAGCTCGTCATACTTGATGACAAGAGCGATCCAGATCAGGTTGCCAAGAACTATAAGACACTGATCACCACTGATCATGTGGACCTTCTATTCGGGCCGTTCTCCACGCTGCTGACCAAACCGGCATCAGTCGTTGCAAACCAGCATGGATACGCCATGGTCGAGGGTGCGGGTGGAGGTCTCACTGTCTTTACGCGTGGATTGCACAATGTCTTCGACGTGTCTCTCCCGGTGACCAACAACCTGGCTACATTTGCACTGTATATTCTGTCACTGCCTCAATCATTACGGCCTAGGACGGCAGCCTATGCAACCGAAGATGATCCGTTTACCCAACCACAAGTGGACCTTGCAAAGTCTATGTTGGACAGCGGTGGTGTCAGGTCCGTCTACTACCATGTCTACCCGGGAGATACAACGAAGGACTACACTCCCTTCGCTGATGCAGCAATTCATAGTAACGCGGATGTCGTTATTCTGGGTACACTCCTCCCAGATGCTGCTGCCTTCATAAACAGATTTAACCAACAACACTATAACCCAAAGGCACTTATTGCGACTGCTGGACCAGATGGGGGCAGCGATTTTGTGAAGGCTGTTGGCGGCATGTCCTCTACGGAAGGAGTGTTTGTGCCAAATGGCTGGTATCCCCAGGTCAATAACTTCCAGAATGCAGAGATGGTCAATGATTACCTGGCTCAGTATGGAGGCACCGCAGGTACTATTAACGCAGATGTCGCAGAGGCATACTCCGTAGGGCAAGTGATACAACAGGCTACCACTAAAATTCACAGCCTCGACAACACTGCACTCATCAATGAACTGCACTCAGGAGATACGTTCAATACTGTGCAAGGAACGGCGCAGTTTGACCCCACAGGCCAAAATACCTTAGCACTGGCATATTTATTCCAATGGCAGCGAGGGCAATTCCTCCCTGTCTACCCCTCTTCTGCAGCAGCAGAAAATCCTGAGTTTCCTAAAGGGTAGCAACCTGACTTGAAGCTCGAACTGTCGTGAAAATGGAAAGTATCTTACTACGGCGGTTCGAGTAAATGAGCTAAAGAGCTTGCGAAGCTTGACTTTGGGGGCGAAATTTGGTATGATGATCCAACAATCATTTGATTTGTCCAGGACTTGAAGGATCAAGGGTAGCGTTGAATGCCTCGGGGGAAAGCATGTATTCACCAATTCAGTCGGTCAAAGTTTTTGAGCAGATAGCTGAGCAAATCGAAAAACGCATTCTGGATGGTGAACTGCACAGTGGGGATCGCCTGCCCACTGAACGTGAACTGGCAGAACAGTTTCACGTCAGTCGTACGGCAGTGCGTGAAGCAATGAAGATATTGGCCCAGAAAGGGCTGGTCGATATGCGCCCCGGCAGAGGAACGATTGTCATCGATGGCGCGCACGAAGCTATGCAGGACTCGATTGGCCTGGTAATGAAATTGAGGTTGGGAGAGGTAGGCGGCTCGGATAATCTGGTTGAAGTGCGCGAGATTCTTGAGACTGAGATTGCTGCCCTGGCTGCTGCGCGTGCGACGGAGAAAGAGATTGCGGCGATGCGCGAGGCAGTGAAGATGATGGATGAAAGTTTGAACGACGCCAACGGGTATATTGCAGCCGATAACCGTTTTCACGAGGCACTGGCGCAAGCAACCCAAAACACGCTTATTCTTATCCTCATAAACTCCATAGTTAACCTGCTGAGCGAACAGCGCAAACAAGTCTTTCAAGTCGAGGGTGGACCCCAACGCGGGCAGGTACATCACAAGCGTATTCTTGAAAGCGTTATCAGGCGTGACCCGGAGGCTGCTCGCGCTGCTATGCGTTCTCACCTGAGGCAGGTTCGCGAAGATATCAGTGGTTTTACCAATCACAAAGGTTAGTTATTTAGTAAGGTCCGCTTCATTGGAGGTTGTTATGGCTAATCTTGGATTTGTCGGGTTGGGAGCCATGGGTGGTCGCGTCACGAAGCGACTCCTCGATGCAGCAGTGGCTCTTAGATGCTGGAATGCGCTGGGGCGAATCGCCAAGGGCAGTGGCGGAGACGGCGGATGTGGTATTTACAATGGTCACCAATACGGCGGCTCTGCGCGAAGTATTTACTGGCCCCGATGGAATATTGGCTGGTCTGGGAGACGGGAAAATATATATCGACATGAGCACTGTCAGCCCGGCGGCCTCGCGTCACCTTGCCGCCCAGGTGGCCGAAAAAGGCGCACGCATGCTCGACTCGCCCGTGTCAGGCAGCGTTATCACCCTCGAACAGGGCAACCTGTCCCTTATGGTGGGTGGCGACGAGTCCACTTTTGAGCGGGTCAGGCCTATCTTGCTAGACATTGGCCCAAAGGTGAATTATGTCGGCGAGAATGGTCAGGCGGTGCTGATGAAGATCGCCATCAACCTCAATCTGCAGGTGCAATTCGTGGGCTTTTGCGAGGGGCTGTTCCTGGCTGTGAAAGGCGGTGTCCCTATTGAGACCGCGCTTGAAGTCATGCTCAACAGTGTGATCGCCTCACCCTCGCTCAAGTATCGCACCCCGTTCATTCTCGACATGCCAGAAGAGGCCTGGTTCAACGTGAACATGATGCAAAAAGACATGCTGCTGGCAGAGGAACTGGGTAGGGAACTCGATGTCGCGCTGCCTACTGTCGCCATCAGTAATCAGATGCTCACGGCTGCCCGCGCTATGGGATTGGCAAAGCAAGATTTCGCAATTGTCTACAAGGTACTGGCCCGCATGTCCGGTGTAGACATGTAACGCCCGTTGGAGAACCGTATGCCACAACCTGAAACACCTAAATCTATCGATAAAGAGGTATCCACCAGGGATACCGGGCAAGCCCGTTGGTTGGCGATGTACGAGCAGATGCTCACCATCCGTATTTTTGAAGAGCATGTCAACCAGCTTTACCTCACCGCCAGGATGCCCGGCCTGGCTCACCTGTACAGTGGAGAAGAGGCGATAGCGGCAGGCGTGTGCCAGGCATTGCGGCAGGACGACTACATCACCAGCACGCATCGAGGTCATGGGCATTGCCTGGCAAAAGGAGCCTCGGTTGATCGCATGTTTGCTGAGTTACTGGGCAAGGAAGCTGGCTATTGTCGCGGGAAAGGCGGATCTATGCATATCGCTGACCAGGACACCGGCAACCTGGGCGCGAATGCTATTGTTGCGGGAAGCGCAGGCATTGCCACCGGAGCCGCTATGTCGATCAAGATGCGCGGCAGCGACCAGGTAGCGGTCTGTTTCTTCGGCGATGGTGCCCTTGGCCAGGGGGTTCTCTACGAAGTGATGAATATGGCGTCGCTGTGGAAATTCCCCGTCATCTATGTATGTGAGAATAACCAGTACAACGAATACACCCACTATTCCGAGACCACCGCCGGTGATTTGAGTGCCAGGGCCAAAGCTTTTGGCATCCTGACCGAGACAGTCGATGGCCAGGATATTCGCGCAGTCTATGACACGGCACAACGCCTGGTCGCACGCGCCCGTCAGGGCGAGGGGCCAGCCTTCATGCTCTGCCAGACGTACCGCTACTTCGGGCATCACGTCGGCGACATCCAGCGCGCCTACTACCGCTCCAAAGAAGAGGAAGAGCACTGGAAGACGGAACGCGATCCTCTGAAACTGTTTGCCGACTGGCTGATTGTCCAGGGAATGGCTGAGCAGAGGACGTTTGAGCAGATCGAACAGAAGGTGCGAGCCGAGGTCGAGGCGGGAGAGCAATTCGCACTCAACGCACCATATCCAGACCCAGACGAGGTGGAGCAAGATGTCTATGCTTAGTACCACAGTGAATCAGAACGCCGACCAGGGCGTGCGTGAGATTACCCTCGGCCAGGCCATCCGTGAAGCCATAGCCGAAGAAATGCGGCGCGACCCACAGGTATTCATCATGGGCGAAGATGTAGCCGAGGCTGGCACGCCGTTCAAGGTGCTTTCAGGCCTGGTCGAGGAGTTTGGCACCTCGCGCGTGATCGACACGCCCATTTCGGAGGCTGGCATTACCGGCATGGGCGTGGGCGGGGCCATGACCGGCATGCGTCCCATCGTCGATATCATGTTTGGCGATTTCATCGCGCTGGCACTGGATCAGATCGTGAACCAGGCGGCCAAAGTCCACTATATGTCCGGTGGAAAGCTCAAAGTGCCGCTGGTCGTGCGCACCACGATGGGTGCTACTCGCCGCACCGCCGCGCAGCATAGTCAGAGCCTGCAAGCCTGGGTCAGTCATGTCCCCGGCTTGAAAGTAGTACTCCCCTCGACTCCTTACGACGCAAAAGGCCTGCTGAAAACTGCGATCCGCGATGATAACCCTGTTATTTTCTTTGAAGACAAAATGATGTACCAGTTAAAAGGTCAGGTGCCCGAAGGTGACTATACCATCCCCTTTGGGGTCGCCGATATCAAACGCCCCGGTAGTGACATCACCATCGTGGCAACGAGCAGCATGGTACAGATCGCGCTGGCGGCGGCGGAGTTGTTGGAGAAGATCGATATCAACGCAGAAGTAGTCGATCCTCGCACAACTTTCCCACTCGATAAGGAGACACTGATCGAATCTGCTAAGAAGACCAGTCGTGCCATCGTGATGGATGAGGGCTACGAACGCTATGGAGTGACGGCTGAACTGGCCGCAGTAATCGCCGAGGGAGCTTTCTATTACCTGGATGCCCCGGTCAAACGCATGGGAGCGATGAATGTGCCGGTGCCGTTCTCACCTGTTCTAGAAGATCTCACCGTTCCTACTGCTGCCTCGGTCGTAGAGGTAGCAAAAACATTATGTGGTCGAGTCTAAACTTTTCCAGGGCCACGCCGCCAATGATGCTGGCGCGTCTTCTGTCATACAGTCAGGCGGCGTACACGAGAATAAAGGAGAAAAGTCATGGCGATCAAAACCTATGGCTTGATGGGTGTAGACTGGGAAGAGCGTGTAAATTTTGAGCGGCTGCGAACCGAGCGCCTTGCGCGCATCAAAAAACTGCTGAGAGAGTCGGAGATGGGGGCGTTACTCTGTTTCGACATGAATAATATACGCTACATCACTGCAACACATATCGGAACGTGGGCGATGGACAAACTGGCCCGCTTCTCATTGCTGCCACAGGACGATGAGCCGATCATGTGGGACTTCGGCTCGGCTGCACGGCATCACCGGCTCTACTGTCCCTGGCTCGGTGAGCGTTCCCGCGCCGGTATTTCCACGCAGCGCGGAGCAATGTCGCCTGAATCTGGGAGAGCCGAAGATGTAGCGCACAAGATCCGCGTCGAACTGGAAGAGCGCGGGCTGCTTCACGAGCCGCTGGCAGTGGATGTGATCGAAATACCGGTGCTTTTTGCATTACAAGCAGAGGGCATCAAAGTGGTAGATGGGCAACAGTTGATGCAGCAGGCGCGCCTGATTAAAACGCAGGACGAAATTACGTTACTTGCCACAGCCTGCATGATGGTGGATGCCGCCTACGATGAACTGTACCGGGCATTGAGACCCGGCCTGCGCGAAAACGAGTGTGTCGGCCTGGTCAGCAAGGTGCTGTACGACCTGGGGTCAGAGCACGTCGAAGGCGTCAATGCTATTTCTGGCGAGCGATGCAGCCCTCATCCGCATGTCTACACCGATCGCGCCTTGCGGCCCGGTGACCCGGCCTATTTCGACATACTGCATAGCTTCAATGGTTATCGCACCTGCTACTACCGCACCTTTGCAGTGGGCAGCGCATCACAGGCGCAGGTAGACGCCTACAAGTACTGCCGGGACATCCTGGATAAGGCCATCAACGCCATCAGGCCGGGCGTAACCACCGCCGAAATCGTCAAGCTCTGGCCCAAAGCCGAAGAGTTCGGCTTTCCTGATGAAGAAGCCGCCTTCGCGCTCCAATATGGTCACGGCGTAGGGCTTTCGATCTGGGAAAAACCCATTTTCAGCCGCCTGGTCTCGCTTGACCATCCCGAGGTAATCAAAGAGGGCATGGTTTTCGCGCTTGAGACGTTCTGGCCCGCCTCCGATGGCTGGTCAGCGGCGCGCATTGAGGAACAACTGGTTGTGACGAAGGACGGCTGCGAGGTGATTACCCGTTTTCCAGCGGAGGAATTGCTTGTGGCAGGCGTCCGTTATTACACCGCTACCGGCCCGTTGACCATAACTCGCGAGACGCAATCGAACCTGAATGTACAGGCAAACGGCAATCGTCCCGGAGTCATCACTACAGCTACAGGAGATCAACGCCGTGCGTAGGGTCGCGATACTACCTTGCAGCTTGCCTGACCGTAAGTCTCTTTGGCAAGCTGGACGGCAAGCATTCATCGCGCCCCTAAAGATATTTCAACAGGAGACCGACGATGGCTACAGATGTCATCCTACCAGCACTGGGGATGTCACAAGATACGGGCAAGATAGTGCAGTGGCTCAAGGGGGAAGGTGAGCAGGTTGTAAAGGGAGAACCACTGCTGGAAGTCGAAACCGATAAAGCAACGGTGGAGATCGAAGCGCCAGCGGATGGTGTGCTCGCTCGCGTATCGGCTGCTGCTGGAGAGGATGTCCCAGTTGGGCAGGTCATTGCCGCCATCCTCGCTGCTGATGAAGTATCACCGGCACCTTCGTCCTCGGTTGAGGCAGCTCGCCGACCCACAACGGACCCGATAAAGCGGGTGCCTATGGCTGCCAGCCCACTGGCCTCGCAGATAGCAGCTGAACACAAGCTGGATTTGAGCATGGTACAAGCGTCGGGCAGGCGCATTCAAAAAGCCGATGTCCTGACATATCTCCAGAGCCAGGAAAATGCGGGCGCGAACGCATTGAAAGGGTACCCCCAAGGGGCACCCCTACAGCAAGCTTCGCTGAGGACACCTGATGCACGACTGGCGACGGGCTTGCTTCCGGCTTCTCCCAAAGCACGGCGATTGGCGAGCGAGCAGGGGAAAGACCTGGCAGCGATCAAGGGCAGCGGGCCGGGGGGAGCAGTGCTGGCGGCAGATGTTCAGGCTGCTCTTGCACCGGCAGACATTGCCGAGTTCGTTCCGGTTGCAGAGCAGTCTTCGGCCATGGTCAATGGTGCTAGTGAGTTGATCCAGAGCAATATCTGGCGTATTATGGCGGAGCGCACCACGCAGAGTTGGACAAACGTACCGCACTTTTACTTGATGCGCGAGGTTAATGTGAGCCGGCTGATCTCCTGGCGCGAGCATATGCT
>WNFF01005651.1_pt1 | contig 15737 bp, 9 predicted proteins | sample 5400441 | NCBI WGS metagenome assembly WNFF01 (sample SAMN13153345, study PRJNA577476) | soil metagenome | isolation source: 120 cm saprolite under Douglas fir tree site 2 hole 3 replicate 1 | place: USA:California | collected 2015-04-18 | reverse complement strand
CTCCCATCTGCTGTAACAGAGGATGGTCAGTATAGTATCGAACCGGGTAAGTCAATATGGATCGTATGCTACCCGCCCAGCAGACATACTAATGGTATTTTCAGAGAAATCGCTTTATCAGCCGAGCAGATACCCTCTACCGCGCACAATTCAAACCCTCCTTCCAAATCTATTTCGGCCTCATATCCTGCTGATCGCGTAAATTATTTCAGCTGGTCAGCCGGTCAACCCGGGGAATATCGTATTCGTGTACAGGGCGATGCGAGCGGGGAACCATTGCTTGTCCAAGTGGACACACTACCTATCACTCGACCGCAATGGCTGTGTGGATTGTCCTGTACGGCCATGTCACCCGCACATCAACATACATTTCATGCTTTCAATGATTTTTTAGATTCTGGTGAAGAGTTATATTTACTGAATCAGTTTGCGAAACAAGAACTGACTACCCTAACCTGGACATACGAGCCAGAAGGACTGCCTGTTCACGTTACCTGGGGCTATATCCCCTCTAATGGATTGCAGCAGCGTGGTAGAAATTATCCTATCCAATCAGGGGAAGAGCTTACCCGGTGCTGGCGCGAACAGATTTGCCCTGCCCTTGCTGCCGGTATCCGGGCAAAGGTAACGTTGGATGGCGGCAGCTACGGCTGTATCGAGCTATCCATCGCATTACCCCAACAGCAGCCAGTTGAGCCTGCCTGGTGGACGGACGAGCGGCTAGTCTCCCAATGTATCTGGTTGAGCCGGATGACCGGAGAGAAGCTAAGACAGAAGCCGATATTCATGCTCCTGCCCCTTCGTGAGACTCTTCGCCAACTAAGCTTTCAAACGGATATAAACACAGAGCTCCGCGCTGCGTTAGAGCGGCTTGCAGCAGTAAATATTGTCCCCGCATGGGTACTTTTCCGGTTACGGACTTTGATAGCAGAAGTAGAAGACATGAAGGTCAAAGATAACCCACAACAAGGTCGGTAAGGAGGTAGGACGATGAATGCAGAAGATTACGAATGGATCGGCATCGTCAATCCAGAGGATGTTAAAGCAGAAGCAACGTTTATTACTCCTCTGGCATATTTTGTTGAGGGCACATGGAAACCAATTGTACTGGATGCCCGCCGTCAATGGTTCCCGAATAGCGGGAAGGCAGCCATATTTCAAAGGGATTTTCCAAACACTGAAATTGGCCGACTCCGGCTATTCCACCCGGCGCGGAATACAGAGCTTATCCCTCCTAGTGCGCATGGATACTCCTACTACCTAGTTTCTGGCGATCTCGAGCCAGCACCGTTGGCGCAGATCATTGACTGGACGCCCAGGGCAAATCACTCTTACGAGTTGATAGACCTTCTCAATAAGGGCATTGCCGCGAAGGACTGCTTCTGCCAGCGAGTTTACATCTACAGTCTGTCTCGTTTATACGGGCCAATAATAGTAGCGCCTGACGCTGACCATTTCAAACCACGTGAGTATGTCCAGAGTTCAAGCGCCGGAGGACAACCGCTCTTTGTCTGGATGTACACAGTACCGGAAGATGGCTTCTTAGACTTGACGCCTGTCCACGCACAATTCACTTTCCTGGATGAGCATATGCTAGATACTCCGACCGGAAAAGAAGACTGGTCTCTCCCCCAGGTCACTATCGAGCGCATCCTGCAAGCAAGTAATGAAACCTTCGCAGAAACTGAAGATTATGTTCACCTGGTTGATAAGCGTATAGGCGAATTAGCCCGTCTCAGTAGCCAGGAAGGCCCTCGTTTTTTGCATCTTGATCCGGTCACCCTCAAGCGAGCGCAGTATATCTTATCTAACCAGATTGGACGCCTGCAAGAATTTCGCGCTTTAACTGCACATTTATCTGAATTATCTCCGGAGCATCCTCTTATGAAGGCCGCCCGCGACTGGGAGATTCAAGCGAGAAGTAAAGAGATTGAGCAGGCGGCTGAAGCGCTTACGCAAGATAAACAGGAACGGCTACAGCAATTGCAGGGTGATATACAGGGAGCTGAGGCAACGCTCGACCAGTTGCAAAACGCCGCAAATGACACTCAGAAGCGTCATGAGCAAGCAATCGAAGCTTTGAACGCCTTTGAGCATACTGTACGCGAGCGACTGGCAACACTGAAAGAAGAACCCTTACGTGTCCTGGCAGAGCTTCAAATAACAGCTTCGCTCTTTCCCATGCTGGTAGACGAGAGCAGGCAGTCACCATATGAAATGAGGATTCCATCACCCTATTCTTCAGTAGCTCGAAACTTCTATGATGCCGAACTAGAAGAAACAGTTTCTATGAGTAGACTGGACTGGGGGTTAAAAGACAACTCAGAAAGCATCCAGGTGGAGCTGCGCGAATTACAGTTGAAGAGATGGAGCCAAATTGCTCAACAAACAGGAGCGAATCCAAAGGATGTACGTATTTGCACCGCCACCTTTCTCTCAGGGCTTACCCCTGCGCTAGCTGGCGATGCTGCTATCCCAACACTGAGGGCAGTTGCCCAGGTCATTGCACACGGGAGAGTGACAATTGTGCCAGTTTCGTTGACAGCGCTTACGACGCTTGATCTCTTCGGGGCAATCGACTCGCATCGACGGGCGTTCGTACCTTCAAATGGATTGGCAGATTGTATTCTTGAAGCTCAAGAACACCCTGACGAACTGGTAATAGTGATCCTGGAAGGGATTGATCGCATTCCGGGTATGCCGACCTATGTTCCTCTGCTGCGCCAGTATATCGAGGCTCGACAGCATGAAGGCTGCGCCGGGAACAAAACACCTGTAAATCTTTTCCATCCAAGAGCCGTCACCGCGAATGATCCTTATCTCAAACTAGCCTGGTTCACTTGGCCGAGCAATGTGTTGCTCGCAGCTATGCTTGACGATGACCAGCATAGCCTAGCCTCGCCGTCGATTTGTGATCGCTGGCTCGTTCACAGGGAAACAACCTTAAAAGAAGACGCTTCTTTTTCCCCTAAAACGATTCCTATCTACTCCAGCGTGTCATTAGAGCGATGGAGGACATGGGAAGAAGAGGTCAGTACAAATACAGTGAACAGTACGGCTTTGCAGGGTTTTCTCGATCAGCGCCAGAAGTTATTTCACACCGCATTAACCATACTCAATATTAAGGACCCGGATGCCGTTGTAGAGTATACCTGGCCTGAGCAGTTCCAGCAAGATGAGGAGGAGGCGAAGTGATGTCGGCGCGTAGTTCAACATGGGAAGTAGGTATTTCTTCAGCATCAGTGGTCGCAAAACGCATTAAGGAGACCCTGGTAGGCCTGCACGCGAGCCAGGCTTCGCTGGAGGCCCTGGCCGCTGAAGTAATTCGCGTTGCGCTCTGGGCCCACGGCCAAAAATCCTCATTTTCTGAGGCGAGCGTAACGACGCGCCGGCTGCTGGAGCTGGCAAGGGCCATATGGGCGCCTATAGCAGATGCCACTACTAAGGAAGGCAATGCAGCGAAAGATACAAAATACGCTAATGAGCCAAGTAGAAACGTAGAGATAGGGCGGGAACTGCTCGACACACTGGCCGAGCAGGGCGATATATTCCCCCTGAGTGGCGGGCGCTGGTTGCCTGCCCCGCTGCGCTTTGTTCCTGTTACGCCAACGCATCACCTGTTGGTGGGTGGGATGCCGACCCATCTTCTCCCGCATGCACTACTTCGCACTCTCCGTTTACATGGCAGTTTTCGGCACGTGGAGGGCAATGCGATTTCATCACTGCAACAAGGCTCTGGGTCAATCATTCAATGGCAGTTCCAATCGCTTCAGAGGTGGCTGGGTTCATCTCAAACATTAGATGATCTCATCAGATATTTTGATGGGCAGGAACTGCTCACCGTTGCTCACCAGAATGTTTCAGAGACCTCGCTCGAAACCTATGTAGCCAGCGATGATAAGCCGCAACTTCTGCGCTGGCGATCACTCGACCAGGTTACAGATGGGCGTTACTTGCTTAGGACCAGTACCCCCTGGGGCGTATATCAATACAGTATCGGGCTTATCAGCAATCGCAGGTTGACACAACAGAGCGCTGGCTTGTGGCAAATCGATATTCGTCGGCTTTGCTACGCCCTGGATAATAGAGCGGGGAAACCGACAAGCGTGAGATGGAACGAAGTGCAACGTGAACTTATCTTGAGAAGCGAGCTTCCCGGACGCGAGCGAAAATTTCTCTCGTCGGTTGGCACATTGCAAGAGAATATAGATGGCAACTATTATCCCAGGCGATGGATTATTGCAATGGATTTTTCGCCCGTTTTTACGATGCTCGAGGATTTAGGCATTCAGATAGAAGTGATTCACTAAGGGCTCATCCGCAAATAACTTCCTAATCTAGGGTGACGTAGTGTCTTGAGGTTTGATGGTGTAATTCCACTCGCCATGAAAGGCATCGCGCACGATGTTGAGGGCCTTGAGCTCAGCGTCGCTGACGGTGAGACCGGTCGGATAGGTCTGGCTGTCTTTGATAGCAGTGACGTGCAATCCTTCCTCGGTGGTCGTATGCGAGATCAACTCAATCACCGTTTCCAGAGACGTGAGCGGTTTGGCCCGCCAATTGATGGAAATGAAAGAAAAGAGGCGGTGTTCGATCTTGTTCCACTTGCTCGTCGCAGGGGGATAATGCGCCACGGTGATCGTGAGCTGTTCTTCAGTGGCCAGGGTTTGCAAGGCCTTCTTCCACAGCTTGTTGCGCACCCCATTGCTGCCTCCCCCATCGGCGGTGATGAGCAATTCCTGCGCCTGCGGATACAGCCCTTTGCCGCAGTGCTTCCACCACCGCCTGATACTCTCCACCGCAAATTCCGCCGTCTCATGATCGATACCCACGTTCACGAAGCCCTGGTTGTGCACCAGGTCATAGATGCCATACGGGATGGCTTTGCCACTGGCGAGCGAGCGGTAGTCGTAGACGTTCACCCGCGTCTCCTGCCCTTTGGGTTGCCATGCGCGTCCCTGGTTCTTGAACGTTCCCAGCAGTTCTTTCTTCTTGCAGTCCACCGAGATGGCCGGTGCTTGCTTCTGCTCGAACTGCTGGCACAGGGCAGTGATATGCCCAAACTGCTGATCACGATCGGCATGAGACGTGCCTTCCAGCGTTTTCTTGTTGACTTTGAGCGAATAGCCCTGCTCGTGCAACAAGTCGGCCAGCGCCGTTCTCTTGATGCGATGTCCCTGCCGAGAGAGCGCCTTGACCAGCTGCGTCAGTGAATGCGTCGTCCATTTGATCAGGCTCATCGGATCCCCTTTGGGCTCCAACAATGCCGCCAGATCCCCTTGCAAGCTCGGATCCGTCACCGCTGCCTTCTTCCTCCCACCCCCGGCTTGGCGGATCCTCCCTTGCGCTCTGACTCGTTCTCCCGTGAGTTCTTTGACCCCTCGCTGGACCGTCTTCCAATCCGCTCCCGCGCGCGCTGCTACCTGACTGATACCACCAGAGCCGATCTTGAGCGCTTCTGTTCCCAGATACAAGCGCCATTGTTGCTCATTCAATTCGTTCCGCAAGATCCTTAGTAAGACTGTATCATAGAGGTACAACTAATGATAGACTCTATTTCACATGTACACTGTGAGCTATTTCACAAAATGAGACAGCGGCTCAAAATTGTGCTTGACAGTCCTGGCGTTATGCTGTATCTTTAGCATGGTCAATTAAACACCTGTTAACGCGCTGATCAGGATCAGTAGGCGCTGGCGTAGTCGAGCAGCGAGCCGGGGCAGTGCAAGCCGGCAGATGGATACCGCGTCGAACCCACCTGAGAGCGTCAGTGAATGAGAAGCTGACCGGAGACCTCACCGTTAGCAAGAGGAACGGTTATACAACCATAGCCGTGTAAGTGGAGTTGCGCTGTACAACACAACTCAATAAAGGTGGTACCACGGGTGACAGGCTCGTCCTTATACTAAGGGCGGTTTTTTTATGCTCGTTTTCGTTTGTCGATCAGTTAAAAAATGCATGTATGGAGGAGTTATGGCTAACGAGGAAAAGTATGTCGAAGAGATAATCGACCAGGAAGACAATTTTTCGCAGTGGTATAACCAGGTGGTGCGCAAGGCAGAACTGGCTGACTATGCACCTGTGCGGGGCTGTATGATCATTCGGCCATACGGCTACGCCATCTGGGAAAATATTCAGCGCCTCATGGATGACCGCTTCAAGGAAACCGGGGTAGTCAATGCCTACTTTCCCCTGCTCATTCCTCGTAGTTTTCTCGAGAAAGAGGCGGAGCATATCGAAGGATTTGCTCCAGAGGTGGCCTGGGTGACACGCGGGGGCGGCGAAGAGCTTGAAGAGCCGCTTGCCATTCGTCCTACCAGCGAGACCATCATTGGTCATAGCTATGCCAGGTGGGTGCAGAGCTATCGCGATCTGCCAATCTTGATCAACCTGTGGAACAATGTCATGCGCTGGGAGAAACGCACGATCCTTTTTCTGCGCACTTCTGAATTCCTCTGGCAAGAGGGACATACCGCGCACCGCAGCATCGAAGAAGCAGAAGAACGTACCCTGATGATGCTCGAGGTGTACCGGGCATTCGCCGAGGAAGATGCAGCCATGCCGGTCATCATGGGACGCAAGAGCGAGAATGAGAAATTCGCCGGGGCGCTGCGCACCTACGCCATCGAGGCCTTGATGAAGGATGGCAAAGCGCTGCAAGCGGGTACGAGCCACAACCTCGGTACCAACTTTGCCAAAAGCTTCGATATCCAGTACCTGGATGCTGATGGGCAGCGCAAGTACTGCGCTACTACAAGCTGGGGCGCGAGCACACGTCTCATCGGTGGCATCATCATGGTGCATGGGGATGATGCGGGTTTAATACTTCCCCCTCGCCTTGCGCCTTACCAGGTAGTAGTCGTACCGATCTGGCGCAAGGATACAGAAAAAGCCGCCGTGAGCGCTGTGGTAGAGCGTGTCGAGAAAATGCTCAAGGGCAAAGTGCGCGTCAAGGTTGATTTGAGCGAAAATACGCCGGGCTGGAAATTTAACGAATGGGAGTTGAGAGGTGTGCCGGTGCGCATGGAAATTGGCCCTCGTGATGTGCAGAACAACAGCGTGGTGCTGGTACGCCGCGACAACCGCGTCAAAGAGCAGGTGTCCCTGGAAGCTTTGGAAACTCGCCTGCCCGCATTGTTAGAGGAGGTGCAAAAGGCGCTCTTGCAGCGAGCGGTTGAGTTTAGAGCAGAGAATACCCATTACACTGATAGTTACGAAGAGTTCAAAGAGCTTATCGCGGAGAAGCGCGGCTTTGTGCGTGTGAAGTGGGCTGAAGACAGCGCGGCAGAACTGGCTATCAAGGAAGAGACCAAAGCTACCCTTCGCGTAATCCCCTTTGACCAGCCAGAGGGAGGCGTCAAGGGGAAATGCATCTACACCGGTAAACCTGCCACCTGCGAAGCAATCTTTGCTCGCGCGTATTGAGATGCAACGAGAACAGGAAGATGCTTTAAATCAGCTAAGCCATTTCGTTTCGCTTCTAAAGAGAGATCAAAAAGCTCTTTCTCATGAGCAATTAATCTCTCTTTGAAGCATATTTCAACTATTGAGTTGCAGTTACCTGGCACGATGGCATCCAAGATCAGCTACCTGAGTCTTGATAACTGAAAGTTCTTGCGTTGCTGCTTGTATTTGACTTATGGCAGTTGCCCAGATCATCGTTTATACTCATATTTTTACCTTTCTGAGAAGAAATGCAAAATCAAGAACGTAACAAAACCAACTGACAAACCAGTTATGGCACTGGCTACGATGTTATGCGCCTTGATATATGTGACAACAATAGCAGTTATAAATGGGGTATCACTGTGCCATATTGCATATAATTCGTAAATTAATGCAGTTATGCCACTGACAATAAGTGTTGCCAGCGATATGTAGAGAAAGACTATCATTTTCATGTGTTATTCTCTTTCTTGATATAAGATTGGATGTACTGACTAAGTATTGGCCCGACCATCCGATGCCATGCCGAATGTTGGCTCTTCCGTATTTCCCGTGCTCAGCAATTTTAGCGAGTTAGCAGCAAGCGCGTGTAGAAGGGTATCGAGGGACTTTCCTTCCGACATATGCTCTCTTTACATCGAGAAGCGTTCAGGCGAGCTATTAGGCTGTTTCTTTCGCGCTTTCCTTTATTGCTGAGCACGACAAGTGCGGAAGAGCCAAAATTTGGTATGGCATCACCTGGCACGGCGTATGTTTTAGAAAAAACTGCCGATTGGCCTATGGAACGGTCATTGTGACCGGGACCAATGTGGATGTCGAATTACCACCCGGGCTGAAGGTAAAGGTGACTTTAAGATCAGTTTTATAGGTTCCCGCTTGATGGGGCAGTAAGCTTGTATCAATCATCACATTGACCGTCGCATGCCCACCTGCTTGCCCACCTGCTTGAAGAGTGCCTTTACTCGTACTTAAGGTCACCCAATTCACCCCACCGGTATCCATAGCCCAATTCACCTGGGGATTGGCATTCGGGTTGGTAATCACTAACTTCCCACTCGCTTGCTGGGTATTGAAGTCAAAACGGACTGGTTTCGCTACCGGAGCGTGTGGACCGTCATCACCAAATGGCTCGGGGCTTACATGCAATTTGGCCTGAATCTGTATACTCGCCAGGTTGGATCCCACGCCGTTTGTGGTGAAGGTCAGAGTGGCCGCGTATTTGTCCCCAAGTGGCAGGGAGCCTGTATTCGCCGTCACAAAGATCGTCTGTTGCTCACCTGGTTGAAGGGTACCTCCCCACCGATCCAAGTTCAGCCAACGCGTCCCACTATTATCCGCGGTCCATTTCACTGGTGCTTGACCGTCCTGGTTGGAGATTGCTAGCGGTAAAGTCTTGCTGCTGTTCAGGAATCGAGCAAAGTTTAGACCCACTGCAAGAGGTGATACGACGAAGCTCGGAACCGTTTGTTGCGTTTTACCAGAGGGTAATACGCTCAGCGTAACCGGTACCTGTATACTCTCTGAAGAGGCGTCCCCTTCCGAGGTGAAGATCAGCGTGGCTTCGTGGTTCCCAATTGCCAGGGAACTTGTATCGACCGTCACTGTAACTGTTTGTTGCTTACCTGGTTCAAGATTGCCCGTAAGCATATCCAACCTCAACCATCTCGTTCCACAAGTATCCGCGTGCCATAGCAGTCGTCGTTGTTTATCTGGATTACAAATCACCACCTGCAAAGGCTCACCGTAATTACCCTGTGAAAGGTTACCAAAATCAAGAGCTTTCGGATTTACTGTTGGAGGTTCTGGAGGCATCATGTTTTCATCTCCTTTTAGTCGAACATGAGTGTGATAGAACACTGCAAACAAGGTTATACGTTTTACGAAGATCGTTCTGCCCATGCTTTTGAGCAGTAACTCCTGGTCGAGCCGAACACATGCTCGACTCTATCTCTCTTTGTCGCAATGATAATCGTAACCTGAAAAATCCCTCATTGACAGGACATTGTTTGACCTTTTCTAGACCTGTTTTGGAAAGTTTTGTTTTTTTGCGTCTTTTCTTGTATACTACTACGGGATAAAACACAGCTAAGCCACTTAATGTCTTAACAACCACAGTGTCAGTTTTTCGTATCGCATCTTCTCTGGTTTAGTTTCCTCATAGTAGTACTCAAGAGGCAAATCCAAAGGCCCCGGAGGGGAGGGCCAGTCACCATGAACTTTGAAGAGACCATCCCAAATGAACGGTTGAGGCATGCTCGTTATGAGAAGGGGTGGACACAAGCCGAATTGGCTGAGAAGGTGGGTACGACTTTCGAGACGGTGAGCCGCTGGGAGCGTGGCATCAAGGCTCCCAGTGCCTTCTTCCGCAGGAAGCTTTGTGATGTGCTTGGCAGAACAGCGGAAGAACTCGGATTGCTTGCCGATCCCAACGCAGTCCCTACACCTGGCCCGTCTCCTTGTGTATTCTTTTCTTCAGCCTACACTGATGCCGAAGATAAGTTCGTTGTCACACTCAAGGTGGAGCTTCAAACCCGCGGAGTCACAGTATGGAGCAGTCGTACAATTAGAAGACAAGAACCCAGCAACAAAAGAAGCGTGCTGCAAGAGGCCATTCGCGCAGCTCAAGTAGTGCTATTAATTGTCTCTCCCAGAACACAAGCTTCCCATCACGTCCAGGACACGCTGCGACTTGCCAGGCACTTCAGGCGTCCTGTGTGCGCTGTGTGGATAGATGGTGAGTTTCTGCAAGATTGCATGCCCAAAGACTACGGCGAACCTTATGCCACAATTGATGCTCGTGAGAGAGACGATTATCTCCTGCGCGATAAGATCGTGGCGGCGCTTGAACAGGTATGGTTAACTCCCATCGCTCCTGAAACATCAGGATTGTCTGAACCGGTGTGGAAGGTGCCGGCAACACCTATGCCGTTTATCGGGCGAGAAGAGGAACTCGCGCAGTTACGCGAGTTGCTATTGAGACCGCAAGTTCGCCTGCTAACGCTCTTAGGCCCAGGTGGTATTGGCAAGACTCACCTGGGCTTGCAGGTCGCGATGGAGATGCGTGAACACTTTGCTGATGGCGTTTGCTTTGTCTCGCTGGCAGCGATCAGCGACCCCGGGCTGGTGATTTCGGCCATAGCTAAGGAACTGGGAATCAGGGAGATCAGAGAGCGCCAGCTTTTCGAGCAGGTGAATGTAGCTTTGAGAAACAGGCATCTCTTGCTCCTGCTTGACAACTTCGAGCAGGTGCAGAAGGCTGCATCACAGCTTCCTGAACTACTCGCAGAAAGCCCTCAACTCAAGATCCTGGTGACCAGCCGCGCCAGGCTGCATGTGCATGGTGAATATAAGTTTTCTGTCCCTCCATTAGCGCTGCCTGACCTCACACAGCCGCTAGAAAGTGATACCCTGTTGCGGAATGCTGCGGTCGCTCTCTTTGTGCAGCGTGCGCAGATGGTCAGACAGGATTTCCGGATCACTCCCACCAACGCGCGTGCAATCGCTGAGATCTGTGTGCGGTTGGACGGGTTGCCGCTGGCGATTGAACTGGCAGCGGCACGCATCAGGTCGTTAGCGTCACAGCCGTTGTTGGAAAGGCTGGTGTCACGTCTTTTGGATGTAGTTGCAAGTACGGATCAACATGTAGATGACCGGCAGCGGACGCTGCGCAACACGATTGCGTGGAGCTATGACTTACTCGGAAGCGAGGAGCAGCAACTCTTCCGGCGACTCTCTGTTTTTGCCGGTGGGTGGAATCTGGAGACGGTGGAGGCGCTTTACCAGGCTCTTGGTGACCCGGCGTTACACGTGTGGGATGGGGTGGAGTCACTGCTCGACATGAGCCTGCTGCAGCCAGCGGAGCACGAGGGGGAGGGACGCTTGCGGCTCTTAGAGACGATCCGCGAGTACGGGGTGGAGCTCCTGGATGCGAGTGGGGAAACAGAAATCACTCGACAGGTTCATGCCGGGTACTATCTAAGACTCGTAGAGGAAGCAGAACCACACCTCAAGGGAGTACAGCAAACGACCTGGCTGGCTAGATTGGAGCAGGAGCAAGAGAACCTGCGAGCGGCACTGAGATGGCTCATCGAGCGTGGGGAGGAAGAGTCTGCTTTACACTTTTGCGGGGCACTGTGGTGGTTCTGGCGCCCACGCGGGTACTGGAGCGAAGGACGGCGCTGGCTGGAAGCGGCATTGGAACTCTCACAAACCAGAGGACCAACAGTGGCGCGAGCCAGGGCGCTTTGGGCTGCTGGAGACCTGGCCTACTATCAAGATGGCAATCTAACGGCTCGCTCCTTGTTGGAGGAGAGCGTCTCACTCTGCCGCGCCCTGGGAGCTGAAAAGGACCTCGCCATAGCCCTGGGTACTCTAGGGGTGCTTATACGCATGCAAGGCGATCATGCAGCAGCCGGTCCCCTGCTGGAGGAAAGCGAGCAACTCTGCCGCATGCTGGGCAGCGACTGGGAGCTTGCCTACTTGCTGCGTAAGTTGGCGGAGCATGCGGCACAGGCAGGTGAGTTGAAGCAGGCGGTGAAGTATGCTCAGGAAAGCTTTACGCTTGCACAAAAGCTGGGAGATAAATCTCTCATTGCTACGGTACTGAGCACTCTGGGGAATATCGCAGCGCGCCAGGGCGACGTGACGCAAGCTATAGCATATAATCAAGAGAGTCTCACACTCGCGCGAGAATTAGGGGATAAACTCCTCATTGCCCTTGCTCTGAACAACCTGGGGTACTTCACAGCGCTTCAGGGCGACCTGGTACCGACAACCTATGCCCAGGAAGCTCTCACGCTCGTGCGAGAGCTGGGTGATAGGATGTACATTACAAGAACCCTGCATACCTTGGGGTATGTGGCAACGCACAATGGCAACCTAGCGCAGGCCAAAACATGGTACCGCGAAGGTCTATCACTTGCCCAGGAGATACGAAACGAAAGGTGGGTTGGCTTCAACCTCTTCGGGCTAGCTATGGCTGCTGCCGTAGAGGGGCAGCTTCTACAAGCAGCGCGCCTGTTCGGGGCAGCAGAGACAAGGCTCGACGTTAATGTGGACATGAGCCCCTCCGAACGAACTGAATATCAGCACGCTGTGGATAGCGTGCGTACCCAGTTGGGTGGGAAGGCCTTTGCTGCGGCACGGCGCGAGGGGCGTACCATGACTTTAGAGCAAGCCCTTGCCGCATCACAGGCTCCTGCTATTGTAAGTCCCCCACCTTCCCCCAGATACCCGGATGGTTTGACTGAGCGCGAGGTGCAGGTGCTCTGCCTGGTGGCCAAAGGCTTGACTGACGAGCAGATCGCCAGGCAGTTGGTGATCTCTCCACGCACCGTCAACACGCACTTAACATCAATCTATAGGAAGATCCAGGTTACGTCCGATTGGGAGGAGAGACAGGTCGCCCCACGTATTGCCGCCACGCGCTATGTTATTGAACATGACTTGTGCTGACTCAATGCCTGTCCTTGCTCTTACAATTCTCGAGTATCCCCCGCACATGTTAACGCTGTCAGCGCGCTCCGACGGTTGCACTTTTATCGTGGGGTTCTGGTGCTCTTGAGGCTGGGTGGGCAGTCAGCCTGTCACAAATGTAATAACTCCTGCTTGCTACGTAGAAGCCTTCATCATGGTCTCACAAAAATACGTAGTGCATTACGTTCCTTCACGCTGGTGCTGCATTCTCCAGGCAGATACACTGTATGCTGTGAAAGGATTAGTCTGGGTGAGCAACGCCTTCCTTTATCAACACTACCAACAATAGGTTTGGATGAAGAAACCAAGAAGGCGGCATGGAGAGGAAACTGCGACAATGGAAGAAGGGATCATAAAACACAATTCGCTCAATGGCTCAGAGCGGGTATCAGCTCTTCCAGAGCCCTTACCGCACACTATAAGCGTCACAGAGCTTGCAGACCGCTGCATGAGCGAGGTCAACAACTATCGAAATAGAGAGCCTTCCAATGATCAGTACGGTGTAGAACTGTTCCGGCGTGCTTTGATACAGCGCGATGCTCTTGCCTGGGAAATCGTGCAGCAGCGCTTCAATGAGTTGATGCTCCAGTGGATGCGCAGTCATCCTATGAGAGAAGTAGCAAGCCGCTTTGACAGCGAAGAGAACTACGTAGCCCAGGCGTTTACCCGGTTCTGGCAGGCAACAGCCGTTAACCAGAAAATAGAATTCAGGTCGCTTGCCGCTGTGCTACGGTATCTTCGTGCAACGCTAAATGGTACTATTCTCGATACACTGCGTACTTACTCACATGCTCGTGAGATGCCGTTGCCGGAGCCTGGTGAGACAGGAGAGCTAATTGCGATAGAACAAGATGATGGCCGTGAACTGTGGGAAGTCATCAAGTGTCTGATACCTGACAAGCGCCAACAGCGTGTGGCCTACTTGCTCTTTCATTGCCGCCTCAAGCCCAGGGAAATTGTTCATTACTGTTCAGAGGAGTTCAGCGACGTGCAGGAAATCTATCGCCTGCGGCGTAACATTTTCGAGCGGCTGCTTCGGAATGCAGATTACATTCGCTGGCGGCTCGGTAAAACTTGACACTGCACAATGTAAGGAGTATTCTTGGCACAACGAACAAAACACACGCAGCGCGTTGATCAGGATCAGTAGATGACGGTAATGCCGGGCAGCGAGCCGGGAGAGTGAAAGCCGGCAGACAGCTACCTTGTCGAACCCACCTGAGAGTGTCAGCGAGAAGTTGACCGGAGACCTCACCGTTAGCTAGAGGGGCAGTTAAATCTTGTTTGACTGCATGAGTGGAACTGTGTTCCAGTTCAATTGAGGTGGTACCACGGGTAACAGGCTCGCCCTTCGCGTAAGGGCGGGCCTTTTTTGGCTGGTTTAACAGGAATGTAGGAGGAATTATGCGTGTCTCACAGCAACTTACCAAAACACTGCGCGAAGTTCCACGCGACTCGGAGGGCGGCAACCAGGAACTTTTAGTGCGGGGCGGATTTGTCCGCCAGCTTACATCGGGTATCTACAGTTACTTGCCGCCTGGCAATCGCGTCATCAGGAAGATCTCGCAGATCGTCCGCGAGGAGATGGACCGTGCAGGTGGACAGGAAGTAAGCATGCCGATCCTGCAACCGAGGGACTTGTGGGACAAACAGCCCGCCAGCGGCCCGACCCGTGCCGAGGCCGTGGGCGACGTGCTATTCAAACTGCAGGATCGCAAGGGGCGTGATATGGTGCTTGGCGCGACGCATGAAGAAGTCGTGACGACGCTGATCTCTGAGTTTGTACGCAGTTACCGTGATCTCCCTCAACTCATCTACCAGGTACAGACCAAGTTCCGCGATGAGGCGCGCCCGCGTGCTGGCTTATTGCGTGTGCGTGAGTTCGTAATGAAGGACCTGTACAGCTTCGATGCCGATGCAGCAGGCCTGGATGTCAGCTATCGTAGGATGGCTGACGCCTATCGTGCCATCTTTACGCGCTGCGGCCTGCGTTTCATCGTCATTCATGCCGATAGCGGGGCCATTGGTGGCAAAGAATCACAAGAGTTCATCGCCGTCACGGAGGCCGGTGAGGATGATGCCATGGTCTGCGATCGCTGCGACTATGCGGCCAATCGCGAAAAGGCCGCATTTGTGCGCACTGAACTCCCGCGAGAGCCAGAGGCTGATCTCGAAGAGGTCTATACGCCCAACTGCATGTCCATCGTTGACCTTGCGGCTTTCCTCGCTATCCCTGTGTCGAAGACGATGAAATCCGTCTGCTATGCAGCGGGAGGCAGGCTCGTGCTAGCTGTAGTGCGTGGTGACCTGGACATCAACGAAGTAAAACTGGCTAATACCCTCTACCGCGCCAACATCAATGCTGCTGATCTGCACCTTGCAACGCCGGAGGAGCTGGAGCGCGCAGGTATTGTCGCCGGCTACACCTCGCCGTTAAACAAAGAAAAGCAGGTGTATATCGTAGCTGACATATCGTTGAAGATTGGCAATAACTTCGTTGCCGGTGCCAACCGGGTGGACTATCATGTGAAGAACGTGAACTATCCGCGGGATTTTAGCGCAGATTAATGGGAGGATATCGCCTCTGCTTACGATGGAGCTACCTGCCTGCACTGCGGTGGAACGCTGCACGCTATTCGTGGCTGCGAAGTGGGCCACATCTTCAAACCAGGCACGAAGTATAGCGAGTTGTTTGGTGCAACCTACCTGGATGCCGGGGGGGTAGCGCATCCTATTCTCATGGGCACCTATGGTATCGGCATTGGGCGTATCATGGCCACGCTGGTGGAGCAGAGCCACGATGAGAAGGGCATCAT
>WNFF01003793.1_pt1 | contig 15745 bp, 13 predicted proteins | sample 5400441 | NCBI WGS metagenome assembly WNFF01 (sample SAMN13153345, study PRJNA577476) | soil metagenome | isolation source: 120 cm saprolite under Douglas fir tree site 2 hole 3 replicate 1 | place: USA:California | collected 2015-04-18 | reverse complement strand
TCTCGCACAGCATACGCCGGGCGCGCCAGCCAGCTCCCGAGAATGTTGACGCACGGGCATAATGCCCGCACGCGCGGTCTGGACTGCGCCGCGTCGTTGAATGTACGCGTTTAGTAGCATCCGAGCGGAAGACAAAATGAGGGCGATGAAGCGCCCTGATAGTCAATCAGTTCGCGTGTGCTACGGGGTTCCCCCCATGTGTTTACGGTGCCTTGTACTCGTATGCTCCAATATCGTAACCAGCCCCCTGGGGCCGGCTCACACCGTCATGGTCGGTGGTCCGGCGCCCCGTTCGATGTGCCAGCATCGGATGGACGGGCTGGTGGAGAGCAGGTGGTAATTGCCGCTGCCGTCGTTAATGTAGTTTACGAACTGGGGGTCAGCGGTCACGGTATTCTGCGGCGTAACTTGGTAGAAAGGTCCGCAGTTGTGGAACAGATTGTTGGAGAACTGGTTGTGGGTACCCAGGTAGCTCCATTGAGGGTGTACACCATCATGCAGTAATACCTGAGTTATGCACCCCATTCTGAGTTGAGTCCGAACTGACGGATGAAAATCGTCGTCCAAGATTCACCCGCATGGTTGCTCAGAACAATCAGAACATTCTCCGAAACCGCGTGCGACAATGCTTTGAAAGAATTACTCGGAACCCCAATAAAAATGTGGCTTCCAGAGATTGTGTCCACTTCGATAGTCTATTGGTCAGTATGAAAAGTTGCACAATCGCACCAAAGCACTGGCGTAAGACCGGAGCACCGCAATCCGAGAGGAGTGATCGTCTGCTTGTTCATTTTGTCGATAGCTGCTTGGGAGTCGATCGCAGTGGCGAAACTGAACTCGAGCCGTGCCTGCTTAACCGTTTCAAAATCTCACTACCACGTGCGCGGCCGGCGTGACTGTGCCGCCCTGCGCTTCATGCAACCACGGCCCGAGATCGCTGTCGTCGAATGCGGCGCAAGTGCGGCAGTTCCGCGAAGTTGCGCTAGGCAGATTCCCCGGTATTGCAGCAGAACTTGCAGGCACTGCCAGTTGTCAAATGAAGACAGCTCGTGCGAAGCTGGCCAGAAGTTTACGACCGGGGCGGAGATACCAGCTCATATGGGGAATGCAATGAAAGAACAGCGCAGCTCAATGGACCTGTCGTCGCACTTCGCCTTTGGAGAGAACTGGGCGAGCTTTGCCCAGAGGCTCAATTGGGAACAGATCTGTGAAGCGGAGAATGGCCTGGTTCGCCTGCTCGGCAAAGATGGGCTGCGCGGCAAGAACTTGCTTGATATCGGCTGTGGTTCCGGTCTTCCTGCGCTTGCCGCCGCGCGCCTGGGCGCTTCGCGCGTGGTGGCCGTAGATATTGATCCCAAGTGCGTCGAGACCGCACAGCAACTTCTGAACCGGTACGTTCCTGATCTCGATTGGGAAGTTCGCCCGCTCAGCGTTTTCGACCTCACCCCCGAACATTTCGGTACGTTCGATGTTGTGTATTCCTGGGGCGTACTGCACCACACCGGTGCGATGAACGAGGCGATCAAACGTGCGGCCCGGCTTGTAAATCCGCGCGGGTTGTTGGCACTCGCTCTCTACCGCAGCACGCGTATGTGTGGCTTCTGGAAGTGGGAGAAGCGTTGGTATTCGAAAGCGTCGCCACGGGCGCAGCGACTCGCACAGCAGACGTATGTAGCTGTGATGCGTGCCGCTTTCTGGGTTGCGAGGCGCGAGTTGAAACGTAAGAGCGGCCGCGGGATGGATTACTGGCACGACCTGCACGACTGGTTAGGAGGTTATCCTTACGAGTCGATTTCGGCGGAAGATGTCGACAGCGTCATGCGCCGTCTCGGTTTCGATTGTGAACGCCGGTTCATAGAACCGTTCAGTACGGGTCTATTCGGGTCGGGCTGTAATGAGTACGTGTACCGCTGCCGGGCTGATCGCACGACGGCGGGACCGGCTCCATCAGCCCTGCCACTCTCGGCTTAAAAAGATCGAGGATCCAAAATGCATATCGGTGCGAAACGCCACCGCCGAAAATCACCCACCGGCACCTCAGATCACAATCGACATCAGCCATCAGCAGGTTGAGTCGGATCGCCGAAAAGTTGGTCTTCAGAAGGAGAACCGTTGCATGAGCACGAGAACGTCGCACAGCGCCGTCGCCCTGCAAACTGCAGGTCGTTGTCGAGCGGCCTTATCGGACCGCACGGAGGTGAACTCGTTACCGCTTAGCGGGGCCCCCGAGACGAGCTGTGGAACTACAGGAGCTTTCCCGCGATTGGCTTTCCTCGGACCTCACACCCCGGCAAATCTGCGACTTGGAGCTTCTGCTGAACGGCGGCTTTTCGCCATTGCGGCGCATGAGGATGGATGGCCGTCGGAACAAACCCCGGACGGATCACAGGCAACTCTGAGCAGCGACGTGCTTTGGATCTGGTGGGTACGCGCGAGTTCGTGCAAGTGTTCCGGAATGGTGTGTCTCGATCGCGCTCGCCGAGGATGGGACCGCGATCGCGGGCGGGGTCTGCCATCCCGCGAACGGGGAAGTCTTCCTAGGCGCTCAAGGCCTTGTTTCGGTACCGTGGCAGCGGCTCCGAGCGCGAGGAGCGAACTGGCAGGAGCGACCGTGTTGGCCAGCTGGACTGCGGGCATCGCACTGGTGGAAGGTGCCGCGGGACGTGTTTGGACACCTGAGTGTGCTGTACCCGCACTGAACCGCCGAACGCCCGTCATCTCGGGCCTCGTCGCTTGCGGAAATCGAATCTGAGGGACTGCATTGCTTCGTTCCTGAAGCTTCCTGCCGCCGTTCTTGCCGGCGGTAGGGAGTTCTGGTCGGATTGAACCCGTACCTGGCGCTTGATCGCTGGGTTCGAAATATTTCCATTTTTTATTACTTGCTAGCATCATGGCTGATCTGTATCTGACAGGCGGCGAGCAGCGTATTGCGCTGGAGTATCCCAGGACGACGTTCCGCTCTCCGGAAGAGTGGCACTCGTTCAAGAAGGCGATAGTGCTCCGGCTTGACGGGAATACCAGTAAGATCAAACTCTCCCCTCACAAATACACAGAATCATTCGGGACGGAGAGCCCATCCTGTTCGTGCCCAGCAGTGCTGCGAAATCTGCTACCCGGCGTGGGCTGGAAGCAATACTCCAGACAGCGACGGGTGTTGCGATTTATGGCAGGTATTGATCGACATACTTCCATGTACAGGGTGTTTGATTCTCCTTCGAACACGAACACGAACCCATGCTATAAGACTGGGGACGGGTTTGCGAACTGAATGGCGGAGGTTATGTTTTTGAACAAGCCGGATGTGCACGCACGTCGGGAAGCTTTAGAAGCGAACGAATCTGTATCGTTGCTCAAGTGTTTGAAATGCAACGCGAAACTGGATTATAACCGAGAGCGCGATGAAGCCCGTAAACTACTCGAAGCGGCCCGCAAGGGATCGTGGGTGGAAGCAGTGCGAGCGCGCTTCTCCGAAGAGGATGGCATGATTTCCTCGCTGCTCGGCCTTCAGCGGGCATCGTGGGCGCCGATGCTAGGGTTTGACCAGCGATCCGTGGCACTCGATATCGGATCTGGCTATGGAGCCATCACGCATTCACTCTCGCGCTTGGTTGGAGAACTTTATTCCGTCGAAGCCATCCCCGAGCGGATCGAGTTTACTCAGGAGCGATTGCGGCAGGAAGGCATCCGCAATGTGCGTCTCATCCAGGCCTCGGCAACCGCTCTGCCTCTGGTTGCAAACAGCTTTGACCTGGTGGTCACGAACGGCGTCCTGGAGTGGGTTGGAGAATGGGACTTAGAAGGTGATCCGCGCAGTGCCCAGCTGAGATTTCTGGGCACAATTTGTCGATTGCTCAAGGACGACGGTTTGCTGGTGATCGGCATAGAAAACCGCTTCGGGTTCGTCTACTTCCTTGGAGTCCCTGATCACTCGAATATCCCTTACACCAGCCTAGTTCCGCGCCCTATGGCGAGTTTCATGCTACGGCATAGCTCCAGCGCTCATCACCGCACACAATTGAATCCCAAGAAGGAATATCGAACTTATACCTACTCCGAACGGGGCTACCGGAAACTTCTGGGGGAAGCCGGATTCGCAGACGTAACATGCTATTGGGTCGAACCGGATTACAATCAGCCGTGCTCTGTGATCCCGCTTGCGATGCCACACTGGGTACAGGAACAATTCCTGGACATGCTCGACACGCCCGGCCGGTGGCCTCGGCGGAGTTGGCGTCGTAGATTGCCGAGAGTTGTCGCGCCTTCAGGCTTCCTGCCTCGAGTCCTACCGAACTTCTTGCTCGTGGCTTCCAAGCTGCCGGGCCGCCGCACGAAGCTGCAATCGTGGGTGGAGGAACGGCTGGCGGAATCAGGTGAGGGACGCAACAGCGGCACGAGGGGGTCACAGCCGATAGCCTGGGCGCTTCGCACCAGCACTTTCAGCCCGAAGTCAGTCGTGCGGCTCGGAGACCCGGGAAGCGGCCGCGACCTCGCTTATATCAAGGTAAACGGTGGAGATCCGAACAGCGCAGATAACTTACAAGCTGAGCTGGGAAATCGGGCAAAGATCCGGGAGCACTTAGAGGCCGCCGGGTCCCGCACTCTCCGTGTCCCCCGGGCATATGGCACGTTGTGCGTTGGGAATACCTCCTATCAGATGGAATCGCCAGCCCAGGGGACACTACTCTCCCGCATAGTTCGCAAGCTTGGGTATTTTGCCGATGTAGAAAGGGTCGAAAACGATTTTGCCCGTTTCTTCAGCGGTGTGATAGAGCTCACGGAGGTGTTACAGAACGTCCGCGGCGCTCGGGCCATGCCGTCAAGCTGGCGCGAAATTCCCAAGGACCTCGACAATCAGCCCCGAATACGCGCCGCTGTCGAGGACGCTCGATATTTTGCCGGCTCCTCCGCTAACTCTTGCGCTACATGGATTCAGCATGGGGATCTTTCAGTTGATAACATTGTTTTTGACCCGGAAACGGGTCGAATTGAAGTGGTTGACTGGGATGATCTGACTGGGGGGGGCCCGCCCCTGTATGATATTTTCCACTTCTTCTACTCCACCGGTTATCTTGTTCCCTCGGATGAGACGTTGAAGTTTTCCTCTGCTGAGGAGAGATGGATTGCTTCGTTTAATGCGACTTTCTTCGGTAAGACAGGATTTGCGCGGACCGTTCGGGAGCTCATCCTTCAGGCTTGCGAGCGGCTGAAAGTTCCGCCGGGGCTGATCCCGTCGCTCCTGGTGGAATTTTTGCTCATCCGATCGCACTACTACCGTCCAAGGTCAGTCTTGCATCGACGAGTTAACTTGCGATTGCTGCAACTCTGCGTCGAGCAGAACCGCCCCGTGCTCGGAAGATTCCAGCTACGCCAGACGGTTTCTAGTGGCGGCCACTGACCCGCGAAGAACGAAGAGATCATTCTTCATGTGGCGCAGGAAACCTTTATCGGCGCTGCGTCGTAATAGCTTTCGAGGTGAAACCGAATGTTGCCTTGGATGACCTTTCCGCATCAGAAGGCTTACAAGTAGTGGTGAATGAGCTTTGACTATTCACTCGCTTCGTTAAACTTTGCAGTGTTCTGGATTTCTCGTTGGCCTCCTCTAGTTAGGCTGGAGCCGAGGGGTCGGTTCAGTCGAACCACTGCCAAGGAACAGGTAGGAGGGTACAGCTGAGCAGCATAAGTCTATGCCTAAAACGGCTTGTGTCAAGTCAAGTTATTGGAGTCAAAATTATTGGGGGTGAAGATGCAGAAATGCCGTAAGGTCACCGAGAAGCTTGAGTACGTGACTCCTAGCGGTGCCTGCTCGGACGACAACCCCGCAATCACCTTCAAGGCGGCAACGCTTGACGAAAGCAGACTGTATACATGCGCTTCTACGGAAGTGATCGTCTTCGAAGTGCCGACAACGGGCCGGCTATCTTTCCTTGCCTTGCTTCAACGACCTTCATCACGTTTTACCCACCCCGAATGGCACCCTTATTGTTGTCGTTACAGGACTTGATTTGGTCGTGGAGGTTACCCCCGAAGGTGAGATCCTGAGGGAATGGAGCGTAATAGGTGAGGACACCTGGGCCCGCTTCTCGCGACAGATCGATTATCGCAAGGTCCCCACCACGAAGCCGCACCGATCTCATCCGAATTTCGCATTCCTGCTAGAGGGCGATATATGGACTACTCGGTGCGACCAGAAGGACGCCATCTGCCTCACCGGGAGGGCGCATCGACCTACTCGCTACTCGCCCGCAGCGTTGCCGGTATTTTCGCGGAGTAAACACGGGAACATCTCATGTCATTCGGCTCCTTGCAAGTGAACACGCAAGAGGCGCCGCCCATCGCGGCCGAGGGCAGACCTGCAGCAACAAGCGGTCGGGCCAGCAGCGGGATGTTTCATGCACTCGCGTGGACAGGAACAGCAACGTGGACAACCCAGCTGATCACGTGGGCTTACACGATCATCGTTGCCCGGATGCTCCAGCCTTCCGATTATGGCCTGATCGGAATGGCAAGTGTCCCCTTAGGCTTCCTGATGATCGCGAGCGAGTTCGGAATTGGCACTGCTGTGGTTGCGATGCCGGACCTGCCCGAAGATCAGATATCACAGTTGAACACAGTAGCTGTGATATCCGGAGTCGTGTTGTTCGCATTGGCGTGTGTGACGGCGTACCCTCTGGGGCACTTTTTCAGAGCACCAGATCTGCCGCTTGTCGTCATCACCCTGAGCCTGATCCTCGTCATAACATCCTTCAAGACCGTTCCGGATGCCCTTCTCCAGCGAGAGTTCTGCTTCAAGCTGCTGGCGCAGATCCAGGCCGCCCAAGCAGTCAGCTACGCAGTTGCAGCCGTCGCCGCCGTGCTGTTGGGAGCGAGATACTGGAGTTTGGTGATTGCCAGCCTCGCCGGCGTAACTGCCTCTACGCTGCTTGTGCTTCGCAGCCGCCCGCATGCTTTTGCCTGGCCCAAACTGCCAGCGCTTCGCCCATCACTGGTTTTCAGCACACACGTCCTGGGCCTGCGCGTGGCGTGGTACTGCAACGCCACTGCGGATTTCGTGGTCGCGGGACGCGTCCTCGGGGCTGCCGCTCTGGGCTCGTACAACGTTGCGTGGACCATTGCAGAGCAGCCGCTGCAGAAATTCACGGACCTCGTGACGCGGGTCGTACCCCCATATTTCTCCAGAGTGCAAAACAATGACGCAGCCTTGCGGGGATATGTGCTGACGATCACACAATCGCTGTCGTTATTGACGCTGCCGGCCACCTTGGGGCTCGCGCTGGTGGCCGACGACTTCGTTACTGCCGTGCTTGGTCCGAAATGGGCGAACTCAGTACTGCCGCTGCGCATCCTCGCCGTCTACTCGGCGGTTCGGGCAATCACGAGTTTTTTTACGCCGTTGTTGAACACCAGGGGCCAATCCCGATTTGTAATGTGGAACCACATATTGGCTGCGCTGGCCTTTACCGCGGCCTTTTACCTGGGCAGCCGATGGGGAATCGTGGGAATCGCCTTGGTATGGCCGCTGCTGTATCCGTTCACCGTAATCCCGCTCTTTATCCGAATGATAAACGATCTCAAGTTGCCCCTCCATACTTACGTCAGTTCCCTATTCCCGGCATTGAGCGGCTCATTGATCATGATCGTTTCACTGCTGATCCTGAAGAGTGTCATTCCGGCACGTGCGATACACGCGCGACTGGCAATTGAGATCGGCGCCGGCGCGGCGATTTACTGCGTGACGATAGCCGGGCTGTACCCCGGACAGTTGCGTCGTATCTACACCCTCATTCGACCAGCTACCCAGGCTGCTCCGTTAGCGGCTGAACGGCCGGTGTAAGTTCATGTGCGGCATCTGTGGCATTTTCTTTCTCGATGGCGAACCGCCGGTCAGCGGGGCAACTATCCGACGGATGACAGCCACCCTGCGGCATCGCGGTCCGGACGACGAAGGAGTGTACGTCGGTCCTGGGATCGGGCTGGGGCATCGCCGCTTAAGCATCATCGACCTAGAGGGAGGGCATCAACCCGTCAGCAACGAAGATGGCACCGTGTGGGTCCTGCTCAACGGTGAGATCTACAACCACCGTGAGCTTCGCTGCGAGCTAGCCATCCGAGGTCACCGATTTTCGACGTGCTCTGATACCGAATCAATAGTCCATCTCTACGAGGAAATAGGGGAGGAGTGCTTTTCGCGACTGCGTGGCATGTTCGCCATCGCAATCTGGGATGTTCGGCGTCGTCGGCTATTGCTTGCGCGAGATCGAGTGGGGAAAAAACCGCTTTTCTACGGAGCGATAGGAGACCGGTTCGTATTTGGGTCGGAGTTAAAGGCTCTCCTCGCATCGGGTAATTTCCCACGCGATATCGATAGGCAGGCATTGTCAGATTATTTTTCGCTCGGGTACGTGCCCACACCCAGAACGATCTATCACGTCGCCCGGAAGGTACGGCCTGGCCACTATCTCGTGGTGTCGCGATCGGGCATACGCGAGATCTCCTACTGGAACTTGTCGTTTCGCGTAAGCGAGCATCGCAGCGAGCAGGAATGGTGTGAGCGAATCCTCAGCAGCCTGGAAGAAGCCACTCGGATCCGCCTGATGAGCGATGTGCCACTGGGCGCGTTTCTTAGCGGTGGGGTGGACTCTTCCGCAGTCGTCGCAATGATGTCCCGTGTAGCTAGCGGGCGGATCACTACATGCTCGATCGGATTTGCGGAAGAAAGCTTCAATGAAGCTGATTTTGCTCGCAAGGTTGCCACCCAATTTGAGACTCAGCACTTTGAGCGCACGGTTCGCGGTAACGCACTAGACGTTGTCGAGAAGCTAGCCTGGCACTATGACGAACCATTCGCGGATTCCTCCGCCGTGCCTATGTACTATCTTTCCAAGGCGGCCAGGGAGACCGTGACGGTAGCTCTCAGCGGCGATGGCGGTGATGAGAACTTTGCCGGGTACGATCGGTATTACCTCGATGCGTTCGACAACCGCCTACGCCAGATATTTCCTCCACGATTCCGTCGACTTGTGATCGGGTCGTTGGCACAGATCTACCCCAGTCTAGCTTGGGCCCCACGCATCTTTCGCGCGAAGAACAGGCTGCAGAGCGCAGCGCTCGACCCCTTGGCGGGTTACTTTAATTCCGTATCGGTTTTCCGGCCGGACGAAAAAGCCCAGTTGCTCGCCCCCGATTTCCAGGCCAGCTTGGGCGGTTACGATACTATTTCTGTGCTCGAAGAACACTATCGGGCTGCCGACACTAACGATCCGCTCTCGCGCATCCAGTACCTTGACATCAAGACCTATCTCCCGGACGACATTTTAGTCAAGGTCGACCGGGCCAGCATGGCCGTGTCGCTCGAGGTTCGCGCTCCCCTGCTCGATCATAAGTTCATGGAGTTGGTTGCGTCGATTCCGTCATCACTCAAGCTCATCGGACCTCGTGGCAAATACATCTTCAAGAAGGCCCTCGAGCCGATTCTTCCCCAGGAAACGCTGCATCGCCGCAAGCAGGGTTTCGGGGTCCCAATAAGAGACTGGTTCCGGAAAGAGTTACGTGGGTTTGCCTATGACGCCCTCTTCAGCAGAGACGACGAGGTGCTCAGACGCACCTACCTCGTAAAACTGTGGCAGCAACACCAATCTGGACGGGTCGACCGCTCGAGTTGCTTGTGGACCGTTCTCATGTACTTGCAGTGGCGGAAGCTGTTCGAGCATAGACACGAGGTAAGCGAAGCTGAAGATGCTGAAGAACAAGGTCTGCGGACTTAGGACTGATCAGCATTGTATGTGCGAAACAGCGGGTTACTGAGGCAAACTGCTGGTTGACGCGGCCTTCGAGCGGACACCCGTAGAGTCGTAAACATGGCCAGTGTAGACGAAGTGCGGATGGTGTTTGAAAATCCCGACTTCTACCTGAGGCGGTCGCGGCACAATATCCGAATTCGAGAGGAAACCGTAAACGACTTCACGCAAGGACACGACTACAAACGTGTTCTTGATATTGGCTGCGGCGATGGATCCCTTTCAGCTCCATTGCTCCGTGCGCGCAACCGGCTCACACTACTGGATGTATCTAGCGCCATGCTTTTGAAGGCCCGCGATCAGATACCGCGTGAACTGATCCGGCACGTGGAATTTGTAAATGATGACTTTCTCACGGCTCCGCTGATTGCCGGATACGATCTTATTATATGTGTTGGTGTGCTTGCGCACGTCAGCTCTCCGATATCTGTAATCCGAAGAATCGGCTCGCTTTTGAGTCCGAATGGTTCAGTGATCGTCCAGGTCACTGACTGTCGCCACGTACTTAGCCGGGTCATGCGCGCGTACGGAAAACTTCGTCAGTGGGTTTTTCCCGTTCCGTACTGCGCGACGGCACTGTCCGCCGAGCAAATCTCAAACATGTTCGCTGGCCAAGGATGTCATCTCATTGACGTATATCGATACACTGAACCTCTGCCCGGCATGGTGCGCGTTCTGAGTGAACAGTCATTGTACCGCCTCACCCGATGGCTTTACGGGCGCTATCCTTGCGGCCGAAATGCTGAGCTCGGAAATGAGTATCTGTGTCACTTTAGGCGTGCCTGATTTTGCACGATGGCAACGAACGGTGCACCAAGCATCATTCGCGCTCTGGCTCCGCAAGTGGTCTCTCTGCCTCAGCTGAAAATGTTTGTTGAAAATCTGCTGCCGAAAGTGGCAGATCATGTAAGCCCGTCTGTCTTGATGGTGACGAGCGGCAGCTCTACAAATGGCAATCGGGACATCTCGCCGTTTGTCCAGGTCCAGGTCGAGTCGCTCGAGGAAATCGGCTGGACCGTGCATTACGGGTTAGTGGATGACCGCAGGTCCGCAGGCGGGATCATGCGGAACACGCGCCGGTTGACGGATGACGTTCGCCGATTGCAGCCCGGCGTTGTGCACGCGCAGTTCGGGTCCGTTATTGCCGCGATTGCCTGCCGAATCCGGGGTGTTACGCCGCTTGTCATTTCGTTCTGTGGTTCCGACCTGCTCGGTTCCTTTAATTCTGGTTCCGCGTCGTGGGTGCGCGACCGGGCCGCGCGTCTAATCAGCTTGGCCACTGCCAGGAGAGCCGCTGCGCTGATAGTAAAGAGCAAGAATCTGTACGAGGGGTTACCGCAACGCCTGCGGCGAAAGGCGGTGCTCCTGCCCAACGGCGTTGACGTTTCCAGATTCTTCCCCTTACCCCAACGGGAGTGCCGGTGCCAACTGGGATGGTCCGCCAGGTCGAAGATCGTGTTGTTTAACGCCAGCGTAGGTGTCAACCAGCGGGTGAAGAATCTCCCGCTGGCGCGAGCGACCGTTGATCTGGTTAGACAGTCGATTCCCGATGTTTGTTTGAAAGTGATTTCAAACACCAGTCATGACCTTCTGCCCGTAGTTCTAAGCGCGGCGGACTGCCTTTTAGTGACTTCGTTCAGCGAAGGCTCCGCTAATCTTCCCAAGGAAGCAATGGCATGCGGTCTTCCTGTAGTTTCGGTTCCGTGCGGCGATGCGATCGAAAGGCTCCGCGATACGCATCCGGGTAGCGTCTGTTCCTATGATGCTTGCGCGCTAAGTGAAGCCGTCAAAGAAGTGCTCACGTCAGCAAAGCGTTCGAATGGTCCCGAGGAGTTGGTGGCGCAGGGACTCACGTCAGCCCAGGTCGCGCAGGGTTTGGTAAAGATCTACGTTCGTGCGCAGACAGGGCCACGGAAGGTGCTCTGTCGGACTTAGATGAGCAACCAACGATGCTGAATGCGCGTAGCAGTTCTGTTAAGGAACAATAGAGATTAGCGGTGAGATTTCACGCGTCCTGATCCCGAGCTGTGGGTGCAAATCCGTGTCTACCGTTGATGTTCCGCCCCGGCACGTTTATCAAGTTTATTAAGATGGCCCGCCCCCTGGAGACCGCGTCGGTTCGGACCGCCCACGTGGGCCAAATCAGGTTGTCAAACGCACCAACGGCCTGCACGACATCCCTGTCCCGCTTAAGCGCATCCCGGCAGCTACAGCAACGGATGTGCCGCTCGAGGTCAATCACGTGTTCGTGACGAGCGGTGTGGTCAAGAGTGCGCGTGGCGATCGATGGAAGCAATCATGCAGACGACAACTAGTGTTGCGATTTACCGCTGGTGATCAGCTAGATCGCTTAGGCAATTCTCCGAGTTTCTGAGCAGATTCACAGCGGACAAACGGACGGAAACCATCCAATGTGCGGCATTTTCGGCGCGGTTAAGACCAGGGGCTCCTTCGAGCCGGCAGATTTCCACCGGTTCGTAGAGCTTACGGACCTGGTGCAATATCGCGGTCCCGATGATAAGGGCTACGTGATATTCGAGGTCGCGAACGGCCCAGTGCGTGAAGGCGCACGGTTCGACGTATTCTTGGGCCACCGGCGGCTTGCAATCCTGGACCTTTCGTCGGCTGGGCATCAGCCTATGTGCGATGGCCAAGGTCATTGGATCGTGTTCAACGGTGAAGTCTTTAATTACCTTGAACTTCAGAAAGATCTCAAAAAGAAAGGACACCAGTTCCGAACGGCTACTGATACTGAGGTTATCCTGCACGTCTACCAGGAGTATGGGGAATCCGGATTCGACCTGCTGAACGGGATGTGGGCGTTCGTGTTGCTCGATCTGCCAAGACGGCGCGTAGTGCTCAGCCGCGACCGCTTCTCGATCAAACCGTTGTATGTATATCGTGACGACAGCCGGTTCTACTTCGGCAGCGAAATCAAGCAGCTGCTGCCGCTTCTACCATTGCGGGAACCCAATCTAGGCGTCGTGGGTGCGTACCTCGACCAAATGCTGCTGGATCATTCGCAGGAGACCTTCTTTCGCCGCATTGTCAGACTCATGCCGCGCACGAATGCTGTGATCTCGCTGGACAGTGGGCGATACACCGAAACGCGGTATTGGGATTTTCCGAAATCGCAGTCAATTTCTGAATGGCCACAAGCTGTCGAGAACTTCCGGGAATTACTACAAGACAGTGTCAGGATTCGGCTACGCAGTGACGTGAAGGTTGGTGTGCTGCTCAGTGGCGGCTTGGATTCGTCGGCAATCACGGTGCTGGCGCAGAAGGTTGTCGGTGAGGGGCTAGAAACCTATTCCATAGTATCTGACAGCGCTTGCTCCGAAGAACGATTTGTTGATGTGGTGAATTCAGTTGCTCGGTCGAAGAACCTCAAACTCGTAGCCCGAATCCAGCAACTGGCTCCGATGCTCGACCGCGTTCTGTATCACAGCGATGAGCCGTTTGGTGGGTTCGGGCCTGTGGCCCAGCTTCAAATGATGGAGGTGATTCGGAGGGACACGGATACTACGGTAGTCCTAAGCGGACAGGGCGGCGATGAAGTTCTTCTGGGGTATTTGAAGTTTTGGTTTTTTTATGTTAGGGGCCTGATCCAGACCCACAAGTACTTGCACGCTGCTGCCGAGCTCTTGGCTAGCTTTATCAATCGGACGGTCGCCTGGCAATTTCGCCTTGAAGAGGCGAGGCGCTATATACGTGTTCAGGGCGAGAGCAGGCGACAGTTCATTATTACTAACACAGCCCCCGTGCCGATCTGGGAGGCTGTAGATATCCGCACCCGGCAAGCGCTAGAGCTGGAACGATACTCGGTTCCAGCCCTCATGCACTACGAGGATCGGAATTCGATGGCACATTCGCTCGAAACCCGCCACCCCTTCCTCGACCACCGCCTGGTCGAGTTCTTATTGACCTTACCAACGGATTTGAAATTGCGCCGCGGCTGGACAAAATACATTTTGCGGCACAGCCTACACGAGCTACCGCCCGCGATTCGGTGGAGGCGCGATAAGCAAGGAGCGACACTTCCTGACCGACCCTGGCTCCGCGATGATCTCACATCGTTGATTCGCAGACTGTTCAGGGAAAGCGCCCTCTCGGAGATAGGTGCGATTAACGAGGCTGAATTCCTTAGCTTTTATGACCGATTCCGCCGGGGAGCCATAGGAGTTTGGCAGAACGAGATTTCGCGCGTGTTGATTGCCGAGCTGTGGGCCCGCAAGTTTATAAGGATGGAATCGGCGACGAGTTTCCCCGGTGGGACGCCCGATTCATCATTGCCATTGCGCACTACCGGCGTCCCTAGCTGCAGGTAGCTTGCGCTCGAACCGAATGAAGATCGAGGCTATAGCGGGTCCGATCGGGTCTGACCTTCTTCGGCATATTTGCCGCCTTTATGGCCAAGACGGAGATCCGCGCTACGCCGATCTGGAGTTCACGCGCAGAGTGTTTAACAGCAACCCCGCCGGGTGCTCCTATCACGTGTTCGCCTTCGAAGACCAGGAAGTGATCGGTTGCTACGCCGTTATCCCGACCAAGGTGATCGCGCCCAGGGGGGAGCTTTGGGCGGGGAAAGGAGAGGCTCTCTACGTTCGGAAAGAGTATCGGTCGACCGCGCTCTTCTTGATCCAGCGCGCGGTTAGTTTAGCAACGGAGCGCGGTCTGCAATTACAGTTCGGACTGACGCACAATCGGCTCGGAAGCATACTTCAGAGAATGGGATTCGAGGCATTGCCTGGTGTGCTGGACCATCGCTACCGCCTGCTTCGTCCCGGTGATGTGCGGCAGCTGACTGCAAGTAGAATCCGGTTGGTTGCTGCCCAAATATTGAAGGGGGCTCAAGCGACGGTAGGGACGGCCGTTGCGGGTCTCCTGAGGGGATTGGGCGTTTCCATTCAGGTCAATCGCGCAGAACACCTGAACCCAGTTTTCACTGCCATCTCCGCCGTAGCCCCACCAGGCAAAAGGCAGTGGTCAGTTGCCACTGATGAGGACTCGTTGCACTGGCGGAACAACATTGGCTGCCTGGATGTGTTGTCAGTGGACGGCAGAGCCGATGAGTTCGTTGCGGTAACTCGCGGTGTACGAAGGGCGAACGTCGAGATAATTCGGTGGAATGTACGTCAGGGGGACCTCGCACGCGCGCTATACATTCTGCAATTTGTTATTGACAAGGCAAACCAAGAGGGGGCTGCCGCCATCTCGATCGGCCCATACGCCGATATGTCCGGAAAATGCAACTTACGAATCGCTGCGTCCATGCTCGGATTCGTCCGGCAGCGACATCAGAAGACCATATATGTGAAGGCGGCCGACCCATTCTTCCTCGATCCGTGCAATCTGCATCTCAATTGGCTCTTCAGCATCTGACCGGAGGAGCATTTGGCCGTCCTCAGTGCCCGCCTGACAATTCCGGACACTCTCAAACCTAAAGCCGCTTACGCTTTGCGGGAGCTGTGTCACCGAGCTGGATTCGGTATGCGGCTCGTTGAGGGCGACCGAGCCCATATCCATTACACCTCGGATTCAAGCCGCGCAGCGTCAGACTCGGTGGTGGTGCGCTGCAATCCTTCCCTGTACTGTCCCGAGACCCGCTGTAAAGTCCATGTGCGCGGACCGCTACAGATATGGGAGGACGCACGCGCAACCGACAATTTCGACATCATAGGCGGCAGTTGGCGGCTGCTTACCCTTCAGGACGAGTGGCACGTGCCCGTCCAAGCGCGGGATCGGCGAGGCACATTCGTTGTATCGGCGCTTCCGACGGAACGCGCCGCAGTTGTCGGTGTTCCGCTCGTCGAGTTCCATGCTGAGGTACTCGGCGACACGGTGGCGCGCTGCTGGCCGCGACTCGCTGAAGCTGCGGCACCCCGTTGGCCAAACGGTAAGGGATATGCCCTCGTTCTGAGCCACGATGCCGATCACGTCCACGTAGGCTT
>WNFF01004265.1_pt1 | contig 15752 bp, 13 predicted proteins | sample 5400441 | NCBI WGS metagenome assembly WNFF01 (sample SAMN13153345, study PRJNA577476) | soil metagenome | isolation source: 120 cm saprolite under Douglas fir tree site 2 hole 3 replicate 1 | place: USA:California | collected 2015-04-18 | reverse complement strand
GAACATTTTCTCGATCGAGACTGTAATCGGGGGCGGGAGAGGCAGCATACCATTCCCTGCTCGACTCGATGGCTTTGCGGGCGTATTCGCGGACAAAGGCTTGGGGATTTGGTTCATCGGGATTGCCGCCGATGTGCTCCAGGCCCCAGTGGAAGGGCTGGACGCGGCGATTGTCGTCGGTGGTCCAGCGGCGATGCTCGTAGCGGCGGATTTTGCGTTCGAACCAGTGCATAAAGATGATTGCCAGTTTTAAGTTTACAGTCGTTGCCTCTAGAAGCAAAAGAATCGGCGCTGCCGGGCGCAAGAAAGAGCCTACACAGAGACCGCAGAGTTCACAGAGACCACAAAGAAGAAGCGTTAGGGATGAGGCACGGGAGGAAGGGTGATGGATTGAGGCGGTGGGGTGAGTGTGGCAGATTGGGGAGAGCGGCCGCGGAGTGGCCGGAGAAACCGTGGTCATCATCACTGTCTTCTTCTTTCTGTTGGGGATGATTGTGGGGAGCTTCCTGAATGTCTGCATCACGCGGATTCCGGAGGAGATCTCCATCGTTTTGCCGGGGTCGCGGTGCCCGCGGTGCGGGACGCCCATTAAGCCTTATGACAACGTGCCGGTGTTTGCGTGGCTGTGGCTGCGGGGAAAATGCCGGACGTGCGGGCTGCCAATCTCTCCGATGTACCCGTTGGTGGAGCTGGCGACGGGGCTGCTGTTTGTGGCGGCGTTTCTAGAGTTTGGGATTACGCAGACTACAGTGAAGTGGCTGTTTTTTACGTGCTTGATTTTGATCTTGACGGTGACGGATTTGCGTGTGCGGCTATTGCCGGACTTGGTGAACTGGCCGGGACTTGCTGCGGGGCTGATGTTTTCGGCGATTGTTCCGCCTGGCAACGGATACGCGGGGATTTTCGCGGGGAGAATCCTGCAAGTGCGGCTGCCGGGATTTGCGGCGGGGATTCTGGATGGAGCTATTGGCGCGGCTTTCGGAAGTTTTTTGCTGTGGGGAATGGCGGCGGGATACAAAGTGGTGCGTGGGCACGAGGGCATGGGCATGGGCGACGTGAAAATGATCGCCATGATCGGGGCGTTTCTCGGGCTGCGGGGGACGTTCCTGACGCTGCTGGTGGGGAGCCTGCTGGGAAGCGTGATCGGGATTGCGCTGATCGTGGCTTTGTACCTAGGGGGTTGGAGAAGCGGGGTGGCGAAACGCGCGAGCCGACGGGGATTGGGAACGGAGAAGCGTTTGCGATGGGCGATAGCGAGGCAATACCAGTTGCCGCTGGGGACGTTTCTGGGGATCGGGGCGCTGGCGGTGGTTTATGGCGGGCCGGTGATTGCGGCGCAATGGCCGATTTTCAGGGGGATTGTTGGCTGAAGAAAAGAGTTGAGAGTTAAGAATTCAAAGTCGGCAGAGACAAAAACGGAAGAGGAAGAAAAAGAAATTAACACAGAGGGCGCAGAGAACGCAGAGGTCTCAGAGAAGAAAGGAAAGAGCCGAAGGGCAGGAATGATGTTGGCAGCGCTACAAAACGGAGGCAGCGCGCAGCACCTTTGGGGGATTGCCACGGGACTGGGGATTGCTCTTGTGGTGGCCATGGCGCTAGCGGTGTTCCTGATGCGAAAGCATTTTCAGAGTTCACAGGAGCGGCAGAAAGAGGAATTCAAATCGACGGGCCCGGGAACGGAGAATCCTTCGGCGTTCATGGCGGCTTCGATGCAAGGAGTGATCCAGCAACTGCGTGTGCAGGAGAAAGAACTGGAACGGCTGCATCGCATTGAAAAAGAACGCGCGGAGCAAACCGAACGGCTGAGCGAAGAAGTGACAAGGAACATGCCGGCCGGCCTGGTGGTGGTGAACGCGATAGGAATCATATCCACTTCGAATCCGGCGGCGGAGCAGATTCTGGGAATTCGCGGACTGGGATTCCGGCGCTACAGCGAAGCTTTGGGAGCGGACTCAGATCTGACGAAGCTGATCGCGGAGTGCCTTGCGAGCGGGAAAATTTTCCGGCGTGAAGAGGTACAGCACATCCCGCCCGCGGGGGACACGCGGCACCTGGGCGTGACCATTTCGCCGATCCGGCGAGGCGAAGGAAAGATTAGCGGTGCGATCTGCTTGCTAACCGATTTGACGGAACTGGCCGCGCTGCAGCAGCGCATGCAACTGAAGGAAAACCTGGCAGCGCTGGGGGAATTGTCCGCGGGAATCGCGCATGAGTTCAAGAATGCCCTGGCGACGATTTCGGGCTACGCGCAGATGATCGAGCCGGAGACTTCTCCAGCGGAAGCTCTGGACTACGCGGGGCGAATCCTGCAGCAGACGCGGAACATTACGCACGTGATAACAGAGTTTTTGAAGTATGCGCGGCCGGTGGAAATTCCGGATGAACGGGTGGCACTGCAAGCGATGGCCGAGCGGGTGGTTGCGGAAGTGGGAGAGGCGCTGCCGCAGGTAAAGGTTCGGTGGGAAGGGACATTCGGAGAAGCGGGTGGTGACGAAGGGCTATTGAGGCAAGCGCTGCTGAACCTGGCGCGAAACGCGGCAGAAGCGTGCGCGCTCAGCGAAGGCGGCGGGCAGGTGGCCGTTCGCGGCGAAATCGTTCACGGCGAAGAGGCGGATTTCCAGCGGATCTGCGTCAGCGATAACGGTCCGGGGATTCCCGCGGATGTGCTGCCGAAACTGTTTCGGCCGTTTTTCACGACGAAGGCAAGAGGGACGGGGCTGGGACTGGCGGTGGTGCAGAAGATTATCGTGCAACACGGCGGGCAAGTGGAGCCGCGGAACCGGCCCGAGGGAGGAGCGGAGTTTATCGTTACGCTACCCGTGCCGCGCGACGTGCCGGAAGCAGTAGAATCAGAGCAGACCAGCATCTAAGAGATTGCACGGAACTTCCAATTGCTCCCGGGAGGTGGGATCCTATGCGAGTGAAAATCGGGATGAAGGCTTTTGTGATGGGCGTGGCATTGTGCCTGGCCGGGCTCTCGGCGGCCACGCAACCGCAAGGTTCCGCCCCGCAACAGACGGGCGATCCCGTGGCGGACGCGGCCAGGAAGGCGCGCGAAGCAAAGAAGGACACGCCGAAGCCGAAGAAAGTTTATACAGACGATGATCTGAAAACGAGCGCGCCGGAGCCAGCGGCGGCGCCTGCTGCGGCTCCGGTGGATGCCGGCGAAAAGGCGGCTGCGAAGACGGGGCAAGCGGCGGGAGATACTTCCAAGACCAAAGACGACTCCCAGAAAGAGGATCCGAACGGCGAGGCGGCGTGGAGGAAGAGGTTTCAGGCTCAGCGTGGCAAGATCGCGAAGGCCGAGAAGGAACTCGATATTTTAGGACGTGAATTGGAAAAGGCCCAAGTCGAGTATTATCCTGATCCGCAAAAGGCGATGACGCAGCAGAACTCGCGCGCCGACGTCAACGCGATTAACGCGAAGATCGACGCCAAGAAAAATGAAGTGGAGCAGTTGAAGCAGGGGCTGAGCGACCTTGAGGATCAACTGAGAAAATCGGGCGGGGATCCGGGGTGGGCGCGGTAAGAAAGACGAAGTCGTAAGTCATCAGTTGTAATTTGTTAGGAAGATTCTTCGATTCCAAGACCAGGGACTCCGTTGAGGTTCGGCGGCGGCTTGAGGGTGCGCATGAGCTGCTTCCCTTCTCTGCACACGTGTGTGTGGTTGTGCGATGGGGGTAGCGGGATTCGTGGTAGAAACGAAAGAGATGGAACCTCTCCTGCTTGTTGAAGACAAGACGGAATTGCGCACGATGTTGCGCAAGGCGCTGGAGCGCGCAGGCTATGCGGTGGACGAAGCGCCGGACGGCGCGGCGGCGATTCAGAAGGTGCGCGCGCGAAGATACCTGATGGTGATCACGGACTTGAAGATGCCGGGGGCTTCGGGGCTGGACGTTTTGCGCGAGACCAAGCAGGCGGATGCCACGGTACCGGTGCTCCTGCTGACGGCGTATGGGTCGGTCGAGGAAGCCGTAGCCGCGATGAAAGATGGCGCGTTCGATTTTCTGCAAAAGCCAGTGGACCTGGAGCATTTGAAGCTGCTGGTGAAGCGGGCGGCGCAGCAACAAGAGTTACTGCGGGAAAATCTGCTGCTGCGCGAAGAATACTCGAGGCGCTACGGGTTTCCGCGAATCGTGGGCGAGCATGCCTCGATCCGGGAGGTGAGCCAGCAAATTCAGAAGGTGGCGGCGACGGATTCGACTTGCTTGCTGCTGGGCGAGAGCGGGACGGGCAAGGAGTTGTTCGCGCTAGCCATCCACCATTTGTCGCCGCGGCGGGAGCAGCCGTTTGTGGCGCTGAATTGCGCCGCCATTCCGGAGGGGCTGGTGGAGAACGAACTTTTTGGGCACGAGCGGGGAGCGTTCACCGGAGCGGGAGCGCGCAAGGTCGGGAAAATGGACTTGGCGAATCGCGGGACACTGTTTCTGGATGAAATTGGCGAATTGCCGCTAGGTATCCAGGCGAAGCTTTTGCGCGTGTTGGAAGAGCGGCGGTTTGAACGGGTGGGCGGGACGCAGTCGATCGATGTGGACGTTCGCATCGTGGTGGCCACGAACCGCGACCTGCGGAAAATGGCGGAAGAAAAATTGTTCCGCGAGGACCTGTACTTTCGAATTTCGGCGGTGCCGATGACGATTCCACCCCTGCGCGAGCGCGGGAACGACGTCCTGCTGCTGGCGGACCACTTCCTGGAAAAATTCAGCCGCGAATTTGGCAAGCCCGGGTTGGAATTGTCGGCCGAGGCGCGCGACCGCCTGCTGCACTACCGCTGGAGAGGAAACGTGCGCGAACTGCAAAATACTCTGGAGCGCGCGGTGATCCTCGCGGATGGTTTGAGCATCCCTGCCGACGGCTTGCAGTTGCCTGTTTCAAAGCCTGATATAGAGCGGCTGCCGTCCGGTATGCTGGCTGAGAATTTCAGTTGGGAAGGATCGCTGGAGGATGTCAGGGGGCGGGCTGCGGGCCACGTGGAAAAAGTTTTGTTGGAAAACACCATGCGTGAGTGCAAGTGGAACAAGACGCGGGCGGCAGAGAAGCTGGGCGTTTCGCCCAAGACGCTGCTGGCCAAGCTACGCATCGCCGGGTTAGAGGAATAGCTGGAAAAGCGGCCCGCCTCAGAAGGGGGATCCTACAAGTTATTTTACGCGCACGCCTGTGTGGAGGGCCACGGTGCCGAAGGTCCAGACCTGGTAATCCGCGGAGTCGAAGCCAACAGCGGTGAGGAGCGTGGCGAGCTCGGGCGGGCGGAAAAAGCGGGCGACGGATTTCGGTAGATATTTGTAGGCCGCCTGGTCACCGGAGATAAGACCGCCAATCTTCGGCAACACTTTGCAAAAATACCAGCGATAGAGGTCACCCAGGCGGCCTTCGGGCGGCTCGGCGAATTCCAGAATCGCGACGGTGCCGCCGGGCTTGAGGACGCGTTGAATCTCGCGCAGGCCGGCTTCGTAGTTGGCGAGATTGCGAAAGCCGAAGGCGGTGGTGACGAGATCAAAGATGGCGTCTGCGAAGGGGAGCCGAAGCGCGTCGGCTTCAAAAAAAGCCATTGGTGATGCAGAACTTTGGTTCGCTGGCGGCGAGAGGGCGGTGCTCTTCTCTCTTGCTCGGACGAGCATAGGATGGGCGAAATCCACGCCGACAATCCGCGCTTTCCCGGCACGCGCGAGCGCGAAAGCAAGATCACCTGTTCCGCAACAGAGATCAAGGGCAAGAGAATCGGGCCGATCAAGGACGGATTGCAAATGCCTCGCCGTGCGGGCGCGCCACAAGCGATCGAGTTGCAGCGACAAGAGATGATTGAGCAGATCGTAGCGCGGGGCGATCTGTGTGAACATTTCGCGGACTTTTTTCGAAACGTCCGCTTCAGAGATGGCGCCCTCGGGCCGGGTTCCCTTGACCGGTGCGGCAGCCTCAGCCATGACGCCTTCGCGCAAGCTTGTTGCTTGCCGTGATGAGCTGAGGAGTGAAATGGAGAACACGTTCGACGACGTGAAGCGGGACGGTGTCGTACGACCGCGCTTCTCCGATGCGCGGCGACAGGACGAAGCGAAGAATTCCGCCGCGCGTTTTCTTGTCGGAGCGCATGGCGCGGAGCAAAGCCGCGGGCGGAACGCGTGGCCAAGGCGGCAGAGGCCCAAGGCGGCGGATCAGCGCGACGATGCGGGAAACGTCGCCGGCACGCGTCAGGCCGAGTTCGTGCCCGAGGAATGCCGCGGCGATCATGCCCCAAGCTACGGCTTCGCCGTGCTGATAGCGGCGGTATTTCGTGACGCTTTCTAGAGCATGTGCGAAGGTGTGACCGTAGTTGAGGACTTCGCGCAGGCCGGCCTCGCGTTCGTCGCGGCTCACGACGCGCGCTTTGATCTCCACATTGCGGGGAATTAGAAAACCGAGCGTGTGGCGGTCCCGCCGCAGCACTTTCTCCATGTCCCTCTCAAGAATCGCGAACATCTCGGCGTCGGCGACGATGGCGTGCTTGATGACCTCGGCGAGGCCGCCGCGGAATTCACGGTCGGAGAGCGTGCGCAGCAGCTCCGGATCGGTGAGCACCAACCGGGGAGGATAGAACGAGCCGACCAGGTTCTTCCCTTCGGGAAGATTCACTCCCGTCTTGCCGCCGATGGAGCTGTCCACCTGGGAGACGAGCGTCGTCGGGATGTGCACAAGTTTCACACCGCGCAAGAAGACGGCAGCGGCAAAACCGGCGACATCGCCGACCACGCCGCCGCCAACCGCGATCACGAGTGATTTGCGGTCGGCAGCCGCGTGGCTCAGCGATCGAGCGATCTGTTCCACGCTGCGAAGATTCTTTGCTGATTCCGCATCATCAAAAAGATGAAGGCATTTGCTTTTCGAGAGCCGCAAGCCGCGCCGGACCGCTTTTCCCGCAGCACGCCACACTTTCGGAGAGGAAACCACGTGAAGGTCTGAAAATTGCCCCAGCGCGGCGATTTCCTTCGCGGCGCGCCGAATAACGCCCGCGCCTGAAACGACAGAATAGGAACCGGCCGACGATTTCACCGCGATGCGCTGGATTTTCATGAAAGAGACATTTTCAATGTAACACACGCTCCGCTTGCATCGCATGCCGGTCCCACGCGGCTCAGCGGCGCAAATCCTTCGTGCTAACATACGAGGGCGGCAAGCTCCTCACTCCTATGACGACCTCGCACAAAAACTATCGCGCCGATTACGCCGTGGTGGGCAGCGGAATCGCGGGCTTGCGCGCGGCCATCGAGCTGAGCGCGGCGGGCAGCGTGCTGGTCCTTGCGAAATCCAACTTGAGTGATTCGGCGACGGCCTGGGCCCAGGGCGGGATCGCGGTGGCCCTCTCCGACGAAGATGAAATCGGGCTGCACGAGCAGGACACCCTCAACGCGGGTGATGGGCTGTGCCGCGCTGAGGCCGTGGCCCTGCTGGTCGAGGAGGGCCCGAAGTACATCACGCAGCTCATCGAATGGGGGACGGAGTTCGACCGCGCGGGAACGAAGCTGGCTTTTACACGCGAGGCGGCCCACAGCCGCTCGCGGATTTTGCATGCGCATGGCGACTCGACGGGAAGGGAGATCAGCCGGGCGCTGCTCGCGCGGGCGCACGCCATTCCGCACCTGCATTTGCGCGCGCACGCGTTCACGACGGAATTGATTGTCGAGCGCGGGCGCGTCGCGGGTCTTCACTTCATCGATGAGACCGACGGCTCGGAGCACGAGTTGCGCGCCGGAGCGGTGCTGCTGGCCACCGGCGGCTTGGGGCAAATCTATCGTGAGACCACTAATCCCGAAGTGGCCACCGGCGACGGCATGGCCATCGCGTACGAGGCGGGCGCGGTGCTCTACGACATGGAATTCGTGCAGTTCCATCCTACGGCGTTGGCGGTGAAGGGCGCGCCACGACTTTTATTGTCTGAGGCGCTGTGCGGTGAAGGCGGCGTGCTCCGCAATATCGGTCTCGAACGTTTCATGAAGCGCTACAACGAAGCGCAGGAGCTGGCGCCGCGCGACGTTGTGGCGCGGGCGATCGTCAGCGAGATGCACCGCACGCAAAGCACACATGTATTTTTGGACATGACCAAGATGAGCGAAGAGTTCCTAAAGAAACGATTCCCACGAATCTACGAAACGTGCGCGAGCTTCGGCCTCGACCTGGCGACCGACGTGGCCCCGGTTTGTCCCGCTGCTCACAACATAATGGGCGGAGTGAAGACGGACCTGTGGGGCCGGACTTCGCTCCCGGGTCTGTACGCCGCGGGCGAGACGGCGGCGACGGGAGTACACGGCGCCAACCGGCTGGCAAGCAATTCCCTGCTTGAAGGATTGGTGTTTGGGGCGCGCGCGGGACAAGCGATGATCAAGGACGCTCCGGTTGGAAAGCGAAGTGGCGCCGCGCTGCCCGGAAGTCCGGCGCCATCGCCGGGGAATTCTTCGGTGGCGCAGAAGGATCCGGCAAAAGGGACAGCAAAGCCGTCGGCGGCCGACGCGATACTGACGAAAATTCGAGATGTGATGTGGCGGGAGGTTGGAATTTTGCGGAGCGGGAAAGAATTGGCGGATGCGGTTAAGCAGTTGCAATCGCTGGAACTTCCGAAATCGCAAAAGCCCGCGCGCGAGACGCACGAACTGCGAAACTTGCATGCGCTGGCATTGTTGATTGCGCGTTCGGGACTGGCGCGCGAAGAGAGCCGCGGGGCTCACTATCGCTCGGATTTTCCGTTCCGCAATGATGAGGATTTTGCGAAACACTCGGCAGTGCAAAAGGGCACGGGCGTACGATTCGAAGCTCAAGGAAGGGCCCTCTCGTCGGAAGCCGGCCGCTAGATCATTTGGATTGGAGCTGCTTCACACTTTCCAGAAAAACATGGCCGGTAATGGCGAGGGTTTTTGCGCTGATTTTGTCGAGCGTGTCCTGGGGCGTGTGCCAGTAACCGTTGTTCAAAAAGTCTCCGATGACATCCACCGAGGGGACTCCTCGCTTCAAGAAGGAATCATGGTCGTCTTGCGCAGACGTAGCCTCATCTAGAAAAATGGCTGAGTAGCCCAGCTTGGCCGAGGTGCTCCAAATGAGATCGACCAATGCCGGCGTGGAACTGGATTCGCGTAGGAAGCGGGCCGTGCGGCCGCCGACGATGTCCGCCAGCAAAAAGGCCCGGATCTTTTTTAGGTCGCCGCTGGTGGATAGGCGCGCGGCCATCTGGCGGCTGCCGTAGCGGCTGTCGGTGGCACTCCAGACCTGTACGGCTTCTTCACCATCGAAAAAGGCGATCCACACGGCGTACTTGCCATGTTGCGGGCAGAGCAAGCGCGCCAACTCCAACATCACCGCCGTGGAAGAACCACCGTCGTCGGCGCCGACAAAATTATCCAGTTTCTTCGTGTCGTAGTGCGTGCCGAGAAGAATCACGCCGGGTTTTTCACCGGGGATTTTCACGATAATGTCTTTCATGGGGAGGCGCCCGGCGGGGGTATCGGAGCTGAAAGCGTCCGTCTCAACGGTGCAGCCGTAGCTCTTCAATTCCGAGAGCAGGTATTCCTGCACTTGCGCGATAGCAGGCGAGCCCGAGGGGTGAGGACCGAAACTGACTTGCTTGGCGACATGGGCGAAAGCGCGTTTGCCATCGAACCCGCCGGTTTCTTCAGGCGGCGGCGCGTCATCGGCGGTTTGCGTCGAAGCGGAAGCGGCGGCGCTCAAAGAAGGATGGCTCGTGGCGGCCGGTGATTCGTTGCCGCCAGCCTTGCAACCGGTAATGCCGGTGGGCAGGATGCAAACCACCGCGACCGTTCTCAGAACCAGTGCAGAAAAGGAAGTCATCTAGCGCGCCTCCGCGGGAGTAGCAAGCCGCCGTTCGCGCCGCCGCGTCACGACGGCGGAAACGGCAATTCCCACAAAATAGAGTCCGACCATGGGGGCCATGAAAATGAGCATGGTCATGGCATCGGGAGTGGGCGTCACGATGGCGGCCACGATCGCGATCACCAGAATGGCGTAACGGAAATTCTTCCAGAGGAATTTCGGCGTAACGATGCCGAAAAGCGACAAAAAGAAAATGAGGATTGGCAGCTCGAATACCAGTCCCAGGCCAAGTAACACCAATAGCACCAAGTCGAAATACTCGTTTACGGTGATCATCGGCTTGATCGAGCTGACGGGGCCTTGAAAACTGACCAGGAAGCGGAGGATGTACGGCAGGGTGATGAAGTAGCCGAAGGCGATCCCTGAAAGGAACAGAAACACGGTCGAAAAGAGAAAGCCTGTGATGGCACTGCGCTCGTGCTTGTACAGAGCCGGGGCAACAAAGAGCCAGATCTGGTAGAGAACTATGGGAGAGGCAAGAACGATTCCGATATAAACGCCTAGTGTGATGTAGGTATTGAGATATCCCGCGGGATGCGTATAAACGAGTTCGGCATTCAGGTGGGCATCGGTGAGCGCTTTGATTATAGGCCTGATGATGAAATTGATGACGTACTTCGAGACGTAAACGCCGACGAAGGCGCCGATGCCAATAGCGTAAAGAGAATAGATAATTCGCTTGCGAAGCTCACTGAGGTGCTCGAAAAAAGTCATCGCGCCTGTGGGTTCTTCCGCCAGGGGAGTGATCTGCGAATTGGATTCGGACTCGGGCACGGGTTCAAGCCGGTTGCTGGTGGTCATGGGGAGTTTCTTGGGAACCTCTGATCGTGTCGCTCCCCGGCCCGCCATCGGGCGATTCTCCCGGCGAGCGTGGGACTGATTCGGCCACCGGTGAGATCACCGGATCTACCGCTACACGGGTTTCCGCCTGAACCTCAATCGCGGGAGCTTCTGTACCAGTGGACCCGCCCACGGCGGCAGGCGCGCCGGTCTCAGCGGCTGCGGCAGAAGCGGCAACGGCTTCCGCGGCCTTCTTACGCTCGGCTTGAAGGGCCTGGCGCTCCATATCGCGCATTTCTTCTTCAAATGCGCTCTTGAAGTCCGTGGAGGCTTTGCGGAACTCGGCCATCAGCTTGCCCAAGCCGCGGGCCAACTCCGGCAGCTTCTGCGGCCCGAACACCACCAGGACCACGATAAACACCACGATCATGTGAGGAATGCTCAACATTGCGCTTGGGAGCCGTCTAAAGGGTCCATGGGCATCATAGAAAGGGTGTACGCCGCTGTCAAACCAGAGTTTACGGCCTATGCCATGTGCTATAATTTTGGCTTGAGCTGTCACGCGAGGAACCGATGAATTCAGAGCGTCGCGGACTTGTAGTTGTGGTAGCCGTACTGCTGGTATCCGCCGTACTAGGCGGCATTTACGGCCCCAATGTGCGTGCCACCGCCGCCTCGGCGGATGATTACCAGACGGCCGTGCGGGACTTTACACGGGTCCTGAACGTCGTCCAGAACAACTACGCCGATACCGTCGACGTAGACAAGGCCGTCTACCAAGGCGCCATTCCGGGCATGCTGCGCATGCTCGATCCCCATTCGAGTTTCTTCGATGCCAAGCAGTTTTCGCTGCTGCGCGAAGACCAGCGCGGGAAGCCAGTGAAGTCGCGGACATGCTCAAGGGGCCGAAAGGCACGGTCGTAAAGATCACCGTTTCGCGTGAAGGTTATGGCGAGCAACTGGTTTTCACTGTGACGCGAGACGAAATACCGCGGCATTCCGTGGATATCACCTTCATGCTCAAGCCGGGCGTTGGCTATATCCGCCTGTCGGGGTTTAACGAGACCACGGACCGCGAGATTGCCGACGCGCTGAAACAGTTGAATGCCTTCTCCCTCGACGGCTTGATTCTGGACATGCGCGGGAACCCCGGCGGCTTGCTGAATGAAGCGGTCGCGGTTGGCGACATGTTCCTGGACAAGAACCAACTGATCGTGTCGCATCACGGACGGACCTCGCCGGATCGGCGGTACTATGCGGTGCGCGGCAATCAGGGCGTGACCGTGCCGCTGGTGATTCTGGTGAACAACAATTCGGCCTCGGCGACAGAAATTGTTTCCGGCGCGGTGCAGGATCACGACCGCGGGCTGATCGTGGGCGAGACGACGTTCGGCAAGGGCCTGGTGCAAACGGTGACGGCGCTGGGCGAGAACACCGGGCTGGCGCTAACCACGGCGCGCTATTACACACCCAGTGGCCGGCTGATTCAGCGTGACTACAAATCGGTTTCGCTCTATGAATACCACTATGAGCGCAAGGTTCCCGAACATCCGACGGAAGTGAAACTGACGGATAGCGGCCGCCAAGTGACCGGCGGCGGCGGCATCACACCGGATATTGCCGTACCTGCGCCAAAGTTGACCAAGTTTGAACAGCTGCTCTATCGAGACGACGTGTTCTTCCCCGCCGAGACCGGGGTGGGTGGATTCACACGCTACTACCTCGGCACTAAACCGGGGATAACCAAGGATTTTGAGGCGGACGACAGCTTGATGAGAGTTTTCCGCGAGTATTTGAGCACGCACAACGTGCGGTACACCGAACCCGAAATGGCGGAAAGTCTCGACTGGATCAAGCGCAAGATCAAGCAGGAAGTGTTTATGTCCAGCTTCGGACAGCAGGAGGGGTTCAAAGTGCTGCTGGAAGCGGATCCCCAAGTGCAGAAGGCCGTCGAAGCCATCCCGCAGGCGCGAGCGCTCTACCAAAACGCCAAGAAAATCGTGGCGCAGCGCGCTGGCGGGGCGCTCGACCAACCGTAAGCTCACCCACAGAGTACGTTATCACTGTGAAAGGCGCAGCATCCCAGCTATGTCGGGGATAGGTGCTGCGCCCATCATACTTGCAAGCAATAGAATCCGTGTTGGCAAGCACGGACGCGTTTGCTAAAATCGAGTTGCTGCTCGTGGGCGAGTAGCTCAGCTGGGAGAGCGCCTCGTTCGCAATGAGGAGGTCGGGGGTTCGAATCCCCTCTCGTCCACCAGATTTCAAAGGGACTTACATTATTTTTGAAAACCCAGTGTTGCTCGTTTCGCGGACTGTGACTAATCCTTCGCAGATTGTTGAGAGCATCGCGAACGCGTTGAGAATCAATGCGACAATTTTTATGTCGATTCTCCGTGCTCTTGACTGAGGTGTCCCTCGCCAAATCTCTATCCGAGCTTTTGGCGAGGGACAGCATCAAACGCGGCAAAGGTATCCCTCTTTCTTCACGCGCGATATATTCTAAACATTGGGAAATACCGTTTTCTTTATTCTCCGAATCGTACTCTCATCGCGTTTATAAAAGGTCCACTGCTTAATCCGCTTTCCTCGAATCAGGCCTGCCTGCGACAGGATTTTCAGGTGTTCACTTGCAGTTGGATGGCTGACGCGAAGTTTTTCGGCAATCAAACAGCCGCAGACTCCATCCCGGACAAGGTCCCCGGCGATCTGCGGAGGAAAGTGCGCCCTAGGGTTCTGCAGCCAGAACAATATCCCGAGCCTGTGCTTATTGGCCAGCGCCCGAAACACGCGATCTGCTTTCATTTTCTCTCCGGGCCAATTTGGTATTTGACATTAAGCTAAATGCCTAAATAATGTGACACGGATGCTTGCATTTGTAAAGCTGTAAACGTCGAAACGGAGCTCCGCACAAAGTGGACCAATCTGAGAACTTAATTCATTGGGGGAATCATGGAAATATTATTCAATGATGTCCGGTACGCCTTCCGCATCATGCGGAAGAGTCCCGGCTTTACTCTCATAATCATTCTCACGCTGGCATTGGGAATTGGGGCGAACACATCGATTTTCAGCATCGTAAACGCGGTGCTATTGCGTTCCCTGCCGTACTACGACCCCGGTCGTTTGGTGAAGATCACTTTCAACAATCCTGGAATAGGTTTGCGTGACATCCCCTTCTCTGTCCCCGAGTTGGAGGATCTGAAGTCAAGAGCCGGTATCTTCAAGGAAGTAAGCGTTGTCGTCTCTGGCCCCACCAATTTGACCGGCGGCAAACAACCGGAACATCTTGAAATGCTCGAGGTGAGCCCTAACTATTTTTCCATGCTCGGCACAACACCAGAAATCGGGCGGTTATTTGGTCCGCAGGATTTTGCGCTTGGTTTTGCGGAAGCAACTGTGATTAGCGATGGCTTGTGGCGCCGCTCTTACGGCGGGGACCCGAATATTCTCGGGAAGCGTCTGAGGATGGACAACGATCCGTACACGATTGTGGGAGTAGTTCCTGCTGGATTTCGCCACCCCGGAAAGACGGTCGCGAGGGATGTGGAAGTGTGGGTCACGTGCGGGTACAGCGCGGATCCTTATCCGAAACCCGCGCGCAACGTGAAGGTGGCGCGCGAGGCAATCGGACGGCTGAAACCTGGTATCGATGTAACGCAGGCTCAGGCGAGACTGACGGCAATGGCCAGCGAACTCCGAACTGACTTCCCGAATGATTATCCTCCTGAGGCCAAATGGTCCATCGAGATCCAACCTTTGCAGGACGCACTCGTAGGCTCTGTGCGTCCCCAACTGCTGGTATTAATGGCCGCAGTAGTCCTAGTCGTGCTAATCGCATCCGTGAACATCGCAAACCTTCTACTGGCTCGCGCTTCAGGAAGACAGAGAGAAATGGCACTTCGGATGGCGCTTGGGGCTGGCCGTACCCGCATGGTGCGCCAGATGCTGACGGAGTCGCTTGTGCTCTCCTTGATCGCGGGTGTAGCAGGCGTGCTCGCAGCGAAATTGACGTTGAGTTTCATCCTTCGCTTTGTACCCGCTTCGGTTCCCCGGCTTGCCGAAGTGGGTGTCGACCGGACTGTGCTGCTTTTTGCTCTTCTGATTTCCATCTTCACCGGAATCATATTTGGGCTCGCTCCAGCTTTTCAGGCAATGAAAGCCGATATGACTGCCGCAATTCGAGAAGGTGCTCAAGGCTCCGGTTACAGCGCCAAGACGTTCCGGTTGAGGAGTCTGCTGATTGTGTCTGAACTGGCGCTTGCTGTTGTGTTGATGGTTGGAGCCGGCTTGCTCCTGCGGACTTTCTGGGGATTGCTTCAGGAAAATCCGGGCTTCAATCCTTCGAGGGTAGTCACTGCAAGCTTCTACCTACCGAACCCGAACGATCCCAAGACGGATGTGTTGTATGGAGACTTCTCAAAAAGGACATCTTTTTTCCGAGACGTCATTCGGCGTGTGGCCACGATTCCAAGAATCGATCGGGCCGCCATGACCTCGGATTTGCCAGGCGCGCGTCCAACAACAACCGCCGCACTGGTGATTGAGGACCGCGCGGCCGATTCATCGCAGGGGTTAACAGCGGAAGTAGTTCGAGTGAGTCCCGATTATTTCATGCTGATGCAATCCCCATTGATTCGTGGGCGTTTTTTCCTTGAAAGCGATGAAGGAGGAAAGCAGGAGGTAGCCATCATTGATGAGACTACGGCGCGACGCTATTGGTCGGGCATTGATCCTGTCGGCAGGCGCTTGCGGTTGGGGGGAAATCCCAGCCTTCCTTGGGTAACCGTGGTCGGAATCGTCAAGGATATGAAGCAAGACGGACTCGACACAGATGGTGTCCCCCACATATTCAGACCTATCTATCAGCAATCAGGGCGGAGGAGTCAGGCCATGAGCGTGGTGGCGAGGACGCCTCTGCCCACATCACTCCTCGAATCGAAGATTCGGAGTGAGATACAGGCTGTCGATCCTGGTCTGCCAATATTCAATGTCCGGTCAATGACCGATGTGATGGATGTTTCTATTGCTCCGCGCCGATTCTCGGCGGAATTGGTTGGAGTGTTCGCCGCCGTCGCGATGCTTTTATCCTCCATTGGCATCTATGGATTGCTGGCTTACAT
>WNFF01002708.1_pt1 | contig 15754 bp, 14 predicted proteins | sample 5400441 | NCBI WGS metagenome assembly WNFF01 (sample SAMN13153345, study PRJNA577476) | soil metagenome | isolation source: 120 cm saprolite under Douglas fir tree site 2 hole 3 replicate 1 | place: USA:California | collected 2015-04-18 | reverse complement strand
TCTGCGGCGGCTCATTCTCGCGATCAGAAGCGCGGTGGGCATCGAGGCTCTCGTCTGGCTGACCGATATCGCCGGCCTCTCACGCAAAGAGGCGGTCCAACTCATGCGGTGGTCGGCGGGGGCACTGCTTCGGTCCGCGCTCGCCGAGAGCGGCGCGCCGGGGCGCCATATCAAGCGCGGTCGACGGGTAAGGGCGCTTCCACGTCCACGACGAGTTCGTTAAGAGCTGGCGGCGGCTGGGTCACATCGATCCCATGGGTATCGATGACTTGGCGCTGCCTGGCGCGCCCGATCCTCAGGTACCGACCCGAACAACTACCGCCAATGCGCGATCGACCTCGCGAAGCTCGCCAAATGCGAGTAGCCCGAGCGATTCGCCGAGCCGGCTCGGATCGACTGCACCGAGTTGCTCGACCAGGAAACCACACAACGTTCCCAATGCTGAACCGGTCTCCGGTATGAGTCCACGGCTTTGTCCCACCGACCATTGAAGTCCGTTTCGACGTCCTTTGGTACTGAGAGAAAGAGACAGCCACCCATGTCCCGCTGCCAGTATCCGCCTCGTCCCGTGAGCCAATTCAGCTCCGATAGCAATTCGGGGCTGTCGAGGAAGTCCTTTGAAAATATTCCGCTAGTGAGTTCCAGCTCGGAACGCTGAGCCACCCGAGTGAAGCGAAGGCTCGATGAGCCCAGATCTTCGGCTTGGATGATGTCGTGGTGATACAGCTCTGCCATCCATTCGGTCTCCTCGAGACGGTACATACCGCCACCGAGAGGAGTTACCAGAGTCGTCAGCGATAAACGATCGTCCACCTCAAGCAAGACCTGTATCCGCTCGACCGCTTGACTGCTGCGCTCTCCAGGCAACCCCCAAATCGTACCCCGACGAATCGTTGGACCGAGGAACCCCGCCGCCGGCCGTGAGGTGGCATCCTAGTTCCATTCGACGCCACGGCGATTTCGACTGGAGCTGCCCCGTCTGACAAGCGAATTGCGTAGCGGCGCCTAGCGTGGCCATGTCGCAGATCGCGCGCAGCTTGCAAGACAGTCTTTCCGTGTAGGTCGGTGAGCCCGTATGAAGTGATGGTCAGGGCGGCGAGAAGCGCCAACCCCGCCAGCGGCACCAGTGGCAACAGCCATCCGTGCAGCATGCCGGGGCGTCCGCGCGAGCCTCTGCGATGATTCCGACACTGATGGCGACGACACAGCTGCCGGCCGGCGCAACCAACCTGCCCATGGCGCTGACCCCGCTGATCGGCCTGGAGTCGATCGGGGAGATCATGGGGCGCAGCCGTCTCGCCACCGTCACCGGGCCAGGCGGTGTCGGGAAGACCCGTCTGGCGCTCGAGCTGGCTCGACGGCAGATCGGTCGTCGCGGCGATGGCGTATGGCTTGTCGACCTGACCGCCACACCCCGGCCGGAGAACGTGGCCGACGAGGTAGCGCGAGTACTCGGTGTGCGCCCAATGTCCGGGACGACGTCGTCGGACGCGCTGCGCCGGTTTCTCGCCGACCGCGACCTCCTGCTCATCGTCGACAACTGCGAGCACGTGATCCTCTCCTCGGCGGAGCTGGCTGCAGCGTTGCTTGGCGGCTGTCGCAACCTTCGCATCCTGGCCACCAGCCGCGAGCCGCTGGGCGTCGCTGGCGAGACGGTCTGGCGCCTCGAGCCCCTGCAGCCGTCGGACGCACGCCGCCTGTTCGTGGAACGATCGAGGCAGCACGACCCGCGCTTCATCCCCGATCCCGAATCGGAGGCGGCGATCACAGCCATCTGCGCGCGTGTCGATAACCTCCCGCTCGCGATAGAGCTGGCGGCCGGAGGCATGACGATGATGGCTCCTGCCGAGCTGCTCAGGAAGCTGGGCTCGCACCTCGGTCAGACCGCCGGCGGTGGGAGCCGCCTGTCGCCGCCCCGTCACCGCACTGTCCGCGCGACAGTGGAGTGGAGTTATCAGCTGCTTGAACCAGACGAGCAGCACGGGTTCCGCCAGCTGGGGGTTTTCGTCACCGGCTTCGACGCCGAGGCGGCCGCGGGTGCCGCCGGGATCTCGCTCGGCGGGCTCGGGCGACTCATCGATAAGTCGCTGGTGGCGGTTTCGCGCAGCACGGCGGGGCGCACGCGCTACCGGATGCTCGAGACGATGCGCGGGTTCGCGCTGGACTTGCTCGCCGCCACCGGTGAGCTCGAGGTCGCCCGCGAGCGGCATTGCCAGCACTTTTCGGAGCGGGTCGGGCCATTCGAGCCAAGCTGGCCGCTGTCGGAGACGCAGTCGATGCTCGACGAACTGGGTGACGACTACGACAATATCCGCGCCGCCCTCGAGTGGGCCGCCGCAACTGATCCCTGCGGCGCGCGGGCGCTGCTCGCCGGCGCCAAAGACCTTTTCACCCTCTTCGGCACCGCCGAGGGCAGCCGACTGGCACAGCGACTGCTGGAAGATTGTCCGGCCCACGACCGGTCAAGGATCGAGATGCAGCTGGTCTACGGCTCGGTGGCGATGCTGACTGAGGACAACGAGGCCGCGAGCGCCGTGCTTGCCGACGCCGCGCAGCTGAGCGAGCAGCTCGGCGAGGGCGCGTTGCAAGGCTGGGCACATTTCTTCCTTGGGCTGATCAAAGGGCTCTCCGGCGAGATTGAGGCGGCACGCGTGCACCTCGAGGCGGCGCGGGCGGTGCACGGCAGCCTCGGAATTGACGTCGGCTGGGCGCGTGCGACCGCTGTGCTGGGTGTCACGTTCCTGGTCGAGGGCGATCCGGTGCAGGCTCGTCAGCTGGTCGAGGAGGCCCTCGCGGTGGACGTCACCGAGGGCGACGACTGGGGCCTCGGCCATTGTCACATCTACCTCGGCATCATCGCCGAATCGGAGCATGCAGCCCAGAAGGCCACGGCCCACTTTCGCGAAGCGGCGAGCCGGCTGCGCCGATTCCGGGGCGGGCCCCTGCTGCCCGCGGCGCTGATCGGCCAGGCGGGGATGCTCGTCGCCGTCGACGCACCGCGTGCCGTGCGAGTCATCGCCGCGGCCTGCGCGATCCGCGATCGCGCGGGCGCAACCTTCACACCCTTCTTCCACGAGCGCACAGAACGCGTTCGACTCGCTGCGGAGGCAGCGGCCGGCGATGCGGCCCGGCCGGCCTGGGCCGACGGCTCCCGCCTCGGCGTCGACGACGCGATCGCGCTCGCATTCGGCGACACCCGACCGCCAAGCATCTCCACAGACGGCATCAGCATTCGTGAGCTAGAGGTTGCTCGGCTGGTCGCTGAGGGACTCACCAACAACCAGATCGCCGCACGCCTGCACCTGTCGGTGCGGACCGTCGAGAGCCACGTGCGCAGCGCGCTCATGAAGGCCGGCCTGGCCAACCGCACCCAGCTCGCCATGTGGGCTAAGAACCGCACTCAGTAGCGAATCAGCAGTACCACGGATGCGGCCTGCGCTGCGGGTGCCTACCGTCAGGCTCGTCGAACGGACATCCCTTCGGGGCACAAGGAGACGAGCAATGGTGAGTGCAGAGCGAGCCGCCGAGGAGGCCGCGGTGGTCGAGGTGCCGGTGCTCGTGGTGGGCGCCGGACCAACCGGTCTTACCACCTCGATCCTGCTCTCCCGCTGGGGCATCCCATCGCTCACCGTCGAGCGGCACCCCGGCACGACGATCTTTCCGCGGGCGATCGCCGTCAACACCCGGTCGATGGAGATCTTCAGATCGCTGGGGCTCGAGGAGCGTATCCGGCAGGCCGGGTTCAAGGCGCTCCCGTTCGTGGCGCGCTCGCGCGTGCTCATCGATCCCGAGCCAGAGCTATCACCGTCGCTGGGCACACCGCCCACCGACGTCAGCCCGTCCGAATGGACGACGTGCTCACAGCTCGCGCTCGAGCCCATCCTGCTCGACGAGGCACTCTCTCACCCGATCGCCAACGTCCGATTCGGCGTCGAACTTCGCTCGCTCCGGCAGTCTGCCGAGGGTGTGCACGCCCAGCTTGTGGAGAGGGAGAGCGGCAGAACCATCGAGGTGACGTGCCGCTACGTCGTGGCGGCCGACGGGGCCCGCAGCACGGTGCGACGGCTGCTCGGGATCCCAATGGCTGGTTTCGGAGAGCTGGGACACAACGTGAATATCCACTTCCTGGCGCCGCTGATAGAACGGCTCAGCCACGCGCCGATTTTTCTGCACAGCGTGACAAACGAGCAAGCGTCCGGCGTCATCTACGCGACCGACGGCCGCTCGCGCTGGGTCATGGCTGCCGGCTACCGCCCGAAGGAGGGCGAATCGCCGGCCGACTTCACGGCCGAACGATGCGTGCAGCTCGTGCGGGACGCGGCGGGCATCCCCGACCTGGAGGTGGAGGTGCTCGGCGTTTCGCCTTGGACGACGCTCGCAGATGTGGCCACCCGGTGGCGTTCCGACGGTGTCTTCCTGGCAGGGGACGCGGCGCACCGGATGACCCCGGCAGGTGGCCTCGGCATGAATACCGGCATCCAGGACGCACACAATCTCGCATGGAAGCTGGCGGGGGTGCTACAGGGATGGGCGAGACCTGCACTGCTCGAGACCTACGAGAGGGAGCGGCGCCCGGTGGCCGAGTACAACATGCGACGCTCGGTGGAGCTGCTGGCCGCCGGCGGCCCGCTTGATGGCTTTCTCGACGTCGACCAGGCCGATGCCCCACCCGTCAGCACGACTCCCCGCAAAGCGCTCGACGTCGACCTGGGCTTCACGTACCAGGCTGGCGCGCTTGTCGCGGAGCCCGTCAGCGTGGCGCCATCGGTCACGGATGACTACATTCCTTCCGCCTCTCCGGGACACCGCCTTCCCCATCTGTGGCTGCGCAAAGGCGCCTCATCGCGCTCCACCGTCGATTGCATGACGTCGGCGTTCACTGTCTTCGCGGGACGGCGCAGCAGTTGGAAGCGCGCCGTCGCCCAGGTGGCAACGTCTTCGCGCGTTCCGCTGCGGACGCAGTTCCTCCCCGCAGCCGGTGGAAACGAATGGACATCGGTGTTCGGTATCACCGACTCCGGCTGTGTGTTGATGCGTCCCGATGGGCATGTTGCGTGGCGCTCTCATTCCGGAGGAGCGGATCCTGTCGCGGAGTTGCGCTCCGCTTTGGCCAGCGTGCTCGCCGACGATCGTGTATCGGGTGCCTCTCGGCGCAACCACGAGGAGGACGGCGGTGGGACACTGAGGCGAACTCCCTCAGCGGCGTGACACAACACCGGGGACCAAATCTGGCTGAGGAGGAAGAATTCGAACCTTCAACCTTCTGATCCAGAGTCCGGGGTTGAGGACCGAACCAGGCTACGAGCGGTCTGGTCCCATTTGCGAGTCCACGACTTGACTCCACCGGGCATTGAAGTCTGGTTCTGCGTCCTTCGGTATGGAGAGAAGAAGACAGCCACCCATCTCCCGCTGCCAGTAGCCGCCCCGTCCTGTCAGCCAGTCCAGCAGCGACTGCAATTCGGCGCTTTCGAGGAAGTCTTTTGAATATATTCCGCCCCTCGGCAACAGCTCGGAACGCTCGGGGATGCGGATGAATCGAAGTCTCTCTAAGCCCAGATCTTCGGCCTCGATGATGTCGTGATGATTAAGTTCGGCCATGAATTCGGTCTCCTCAAGGCGGTACATACCAGTACCGAGAGGCGTTACGAGAGTCGGTAGTGACATGCCCTCGTCAAAAACTCAAGCCGGACCATTTTCGGATCGACGTCCTGACCGGTGCGCTCGTCAGACAACCGACGAATGGTAACCCGGGTGCAATTTAGAGGTGTGGCTGGGGAGGAAGGATTCGAACCTTCAACCTTCTGATCCAGAGTCAGCTGCGCTACCGTTGCGCCACTCCCCAAGGCTGGGATCAGGGCTGTGATTTTAGCGGGGGGTGGCGACCAGGCCGCAAACCGCTCGCCGGGCAGCAGCGGGCCCGCCCCACAAGCGATGCGTTGTCGGTCCCCCGCCAGATGGTGTTTGATAAGAAGAGCGGGTTTTGCACAGGCTGTCCACACTCGTGGTCGCCTGCCTTGGATCAGCCGCCTACCTGCGCAGCACGGGCAGGCTACGCGCTAGTCGTCTTCCCCGCCGCCCTTGCGGGAGCGGCGCGCCGACGGCTCCCGGGTGCTCATCCGGATCGAGAGCGAAGGAGGCCCGCCCACGAGCCCTTCGTAGGCCGACTCGAGCAGGCGCTTGGCCTGATACAGGTTGACGGCCCACCCGACGCCAAATACGCGATCGCTGAACAAATGATTGGACTCAGGGTTCCAGTAAGCCGCCCTTATGCGTTCCCACGTCGGTGGTCGAAAGTCGTAGGGCACGACGCCCCCGACCCTGCCATGCCATGTGCGCTGATCTTCGGGCTTGGACAGCTCGGTCGCGACCGCGGCCACGAAGAGGCCGATGACGGCAACCCGGAGCAGGCGGCGTAGCCCACGCAAAGTACGCATACTGGCTGATTGAAGAGTAGTCCAACGATAACCTTGCACGTCTTGAAACCGTTCCTGCAGGTGGGGTAGATGGCCACCAGGCTCCAATCGAAGACCAACTGGCTGCGCTGGCTCACGCCTGGTCTCGAGATCAAGCGCTGGCTGCTGCTGCTCATGGTCTCCGAGCTCGTGGTCGTGCTTGGCTTCGCCTACTTCCTCAAAGCCTTTTACGAGACAGCCACCCTACCGTCTCAGTTCTTTTACATAACCCTGCAGTTCTGGCCCCACTGGGCGCGCGCGATCATCTTCGGGACTCTCGGCCTCGGTCTCCTGCTGTTCAGCTACGTGAAGTTGACGCAATCAGTCCTCGGCCCGTTCCTGCCCGGCAACAGCACGAGCAGCATCGTCGACGTGATTCACGCATTCCGATTGAAGGCCCGCGGGCCGCGCATCGTCGCGATCGGTGGCGGCACAGGGCTCAGCTCGCTGCTGCGCGGACTCAAGACCTACACCTCGAACCTTTCGGTCATCGTCACGGTGGCGGATGACGGCGGCTCATCCGGCAGGCTCCGTGAGGAGTACCGCATCCTCCCGCCCGGGGACTTTCGCCAGTGCCTCATCGCGTTGGCCGACGCGGAGCCGCTGATGAAGCAGCTCTTCGACCACCGGTTCAAGGAGGGATCCCTCAACGGTCATTCCTTCGGGAACCTCTTCATCATGGCCATGGCTGACGTGACGGGAAACTTCGAGCACGCCCTGCGCGAGTCGGGCAAGGTGCTCGCGGTCAAAGGCACGATCGTACCCTCGACCCTCCAGGACGTCACTCTCGTGGCGTCGATCAACGGACGCTCCGTCGAAGGCGAGTCCAAGATCCCAATGCAGGACGCGCCCATCACTCAGGTTTTCTTGAAACCTGACGGAGCCCAGGTGAACCCCGAGGCCGCGCAGGCGATCCTCAACGCCGAGCTCGTCGTCATCGGCCCGGGCTCGCTCTACACCTCGATCCTCCCGAACCTGCTGGTGGAAGGAATGGTCGAGGCGATCAAGGCGTCGCCGGCGCTCAAGGTGCTCATCTGCAACCTGGCGTCGCAGAAGGGCGAAACCGAGGGCTACTGCGTCGACGATTACCTGCGGGTGATCGGCGAGCACGTGGGTTCGAACATTTTCGACTTCGTGCTCGTCAACTCAAACCATGCGCACATGCCCACCGGCGGGCAGTCACAGGTCGTCTTCAGGTCGGAGGACGCAGACCTTCACCCCGAGGTGCGCTTCATCCCTGCCGACGTCGTGAACGTCCGCCTCCCGTCGCACCACGACCCCGACAAGCTGGCCCGCGCGATCATGCGGAGGGTCTGGCAGGCCTAGCTTTCGTCCGCCACCGGCTCACCGCCTCGACTATGAACGCGGCCACCGCCACGTAGAGCAGGCCGTCGAGAACGTCGACGACGTAGTGCTCGCCGAGATAGACGATGCTCAACGCGACGGCCAGGGTCCAGGCGATGAGTCCCACGGAAAGCCATCGATACCTACGCCACGCGTAGAGCGCGGCCAGCGCCGGAAACGCGGCGTGGAGCGATGGGAAGGCCGCGAACTTGTTGGGGTTGAGGTGTGAGTAAAGCGGCGAAACCCAGTAGTTCGGGCCCCACAGCTTGTCGACCGTCTCGTTGAGAACCTTGTGCACCGTTTCCTCTCCGCCGGTCACGCTGGCCTGGAACTGGTACCAGGGCGGCGCCGAAGGCCAGAACAGGTACGTGATGAAGGCGAGCATGGCCATCAGAAGAAGGGCGGCGATGAACCGCCGGTAATGGTCCCGGCTGCGAACCCAGAAGAAGAATCCGACCACGATCGGCAGCGGAAAGTGCATGAAGTAGAAGAACATCGCCACGACGTCCTGTGGGCTGACGACGTCGGACTTGTAGAACGCGTGCTGCAGGGTGATGGTTGGCAGCGTCCCCACGAACAACAGGCGCTCCAGGCCGGAGAGGTCGTGAGGCGCGAAGCCCGTCTGTCCCGCGTACCCGCGCATGGCCTCGTAAGCGAAAAACAGAAGCAGGAATGGAGCCCAGTCGACGATAAACGACCGGCCCCGACCGAGCGCCACTGCGATCACAAGCAGTGCGAGCACGACCCACTCGGGCTCGATCGAGATCCCGCGCCATAACATGACTCCGAAGATCAGCGCCAGGTAAATGACGCTGCCGACAACGATCAGTCGCGGCCGGCGGGCTTGCACCCGCTCTGCATCAACCGGTGCGGACAACCGCTACCGCTGCAATCTCGACAGTCACTGAAAACGGCAAAGCATTGGTGCCGAGGGCAACCCGCGTGTGCCTGCCGGCCTCGCCGAGCACCTCGACGATCAGATCGGACGCGCCATTGATCACCTTCGGCTGGTCGCCGAACTCATCGGTTGAAAGTACAAAACCTGTGAGCTGCATGACTTGCTCGACATTGTCGAGCCCGGCGGCAGCCTCCATCTGGGCCAGCAGGTTGAGCGCGCACACACGGGCCGCGGCCGTGGCCTGCTCGACGCTCACCTCATCCGGGCAGCGTCCCGTCAACCGCTTCCCGCCTTCCGAGGAAACCTGTCCCGCGATGTACAGCAGTGACCTTCCCTCCCCCACCGGCACCAACCGGGTGGGGACGTACGAAGCCACCGCGGCGGGCGGGGCGGGCAGTTGGAGCCCGAGCTCACGAAGACGGGCGTGCGGAGATGTCACGTGACCGCGAGTCTACCTACGGCTGCCGCGGAAGTGCGAGATCGCGGCGAGGAGGAGCACCAGCAGCGCCACCGCTCCGACTGCGATGTATGGGGTCTGGGATGACGACAGGACGCCCAGGAAGTCGAACAGACCACCACGGTTTGCGCGCCCGTCCCGTGCCCCGCTGGCGGTGGGCGTGCCCGTTGTGAATGGGCCCTGTGGTGATGCTCCCGTGTCGTGGTATGCCCACAACGCGGAGGTGTGGTCCGAAGCGCGGAACGTGGCCACGTAGAGGAAAGGCGCCTCGTCATTCGAGACCGCGAGCGCAGTGACCGACGGGAGAGGCGGGACCAGCGAGCTGAAATGCTGCCCTTTGTCCCGAGTCGACCACAGGCCGCCTGCGCGCGATCCGCCCCCATCGCTTCCGACATAGAAGCGGTCGTAGTGATCGGTGATGAAGGCGACCTGCGTGTAATCAGTCGAAGGGAGCAGGTCGCCGCCGCTGAGCGGCGTCCAGGTCGCGCCGTTGTCGGCGGAAGAGAACAGCCCGGCATTCGTGCCCGCGACCAGGGGCCGCACATTTCCCGTTGGAGGCAAAGGTCCCGCGACGAGCCGTGACACCACTGTGCCGCTGATGGCGGGCGTCACCGGGGTCCAGGTGGCGCCGGCGTCCGTGCTGTCGTAAAGCGGAGGACCGGCCGCGGCGGAAGACGAGTCGCTGCCGGCCATAAGGTGCACAGGACTGTGCACGGCCGCGACCGCGAGCGCGTCGATGCTCGTGTTGGCCAAACCCGATTGTGACCACGCGGTCCCATCGGCGCTCAGATAGATCCCGTTGTCCGTCCCGGCGGCGACGAGCGTGAGCGCGAACCCGAACACGCGAACATCGCGCCCATCAAGGCCGGTCACAGCGCTCCACCTGGCACCCGCATCGGTGCTGATCAACGCTCCGGCTCCTCGAGTGCCGGCCATGACCTGACCCGGCGTGAACGGGTCGAAAGCAATCGTCGTGATCGCGACGCGTCCCGTGTGCACGGTGGTCCATGTCGAACCGCCGTCTGTCGATCTCAAAAGGGAACCCTGCCCGGTCCCGGCGAGGACTGCTTGATTATTCGCGGGATCGACCGCGAGCGCGAACAATGGTGACGATCCTTGCTTTGGTAGCGAAGGCAGCGCCACCCACGTGGAATCGGGAAGCGTGGCGGCCACGGCGCCGGCACAAACGACGAGACTCCCGAACATTGCCACCAGCGTCGCGGCAAGACGTCGGCTGGAAAGCGACACGAGCCTGCCGATTATCACTCAAGGCGCAGCGTGACGATTTGGGCCAGACGCGGAGGTAGGGCGTCGATCTCTACAATCCATGCGTGCTGGCTCGTGCCGGGGCCTGGCTTGATCGGGCCGCATTCAATCCGCAATCGCTTCCGGATGACCTGACCTTCGGGATCGCGTTGGCTCCGCCCGTGGTCGCTGGTCTGATCATCTTCAAGCTCCCTGCAGTCGAGATGCTGACCATCGCGTTCGCGTTCGGCATCAGCGGCCATATCCTTGCGCTCCTGCTGTGGCGCCGCCATATGCCCCGTCCTCAGGCCAGCCCGCTGCTCGCGGCGGTGATCGGGGTCGCGCTCGTAGGTGCGGGGGCGCGGCTCGCTACATCGATCGCGATCGCGGCTCTGGCCGTGACGCTGGAGTTGGTGCGCGCTCGCTACGTGCCCGCGATCCGCGCGCAAACGGGGCTCTTCGCTTACGCGATTGTCGCGATGGTGACCAGGGGAGCCCCATTCATGTACGCCAATACAGTCACCGGCAAGGCGGCCTTCGACCCGATCTGGATCTGGCATCAGTATTTCGGGCCGCAGGCGGCGCTCGTCTTCATCAATCCGACCACTCTGTATGTGGGCAACGTGCCGGGCCCTGTTTTCACTACGTCGCTGCTGGCCGTGGCGATCGGGATCGCCTGGCTGGCATATGCGCGGCGGCTGAGCCTGGTCGTCTTGGCCACCTTCCTGCTGGGGGCCCTGGTGCCCATTTATCTCTACCACTGGGATGCGCTGTTCCAGCTCGACAGCGGGCCGACGTGGTTCGCGGCCGGGCTACTGCTCGCCGATCGCCGTACGCTGCCGGACTCGTGGGCGGTGCGGCCCCTGCTCGGCTTTGCCGCCGGCCTGCTCGGCGTAGGACTCAGGGTGCGGGGCTACGGAATCGAGGCTGCGTTCTTCGTTGTCGCCGGGATCCAGGCTGCTTCCGCCGCTGTCGCGGTGATCAATTGGGGCGCGTCACTGTTACGTGAACGGTGGCAACGGAACCGCCGCCTGCGGCAGCGGGAGGCGCAGCTGCGCGTCGTCAAGAGCATCCCGCGCGCAAGCTAGGGCGGCTCTAAGTGAGCTTGACCACGGCCTCATCAAGGCCGAGCGCGGCCGCAATCGAATTCGCCGCAGCACGCGCACCCTTCAGGGTGGATGGCGAGAGCTTGCGAAACGGATCCACGGTCACCTTGAGCGTTCGCTTGGCGACCGCGTGAGTCCAGGTCGCGACCACGCGGCCGTCCACCAGCACGATCGCTGAGATCCACCCGGCCGTGCGGCTGACGCGCGCACGGTGTTCAGATGCGAAGAGATGGTCGCGGTTGGTGTGGCCCATCAGATAGGGATCGAAGTTGGGCAGGAGCCGCACTGACGCGTCGCTCGTTGCAGTCGCGACGTCATTCAGGTCGGCGGCCAGCAAATCCGCGCGACGGCCTTCGATGGAAACCGGCACGAGCTCTTCGGCCAGACCTGCCCAGGCGGCGTTGCCGATTCCGGACCAGGTTCCAAACCAGCGGGCAAAGTCATTCTTGGTCGCGGGGCCATACGCGCGCAGATATCGGCGAGCGACTTCGACAAGGGCCGCATCAGGGTCTTCGTCCCGCCAGCTGCCGAGCCATTGACGCGGCCGCACGAATGTCACGCTCTGGCCTCGGCTGGGGCCAAAACACAGGAGGCCGCTGCGCGCCACGGGCTTGAGGATCCCGCCCCATCCGGATTTGAGCACGGCCTGGACCCGTTCCGAGCGGCCCTTCCCCACTCGAGCGATCAATTCGTCGCGGGTGAGCGCCTGCCCGTCGAGCGCCTGGCCGATGGCGTCGATGAGCTCCGTGAATTCGGACTCATTCATCTGCACGTAGTTGAGCCAGGCGTTGCGTGTCCGCACCCAGTGCGTGTGCATTGCCGCCGTGAAGAGCGGCAGATCTTCGGCTGGGAGCAGATGCAGCGTGCCGCGCATGAGCCACGTCTTGACGAGCCGCTTGTCTTTCCAGAGCGCTACCCTGACGTCTTCGACGGTGCTGTCGGTGCGGACAGCGACCTGAAGCTCCGCCGCGGACATGACCTGGGCCTGCACGCCTCCGATGTCGCCGACCACGCGAGCCAGATCCTCTTTCGGCGCCCGCTTCGTCAGGTGGTGGCGCGCCATGCGAAACGCATGCACCTGCGGCCAGCTGAGCTCGGCGGCGACCTGTAGTCTGGCCTTCAACTCACGGCAATTTTCTAGTACATGAACAGGGTCACGTTCTTCCGCTCGAACGCCACGATGCCGTCGGCGCCGACAACGAACAGGTCGACTGGGGCAAACCCTCGGGTTTGCGGGAATGCTGGGTCAAGGACGCCGATGGCGAGGTGCGAACCGCCGGGCTCGGCGAACGAGTCCCAGTACTTGAGGTTGTTGTCGGGGCAGGTCCAGATCGTCTGCCCGTTACTCCAGTTGACGATGCTCGGCGCCGCACCGAAATTCCCGGCCGCGACAGCGAGTGTCCCATCCCAAGAGAAGGCGAACACCGTGCCGTCGAGCTTGGCGAGCGCGGCACCGCCGGCCCCGTAAATAGTGGTCTGGCCCGAGCCGTCTGCGAGCGCGATGTATCTGCCGTCGTGCGAAGCCGCGATCCAGCCCCCGCCACCACCGGTCCACAGCTCCCTGCCAGTGGACAGCTGGATCACCCAGATTTGGACTACCCCCACCCCCCCTGCGGGAGCCTGATAGACGACGGCACGGTCGCCGGGAGGGCTGCACGCGGCCACCACAGGGCCGCCCCCCTGGAGGTTGGCGGGCGCAAACATACCGATCTGTGTGACGTTTGTCTCGGCCTGCCCAACGGCACCCGTTTGCAACATTCCGGGCCCTCTCACATTCCTCGAGCCGGTTCGCACCACATCGCAGAAATGCACGCCGTCGTCAGCCCAGAAGACACCTTGGTTCTTCGGGTCATAAGTCGCGACGACCTGGCCGGTGCGGTCACGAATGTCACCCATCGTGGTGTACAGCGAACCTTGCGCGTTGCCCACGCCACCGTTGGTGATCCCGTGGCCTACACGACCGTCGATCTTGCCATCCCACGTCGTGCCGTCGAGCTGGTCGAAGTCCACCGGGTCGTGGTACAGGATCACTGGCGTGTCATTGGGCACGTTGAGAGGTCGGCTCAGCGGGGTCGGAGATGAGGCCGGCACGGGAGGTGCATGCCGCGCAGGGCCGATCCCGTTACGAACGTATGCGAAGGTGGCGATCACCAGCGCCGCGATGACAACCGCCGCGACCCCGGCGGCGAGCTGCGTGCGGCCCTCGCGATGCACGTTACGCGCGGCCAGCGCGCCTCGAACGAGCCGCTCGCGCGAGTCGGCAACGTTGCCCAGCTTCGATTGCTCCTTGGCGAAAGCCTCCTGAATCTCGGGGCGAAGCTCGTCCATCTAGATTTCCTCCTCGAGGAGACTTGGGCGCAAACGGTGACAGGCTCGATAGATCCGTCCCTTCGTCGCCGCAGGCGAAATGCCCAAAGCCACGGCGACCTCCTCAATCGGGAGGTCGAGGTAGAAGTGCAGAAAGAGCGCCTGGCGATCGCGATCCGGTAGGAGCGATAGGGCCCGCATCAGGTCAATGTTTTCCACCGCCGGCTCCGCCTCACGGTCCGGCTGGATCATCGCCTTCGTCCTGACCAATCGAAACCAACGGGTACGGCGGACGTTGCGGCACTGGTTGACGACGATGGCCAGGAACCAGGGGCGCACGGGCATTCCTGGTCGCAGCTGGCCCAGCTTTCGCCACGCCCGAGTGATGGCCTCCTGCGTGGCATCCTCGGCCTCCATCCGGTCCCCGAGCATTGCGTACGCCAGCCGGACCGCGGGCTCCACGAGCGGACCGACGAGGGCTTCGAATGCCTCGTCGTCGCCGGCCAGTGCATCCTCGTGGAGCGACCGGACCCTCCCGGTGGTCACGACATCGGCCACATAGTTGAAGACACCGCCGAGGTCGGTTTGGTTACACCTCAGTCGAAGAGCTTGCGGCCGCGAGTGATGAACTGGTCGCGCCGGGGTCCGGTGCCGACCAGCTCGATCGGCGTGCCGATGAGCTCGCCGATTCGCTCCACGTAGTCGCGGCAGGCCTGCGGCAGGTCGTCCCAGCAGCGGGCGGCGCCGATCTCCTGCTGCCACCCGGGCATCGATTCGTAGGCCGGCTCGCAGTGCTTGTAATGCGAGATGTTCGCCAGCGGGTAGTCGAAACGCTTGCCTCGGAAGTTGTAGCCGGTGCAGATCTTCAAGAGCGGCTGGTCGTCGAGGATGTCGAGACGCATGAGCGCCGCGCACCCGACACCGTTCAATTTGACGGCGTAGCGGGCGACGGCGGCGTCGAACCACCCGATCCGGCGCGCCCTTCCCGTCACCGTGCCGAACTCGTGGCCGCGCTCGCGGATCTGGTCGCCGACCTCGTCCAGCAGCTCGGATGGGAAGGGCCCGTAGCCGACACGCGACGTATATGCCTTGAAGACCCCGATCGTGAGATCGACCTTCGTAGGCGGAATGCCACTGCCCGTCAGCGCACCGCCGGCCGTCGGATTCGAACTGGTGACGTAGGGGTAGGTGCCGAAGTCCAGGTCGAGCATCGTCGCCTGGGCCCCCTCGAGCAGGATGTTGGCGCCGGCATCCAGGGCTTCCTGGATGAGCGGGAAGGTGTCCTTGATGAAAGGGTCCAGATCTTTCGCGTAGCCCATGTACTCGGCCAGCATGCTTTCCCAGTCGAGTGCGTCCTTTCCATAGAGCTTCGTCAGGACCGGATTCTTGACCTGGCCGACCACGAAGGCAAGCTTCTTGCGCATGAAGGCTTCTTTCTGCAGGTCTCCGATGCGGAAGCCGATGCGGCGGACCTTGTCCGAGTAGGCCGGCCCGATGCCGCGCCACGTGGTCCCGAGGCGGTCGTCGCCGCGTGACTCCTCCTCGAGCTGGTCGAAGAGCGGGTGATAGCGCATCACCATGTGCGCGCGCTCGCTGACGAACAGCTTCTTCGGTTCGATCCCACGCTCGCGCAGCTGGGAGATTTCGCGCAGCAGCACGATGGGATCGACGACCACGCCATTTCCGATCACACACGTGCAGTGCGGGTAGAGGATCCCCGACGGCATCAACTGGAACTTGAACTCGCCGTGCTCGGTGACCACCGTGTGGCCGGCGTTGTTGCCGCCCTGCGTGCGGATGACCATCTGGGCCTTGGACGCGAGGTAGTCGATGACCTTGCCTTTGCCCTCGTCGCCCCACTGGCCGCCCACCAGGATGATGACCATGGCTACTCGGTGCCGGGCTCGGGCCGCCTCGTCTCCAGGTTGTAGAACCGCGTGTGGTC
>WNFF01004295.1_pt1 | contig 15764 bp, 15 predicted proteins | sample 5400441 | NCBI WGS metagenome assembly WNFF01 (sample SAMN13153345, study PRJNA577476) | soil metagenome | isolation source: 120 cm saprolite under Douglas fir tree site 2 hole 3 replicate 1 | place: USA:California | collected 2015-04-18 | reverse complement strand
CGGCAGAAGTTCATCGCCGACGTGGTGGAGCTGCTCAAGACCAAGCTGAAGGAAGCGGGGCTCGAGGCGCTGGTGGAGGGCCGGCCCAAGCACGTCTATTCGATCTGGAAGAAGATGCGCAAGAACGGCCTCTCCTCGGTCACCCAGTTGCACGATATCGTCGCTTTCCGTCTCATATTGAAGACGGTGCCCGCCTGCTACGAGGCGCTGGGGCTCATCCACTCCCTGTGGAAGCCGGTGCCGGGGCGATTCAAGGATTACATCGCCATTCCCAAACCCAATATGTACCAGTCGCTCCACACCACGGTGATCGGCCCTTCCGGCGAGCGCATCGAGATCCAGATGCGCACCGAGGAGATGCACCGCATCGCCGAGGAAGGCATTGCCGCGCACTGGGCGTACAAGGAAGGCAACAAGGGCGGGAAGGACGAGCAGAAGTTCGCCTGGCTCCGTCAATTGATGGAGTGGCAGCAGGATTTGAAAGACCCGCGCGAGTTCCTCGAGACGGTCAAGGTCGACCTCTTCCAGGACGAGGTCTTCGTCTTCACCCCCAAGGGCGATGTGAAGAGCCTCTCGCTGGGCAGCACGCCGGTGGACCTCGCCTACGCCGTCCACTCCGAGGTGGGCGCGCACTGCACCGGCGCCAAGGTGAACGGCAAGATCGTTCCGCTCCGGTACAAGTTGAAGAACGGCGATTCGATCGAGATCCTCACCTCGCCGAACGCGCGCCCCAACAAGGACTGGCTCAGCTTCGTCAAGACGTCGCGCGCGCAGGCGAAGATCCGCTCGTTCATCAAGGCGCAGCAGCGGGAGCGATCCATCGACATCGGGCGCGATCTGCTCGAGCGCGAGTTCAAGCGCTTCGATTTGAACTTTTCCAAGATCGTCAAGACAGCCGACTTCCTCAAAGCGGCGAACGACATGGGCCACTCGCGCGCCGACGATCTGGTCAGCGCGGTCGGCTATGGAAAGCTTTCGCCCACCAACGTGCTGCACAAGCTCTACCCGGCGGAGAAGCTGGCGGAGAAGAAGCCGAGCGAGGCGCGCACCGACGGCAACGGCGAGCCGGCCGGCAACCGTCTCACCGAGCTGTTCCGGCGCGTGGCGCGGAGCACCCGCACCACCGGCGGCGTGCGCATCGGCGGCGTCGACGACGTGCTGGTGCGCTACGGGAAATGTTGCGGGCCGGTGCCGGGCGATCCCATCGTCGGCTTCATCACCCGCGGGCGCGGCGTCACCGTCCACACCCGCGGCTGCAAGAAGGCGATGGAGACCGACCCCGAGCGGCGCGTCGATGTTTCCTGGGACGTGCGCGGCGAGTTCAAGCGGCTGGTGAACCTCAGGGTGAAGAGCGACGACCGCAAGGGTCTGCTGGCGCAGATGAGCGAGACCTTCGCCGAGGAGGGCGTGAACATCGTTCAGGCCAACGCCCGCGCCACCGGCGAAAAGGGCGCAGTTTCGACATTCGAGGTGGAGGTGGCCGACGTGAAACAGCTCAATGACGTGCTCAATGCCATCGGCAGGATCCCCGGAGTGCACTCGGTGGAGCGGGTATGAGATTCGCGCTCGTGCTCCTTCTGGCGCTGGCGGGGTGCGCGCACGCCGCCATCAAGGAAGTCTCGGACTGCGAGAAGCTCACCGGCGAACAGCGTCTCGCCTGCGGCGCGTGCCTCTTGCAAAACCAGGCGCAGGGTTGGCTGGGCGTGTTCGAATATCGCCCCGACAACGCGCAAGGGGAGCGCTGCGTGAAAGTGAAATGATGGCCAGGCAAATCGTCCAGACCGACAAGGCGCCCAAGGCGATCGGCCCCTATTCGCAGGCCGTGGTTTCGGGGGACCTGGTTTTCACCAGCGGGCAGATCGCGCTCGACCCTGTCACGCAGCAACTGGTGACCGGGGACGTCCGCGTCCAGACCGAGCGGGTGATGGAGAACCTGGCCGCCGTGCTGGCGGCGGCGGGGTCGTCTTTCGACAAGGTCGTCAAGGCGACCATCTTCGTGATCGCCTTGAACGATTTCGCCATCGTCAACGAAATCTATGGGAAGCGCTTTCCGCAAGGCCCGCCGGCGCGCAGCACGGTGCAGGTGGCCGCGCTGCCCAAGGGAGCGCGCGTCGAGATCGAGCTGATAGCGCGCAAAGGGTAGCTAAACGCCTTCGGCGCGGCGGCCGGGGCCCGGGTTCCAGGCGATGCGGATCCGCCCCACCCCGAGCGAGAGCAGGGCCGCGACGAGGCAGAGGGTGCCGGAGATGAGGAAGGCGACCTGGTAGTCGCCCAGCACGGTACGGATCAGCCCCGCGCCCAGCGCCGCGACGCCCGCGCCCACCTGGTGCGCCGCCACCACCCAACCGAAGACCACCGGGCCGTCCTCCTTGCCGAAGGCCTCGGTGGCGAGGCGCAGCGTGGGCGGCACCGTCGCGATCCAGTCCAGTCCGTAGAAGACCGCGAAAACGAGCAGCCCCGAGCCGGCGGTGAGCGCCTGGGGCAGGAAGATGAGCGAGAGCCCGCGCAGGCCGTAATAGGCGAAGAGCAGCTTGCGGCTGTCCCAGCGGTCGGTGAGCCAGCCGGAGAGCGTCGTCCCCACCAGATCGAAGAGGCCCATGGTGGCGAGCAGCCCGGCGGCGCGCACCTCGGGGATGCCGTGATCTACGCAGGCGGGGATGAGGTGCGTGCCGACGAGCCCGTTGGTGCTCGCGCCGCAGATGAAGAAGGTGCCGGCGAGAAGCCAGAAATCCTCGTTGAGCGCGGCGCGAAAGAGCGTGCGCACCGCCACCTGCGCCGGGTTCCCGTCCCGCCTGGCGGGGGCCGGCTGCTCGGTGGCGCCGTAGGGGGTCACGCCCAGCTCCGCCGGCGATTCGCGCACCAGCAGCACCGCCACCACTACGGCCGCGACCGCGGCGAGGGCGACGATGCGCACCGCCCACCGCCAGCCGTCGGTCTCCGCCACGCGGGCGAGCAGCGGCAGGAAGATGAGCTGGCCCGTCGCCGTGCTGGCCGTGAGCGCGCCCATCACCAGACCACGGCGCTTGCTGAACCAGCGCGTGACCACCACTGCCCCCAGGACCAGCGCCACCATGCCGGTGCCGGTGCCCACCAAAAAACCCCACAGCACGACGAGGTGCCAGGGGGCGGCGATGGCGGTGGCCAGGAGCAGGGCGGCGGCCAGGATCGACATGGCGATGGCCATGGTGCGGCGCACGCCGATGCGGCCGGCGATGGCGGCGCAGAATGGCCCCATCAGCCCGTACAGGAGCAGGTTGACCGAGATGGCGGCGGAGATGGTCGCCCGCGACCAGCCGAACTCCCGCTCGAAGGGCACGATGAGGACGCTTGCCGTGGCGCGGATGGCCGCGGCGACCAACAGCACCAGGAACGTCGCGCCGCCGACGCGCCAGGCGGGATGGATGCGCGGCATCTTCGGTGTGATGCCGGCAGGCGCCACGGGTTCTTCAGTGCAAGAGGTCGCCGGTGAAGTCACCGTCGACGGGCAGGGGCCGGCGGGACGAGAAGCCCGCGTCCAACTCGTGCCAGTGCTCGATGCGCTCCTCGCCGAACTTCCAGCACAGGTACACCGTCCTGCCGTGCAGCTTGCTGCGGAAGTCGACCAGCCCGTCGGCCGCTTTCACCTCGACGCCCAGCTCGGCCACCTCGCGGAGGATGTCGCGCAGCCTGCCGATGATGGAGACGGCGCGCCCCTGCAGCCGCTGCACCGAGGGCGGCGCGGCGGGATCGACCTCGATGTCCGGCCCTTCCACCGACACCCCCGTCTCGGCCAGCTTCTGCTGCACGGCCATCAGCTGGTCGCGCAGGTCGCGGGCGCGCTTGAACTCGTCTTGCAGCGTGTGCACCAGCGCGTTGGCTTCGCGCAGCGAAAAGAGCCGCGTCGGCAAGGGAACGTCCACGCGCGCACCCTACCTGAGCGAACCGCGAGATCAAGCCGCGGCCGGCGTGCTACCGTCGAGGCGTGCTGCGTGAGCTGACCGGCGAAGAGCGGGCCGAATACTTCCACTGCATCCAGCCCATCTGGGGGGGTGGTCTCGAGGAAACGCGCTTCGTGGCTTTCCAGCGCCGGCTGGCCGATTCGCCCGAGTCGCGCGAGCGCTACCGGCTGCTCGGGTGGTTCTCCCCGAAGGGCAAGCTGCTCTCGGCGATGAAGGCCTACCATCTGGCCGGTTCGTGCGCGGGGCGGCCGCTGCGGCTCCTCGGCGTGGGCGCGGTCTTCACGCCCGCCGAGCTGCGCCGGCGCGGACACGCCGCCGAAATGCTCAAGGCGGCGATGGACGAATCTCGCGCGAGCGGCTCGCACGCCGCCGTGCTCTTTTCCGACATCGACGCCGGCTACTACGTGCGGCTCGGCTTCCGCGCGCTCGAGAGCCGCGAGTGCACCGTCGAGGCGGCCCAGCTCCCGCGCCGCGCCGGCTACCGTCCCGCCTTCGCCGGCGACGAGGAGGAGATGACCAGCCTCTTCGCGGCCGCGCGCAACAGCGACCAACGCTTTGCGCTGGCCCGCGACGGCTGGACGCTGCGCTTCCAGCTCCGCCGCCTGCGCGAGCTGGCGCGGGCGCGCGGGAGCGGCGAGCCCGAGTGGGGACTGGTCACCGAGGGCGGCGCGGCCATGTTGCGCTTCGGCCGCGACACGCTCGACCTGCTCGAGGCGGCGTGGACCAGCGACGCCGCGCGCGATCGCGTCCTCGCCGGGCTGCGCGACTGCATGCAGCGCGCCGGCCGGCCGCGCCTGCGCCTCTGGCCGGCGGCGCAGCTGCGCGGGTTGTTCGCGGAATCGGAGCGGACTTCGGCCATCGCCATGGTCGCCCCGCTCGCCGCCGACGCGCCGCTGCCGGAGCAGGGCGGCCCGGGCGAGCTGGCGCTCCTCGATCACATCTGACGATCGTCATGCCGCGGCGGCGTTCTCTCGCCACCAGCGCTGGCCCGACTCGGGGAGCAGGTATATGGGATCGTAGTATTCGTACCTGCGCGTGAGCCCCTCGGGGTCGTTCTCCTCGATCCCGGTCCGATAATTCTTCGTCCAGTACGAGATGCCCTTCTCGCGATCGTACTCGGCCACCTGGTGCACCCAGCGCTTGCCCACGTACGGCACGTCGCAGACGATGCGCGGCGTGGCGAAGCCCGGCAGGTAGCCCATGAGGTCGTGCTGGAGCTTCTGCGCCTCGGCGACGCTGGTGCGCCAGTGCTCCGAGTTGGGGATCATGTCGCACATATAAAAGTAATAGGGCAGGACGCGCGCGTGATCCTGGAGCATGAAGCAGAGATCGAGCAATGCCTTCTGCGAATCGTTCACCCCGCGCAGCAAGACGCCCTGGTTGCGCACGTCGCGAAAGCCCATGCTCAAGAGCTTCGCAGCCGCCTTGCCGAGGAGCGGCGTGACCTGGTTGGCGTGGTTCACGTGCGTGTGCAGCGAGAGATTGACGCCGCGCTCGATCGCCTTGCGCGCCAGCCTGTCCAGACCTTGCAAGACCTCGTCCTGCAGGAAGTGCTGCGGGAGGCCCATCAATCCTTTGGAAGCGAGCCTCACGTCGCGAATGTTGGGCAGTTCCAGAATCGCGCTCACGAAAGATTCCAGGGCGGCGATGGGAAGGTTGGCAATGTCGCCCCCCGATACCACCACGTCGCGCACCGCGGGCGTGGCGCGCAGATAGTCGATCATCTGCTGGTGGCGGTCTTTCGGCGCGACGGCGAACTTGAGCTTCTTCACCTGCGGGACCGAGTTGCCCACCAGGTCCATGCGCGTGCAGTGCCCGCAGTACTGCGGGCAGGTCGAGAGCATCTCCGCCAGCACCTTGGTCGGGTAGCGGTGCGTGAGGCCCTCGACCTTCCACATCTCCGCTTCGTGCAGCGAATCGCGCGACGCCTTGGGGTGGCTGGGCCAGTCGGTGCGCCGATCGCTGAACGCCGGCAGCATGTAGCGGCGCAGTGGGTCGGCGTAGAGGTCCCGCACGTCGAAGGTATTGATCATGTGTGGCGTGATGAGGATCGACATCGTGGCGCGCTCCTTCTGGTCGCGCCCGATGTCCTTGGCCAGCTGGTCGGAAAGAAGCGGGCCCAGCGCCTCCTTCAGCTCGCCCAGGTTCTTGACGGTGTTCTTGCGCTGCCAGGTGGCGTCCTCCCACTGCGCGCGCGTCACCCCGCGATAGCCCGGCAGCCGCGTCCAGTCGGGCTCGACGAAAGCGCGGTCGAGCGGATATTTGAAGGGTTGCTCCGCGGTCTTTTTGGGACTGCTCTTCACCACGCTCAACGCCGCCTCCCGCCGGGGCGCCCGATGTATCCGCGCGACACGGTCGCGGTCAAGGCGGCGTGCGGCTATGCTCCGCCGCCGTGTTGAAGTTCAAGGTCGGACCTTTCCCGGTCCAAGTCTATCCGTGGTTCTTCATCAGCGCCGTGCTGCTCGGCAGCGCCAGCGGGTATGGCTTCGACTGGAGGATGCTGGCGTGGATCGCCGTGGTCTTCATCAGCGTGCTGGTGCACGAGCTGGGGCACGCCCTCGTCGGGCGAGCGCTCGGCGGCCGGCCGGAGATCCGCCTCGAGGCGTTCGGAGGCGTGACTTTCCCGCAGCTGCGGCAGCGGCCAGGGCCCGCCAGGCAGTTCATCCTCTCGCTGGCGGGCCCGGTCGCGGGACTGCTCCTGGGAGCGGCGTGCTACGGGCTCGTGCGCGCTGCGCCCCCCGCCCCCGGCTCGCCCGTCGCCTGGACAATGGGCCAGTTCATCTGGGTGAGCGCGGTGTGGGCCATCTTCAACCTGCTGCCCATCCTCCCCCTCGATGGCGGACAGATGATGCTGGCGGTGGTGGAAGCCGTCCGCCGCAAGCCGTCCGTCGCGCTCGCATCTTGGATCTCCGTCGCGGTGGCCATCGGCGTGGCCGCCTTGAGGGTTCTGCAGTCCGGGCCCGACATCTATTTCATCGCCTGGTGCGCGTTCTTCGCTTTCCAGAACTTCGCCCGCGCCCGCGCGGCCGCCGCTGTACCGCCGGGCGCCGCCTCCGCCCCGGGCGTCGACCCGTCCGAGCAGGCCGACGTGGACCTGGCCAACGATGAAGTTCGCGCCGCGGTGCGCGAGGGCGACCTGGCGCGCGCGCAGGCAGCGATCGAGCGCCTGGAGGCGGGCGGCGGCGACTACCGGCAGGCCGCCGCGCTCCGCCTGCGCGCCGGCATCGAACTCTCGCGCGGAGACAACGAAGCCGCCGCTCTCTTCGCCGGCCAGAGCTTCTCGCTCCTGCAGACTCCCGACGCCGCGGTTGTCGCCGCGCGCGCGAACCTCCGCTCCGGCCAACAGGAGCGGGCGCGCAATTGGCTGCGCCGCGCCATCGAAGCGGGCGCCCCCCCGGCTGCCGTGCGCGAAGATCCCGAGCTTGGAATCCTAAGCGCGTGACTGTACTCGGGAACCTTTCTCGACAAAGGTCGTCGGACAACGTACGTTGATAAACGTACGTTTCCCACGCTGGAGGAATCTTGAATAATAGATTCGATTTGCGATTGGTCGCGGCAGCGCTCGCCGCGCTGGTCTCTGCCTGCTCCAGCACCTCGTCGATGACCACCGCCCAGCCCACCATCTTCGCCGCGTTCGACGTGGGCTCGATCAACAACGACGGCACTCAGGCCACCCTGACCGTGACGGCCTTCGACGCCACGGGCCGTCCGGGCACCGGCACCGTCACCATCACCGCGCCATACGGCGACGTCAACGTGGCGGGGGCGCAGACCGCGACCGTCACACTCGACGCCAATGGCAGCGGGAAGGTCACCTATGCATGCGTGGTGACGAGCGAGCCGCGCTGCACTCCGGGCAGCGTGCTGCTGACCGCCAAGTGGGGCGCCATCGTCAACGGCGCCTCCGTCTCGCTGAAGACCCCTGGCTCCGCCCCCCCACCGGATAGCGGAGGACCGCCGCCGCCCGACGGCGGCGTGCCCGCCGGCTCGGCCAGCAAGCTTTCCTCCCTGAGCATCTCTCCGGCTTACGTATTCGTCTCCTCCTTCGCCCTCGCCAACCCCACCTTCCCGGGCACCGCGACGGCGACGTTTCTGGTAACCGACGCGAACAACGCCCCGGTCCCCAGCACCATCGTCACGCTCATCGAGAAGCCGGGAGAGACCCTGGTCACGCTGGTCTCCGCCACCAGCACTTCAAACAGCTCGGGCGTCGCCTCGTTCACCATCAACAGCAAGGACACGGCGGGGGTCGCCCACCTCACCGCCAGCCTGACCGGCGGCGCGACCGTGGCGCTGATCGTGCCCGTCCTGGGCGGCCCCACCAGCATCGTCGAGACGACGGCGATCCCGGACGTCCTCGGCCTCAAGGGCTCGGGCATCCAGGAGACCGGCCTGATGACGTTCCTCGTGACCGACTCCACCGGCGCGCCGGTGCCGGGCGCGGTGGTCACTTTCAGCCTGACTCAGCCGGCGCTCGTTGTCCTCGGGCACACCAGCGGCACCACCAACGACGTGGGCAAGGTTACCGTCGACTACATCTCGGGCACCGAAGTGGGGGTGAGCTCCCTCAGGGGCACGGTGACGCTGACTGGCGCCACGAGCGCGCATGCCGTCGCGGTGCGCGGCGCGCGCCCCTCGGCATCGTTCTTCTATTTCCAATGCGCGAAGGCCAACCTGCCGGTCTACACCAGCACACCGCGGTTGGAGACGATGACCTGCGAGGTGCGCCTCAAGGACCGATTCGGCAACCGCGTCGGCGTGCCGACCCCGGTCAACTTCGCCACCGAAGCGGGCGCAATCACGGCCAGCGCGGTGACCAAGGGCTTCGATCCCAACAACCCCAACGACCCGGCCGAAGGCACCGTCACGGTGACCTTCACCAGCGACCTCGGCAATGGCAGCTCGCCGGCCGACGTCGTTCCGCTCGCCGCCGACCCGGCACAGTTGCCATGGCCGCGGTTGGCGGAGCCCAGCGTCGCCTCGGGATCGCTCACGCGAAACCCCCGCGACCAGCTGGTCACCATCATCGCCATGACCCAGGGCGAGGAGGGGTTCATCGACGCGAACCACAACGGCGTTCTCGACGTCAACGAGGTCTTCTTCGACCTCGGCGACCCGTTCATCGACGCCAACGACGACGGCCTGTACAACCAGATCTACCCGGGTGGCCCCTGGGAGGTCCGCTTCTGCGGCGACACCTCCAACTGCGCCGCATACCGGGGGCCGAACGGAGTGTGGGACGCGCTCACGACCATCTGGGTTCCCACCTGGGTCGTGTTCACCGGCGTGCCTGTCCCCCACACCAACGCGGCGGGCAAGCCGCCCCTGGCGCCCCCGCCCCCCCCGGGAGGCGACTACAGCCCCACCTGTCTGGCTGGGGGCCTCACGGCCGGATCGGACATCTACGTCTACGATTCATACCTGAACGGTCCGGCTTCCGGCGGGACCTACGGTGCCCCCAACCTCGAAAGCACCACCACCGTCATCGGCTCGACGAACATCACCCTCAAGAAGAGCGGCTTCTTCAACGAGTTGGACGCTTGGGGAGCGATGGGCCTCTTGGGCTTCAACTTCGATTACCGCCCGATCTCCCCGACCGGCGGCGCCTGCCAGGCGCCGGCCACACCCACGGTGCCAACAGCATGTTGGATGAAGATGCTCTTCCGGGACTTCGATACGGGCTTCCGCGGGACGATTCTCGCGAGCAACGCCGCTGCCGCTACCGCCACCTGCCCGGCCCCGAGTGTTTTCAAGACCAGCATCACGGCCAACGGCGCGCACTCCACGGCCGGGGTCGGCTTCCAGAGCGCAACCTACGCGCCTTGAAGTCTTGACCCCGCCGGCATGAGGGCGCATCTTGCGCGCCCTCATGCGCCGGAAAGAGCTGTTTCCCGAGGCGAGCGACGCCGAATGGAGCGACTGGCGGTGGCAGCTGCGCCACTCGGTGCGGTCGCTCGACGAGTTGGCGCGGCTCATTCCCCTCACCGAGGACGAGCGGCGCGGTTGCACCGACACCAAGGACATCTTCCGTCTCGGCATCTCGCCGTACTACCTCAGCCTCGTCGACCCGCAGCACCCCTTCTGCCCGGTGCGCATGCAGGCCATCCCCACCGGCGCCGAGGCGCTCAAGAGCCTGGGCGAGCTGCGCGACCCGCTCGGTGAAGACACGCATCGTCCCGTCCGCGCCATCGTGCACAAGTATCCGGACCGGGTTCTCCTGCTCGCCCTCGACCACTGCCCGGTCTACTGCCGCCACTGCACGCGCCGCCGCATCACCTCGGGCGACGAGGGCGGCATCTCGCGCGAAGAATGGTCCGAGGCGATCGAGTACCTCCGAGCGCATCGCGAGGTGCGCGACGTGCTCGTCTCGGGGGGCGATCCGCTGATGCTCTCGACGGCGCGCCTGGCCGACTTGCTGGGCGAGATACGCAGCATCCCGCACGTCGAGATCGTGCGCATCGGCACGCGCATCCCGGTGTGTCTGCCGATGCGCGTCGACGACGAGTTGGCGCAAGCGCTGCGCAGGTTCGCCCCGCTCTACGTGGTGACGCACTTCAACCACGCCAAGGAGATCACCGAGGAGGCGCGCGAGGCGTGCGAGCGCCTCGTCGACCACGGCGTGCCGGTTGAGAACCAGGCCGTGCTCATGCGCCGGCTCAACTCGAGCGCGCGCGCCATCAAGGACCTGATGCACAAGTGCCTGGCCATGCGCGCGCGGCCCTACTATCTGCACCAGATGGATGTGGCCGAGGGCCTCGAGCACCTGCGCACCCCGCTGCGCAAAGGCGTCGAGATCCTCGAGCAGCTGCGGGGCTGGACGAGCGGCCTCGCCGTCCCGCACCTCGCCGTCGATCTGCCCGGCGGCGGCGGCAAGGTGACGCTGCAGCCCGATTACGTGGTCGAGCGGAGCGCGGGCCAGACGCTCTTGCGCAACTACCGCGGCGAGCGCTACGCGTATCCCGAGCCGCGCGAAACCGACTGCTCGGTCCCCTACGACGAGGTTTTCTACCGGTGATCGCGCAAGTGCTCGAGTCGGTGGCGGTCTGGATCCAGGGCGTCATCTCCGCCATGGGCTACCCCGGGATCGCATTGCTCATGGCCATCGAAAGCGCCTGCATCCCCCTGCCCTCGGAGGTGATCATGCCCTTCGCGGGGAGCCTGGTCCCGGCCCGTTTCTCGCTCTGGGGATGCGGGCTGGCGGGGGCCATCGGCTGCGTGCTCGGGTCCATTCCCGCGTACTACGCGGGCGCGTACGGGGGCAGGCCGCTCATCCTCAAGTACGGCCGCTATCTCCTGGTTTCGCCCGAGCACCTCGACTGGGCCGACCATTTCTTCGCGCGGCGCGGGGAGATGACCGTGTTCATCGCGCGGCTCCTCCCCGTGGTGCGCACCTTCATCGCCTTCCCCGCCGGCGTGGCGAAGATGCCGATGGGAAAATTCATCGCGTACACCTTCGCCGGGTCGCTCCCGTGGTGCCTGGGGCTCGCGTGGGTGGGCATGAAGCTGGGCGAGCACATCGACCAGATCAAGCCGTGGTTCCACCCTGCCGCCCAAAGGGCGGCGGGACGCTGGCCAACCCCTTGCAACGCCCTCGGTCGTGCCCGGGTCGCGGGCCGGCGGAGGGATCATGCGGCGGTTTGGGGTGGTGGTTGTGCTGGGCTTCTTGGGGCTGGCCTGCGCCCACCTGGGATCGCGCCCGGAGAAGCCGGTCCTGGCGGCGGGGAAGTACGCGGTGGAGTCGATCCGCTCGCGCGCCGCGCTCGACGGCGTCGAGCAGGTCATCGAGATCAGCGAGAGCGGCACCAAGCTCACCGACGGCAACGGACGCGAGCACACGCTCACCGAGCGCGGCGCGCTGCTCCTCTCCGACAACGGCGGGTGCCGGCTGGCGCTGGCGGTCTCGGTCGACGGCGAGGAGCCCGGCGTGTCCGACCGCGCCTGCACCTGGCGGCTGGACGGCGACCGCTTCATCCTAGGCGACTCGACCGGCGGCGGGACCCGCACGGTGTACCAGGTGAAGCGGCTGGGTGGCCGCGTCATGCTCGAGGGCATGAGCGACGTCGACCCGCAGGGCAACGTGGTAGGCGACGCGCGCGGCGAGCGCATCGTGTTGATGGAGCGCGCGCCCGAGTACGCCAACCGTTCGGCGGACCGCACTTCCGAGGAGCAGGCAGCGCGCGAGATCGCCGAGCGCATCCACGAGCTATAGAATCGGCGGGTGCTCTTCCTCACCTCCAGGCTGCTCTCACAGGCCGGCGTGCCGCACGGGTTCTCGTGCCGCGCCGGCGGCGTCTCATCGGAGCCGTTCGCCTCGCTCAACCTGAGCGTCTCGGTCGGAGACTCCGAGGAGGCGGTGCGCGAGAACACCGTCCGGCTCGCCCGCGCGGCGGGCATCGAAGGCGGCTTCGCCACCGCCCACCAGGTCCACGGCGACCGCGTGGTCGCCGCCTCTTCCGGGCCGCAAAAAAAAAATAATTATTTTTTTTTCCGCGAGGTGCTCCCCCCCTCCGCGCCATGCCCGGAGGGCGCCGACGCGGTGCTGACTCTCGAGCCTGGGACGGCGGCGGGCGTGCGCGTGGCCGACTGTGTTCCCGTCCTGCTCTTCGATGAAGCGAGCGGGGCGGCGGCGGCGGTGCACTCGGGCTGGAGGGGCGCGCGGCTCTCCATCTCGGGCCGAGGGGTGCGCGCCTTGCAGCACTCGGCCGGCGCCGATCCGGCAAACCTGATAGCGGCCATCGGCCCGAGCATCGGGCGCTGCTGTTACGAGGTCTCGCCGGAGCTGGCGTCCATGTTCCGCGCGCTGTTCGGGCCCGACGCGGCCGACGATCCGGCCCAGAGCCAGAAGCCTCACCTCGACCTGCGGCTGTGCGTCGAGCGCGCGCTGGTGGCGGCGGGCGTGCCTGTGGGGCAAATCGAACAGGTGCCAGGGTGCACATCCTGCGACATCGACTCCTTCTTCAGCCACCGGCGAGACAAAGGCCGGACCGGCCGCCACCTGGCGTTCATCGCCGCACAATAGAGGGACCGGCCGGGCGGTTTCTTTGACATGCCCGCCCCCCGCCGTAGATCATTGTGCAAGCATTCCGCTCCGAGGAATCCCTTTGCGCCTTGGCCATCTCGCCACGCTCGTCACTCTCACCGCGTGCGCCGGCGGGCAGGTGCGGCACTCGCCCGAGGCGGAGGAGATCAAGGAGCTGCGCGCTCAGCTGCTGGCGCAGTCGGCGCTGGTGGCGCAGCAGCAGCAGCGCATCGAAGGGCTGGAAGTGAAGCTGGCAGCGCTGGCCGCCAGGTCGCTGCCGCACGCTCCCCAACCCAAGGCTCAAGCGCCCGCTCCGGCCCCCGCCAAACCCGAGCCCCGGCCATCCTTGCGCACGGTGAAGATCGGCGAAGGCCGCCGCCTGCGCCGCATCGATCACATCAACCCGGTCGAGCGCGCCCCACGGCTGGAGGACAGCGTGCAGTTGCGCGAGCCTGGCGAGGACGCGCTGGCTCGACTCGAGGTCGACACGGCGATGGCCCAGGCCTTCGATGCCGATCAAGCCTGGGCCGAAGCGGTGCGGAAGCTGAACGACGGCAAGCACGAGGCGGCCGAGATCGAGTTCCTCGCCTTCGTCGCGGCCCATCCGCACCACACCGCCGCGGACAACGCGCTCTACCTGGCGGGCCTGGTACGGGAGGTGCGCGGCGATTGCGCCGGCGCGCTGCAGCTTTTCGAGAGCGTCCCCATTAAATATCCGGCAGGCGACGCCGTTCCCCAGGCGCTGCTCGAGGGCGGACGCTGCCTGCGCCTGCTCGGCCGCGGCGCCGAGGCGAAAAAGATTCTCTTCCAGCTCGACCGGGAGCACCCCGACGCGCCTGAGGCGGCGGCGGGGCGGCAGCTCCTGATAGGCTTGTAGTCCTCGTGGAGGGCTTGATGCGGACGAAGACGATCGCGCGGTGGCGCAGGGCAGCTCTGGCGGGCGCGCTGGCAACGTCGCTGGCGTTGCCGGCGGTGGCGCAGGAGCAGCCGGCGGCGAAGCCCGAGGAAATGGAGGGCCCGGGGCCGAAGCCGGACTCGCTGGAGCAGCCGGCCCAGCCACCCCAGAAGCCCCAGAGGGGCGAGAACGCGCCGGTCATCACCGAGCAAAGCCCGCGGCCGCCGCCCGACCTGAACATCAAGCCGGTGCCCGGCACGCCCGAGGAATACGTCATCGTCAAGGGCGACACGCTCTGGGACCTGTCGCAGAAGTTCCTCAACAACCCGTGGTACTGGCCCAAGATCTGGAGCCTCAACCCCAGCATCGAGAACCCGCACTGGATCTACCCGGGCAACAGGCTGCGCATCGTCCCCGGCGAGGGCGGCGTGCAGGCCCCCGCGCAGGTGGAGGAGGGCGCCGAGGCGGCGAGCGCCGAGCCGCAGCCCGAGGCCGTCGAGCCGGGCGTGACGCCGGTCTCGCCCGATTTCGAGGTGGTGAAAAAGGGCGGCCGGCTAACGTCGAACAACACCGTCAGCGTGAGCGGCAAGCTGGCCTTCACGCCGCCGCCCGTGGTGACCGTGCGCACGAGCGGTCTGGTCTCGCCCGACGAGGTGAGGCACGCCGGGCGCATCGACGCCAGCTTCGAGGAGAAGCAGATGCTCGCCACGTACGACACGGCCTACGTGCGCTTCCGCGGCGAGGTGCCGGCCAAGCCGGGCGACAAGCTGGTGATCTTCCGGCCCGACGGCGAAATCCGCCACCCCTTCACGAACCGGAAGCTGGCCGACAAGACGCGCACGCTGGGCATCGTCAACGTGCTCAGCGTCACCGGGAACCAGGCCACCGTCCAGTTGGAGCGCGTGTTCGAAGAGATCGAGCGTGGCGATCTCGTGAAACTCTACACGGCGCAGGACAAGCGCCTCACCCCGCGCGCCAACACCGCCGACGTCCAGGGCGTCATCATCAGCTCCCTGACGACGGGCTTGACGACCTACGGCGAAGCGCACGAGGTCTTCATCGACAAGGGGTCGGCCGACGGCGTGCAGGAAGGCAACACCTTCGCGGTGGTCCGGCGGGGCGACGGGCTCTCGAATTCGATGGTCGTTGGCTCGTACACAGCGGGCCCGATCGGGGAGAAAGCATCCCGCACCGAGATGCCCGACGAGAACGTCGGCCTGCTGCTGGTAACGGACACCAAGGAGCACATCAGCTCGGCCCTCGTCATCAAGAGCGTGCGCGAGTTGGCTCCAGGCGATCACGTCGAAATGTGGGCCAGCGGCTCGGGCGGGGGCGAGAAGTAGCCCGACTTGACCGGCGGCGTCCTTTCTGCGAAGTGACCCCGCCCTGCGCAGCGGGAGATGGCACTTGAGCGAGAGGAAGCAGACCGCGGCCGATGCCGGCTGGGCCGAAGTGGTCGCGGCCTGCGCGCTCTCGGCGGTGCCTGGCCTTGGCGCGACGGCGCTGGCGCGCATGGCGAAACGCCAGCCCGCCATCGACTTTCTTCGCCGCGAACCCGACCTGGAGGAGCTGGGCCTGTGGGCGGTGGCCGCGGCCAAGGCGGCGGGCGCGCGCGTGATCCTGTTGGGCGACGAGTGCTACCCGACACTTTTGCGCCAGATCGAGAACCCGCCGCCCCTCCTCTACGTGCGCGGGCACCTCCAGACGGACTTGCCGCGCATCGCGGTGGTCGGGTCGCGCGAGGTGGACGAGCCGGGCATCGGGCTGGCGCGCAAGTTCGGCGACGGGTTCGCGCGCGCCGGAGTGCAGGTGATCTCGGGGGGAGCGCGCGGCATCGACCGGGCCGCCCATGACGGCGCCCTGTGGGGTCTGGGCAGCACCGTGGCGGTGCTGGGCTGCGGGATCGACGTGA
>WNFF01002909.1_pt1 | contig 15764 bp, 11 predicted proteins | sample 5400441 | NCBI WGS metagenome assembly WNFF01 (sample SAMN13153345, study PRJNA577476) | soil metagenome | isolation source: 120 cm saprolite under Douglas fir tree site 2 hole 3 replicate 1 | place: USA:California | collected 2015-04-18 | reverse complement strand
CCAGCTTCACCGACGGCGCGCCGTACACCCGCGACCCGGGTCCCGCGCACATCCGGTCCGCCACCTCGGCCTGCACCATCACCAGGCCCCGCGCCAGCGAGGGCACGCTGGCCAGCAGGTGCAGCAGCACCGGCACCGCCACGTTGCACGGTCGCCGGGTCGGGCTCGTAACTGAGACCGGAGTCCGTCATCGCCCCAGCGCCCGCGTCGTAACCGCTGCCAGCGGTTGCGTCTGGCACCAGACCTCCAAAGAGTCCATGCGTGAGTTCATCCCGCCTTCAGCCAGCACGGGCGCTATGCGAGGGCCCATTGGTCGGTCGGCCCGCCGGGGCTGGACGGTTCAGCGCGGCAGCCTCGCGACGCAGAATACAGTTTGCCCGAACGGCGGGCGGATGATGCGCTCGAGTACCCTCGTGACCGGAACCACGGTTATGTCATAGAGCGAGGCGAGCCTCGGATTCACGTGCCCGACGCCGAACCGCCGGACCGCTAGCCACCACGCGATCCCGCCGATGAAGTTCACCGGCTTGCATACCTCAACCGTCAGCCCGGCCGATTCTACGACACGGCGGAGAGTTTTCGGCGTATAGCGTGTGACATGGCCGACAATACGGTCGAAATCTCCGTAAAGCTGCATATACCCGGGAACCCAGATGACGACGCGGCCGCCGGGCTCGACGCATGCTGCCAGGTCGCGGAGCGCCTGTCCATCGTCGGGGACGTGCTCGAGGACGTTTATCATCACCACCGTGTCGACCTTGCGGCGTGCCTTGACCTCGCCGGGTAGCGCAAGCTCCAGGACCTCGACGTCGTCACGACAGGAGTAGCGCTCTCTGAGCTGGCCGATGCAGTAGGGATCGTTATCGCTCACGATCAAGTACTCGAGGCGGCCGCTGAACTGTTCGGAGAAGTAGCCCAGGCCGGAGCCCACCTCCAGAAGCGAATGGCCGACATACGGCGCGACCATGTCGAACTGGTAGGCGCGATATCTCCTGCCCTCAGCGCCGCCAAGGTGATTCTCGAGCGATTCTGCGCTCGAGGCAGGCTGCACCACCTGGGCAGCCGGGCTGTCCCCGACGGCTGCAGGACCGCGCTCTTCACTCGGCATTCTCCTGATCCTCCGTGATGAGATCGACGCGCGGCATCACCGGATCGGGCCGCCGGGGACCCGCCAAGCGTAGTCCGTGCTAACAGGTTGCCGCTGCCCCTTTTACGCCGACTATCCCGACCCGGTCCGCAGGGCCGAGCCGCTACCGCCCGCAGCGCCAGGTTGTCCTGGCCGGCCGGGACCCGGTCCGCGCCCTCGCCGGTGACCGTGACCCCGTCACGCCCGGCCGGCTCCGCGGTGACCTCGTCGAGCAGCGAGACGGCGTGGAAGACGGTCACCAGGTCGTGATAGCCGTCGGCTCGCGGTGGACCCACCGCGAGCTGGAGGTTGAGTTTGGCGGGTACCCGCACGGTTACAGCGGTCACGATGGCCAAATCGTACGCGGTCCTCACCGGTGCGCCGCCGCAAGACGCGCGAACTCCCCGACGCCGAGCGATTCCCCCCGCGCGCCCGGATCGATTCCCGCCGCCCGGAGCAGCCGTTCGGCCTCCGGCGCCGACCCGGCCCAGCCGGCCAGCGCCGCGCGCAACGTCTTGCGCCGTTGCCTGAACGCCGCGTCGATGACCGCGAACACCTCCTCGCGGCCCGCCGTCGTGGCCGGCGGGTCGTGCCTGGTGAACGCGACCAGCCGGGAATCCCCAGCTTCACCGACGGCGCGCCGTACACCCGCGACCCGGGTCCCGCGCACATCCGGTCCGCCACCTCGGCCTGCACCATCACCAGGCCCCGCGCCAGCGAGGGCACGCTGGCCAGCAGGTGCAGCAGCACCGGCACCGCGACGTTGTAGGGCAGGTTCGCGACCAGCGTCGTCGGCGCCGCGGGCAGGTCACGGCCGGCGACGTGCAGCGCGTCCGCGGCGACCACGTCCACCCGGCCCGCGAGATGCGGTGCGTGGGAGGCGATCGTCCGCGGCAGCTCGTCGGCCAGGGCCCGGTCGATCTCGACGGCCACCACCTGGCCAGCGCCAGCCTCCAGCAGGGCGAGCGTGAGCGAGCCGAGGCCCGGGCCCACCTCGAGCACCACGTCATCAGGACGCAGCGCCGCTGCCGAGGCGATCTTGCGCACCGTCCCCTGTTCCACGACAAAGTTCTGGCCGAGCCGCTTCGAGGGCCGGACACCCAGGCGATCTGCTAGCGCGCGGATCTCGGCCGGGCCGAGCAACCGCACGAGCGGCTCGGCTGCTACCACGTCAACCGCCCGTGGGGCCGACACGATGTGACATCGAGGCGGTTAGAAGCGCCACGATGTCACATCGTTGCGGCTGGGACACGGGCGCGCGGGACGGGGAGCCGAGGCGGGGCGGGGCACGCCGCTACCAGGGGCCGAAGGTGCGCTGGGCGGTCGCGGTGACCGCGTCGCACAGGTCCGCCACGTCCATGCTCTTCACCTCGGCCAGGCAGCGGAGGGTGTACGCGACTTGGGCGGGCGCGTTGGGTTTGCCCCGGTTCGGCACCGGGGTGAGGAACGGGGCGTCGGTCTCGGCCAAAACGAGATCCGGCGGCGCGGCCGCGGCGGCATCACGGAGCGGCTGAGCATTGGTGAACGTCACGTTGCCCGCGAACGACATCACGTAGCCGGCCTCGGCGCACTGCTTGACCATCGGCACGTCGCCGGAGAAACAGTGGAACACCACCCGGTCCGGCGGGCCCTCGTCCTCGAGGATGCGCAGCACGTCGGCGTGCGCTTCCCGGTCGTGGATCATCAGCGCCTTGCCGGCCCGCTTGGCGACCTTGATGTGCTCGCGGAACCACCAGCGCTGCACGTCGGGAGCGGCGTGGTCGCGGTAGTAGTCGAGCCCCGTCTCGCCGACCGCGACCACCCACGGCCGCGAGGCCAGCGCCTCGATCTCCGCCAGTACCTCCTCGGCGGTAAGAGAGGAAGCCACGGCGGCGACGGTGTAGTTCGGGTGGATAGCGACCGCCGCATACACCCCGTCGTGCTCGGCGGCGCACCGCGCCGACCAGCGGGAGGACTCCAGGTCAGTGCCGACCGTGACCACCCGGGAGATCCCCGCCGCCCGCGCCGCGGCGAGTACCTCGGGCACCGGCAGGTCGATCATGTCGAGGTGGGTGTGGCTATCGAGCGCCGCCCTGGGCAGCGGAGACGGGGGAACCGGGGCTGTCACCACGGCCCGTTCGGCCGATAAAGATAGCTCATGAAGCCCTTAGCCGGGCAAGTTCCTCGTCCACCACCGAGGTGTCCAGCTTGGTGAAAAGCGGGGTGGGCGCGGCGAGCGGCGTGCCCGGACGCAGCGGCTGCGACGCCCACCGGGCGGCGCCGTCGTAGTGCCCCGTGATTACCGGGTAGGGCGATCCGCCCTCCTCGTCGACCTCCTCCACGCGCGGCATGTCCGACCATGTGCCCGCGCCGCCCAGCATAGCGTGCACCTGCTGGGACGAGCGGGGCAGGAACGGGGTCAGCAGCGTCTTGGCGTCATCGACGAGCTGCAGGGCTACATGCAGCACGGTGCGCATCCGCTCCGGGTCCGATTCGCGCAGCTTCCACGGCGCCTGCTCGGAGAAGTACTTGTTGGCCTCGGCTACCGTCCGCATCGCCTCGGTGATCGCGAACTTGAACCGCGAGGCGGCCAGGTGATCCCCGACCGGGCCGAAGGCCCGCCTGGACCTGGCGAGCAGTTCGTGATCGAGGTCGGTCAGCGAGCCCGCCTCCGGGATCGACCCGATGTTACGGGCCGCGAACGAGACCGCGCGGTTCACCAGGTTCCCCCAGGTCGCGACCAGTTCGTCATTGTTCCTGCGGACGAACTCGCTCCAGGTGAAGTCGGTGTCCTGGTTCTCCGGCCCGGCGATGGCCACGTAGTAACGCAGCGCGTCCACGTCGTAGCGGGCGAGGAAGTCGCGGACGTAGATCACCACGGCGCGGGAAGAGGAGAACTTGCGGCCCTCCATCGTCAGGTACTCGCTCGACACCACCTCGGACGGTAGGTTCAGCCTGCCGAGCGGGCCAGGCGTGCCGTCGCGGGCACCGAGCCCACTGTAGCCGAGCAGCATGGCCGGCCAGATTTCGGAGTGGAAGACGATGTTGTCCTTGCCCATGAAGTAGTACGACTCAGCGTCCGGGTCGTTCCACCAGGCGCGCCAGGCGTCCGGGTCGCCGCTGCGCCGCGCCCACTCGATCGACGCCGACAGGTATCCGATCACCGCGTCGAACCAGACGTAAATCCGCTTGTCCGGCCGGTCCCGCCAGCCGTCGAGCGGGACGGGCACGCCCCAGTCCAGGTCCCTCGTGATCGCCCGGGGCTGCAGGTCGTCGAGCAGGTTGAGGGAGAACTTGAGCACGTTCGGGCGCCAGTGGCCCGCCTTGGCCTGCAGCCAGCTGCCGAGTACCTCAGCGAACGCGGGCAGATCGAGGAAATAGTGCTCGGCTTCCCGGAAAATCGGCGTCTCGCCGTTGATCTTGGACCGGGGGTTGATGAGATCGGCCGGGTCGAGCTGGTTGCCGCAGTTGTCGCACTGGTCGCCGCGGGCGCTTTCGTAACCGCAGATGGGGCAGGTGCCCTCGATGTAGCGGTCGGGCAGCGTCCGGCCGGTGGACGGCGAGATCGCGCCGAGCGTGGTCTTGGGGAAGATGTAGCCGTTCTTCAGCAGCCCGAGGAAGATCTCCTGGGTGACCGCGTAGTGGTTCCGCGTGGTCGTCCGGGTGAACAGGTCGTAGGTCATGCCGAGGCTGCTCAGGTCCTCGACGATGACCCGGTTGTACCGGTCGGCCAGTTCCCGCGCCGACACGCCCTCGGCGTCGGCCTGCACCTGGATCGGTGTGCCGTGCTCGTCGGTGCCGCTCACCATCAGCACCCTGTTGCCCGCCATCCGCTGGTACCGGCTGAACATGTCGCAGGGCAGCCCGAAACCGGAGACGTGCCCGATATGACGAGGGCCGTTCGCATAAGGCCAGGCCGGAGCAGACAGGATGGTGCGCATGGCTAAAGCCTAGGGGCAGCCGCTGACTGCTCCCGGTGGTTGACGGCATCATCCGGAACGGCCGGTCGTGTCACGGTCACGGGATGGCGGGTGTGCTTGATGCCGAGGATGGACAAGAAGAACGTGCCCAGGACCACCTGGCAGCTCACGATCAGCGCTGTGACCGAGGGGATCATCAGCCGCAGCGAGTGCTCGTAGTCGAGCTGGCCGAACTTCCGGCCGTTCCAGTACAGCAGGGAGAAGATCAGCCCTGCCAGGCCCGAGAGGCCGATTAGGCCACCTGCCAGCAGCCCGCGTTCCAGGCTGAGCTTCTCCAGTACCCGCTCTACTTTCGGTTCCTCGGGCAGGAAGCCCTCCGAGCCGGCGTACACCTGGGTGAACAGCCAGAACAGCACGGCTTGGAACCCGATCACCACCATGGCTGAGGCCGCGACCAGCGTGTCGACGTCGAAGGTCACGGTACCGATGCTGAACGGGTGCGGCACGACGATCGCGCCGATGGCCAGGCCCGCGATGAGCAGCACCAGGCCCGGCAGGAAGAACAGCCAGCGCGGGCTGAACAGCAGCAAGAACCGCAGGTGGCGCCAGCCGTCCCGCCAGGTGTGCAGGTGCGGCGGCCTGCTCCGGCCGTCCTTGGCCAGCGTGGTCGGCACCTCCGTCACGTGCTGGCCGGCCAGGGTCGCCTTCACCACCATCTCGCTGGCGAATTCCATCCCGGTCGCCTGCAGGTTGAGCGCCATCACGCTGTCCCGGCTGAACCCGCGCAGACCGCAGTGGAAATCGCCGACCTTGCTGCGGAAGAACAGGCGGCCGATGAAGCTCAGCACCGGATTGCCGAGGTACTTGTGCAGCGGCGGCATCGCGCCCGGCGCGATCCCGCCGGCGAACCGGTTGCCCATCACCAGATCCGCGCCCTTGCGCAATTCCGCCACGAAAGGCATCAGGTTGGTGAAGTCGTAGCTGTCGTCGGCGTCGCCCATGATGACGTACTTGCCCCGGGCCGCGACGATGCCGCCCATCAGCGCGTTGCCATAGCCCTTGTCGCTGATCGGCACCACGCGGGCGCCTGCTTCTTCGGCCAGCCGCTGGCTGCCGTCCGTGCTGCCGTTGTCGGCGACCAGTACCTCACCGCTGATACCGCTTGCGGCCAGGAATCCAATAGCCTTGCGGACGCACGTCGCCACGGTCTCTGCCTCGTTGAGGCAAGGCATGACCACGGTCAGCTCCACGTTTTTCGTCTCCTTCACCGTCAGCGGATCCGGTCGCCGACGCAGTCCTGGTCGCGCATCAGTATTACCGTAGGCGAGGGACGAACGCACCGAACCGGCCGCTTGTTCATTGTCAGGGTCATCAACCCAGCACAGGAGGGTACGGCTTGAGGGTAATGCCTGCGGCCCCGTCGCGTGTGCCATCGGCGCGGCGAGCCTGGTCAATCCGGTCTACCAGGCCCAGCTGGGCTGGTGTCCGCGCGCTGGCCGCCCGGACGTGGTCCGGGCACCGCCTGTTCATCATCGTGCTCACTCCGGCCGTCCTGCTCCGCGCCGACGCCGAGCTCGGCTACCGATGGCAGGCCTGGTTCAACGACTCGTTCCAGTACGTGTCGAACACGGTTCGTTTCCAGCTCGACCCGACACGGGTGTCCGGGTACTCCATCTGGCTGAAGATCCTGCAGCCGCTGCACAGCTACGCCCCTATAACAATCTTGCAACATCTCATGGGGCTGGCGGTTGGCGTGATGATCTACGCCCTGGCCAGGCACCGCTTCGCCGCCCCCGCCTGGCTGGCTACGCTTGCGGCCGTCCCGATGCTCTACGACGGGTTCGAGATCCAGCTCGAGCACCTGGTCATGGCCGACGTGCCGTTCCTGTTCGTGCTTACCTTGGCGATCACGCTGCTGCTGTGGGACCGCTCGGGGCCGTCCACGCTCAGGTGCGCGGTCATCGGCGGGCTGCTCGGCCTGGGGGCGATCTTGCGCTCGCTCGGGCTGCCTGTGCTCGCGGTGTTCGCCGTCTACATGATCATCAGGCGAATCGGCTGGCGGAAAATCGCCGCCACCATTGTCGTGTGCCTCATCCCGGTCTTCGGCTACGCGGGGATATTTGACCTGGAACACGGCCAGTTCGCGATGACCGACGCAACCGGCGTGTTCCTCTACGCGCGGACGATGACCTTCGCCGACTGCGCCAAGATACACGTCCCCGTCAATGAGCTCGCGCTGTGCACCACCGTCCCGCCGGACCAGCGGCCGATCGCGCAGGCCTACATCTGGACCGCCGAATCACCGCTCGATCGCTTCCCGCCGTCGAAGTTCTCCCCGGTACCCAACCAGCTGGCGGAGAACTTCGCCATCCGAGCCATCGAGGCGCAGCCGCTGGACTACGCCAAGGCGGTGTTCGACGACACCTGGCGGGTGTTCGGCTGGAAGCGGGTCGTCTTCCCCAACGCCGCGACCTACGACGAGTACATATTCGGCTACCGCTCGCTGCCGATCCCGTCCTGGGATAACGCCCACCTCGGGCCTTACCACTCCTACGCGGCCGCCTACGTGCACGGCAACCCGCTCACCCAGGTCGTCGGGCCGTTCGCCAACGTGATACGGGGTTACCAGCGGTACGTCTGGCTGCCGGGCACCGTGTACGGGCTCATCTTGCTGGCCGGGCTGGGCGGCATCGTGCTGGCCTGGCGGCGGCTCGGCGGGGAGGCGCTGCTGCCGTGGGCCATCTCGTTCGCGCTGATCGTCATCCCGGCGGCGACCGCCGAGTTCGACTACCGGTACGTGCTGCCGGCCGCGCCGTTCGCCTGCCTCGCGGTGGTCATGGCCTTCAGCCGGGGCACCGCGGGCGGCGATCTGGTACGGCGGCTAGCGGGCCGGGGACATCGGATCGCTGGCGCCAGCGAGACCGCCGGGGCTAGCGAGACCGCCGGGCTCGCCGATGTCGCCGAGGCGGCCGCGGCTCCGGGGGGTGCGCCGTCGCCCGGTGCCGGCGACGACAAGCGTGATCTCGCCGCGGACGGCGCCTGAGCCCGCGCTCTTCTTCTTTTTGGGTTCCCGGGGATCCGCCCCGCTGACCAGGGCCGCCCACGCGGCGAGCTCGGCCAGCGTGCCGCGCTTGATCTCCTCGTGAGTCTTGGTGAGCTCGCGGCACACCACGGCCGGACGGTCCTCGCCGTGGGACGCCGCGAGCTCGGCCAGCGTGGCCGCCAGCCTGCGGCCCGACTCGAAATAGACCTGAGTGCGGCGATCGCTAGCCAGCTCGGCGAAGCGCCTGTTCCGCTCACCCTGGCCGCGGGGCGGAAACCCCTCGAAGCTGAACCTGTCGGTAGGCAGCCCGGAGACAGCCAGCGCGGTCGTCACCGCCGACGGGCCGGGCAGGGCCGTCACCCGCAGGCCGGCCGCGGCCGCGGCGGCAACGAGCCGGTAACCGGGATCGCTGATCCCCGGCGTGCCCGCGTCGGTGACGAGCAGGACGTCCCGGCCCGCCTTGAGCTCGCCGAGCAGGTCGGTCGTGCGGCGCGCCTCGACCGCGTCGTAGTAGGAGACGATGCGGGCCTTCAGTTCGATGTTCAGGCTGGATGCGAGCCAGCGCACGCGGCGGGTGTCCTCGGCCGCGATGAGCGCGGCCTGGGCGAGTTCGGCCGCCAGCCGGGACGACGCGTCCTCTGCCCGGCCGATGGGGACCGCGGCCAGCGTCAGTACACCGCCGCCCTCGCGCACCTCGTCCGGCGCCGCACCTGCACCCGATCCCGGCATTTCCTATGGTCCCGTCCTCGGCAGTGGATCTCCACATCATCACCCGGCTAGCCGGACTTTACCGCCGCCAGTAGCATGTGGCCGATGATGGTAACCGAGGCTGATTGGCCCGCCACGCCCGCCACCGACGAAGCCAGCCGGCTCGCGGCGCTCCGGGCCCGGCTGGCCGCACCGATGCCGGATGACCGGCCGTGGGGGTGGCTTGGCCCGCTGCTGGTCACCGCGTTCGGGACATTCTTGCGGTTCGACCGGCTGCGGGTGCCGCGCGCCCTGATCTTCGACGAGACCTATTACGTCAAGGACGCCTGGAGCATCCTGAACCACGGCGTCGAGTTGAACCTGGTCAGGAACGCCAACGACATCATCCAGGCCGGGCACACCAACATCTTCGCGTCCTGCGACGGCACGTCGGCGTGCGGTGAGTACGTGGTGCAGCCGGAGCTGGGCAAGCTGCTCATCGCCGGAGGCGAGTGGCTGTTCGGCCTGAACTCGTTCGGCTGGCGGTTCGCCAGCGCGGTGTTCGGCTCGCTAGCCATCCTGCTGATGTGCCGGATCGCCCGGCGGATGACCAGGTCCACGTTGCTCGGCTGCGTGGCCGGGCTGCTGATGTCGCTGGACGGCCTAGAGTTCGTGCTCTCGCGCACCGGGATCCTCGACATCTTCTTGATGTTCTTCGTTCTCGCCGCGTTCGGCTGCATGGTCATCGACCGGGACGTCTCCCGCGCCAGACTCGCCGAACAGGTCGCGCGCCGGGAGGGCGGCGACGCCGGACCGCGGCTCGGCATCCGCCGGTGGCAGGTGGCCGCGGGGATATTCCTCGGCCTGGCGCTGGCCACGAAGTGGAACGCGGCCTGGTACATCCCGGGGTTTGCGGCGCTCGGCATCGCCTGGGATATCGGCGCCCGCCGTGCGGCGGGCCTGAAGTCCTTTGTCCGCGGCGCGTTCCGCGAGACCCTCTGGCTGCCGGTGACGTTCGTGGTGATCCCGCTGGCCGTCTACATCGCCAGCTGGAGCGGCTGGTTCGCGACGGGCACCGGCTACGACCGCGACTACGCGCAGCTGCACGGCGTGCACATCCCGCTGATCTCGCCCCTGTACTCGCTGTACGAATACCACCTGCAGGCGATCAACTTCGGCATGGGCCTGCGCACACCGCACCCCTACCAGTCGCAACCGTGGGACTGGCTGCTGATTACCAGGCCGGTCGCCTTCTTCTACCAGTGCTACACCGGCCCGGTGGGCGGCCCGTCGCACTACTGCCCCACGGGTTACAACGGCTCGGAATGGTCGCAGGAGGTGCTCGCGCTCGGGACCCCGGCGATCTGGTGGGGTTCCATGCTGGCCCTGCTGTTCTGCCTGGGCTGGTGGCTGCTGCACCGGGACTGGCGGGCCGGCGCGGTGCTGCTCGGCGTCCTCGCGGGCTGGGGGCCCTGGTTCCCCCTGGTCTCGCGGACCAAGTTCTACTACTACGCGCTGGAATTCGAGCCCTTCCTCATCTTGTCGATCGTGCTCTGCCTGGGGTTGATCCTCGGGCCCGCCACGGCCAGCGCGCTACGCCGGTCGACCGGGGCCCTTATCGTGGGCGCCTACGTGCTGTGCGTCCTGTTGATGTTCTGGTACTTCTATTCGATTCTGGCCGGTAAGGTCATCCCCTACCACGACTGGTACAGCCACATGTGGTACCGGATAGGCAAGGGCTGGATCTGAGAGCCGGAGTGGGTTGGGATGGTCGCGGCCGTCCCTCCGGTCCGCTTCTGCCTGTCCCCTCAGCCCGCTTTCAGCTTATATTCAGTAGGCTTCGGCATCATGGTCTCGTCACTGGCGCCGAGCCAGGACGGCCTTGCCTGCCAGTGACGTGATTTTCGCAACAGGGGGTACGTTTCCGGGCCTGTTATGCGTCTATATACAGTGGGATGACAAAACTACCGGGGTGAACATGAGCCGAGCCGAACACTCTAGCGAAGATCGCGCGCGTTTCGAGCGCGACGTGGTTCCGCAGCTTGGCCAGCTGTACCCGGCTGCACTCCGGATGACCAGGAACCCGACCGACGCCGAGGACCTCGTCCAGGAGACCTCGGTCAAGGCGTACGCGGCGTTCCAGCAGTTCACGCCGGGCACCAACCTGCGGGCGTGGCTGAACCGGATCCTGACCACCACCTTCATCAACGTGTACCGCAAGCGGCGCCGGGAGCCGCAGCAAGCGCTCGGCGGTGACCTGCAGGAATGGCAGATGTCCGCCGACCGGCTCACGCCGCCGGTGCCCTCGGCCGAGGCCGAGGCGCTGGACCGGACCACCGATTCCGACCTGCTGCGGGCGCTGCGCGACCTGCCCGGCGAGTTCCGGACGGCGGTTTACCTGGCGGACATCGAGGGCTATCCCTACCGCGAGATCGCCGAGATCATGGGGACGCCGGTCGGTACCGTGATGTCCCGGCTGCACCGCGGCCGCAGGAAGATCCGGGAACAGCTGATGGCCAGTGGATTCGGTGCCCCGCGGCCGGAGTCGTCTGGCGCCTGAGATCGAGGCCGCTTGCCCGGGGCTAGCCTCGATTCCGTGAGTCCGTACGGGGGGCAAGGACCGCCGTTAGGACCCGTAGAGGGTGAGCATGACCTCGCCGGCCTGCCAGCGGTGCAGGATGTGCAGGCCGGCTAGCAGCGCCATCTTCTGCTTGTCCACCGGCGACGACGGCGTGGGGAACTTGTAGTTGCTGTTGCCGGTGACCACCCAGACGCGCCTGACGTCAGTGAACCGGCTCTTCAGCAACGCCGGACTGGTGATCTCGGTGCCGGTCAGGGTGGCCGAGGCAATCGGGGACTTAGCCAGCGCGATGTCGCGGAGCCGCAGGAAGGGTGCCGGGTACCCGGTGCCGAGGACGTGCATGTTGACCGGGATGTAGAACACCACGTCGCCGGGCTGCTCGTTGGCCGCCACGACGGCCGAGGCCAGCCGCAGGTCGTCGGGCCGGGCCGCGGTCTGCCTGATCGCGCCCTGCGGCCCGATGAGCATGACGGCGAGCCCCGCTATGACCAGCGCGGCTATGGCGGGTGGCAGCCAGGGCAGGCGCAGCCGGCCGAGCCGTTGGCCCGCTGCGAGCCTGATCAGCCCGACGAGGCCCGCGGCGACCAGGATGGCCAGCGCGGGCAGGCAGAACTCGACGTACCGCTCGACGTAGACCGGCTTAATGAAGGACCCGCCGATCAGCAGGAAGGGCGGCACGACCAGCCACGGCAGCGCTATCGCCGCGGGGTTGAGCGGGCGCCAGTTGTCCGCCAGGCAGGCGGCCACGATACCGGCCAGCGCGAGCAGGGCGAACGGGAGCACCAGTCCCCTCGAGCCTGCGAAGTCAGACACGAGCTTCTCGATCGTCCTGAAATCAGGCCGGGACACCCAGGCGATTTGCTTCTGCTCGCGGTGCGCGACGGCAAGCAGCGGGCCGAGCACGATCACCGCGGCCGCCGAGGCGGCCAGCCAGCGCAGCGGCACCCGGCCTATCCGGCGCCCGTACGCGGTCTGGCCCCGGGCGTCGGTCAGCAGCAGCGTCACGCCGTGCGCGGCCAGGATCAGCAGCCCGAAGAGGTTGAACAGGCCGGTCAACGCGACGGCGGCCGCGTATGCCGACCACCAGCGCCACCGGCCCTCGGGATACGCCCGGATCAGCAGGTAGGTGGCGATCGTGGCGAACATGGTCACGATGGCGTACGACCTGGCCATCTGGGCGTAGTAGGTCATGTAGGGCGCGGTCGCGAACACCAGGCCGGACAGCAGCCCGGTCAGCGCCGGGATGCCGAGGCGGCTCTCGCGTCCAGCGTCCGGGGCTAGCGCCAGCGTAGCCGCCCGGCGGCCGATCGCCGCGGTGAACGCGGTGGCGATGACCATGGCGCATAGGGAGGGGAACCGCAGGGCCGTCGCCGAGGTGCCGACCGCGGCCGCGATGACGTGCATGAGGAGGTAGTAGGCGCCGTGCACAGCGTCCTGGTGCCCGAGCAGGGCGAAGATCTGGCTGACCGACCGCCCGATCGCGTCCTTGGTGTACGCCTCGTCCCGCCACAGCGAGGGCCCGCCGATCTCATACCCGCCGACCACGGTGGACGTGGCGGCGGGAACGGCGATGACCAGCCAGTTGCTCCATCGACCCTTGACGCCCGCCGGGCGTTCCAGGTGGCTCAACCGGCCGCGCCGCTCTGGCGCCACGACCGTCGCGGCCGGGTCCTCAGGCTCGATGTCGGTCTCCGACACTGCTGTCCTTCCCGGGCGCCGGCGCCCGCCAGACGGCACCCTGGCCATCAGGTTATCCAAGGCCGTGGAGGGTGACCGGACCATCGGATCAAGCGGTGAAGAGCCGGTCGCAGACGCGGGCGGCCGCCTTGCCGTCGTCCAGGGAGGAGAACCTGGCCGCGAAGCGCTGGTAGGCGTCGCGGTAGGAGACGGCGACCGAATCGATGTCCTTGATGGCATCGATGACGCCCGCCGAGCTGGCCAGCAGCGGACCAGGGGCTTCCGCTTCGAAGTCGAAGTAGAAGCCGCGCAGGCTATCGCGGTATTCGGCCAGGTCATAGGTGAAGAACAGCATCGGCCTGCCGGTGACCGCGTAGTCGAACATGGCCGAGGAGTAGTCGGTGACCAGGACATCGGACGCCAGGAAAAGCTCGGTTACATCGGGGTAGGCGGTGACGTTGATCGCGAAGCCGGGCCGCATCCCCGCGGGCACGTCGTCCGCCATGTGGTGGTGCCCGCGGATGAGGAACACGTGGTCCGGGCCCAGTTCCCGCCAGGCTCGTTCCAGGTCCAGGCGCATGTCGAACCGGTACCTGCGGCCGTTCGCGTACACCTGATTGTCCCGCCAGGTAGGCGCGTAGAGCACGACGCGCTTTCCCCTGGGCAGCCCGAGCCGGTCCCGCACCCGCGCCGCCAGTTCCGCCGTGTCCGCCTGGCGGAGCAGGTCGTTGCGCGGGTACCCGTACTCGCAGATCTCCCCGTCGTATCTGAAGGCGCGGCGCATGATCGGCGTGCTGAACGGGTTCTGCGAGAGCAGCAGGTCCCACTGTGCGACGTCCCTGGCCAGCTGGTCGAAGTACGCCGTCCCGCTGATGAACTGCGGGTTGGAGATGTCGAACCCGATCCGCTTGAGCGGCGTACCGTGCCAGGTCTGCAGGTAGACCTGGCCGTCGCGCTTACGGAACGGCGCCTGCATATCGTCGTTGGAGATGAGGTACTTCGACCGGGCCACCGCCTCGTAGTACTCCTGGGTGCCGCGGAGCACAGCCGTACCGCCCTCGGGCACCGGCACGGACCAGTCGGTGACGGCCCACAGGTGCTCGCGGTCATCGCCCCGGCGGCGCAGTTCCTCGGCGATTCCCAGCGGATTATCCCCGCACTGCTTGCCCTTCCAGCTGACGAAAAAGACCGCGTCGCGTACCGGCGTGCGGAGCATCAAGGGGTAGTACCCGCGCCGCAGCGCCCGCTGGCTGAAGTTGCCCTGCTCGGTGCGGCGCAGCCGCGGCTCGGCGGTGATCAGCGGATCGTCGTGACCGGTGATCATCAGCCGGTACCACTTGCGTCCCGCGGGGACCCGCTGACCGGCGACGTCGCCCAGCCGGTCATGGTCGTACTTGAGCTCGGCCAGCGCCTCGGATCCGACCCAGAGACCGCCCGCCGGGCGGACGTACAGGTTCCATTCGCCGTCCCGCAGCGGGATGGCCGAGCCGAAGAACGGCATCCGGTCCAGGTCGGCCTCGATGGTGAAGCGCTCGCCCTCGACCCGGAAGCCGATGACGTGACAGTCGGCGGACCCGATCCGGCGCAGCACCGTCTCGTACCGGCCGCCAGCGCCGGGGAAGCCAGCGCCCAGGAAGCTGCCGCGGAGCACCAGGCGCCCGTCCGGCTGCCACTCGTGCTCGTCGATCACCGGACGCGGGGTGCGTTCTGCTATCACAAGGTCACCGTAGCGGCTCTGGCCGGCCACGGCCTCACGGCTGCCGAACAGGTGCCTGCTCTCCGGCAGGCCTTCCGGCCACGCCACCCTGACTCGCGGGCGGCCGGCCGGCTTGAGATAGACATCCCATGCCATCCCGTCATCGCCGGCCACCCGCCCGGCGCGGTCCACCGCGTCGGTCGCGCTGGCCAGGTCGCTCAGCGGGACGAGCGCGCGGAACACCAGGGCCGGGGGGGTACGGGGGGGATGGTTCCCCCCCGTGAGCGGGGGGTTCCGGGGGGTCGTCCCCCCGGGCAGGCACGCGTAGGACCGGGTCGCTTCCCCCCGGTTGCGCATCAGCACCAGCTCGGCCCCGCTCGCGCCGGCCGGTCCCGCGGGCATCTCGACGTCGATCTGGACGCCCCTCGGGTCAGCGTCCTGCCAGGTGAGAGCGGTGACAACCGCGCCGAGCCGCCAGCGGGCCACGTTCAGGCCGAGACCGGCCCACCGGGCACCGAACCGCACTCCGGGCGCCACCTGGCGGGGCCGCGGCCGCTCGGCGGGACCCGGCACCGGGGTGTGCACCCGGGCCGGGCGCCATACGCCGTGGCCGCGGACGAGCATGTAGCACTGCCATTCCCCCGTCCCGCGGAACCACCGGGGGCTGACCGTGAACCGGAAACCCGACCAGTCGTAGTTGTAGCGTTCCTGCTCGGAAAGCGCCGTCGCGTCCGGGTTCAGGAACGAGCGGGCGGGCAGCACGACCGGCAGCCGCCGGCCAGGCGACCGCAGGAACACGATCTTCGAGGTGTTCCTGCGCCTCGGGATATCGACGGACGGCACGTTGGCCCGGCCGGTCACGACCAGCCGGCCGCGTTCCCAGCCGATGTCGTCGACCTGCATGTACGGGTCCAGGTCGCGCCAGTGCGGCCGGAAGACGCGGCGCGGCACGGGAACGGGGGAATCCTCGCGGAACGGCAGGTCCGCGCGCAGCCTGCCCCAGCGCCGGACCATGGGCACCTGCCGTACCGGCTGCTCCATCATCCAGGCAGCCA
>WNFF01002563.1_pt1 | contig 15766 bp, 11 predicted proteins | sample 5400441 | NCBI WGS metagenome assembly WNFF01 (sample SAMN13153345, study PRJNA577476) | soil metagenome | isolation source: 120 cm saprolite under Douglas fir tree site 2 hole 3 replicate 1 | place: USA:California | collected 2015-04-18 | reverse complement strand
GCGCCAGTGACGGAACATGTTGTCGGAGTGGAGAATCGCCTGGTCATTGAGATAGACCTCCGCCAGCGTGTCCAGCCCATCAAACACCAAATCGACATGGCCGTGTCTCAGCGAGGCAGCGTCGGCTTGAAACACAGTTTGATACTCCCAGTCAGTAAGCCCGATCCACTGCAAGCGAAATTCGTTGTCCCGATCGAATGGATCGGGGATGAGACCGTTACGCAGCAGGTCGGTTTGCACCACGCCCGGAACCTGCGCGGGATGCCACTGCTTGACATCGGATTTGTCTGCGGTTGCGATGGCCTCTGTGCTTCCGACCGCGCGAAACTGCCAATCCGAACTCAGCGTTCGCGAGAAAAGTTCATCCGCTTTGAGCGGCAATGCTGCAAGCAAGGAAAACAACAGGAGGGAAAATACGGCAGTACCGAGACGACGGAAACAATTCAGCCGAGGCAGTTTCATATCAGCGCTCCCACTTGAGTTGTCAGAAAATCGACATCTTCGGACATCGGCAGCCCTTTTGCCGACCTCCGATTCTGCCCTGTCATGAGTAACTCGATTTTTCAGAGTGCAATCCTATAGTGAGAGACTGCACAGTATACGCCGCCGATGGGGACATTTCGGAATCCCTCGCCGCGCCGAGAACCTGGCCCGTGACCGGAGCGGGCCAAGTCCTCGCCGGCCAGGTTTAGTCTGGCGAGACGAGGTAAAGTATCTAGCAATGCGGGAGGGTCCGTTGTCCACAGAGCGGTGTGATGGTTCTCCGAATATCAGGGCGGTAATTCTGGATTACGGCCAAGTTCTGGCTCGCTGCCCCACCGTGCCCGAGTTCGGGCGCATGGCGAGGATGTTTAATGCGAGTTTCGAATCGTTTTATCAGCTATGGGAAGACAGCCGGGGCCCTTATGACCGCGGCGATTTCACCGCCGAGGAGTATTGGTTGAAGTTAGCCGTGCAAACCAATACTGCGCTCGATGGCGGACAGATCGAGATTCTCCGGCAGGTGGAGGTTGAAATTTGGGCTCATGCCAATCCAGACATGATCGAGTGGCTTAGCCGACTTCACGCGTCGGGAATCAAGACCGCCTTGCTGTCTAACATGCCCTGGGACCTGGTGAACTATGTGCGGACAAGTTGCCCGTGGATGGAGAAATTTTCCTTTAAGACATTCTCTGCCGAAGTGAGATTAATAAAGCCTGACCCAGCCATCTATGAGCACACGCTCCGCGGCCTCGGCGTGGCAGCGGCAGAAGCGCTGTTCGTGGACGATCGCGAGACCAATATCCAGGCTGCCCGCGCATTGGGGATTCGCTCGATTCAATTTCAATCAATCGCACAACTCAAGCAGGACCTAGAAGCTTTGGGCTTTCCCATACTGCCGGCGGTTGTGGAATCATCTGCGGTGGTCTCAGGCGCAGCGAGTCCTGCGGCCGGTCGTTCCGAACCGCCAGGGCAAGAGATCAAGTTTCAACTTTGACAAGGAGATCCTGCTACCCCTGCTAACGCCAAAGCCCGGCTACTGCGGCGATTCTTCCTTGCGAGGCGCTTGCGGCGGATTGACGCTAGTCTGCAGTCTCTGGAATTCCTGCATTTCATGCTGGGCGGCCGCCGTCTTCCCCTGCTTCCTATAGAGACCGGCCAGTCCGAAATGCGCCTGCGCCGCCAGCAAACTTTCCTTTTCTATCGAAAGGAGCTTGGTCCATTCTCTTTCGGCAGCGGCGGCATCGCCCTCCAGCAAACCGGCCTTCCCCAGCGAGTAGAGCGTCTCCGGCATGTCTGGCATCAACTTGTCGGCGCGCAATAGTTCCGCCCGCGCCTCGTGCACTTTGCCCTGTTCCAACAAGGCTGCTCCGAGGCGGTAAACAGCCTCAGCATTTCCGGGCTGCAGCTTGGCTTGCGCCCGAAATTCTTCTTCCGCTTTGGCCCACTGGAAAGCGCCGGCGTACACTTCGCCCAATTCCAGATGGACCTCGGGCAAATCCGGTCGCAACCGCAACGCGTCGCGATACTCCTTCTCGGCTTCCGGCATTTGGCGTAGTACGAAATAGTTCTCTCCCATCGCCTGGTGCGCGCGAGGAGAGTCGGGATAAGCAGCCAGCAAACTGTCGATCGATTGTTTTGACAGCAGGCCGCTAGCGCGGCCAAGGTAATACAAGATATCCGGATCGTTGGGATTGGCGGCGAACGCCGCCCGCAGATTCGCAACTGCCTCCGGCAGTCGCCCGGTCTGGATTTGCGCAATTCCCAGAGCAGTCTTGTCTTGCACTCGTTCGAGATGGGGAATCGCCTCGGCCGCGTAGCCTTGCACGAGCAGGACATAGCCCAGCAACTGATGAGCAGGCGCCGAGTCTGGGTCCAAGTCCAGAGCATGCTTCAGCGGAGCCATGGCGGACGCGAAATCGCGCTTCTCCATGTAAGCCTGGCCGAGGCTGATGAAGCCGTCCGCGAAGTCCGGATCGAGCTCGGTGACTTTTCGAAACTCGGCAATGGCAACATCGAACTGTCGTTGTTTATCTGCCGCGATTCCCGCCTGCATGTGCTGGGCGGCCTCCGGTGAGAGAGTGTGCAACGCGAACCACAAAAGTAAGAGTAATAGTGCGCGTGTCATGGCTTCTGCTTCTCCGGCTCACGGACTTCCAGAAACTGATCGGCGTGAACTTCATTCAAGGTCTGGTGAATACCCGATGGCCACACCACTTCGACCTTAGCTCTTTCCGCAGTTCCGAGTCCAAAATGCAGGCGTTTGTCACTCGCTGAAAGATAACTTCCAGCCGAGGTCGCGAATCGTGTCTGCCCGTTCACCTGCACGCGAGCGCCAAATCCATCGCGGCTGCTGCGCGTGCCCCGCAGTGAGATAACCAGCCAGTGCGCCTTGCCGCCCCGGTTGAAGAGCACTTGAGGATGGCCGCCGAGACTCGTCATCACTACATCTTCCCATCCGTCATTATTCAAGTCGCCGAACGCAGCCCCGCGGCCCGCCACGGGGGTCGCACTTCCGGAATCAACGCGTTCGAACCGGCCGTTATGATTGATCGCCAGTAGCGGCAGTTCAAGATAGTGTAGTGACGGATCGATGTGCTCCACGTTGTCCAATACATGGCCTTGAGCGACGAACAAGTCCTTCCACCCGTCGTTGTCGAAGTCCTCCAATCCAATGCCCCAGCCTGAACTCCCACTGGAGAGGACGCCGAGGCCAGCTTCGAGACTTCGATAGCTGAACGAGCCGCCGCCGTCGTTGTGATAAACACCGTAAATTTCCCTGGGCAACTCCGTAACTATGATGTCCGGCCGGCCATCGTTGTCATAGTCTTGAAAGACCACACCCATGCCCGATAACCGCCTGCCGTCCTCAGAGAGCGCGGCCCCGGCTTCAAGACCCAGTTCCGTGAAAGTTCCGTTTCCGTTGTTATGAAACAGATACTGCTGCATACCGTCGTTGGCCACAAATATGTCGGTGAATCCGTCGCCATCATAGTCGGCGAACGCTACCCCCAGTGCCCGGCCTTTCTTAGCTGCGATCCCGGAGCGTTGGCTGACATCGGTGAAGGTCCCGTCACCGTTATTGTGATACAGGATGTTAGTCGTGGCGGGAAACTCTTCCGGTGGACAATAAGTATGATAATTGCCGCCGCAGTCTTTACTATGCCTAGTGTCCCACTCCATATATCGGGTAACAAACAGATCTAACTTTCCGTCATTGTCGTAGTCGAAAAATCCGGCGGATACAGACCAACCGCCCCCAGCCACTCCTGCTTTCACAGTTACATCCGTAAAGGTTCCATCGCCGTTGTTGTGATACAAGATATTCTTTCCATAACTAGTGACGTAGAGATCGGGATAGCCGTCGTTATCATAGTCGCCCACAGCCACTCCCATGCCGTAATTACCATCCCCGGCATTCGCCAACCCCGCCTGCTCGGTCACATCGGTAAAGCTTCCGTCCTTGTTCTGACGGTAGAGGCGATTCCAGTAACGCGGGTCATGACGGTCGAAATCGTCCGGGGTTGGCAACGGACTGGTCAGGCGGCCGCCGTTCACGAAAAAGATGTCCAACAATCCATCGTTGTTATAGTCGAACAGGGCAACTCCTCCGGGCATGGTTTCGATCAGATGCTTCTGCGGAGTGGGGGAATTCTGCAAGGTAAAATCAATTCCCTGCGGCAGCTTCGCTTCGAATAAGGAAGCGCCAGTGGTAACGGTGGCGGCGAGCGTCACGAGAATTCGTATAGCGGCGGACAATCGGCTCAGCATCGCCAGGGTCTCTCACATCTCGAAACTGGTACCTCAGCATGACGCTTCGGCCCAAAATTAGAACAAGAACTTCAATGCAAACTGAATGAGACGAGGATTTGTCCCAGGGGCGGTACTGGTGACCACGCCGAAGTTCGCGTTGTTCGTCGAACAACAGGTGGTATTCGGCGGAGAAAACTGAGTCCGATTGAACAGGTTGAAGAACTCCACGCGAAACTCCACACTGGCGCGCCCCTCGCGGTCCAGGAGGAGATTCTTGAAAGCGGCGACATCGAAATTGTCGACTCCATCGGAGCGCAGAGTCGGATCAACCCGCGGCTCATTGCCGAAGGTGAAATCTGCCGGGGCCACGAAACATCCCGTATTAAACCACTCGTTGAGCCGAGCCGTCCCGCTGCCGGCAGACGATTTGTGACATCCTGGCAAAAGATTGGGACGGGAGCCAGCTCCGAACAAGGTGGCGTCGTTCGCTTGACCGTTGCGGAATATTAAAGGAAATCCTCTTTGAAATGTAGTTACACCATCGATGCCCCAACCTCCGACAATGTTATTCAAGGGGCCGTTCACACTGGAAAGATACTTCTTGCCCTGGCCGAACGGAAGGTCGAGTACGTAGCTGATTACCAGCCGCTGCGGCACATCCTGGGAGGATAGCGAGCGTTCGCCCCGCAGGTTGTTGTTGTCCTGCAGGGTCCCCACACCCGTTTCCAGCCATGAGGTAAGGGTGTCGGTATTGCTGATCAGTTTGGAGTTGGTGTACGCCACCAGAAGCGATCCCGCTCCGGGGAAGCGTCGGCGTGCCGTGACCTGCAGGGAGTGATACGTGCTGGCGAACGAACCTTGCCCAGCCAGTTCCACGCTCGTATATTGCGGGTACGGTCGCAGGAGTTGCCCGACTGTCGTGGTGGAAGCGGCAAGTGCCAGAGCATGTCCGTTCACGAAGAAAGGATTGGGCACGGACTGCAACAGCGTGACGGCGGATCGCCCTCCGGCCGCAAACTGGGCGGCTGCCTGCGTCAGCAACGCGTCGGAAATCTGGTCGACTTGCTGCGAGTACTGCTCCAGATGAGTGCCCTTGGAGCCCACATAAGCCGCGGATAGAAGGAACCCGCCAGGAATCTGCTTCTCAATACTCAAGTTCCATTGTTGAACGTAACTGCCGGGATAGTGAGCGCGGTCTACCTCTGTGATCGCCTGCACGACCTGCGTAAGAAACTGCTGCGTGCCTCGCGTCCCAAGACTGCGCCCCGGCGGTGCAGAAATGCCATCCGGGAAGGGCAGCGAGATCGAATTATGAGGGTGAGTTCCATCCACAGTTCCGGTGTAGGTTGTTGCGCTCGCGTTGATCATGTCGTTGATCGGATTGAGCGCGAACGAAACGTCGTTCGGCACCCAAAAGACTCCGTAGCCGCTGCGAACGATGGCCGTTGGCGTTAAGCCGTAAGCTACACCGATCCGGGGCGCGAAGTTATCCTTCTGAAGCGGAAGATTGTTCCTTGTTCCCGAAGGCACCAGGTAGACATCCCCCCTCACTGTTGGAGAACCTTCCGGAAGAAACTGGTTCAGATAGCTGGGCGCACCGGGGACGAAATTCGAGAGCCGGTTAAAACGCTCGGACCACGGCCCCTGCAGCTCATAACGGAGTCCCAGACTGACCGTCAATCTGTTCTTGATATGCCAGACGTCGTTGAAGTAGAAGGCACGATAGGTTTGCTTTCCCGCAGTAAATGCCGGGACAACCGCCTGCGCAAAGAAATGGTTTTCGAAATTGCTGAAGTTGTCCGCATACCCTAGCAGAAAATCGGCAAAAGGAAATCCGGTGAAGCACGGCTGGCCGGCGGCGCAGAAGTCGAAGGCGCCGCTGGCCACGTTCGTCTGCGCGTAGTTGTCATAGCCCGCTTGGTATTGGAGACCGAGGTGATACCGATGGCGTCCACGCATCAAGGTCAAACCGGGGGCCAGATTGTATTGCGTATCCCGGTCTTGAATAAAACTCTGCCCCTGAGAACACATGATGCTGTCGGCAAAATTGGCGACACAAGGAGTGGGCGGGGTTCGCATGATCGCCGGGACGGTCGCGTTGTAACTGGCGGGCCACGAAATCGAAGTCAAATCAAACCCCGCGTTTTTCGGAGACCGGTTGTATTTGAACCGGCTGAGGCTGGCGTGGAAATCAAGAGTAGTGGTGGGGCTCAAACTGTAATTGTAGGCAACTGCCGCCGCATCGGTTGAATATTTTTCCGAGCAGCGGTCGGCGCATACCCCGTTCTGTAGCGGGTCAACGGGCAAATCCAGCACATTCCAGTAACTGAACCGGACCAGGAGTCTTTGCTGCCCGGTGAGCTCCTGGTCAACTCGGGCCACTACCTGGTTCTGGTTGCCTCCTGTCCGGGCAACCGTATTGAAGTTGTTGATTGTGCCCGACGGAGTCAGGACTCCCAGGCTATTCGCCGCTGGCCACAGATTGAGAAGCGCTTTGGACGTCGGGCTGATACGCCCGCCAGGAATGACATTCCCTTGGAACGTAGTTGGCGTGGCGGTGCTGCCCGGGCACGCGCCCAGACTATTCACCGAACCGGCGCAGGGATCCATAATCGTAGTATTTATTGCTGAGAAGTCACCTTTGCGTTCTTCCATGGTTGGAACCGTGGCCGTAAATGGTTCGCCAGTTCGCAGCCGGAAGCCTTCCCAACTTGTGAACCAAAACGTCCGATTGCGTCGGCTGGAGTAAGGAAGGGGCAAAGGGCCGCCAACTTCAGCTCCAAACTGGTTTTGCACCCACGCCGGCCGAGGCTTTCCGGCCGCATTCAGGAAATAGTTGTTCGCGTTGAACACACGATTTCGCAAGTACTCATACACCTCACCGTGAAAGAAATTCGTCCCTCCTTTCGTCGTAAGATTAACTACCCCTCCGGCGAACCGGCCCCACTCTGCTCCCAAGTTGCTGGTTTGTACTTTGAATTCTTGAATCGAATCCTGTGTCGGAATCAGCACTGGCAAGTTGATGTAGCCGATGTTCAGTGGTTGGCCGTCAAGATACTCGGCACTCTGATTTCCGAACGAGCCACTCACCTGGTAATTTCCCCACCCGAACGGATTGACTCCTACCGGCGTCCCTGTGGAACTGCCTTGAGGAATCACCGACGGCGCCAAAACGATTAAGTTAAAGACATTGCGCCCGTTGAGCGGCAGCTCGTTGGCTTTCCGCTGTTCCACCACGGTGCCTACGGTGGACGACTCCGTATCGACAGGCGACGCCTCTCCTTCCACGGTCACGCTCTCGGACGCGGATCCCAGCATCATCTCAAAGTTCACTTCCAACGCATCCTGCACGTGTAGAACGACGCCGGACTGGATCACTGCCTTGAACCCCAGCTTCTCCACCTCAATGCGATACCGTCCCGGTGGAAGGTTAGAAACGTAGTAAGTCCCAGTTTCGTTAGTGAGTCCCTGGTAATGAATCCCAGTGCCGCTATTGATGACAGTAACCGTAGCCCCGGCGATTAACGCTTTGTTCGGGTCGGTTATTTGGCCCATAAGCGATGCGTCGGCGGACTGTGCCTGCAGCGTGCCGCGAAGCAGCACACCGAGCATCACTCCGAGAACCAATCTACGCATGGACACACCGGTTCATTTCAGTCAGGTCGTTCGGTACCATCCCGAAATTTCTTCCTCCGCACGAGAGCCGAAAACTACCATAAGCCAGTCTGGCCGAGAAAGGAAATCGCTCCGACTCCCCGATCCGGTTGATACGGCAGATATCGCGAGTTTGTACCAGTTGCGCCACGTTTTTGCTGGAGGGTCAAAAACTTTTTTGTCTGGAAAAACATTTGCAGTCTGATGTATGCTTCGTGGCACGCTTGGCGGAAGCTCGGTAGATGTGCGGGAAAGGCACCTGTCCAGAGTTCCACGCTTGGTGTCCAACAAGGCTACCATCGTAAAATGAGCTCTCCTCTGAATGGGCGCGCGCTGGCATTCCCCATAATATGGGGTACGGGTCGACAAGACTCGATCGCAACGCCCCAACCCGCTGAGGCTCGCCCCCCAAGCGACGAAGAACTCATGGTTGGCCTCCAAGTCAAAGATGCAGAGGCTCTGGATCTGCTCTTCGGTCGCTATTCGAGGCTGGTGTTCGCAATTGCGCTTCGCATCCTGAATGACCGCAGTGAAGCCGAGGATGTCGTCCAGGAAGTCTTCTTTAGTCTCTATCAAAAAGCGCTACTCTACGATTCCGCCAAGGGCACGGCCAAAGGTTGGATCGTGCAGGTTGCCTTCAGCCGCGCTCGGGACCGTAGAGCACATTTGTCGCGCCGCGGGTTTTACTCTGGTACGGATGTCGAGTCTTTGCAGGATACCCTAATAGGGCTGACCGACGTCGAGCACGAAGTCGGCACGAGGCTTGACTTCTCGCAGCTTCGGTGCGCTTTTGAAGACTTGACGACCATACAGCGGCAAACGTTGGAGCTGTTTTATTTTGAAGAGTTGGACCTGAGAGAAATCAGCGAACGGCTTCGCGAGCCCTTCGGCAACGTGCGTCACCATTTCTATCGCGGCTTGGAACGGTTACGCAAGAGCCCTGCGGTGAAGCGGCTCCGGGATAATCACAATGCATGAAAGCGAACGTCTGAACGACCACCAGAAGTTCAAGGAACTGGCCGCTCTGGCGCAGGCGCGTGCGCTCACCGTCAGCGAACGAATCGAACTGAAGCGTCATCTGCAGTTGTGCGAAGGGTGTCGCGCAATTTATAGCGAGTACTCCCTCCTTAGTTCGGAAGGGATGGCCTTTCTCGCGGCGGATAGGGGCCGCGTTTCGGAAGCCGAAGCCTGGGACTACCGTGCGGCACAAAGCGAATTGGCCTCGCGGATTCAAGAATCCGAGACTTCTGCGATTGAGCTGGCTGCCCAGCCCCGTGCCGCCCGTGTTTTTTGGCCTTGGAACTGGCGTGCACGATGGGTTGCCGCCGCAGCGACTGCTTGTCTGTTGGTTGGGGTGGGCGCAGGGTCTTATCAACTGGGCAGTCGGCGGCCAGCCGGGCGAAGACGAACTGCCAGCGTCGCCATCCTATCCCCAGCGCCTACAGCCCTCCAGGAACTGGCCTCAGAAAAGAAAACGGCGGACGATTTGCTCGTCCTGCAGACGGCGGAAATATCCCGTTTGCAGAGGCAGATCTCCACCGGGCAACGCGATCTTGCTCGATTGCGTGCCACGCTGCGCCTGGCCGAGGACCATTCCAGCGAACTCTCGACGGCCAACAGCAAAGGGGAAGCGCAATTTCGCCAGGTCTCCGAGGAGCGTGACAAACTGGCCGCACAAGTTCGCGAGGCAGAAAGGGCGTACCAACTCCTTCAAGTGGAGTTCACCAGCCTTCACGCCGAGCACGATCGTGTTCTTCTGCGCACGGCGTCGCTGGAATCGAAAATCGAGGAACTTTCGGCCGCTACCCGCGATCAGGACCGCAGGCTCAAGGACAGCGAACAATATTTGGCCTCCGATCGCGACATTCGTGAACTCATGGGCGCGCGGAAGTTGTATATCGCCGACGTTTTCGATGTCGACAGCGGAAGCCGCACCCGCAAACCCTTTGGGCGTGTATTTTACACGCAGAACAAATCGCTGATCTTCTACGCCTTTGATCTCGATCGCCAACCGGGAGTCAAGAACGCCAGTGCCTTCCAGGTATGGGGGCAGAGAGATGCCGAGTTGTCCGTGAAATCGCACCCAATGAATCTTGGCATTCTGTACATGGACAGCGAATCAAACCGACGCTGGGTGCTTCGTTGGGATGATCCTAAGCAACTCGCCGAGATCGACGCGGTCTTCGTCACCGTTGAGCCGCGCGGCGGGAGCCAGAAGCCAACCGGAAAACCCTTTCTCTATGCGCTGCTGAGAAAAGAAGCGAATCACCCGTAAGGCGGGCCCGCATCGCACGGTCGCTGTCTTGTTTGTCTTCTGGAGCCATCTTTCATTTAACTTGGTACAACTCCTTTCACATTCCCGTAACTATTGACAGGGCTAACTCTTAAAGACTAGTCGGGATCGGTGTGGATATCCGACTAGTACTGTGCAGTTAATCCAAAATCTAAGATATATATTCCAATTTCTGAAGGTGGGGCAGGTATGACGTCTTCCAAGTTGCAGACGCTTCTGTTCGCTGTGGTTCTAGTCCTCGCGACTTCTCTTTCCCTCTACGGCCAAAGTACTTACGGCACCGTCGACGGCACGGTGGTGGATTCTTCCGGAGCGGTCGTAGCCGGCGCTCAAGTCACGCTCACCAACACGGGAACCCAGGAAAAGCATACTCAGACCACAGGCAATGAGGGTGGGTACAAGTTTGTGAACGTGATGCCCAGCGAATATCGCCTCGACATCACCAGGTCCGGCTTCAAGCATTTCGCCCGAACCAATGTCGTGGTCCAGGTGCAGCAGGAAACTCACGTTGACGCTACCTTGCCGGTTGGCCAAGTCGCTGAGACTGTGGAAGTGACCTCTGAGACTCCGCTGCTGCAGGCCGAGACTTCGTCCCTGGGTCAGGTGGTCGAGGAGCGCAAGGCCGACGAACTGCCTCTGAACGGACGCAATATCTTTAACTTGATTACGGTCTCTCCTGCAGCGGTTGCACAAGGTGGGTCCGGTGGTTCGCCGGTGACCCAGAACCCGTTCAGTTGGGGCAATTACCAAGTCGGAGGTTCCTTTGCCAACCAGGGCGCGCAGTACCTCGATGGCCAGCCGCTGAATATTGGCTACATCAACCTGCCGATCATCATTCCAACCCAGGACTCGATTGGCGAGTTCAAAGTGCAATACAACAATCTGGGCGCCGAATGGGGCAAGTTCTCCGGCGGCATCGTGAACCTTAGCACGAAATCCGGCACCAACACTTGGCATGGTTCCGCATATGAATATTTCCGTAACAAGGTGCTTAACGCCAACGAATTCTTCCACAAGCGCGACGAGTTGACTCATGGCCAGAAGAACGAGCCGCCACCGTGGTCGCAGAACCAGTATGGGTTTCAACTCGGCGGGCCGGTGATCAAGAATAGGACGTTCTTCTACGTGAACTGGGAGCAGTACCGGCAGCGGACAGGATCGCCGTTCACCACCACCGTTCCAGCGAACGGAATGTTGAACGGAGATTTCTCGGCGCTGTGTACGGCGGGCTTCACCGCCGCCGGTATATGCAATGACGCAACCCAACAAATCTATGACCCGTTCTTGGGTCGAAAAGCCTACGGGAAGGACTCAGGCAATCCAAGTTGCCCGGGAAACTGCATTCCGAGTACGGAGTTCAGCAAAGCCACAACTACCATGTGGCAAAAGTACTTCCCGGCTCCTACACAGACCGGCGTAGTAGTGGACAATTTCACGAGCGCGGCCGCATCTGGGGGTAATACCACCGAGTTCGTTGCGCGCGGAGACCAGAGCATTTCGAGTAACACGCGCTTATTTGGAAGATTTGCCTATTGGGGGTTGACCGATCTCCCCACGAATCCGTTAGGAACCGGTCTCTGCTTTGATCGTTGCGCGGAGATCTACCACAGCAAGCTGCTCGCCCTGGGTCTGAACCACGTTTTCTCACCGACGACCATTCTCGACGTAAATCTGGCGGGAAGCCGATTCGTCTACGCGCGGGCACCCCTCCTTTCGGGTTTTGATCTGACAACTCTCGGCTGGCCATCCACCTACAACAGTCCGCCGGGTTCGATGCGCACTCCTCCTACCCCGGCGTTCCCGTTCAACAATGACGTCGGGAAGTCGCAGGGCAACAGTGCTATCGGAGATCACAACACGCAGTACAATCTGACCCCCGCGCTCACTATGATCCGGGGAAAGCATACGCTACAGGCGGGAGCTCAGTTCGAGATAGGGCTGGACAACTACTTCCAAACCAATATCGCCAGCGGCGCGTTCGCCTTCGGCGGAAACTGGACAACGTCGGCTGCAGGGGTTTCCAATCCGCAATTCGCTTTCGCAGACTTTCTGCTGGGTCTATCGCAAAACTCGGGGAGTTTCGTAAACCAGACCGAAGGCGTCGCGCAGGTTCCAGCGCAAACCGCGGGCAGGCAAGTCTATCGTGCCTTCTACCTTGACGACACCTGGCGTCTGTCCTCGAAGCTCACCCTGAATCTGGGGCTTCGCTATGAGTTGCAGGGAACTTGGTCGGAGCGCTTCAACCGGTTTACCTACTGGGATCCCAGAGCCACCAATGCTACCGTCACGGGCTGCAGCGGGACCGCAGGTTCGGCGTGCCCCGGCGACGCGTTCCTTGTGGGAACTGGCCGGAACTCCAGCGACAACAACATCCCAATGGATAAGAAAGCGTTCTCGCCACGCATTGGGTTCGCCTACGCTCTAGACCAGAAGACGGTGATCCGGGGGGGCTACGGTATCTTCTTCATCCCGAACTACGTCTCATTTGGACTAAACCCAGATAACGACGTGGTGAATCTCGCCAGCACTCCATTTATCGCCACCAAAGATGGGTTCAAGACTCCCTTTAGCACGCTGGACGGATTCAATTGCACGCTGACAGGAAACCCGACGCCCCCCAATTGCGCGGAGCCCGGACCGTTCGGCGCAGGAGGAATCATTCTGCCGCCCGGACGCAACCCGCAGCCCAACGTCTCGTCTTTTGTGGCCGCGAACGGGGCGCCCACTCTGGCACCCTATTTCAACCCGAAGTACGGGTATGTAGAGCAATACAACATCGACATCCAACGCCAGTTGCCGCTTGGCTTCTTTGCTGACGTGGCCTATGCCGGTTCGCATGGCGTGCATCTGGAACAATACTCGACCCACCTCAATCAGATTCCGGATAGTTTTCTATCGCAGGCCGCGGCCCTCACCACGCAAGTTCCCAACCCGCTGGTTGGAAGTCCCAATCCCAACCTGAACGGGGCCACGATCAGCCAAGGGCAGCTTGATCGGCCCTATCCGCAATACAACGACGTGAATTTGGCGGGGTATGGTTGCTGCAGCAGCACTTACAACTCTTTGCAGGCGACGGTGACGCGGCGGTTCGCAGGCGGCGGCACCTTGCTGGTGGCCTATACCAACGCTAAACTCCTCAGCAACACCGATACGTTGACGAGCTGGTTGGAAAGCTCCACTGGAGGTGTCGGACAAGTTCAGGACTGGAACAATCTGAAAGGAGAAAAGTCTCTCTCCTCGCAGGATGTTTCACAACGGCTGGTGATCAGCTACGTCCTCGACCTCCCCTTTGGCCATGGCAAGAGATTCGCGGCCGGCCTAAGTGGCGTAGCGGACAAGGCGGTTTCCGGTTGGGGAATCGACGGCGTGACCACCTTCCAGCGCGGCTTCCCGCTGAAAATCGGCTTTGCCGGCTCGACCCCCTTGGAGGGAGCGAACTTGGGCGTCTCCAACGTCCGACCCGACGTGGTTGCGGGATGTCACAAGGAAGGCCCCCGCACGACCACAGAGTGGTTTAACACAGCTTGTTTCACTGCACCTCCAGACTGGGGGTTTGGGAGCGAATCACGCGTGGATTCCACGCTCCGGGCGGCCGGAATCAACAACTTTGACTTCGCCATATTCAAGCGGACAAATTTTGCCGAAAGGTACGGTCTTGAGTTCCGGACGGAGTTCTTCAATCTGTTCAACCACCCGCAGTTCGGGTTCCCCTCGCAGAATCTCGGTAGTGCCGACTTCGGCGCGATCAGCTCGACCGTGCCCAGTACTAACCCTCGGTTAATTCAGTTCGCCCTGAAGTTTGTTTTCTGAGTTGTGCTACCAAAACCGGACTGGGCTTCTTGCCCAGTCCGGTTTTTTTAATGCTTTCGTAGTCGCTCTTTCACCAGACGGCAAGTGGTTCACAATTTATCTCCCTCCGCACTTGTCCGGATATCCTCCGACCCACATGAGGAATCTCCCCGTCATCGACTACGCCGACGCCAAAAAGATCATCGACCTGATCGTCGAAAAAGCTGCACAAATGTCGGCGCCCGCCGGCTTTTTTTCGGCTTCGCCATTTTCTTTCCAAGGCGCGAGTTCTTCACACACGAAGCCGGGATAGGTATACAGAAACGGAATCGTGAGATAGCTCCACAGTGCGTAACTGGCAAAGTAGGCCACATGCAAGTCATCCCATGGGGATTCGAGGCTCTGGCCCCGATACGCACTCCGTGGATCATCGCGCGATTCCTCAAGCACACCAGATTCCGATTCAATTGAGACCCGGTCAGGCGTGAATATGGTTCGCCGATCCTTCCCAATCAGGTGAGTGATCAGATGTTGATGGTTGAGCTGCGCCTCGACCTGGATATTCTTGAGCACATCCGGCTGGCCTTTGAGGTGCCAAAGTCCCCTGTGATCGAGGCGCTGGCCCGTACGACTTTGAGCTGGCGCCATCGTTGGAGTCCGCCGTGTGCTTCTAATGAGAGTTTGAGCAAGGTCGTTCATAGACGCCAGTTACCTCCAGACAGAAAGAGAGATCGATCAAACGATTTTGCTTATTTCGGAAATGAGGCGCCGAACATCGGGTTTCCGCTCTTGGACTGCTCCTCGGTCGCCTCGTCTTGGATCACATCCCAGTGCTCCATGAGAATCCCGTCCTTGACGACCAGAATGTCTGCCGCAATCCAATTCACAGGCGCGCCGAAGCCTGAAAATCTTCCATGGACGATCACGAAATCGCCGTCAGCAATAACGACTCCTGGCTCATACTTCAAGGTGGAAGGAAGGCTTTTGATGAGATTGAACAAGCCTTCACGGCCTGGCTCGATATGAGCGCTGTGCTGGATGTAGTCCGGTGACCAATAACGCTCGGCGGTTGGATAGTCCCGCTTGTTGAACAGCGTGTTGAAGGCCTCAAGAACGAGTACCTTTTCTTCTCCTGCTGGGTCCGACTCATTGGAATCTCCTTTATCGTTGGCACAAAACGTCTGGCTACTGCGGTTGCTGCATGAGATCGTTGAACTGCGTCACGAACGCACCCTCATTAGGGCCAGGGTTATTGCGCAGCGGTTTGGCCCGTTCCACAAGAATCTCTTCCGCATCCGTACCGAGCACTCTGATCGTCTCGTCGATGAACTCTCGCAAAGGCATTGCTCTGGGTTCCTCGTTGCTGTTCATTAAGTCAGTCTGCACCCACGGGTGGCACGATCTCCAGAACGCTGACCGAAGTACCTCTCAACTTGTACCGTTGCGACAGTGTGCAGGTGTGCAGCGCCGCCTTCGTGGAGCAATACACCGCGGTCAGCGCGAGCGGGACATACCCCAAAACAGATGTGTTGTAGATGACGGCTGCCTTTTCCTGCGTCTTCAGGTGCTCGATCAACGCCGAAGTCAGCCGAATCGGCCCTAGCAAATTCGTTGTAATAGTTGACGTGAGTACGGCATCGTCGATGACGCCGGCTGCGTCGTCGACTTGCATGATGCCCGCGTTATTGATGAGCACATTTAGGTTCGGAAAATCAGCGATCAACCGCTTGGAAACCGACGCGATGCTTGCGGGGTCTTCCACGTTCAACTCCACCGACTGCATTCCGGGATTCGCTT
>WNFF01004342.1_pt1 | contig 15772 bp, 11 predicted proteins | sample 5400441 | NCBI WGS metagenome assembly WNFF01 (sample SAMN13153345, study PRJNA577476) | soil metagenome | isolation source: 120 cm saprolite under Douglas fir tree site 2 hole 3 replicate 1 | place: USA:California | collected 2015-04-18 | reverse complement strand
CGCCCTTTTCCGGCGGATGCTCAGGATCCGCTTCCGGTCGCCCGGTGTTCAGCGCATTGTAGTAAAGTGGCTCCTGGCCTACCGACCGCGGCCAGCTCAGAGGCAAATGTCCAGTTGGAGCAGCAGCACCAAAGAGCACGTCCGCGATCGCAGTTCCTGCCTGCACTCCCGGAAACCATGCGGCCAGCACTGCTGGTACATGTTCGAACGCCCAGGGAACGGTAAGCGGCCTGCCGCTGAACAAAATTAGCACCACGGGTTTGCCCGCGCCGGCGACTTTTTCCAGCAACTCCTCTTGCCGGCCCGGCAGACCGAGCCAGGTGCGCGAAGCGGCCTCGCCCGTCATCGCCGGCGCATCTTCTCCCAGCGCCAGAATGACAAGGTCGGAGCTCCGTGCCGCCGCGACCGCGGCAGTGATGTCGCTGTCCGGTCCATTCAGAAATCCCGTGCCTTTCGCATAATGTACATTCGCATCACCAAGTTTTTCGCTTAATGCGCGACGCAACGTCACCGCATCCGCGCCCCGTCCCAGCGCTCCCCAGGAACCAATCATGTTGCCGGCATCGTCGCCTAGCGGGCCGATCAGCGCCAGCGAAGTGATCCTTGCAGAAAATGGCAGCATCGGCACGCCAGAAACCGCCTCGTTGCGCAGAAGCACCAGCGATTGCGTCGCGGCTTGCCTGGCGATGCTCACACTCTCCGGGCGCAACATCGCGGACGATTCCTTGTTCTCGTCAGTGTATGGATGGTCAAACAATCCCATGGCAAATTTCACCCGCAGTACATTGCGAGCAGATTCATCAATATCGCTCTGCGCGATCTGGCCCGACTGTACCAGCTGCATCAGGTTGCGATGATAAGCGTTGCTTACCATGTCCATGTCCACGCCAGCCAGCAACGCCTTGCGCGCCGCCGTTGCGTCGTCGTTGGCGATGCCGTGTGCTTGAACTTCACCAACCGAATTCCAATCGCTTACCACAAATCCCCGGAAACCCCATTCTTTTCGCAACACCTGCTTCAGCGTGAATGGATTTGCCGTCGTCGGAATCGCATTCAAGGCATTGAATCCTGACATGAACGTGCCCGCTCCGGCTTCCTCCGCGGCGTGAAATGGCGGCAGATAAAATTGCCGTAGCGTGTGTTCAGAAATTTCCGTCGAGTTGTAATCCCGCCCGCCCTCCGCCGCTCCGTATCCCACATAATGTTTCGCGCAGGCCACAATACTGTCTGTTGCGTCCAGACGCTGGCCTTGATAACCGCGCACATACGCGCGCGCCATCGCTGCTCCCAGGTACGGATCTTCGCCCGCGCCTTCGGAAATGCGGCCCCATCGAGCGTCCCGTGCGATATCCACCATTGGAGAAAACGTCCAGCGCACTCCAGCCGACGATGCTTCCGAGGCCGCAACGCGCGCGGCCTTTTCCACAATTTCCGGCTCCCAGGTGGCCGCAAGACCCAGCGGAATTGGAAACGACGTGCGGAACCCGTGGATTACATCCAGCCCGAAAATCAGCGGGATTTTCAAGCGCGAATTCTCGACAGCAATTCGCTGCAGCGCATTTGTTTCACGCGCGCCGGTCACATTGAATAGCGAACCGACCTGGCCCCTGCGAATCATGTCTCTGTCGTCGGTTCTTCCGGACGTCGGCCCGGTTGCCTGCCCGGCGGAATACTGGACCAGCTGACCGATTTTTTCTTCCAGCGTCATTTTCTGCAGCAGCGCGTCCACTTTTTCTTCCAGGCCCGGAGCATCCAGCGGATTGGCGTTTACCGCCTCGTTCTTGGTCTGAGGTGCCGCCGATTGTGCTGAAGAAATCTGCGCGAGAAACGATGCAACGCACAGGAGACAAATAATTGACAGGACGGAAGCGCGCCTTCTGCCGCAACCGCTCTCCACCGCATTCATGGTCAAATGAAATTTCATATGTGAGATGATGACACCTTCGCCTGTGAATGAGTATCCGAGCGGAAGGACGTAGCGGCCGTGGCCAAGAATTTCAACGGCAGCCTCGACGACTCTTCCGCAAAACTATGTCAGCAGCTTACTCCATGATTCGCCATAGGTAAATCGATTTATCTGAACACCTGGCGATACTAAAGAAGCCGGCTGGCTTGGCAAAAGTCACTATCCCGTGGCTTGCGGCCCGCTGCGTCCTGTGCCAGACTACGCTGCCATTACCGCCATGACCCGCGCCAAATCCAATAAGAGTGACCCGCAGGAGCTTCCCGAACAGCGCGTCAATCTCCGCGAATTGGCCGAACATTTGGGATTGTCGGTCGCAACCGTGTCGCTGGTGATGAACCGGTCGCCCGCAGCCAAATCTATTCCACAGCAAACGCAGGCTCGCGTTCGCGCCGCCGCTCGCGAATTGAATTACCGCCCCAACGCGATGGCCCGCATGTTGCGTCAGCAGCGCAGCTTCACCGTAGGGGTAATTGTGCCGGAAATCAGCGAAGGCTACGCCGCGCTGGTTCTTTCCGGAATCGAAGATCACCTTCTGCAGGAAGGCTACTTTTATTTTGTCGTCAGTCACCGGCATCGCAATGATTTGATCGAGGAATATCCCCGCTTGCTACAGCAACGCGCGGTGGAAGGCTTGATCCTGGTGGACACCCGCTGCCTGGCGGGCATCGCCGTGCCCGTGGTTGCCGTTTCCGGCCATAAGCATCTTCCCGGCGTGACAAACATTTCGCTGAACCACGGCAAAGCCGCGCGCCTCGCGCTGGATCACCTGAAAAATCTCGGCCATTGCAATATCGCGTTCATAAAAGGACAAGCTTTTAGTTCGGACACCGAGATTCGCTGGAAGGCAGTGCGCAGCGCAGCTCAAGAACTCGGCTTGACCGTCGACGAAAATTTGACTGTCCAGCTACAGAGCGAATCGCCTACGCCGCAGCCCGGTTACGACATGGTGTGCAAATTGCTTCGCACTGCGCCGCCATTCACTGCGCTCTTTGCCTTCAACGACATTTCCGCCTTGGGAGCGATTCGCGCGCTAAGAGAAGCCGGGAAAAAAGTTCCGGAAGATGTCTCGGTCATAGGATTCGACGATATCCAGAGCGCGGCATATCAAAATCCAGGCCTGACCACCATTCGCCAGCCTCTTCGCGAAATGGGAATGACCGCAGCGGAAACTCTGGTTCGCCGCATTAGTGTGCCGAAAAACTCGGAATATCCGAGAAGCATCGTCGTTGAACCGGAGTTGATTGTTAGGGGCAGCACCGCGCCTCGCTCGTAGTTAACCACGCCGCAAACCTCATAGCGAGGGCGCTAACTCAATCTTTTTCTTGCGTCACGATATGCACATCCACCTCTGGCGATTCGCGCAGAAAGCGGTGTGCAGCCGAAATATACAAGAATTTCTTCCACCCGCGCTCGATGGACCTGCCAAAAATAACCTGCGTAATGTGCTTCTCGCGCACTACCGTCGCAACCGTATCCGCCACACTGGCGCCTTTAAGCTCAATCACTTTTGCCCCGAGATTTTCCGCGAAGCGCAGATTTGCGGCCACGGTCTTCTTGTCTTGTTCCAGATTCTCGCGCCCGGTATCCACGTGAATCACGTAAAGTTCCGAATCCAGCCTGCGCGCCATGCGCGCCGCGCGAGCGATCAAGTACTGCGCCGAAGGATTCGAACTGACGCACACCGCAATGCGCTCCCGAACTCCCCAATTTTTTTGAATGTCCTTCGCGGCCATGTAATTTTCCAGGCTACGATCCACCTGCTCGGCGACCTGCCGTAACGCCAGTTCTCGCAAAGCAATCAGGTTCCCGCGCCGAAAAAAATTACTCAGAGCTTGTTCCACCTTGGTCGGCATATAAACGTCGCCGCGCCGCATACGGTTTTGCAAAGCTTCGGGAGTCAAATCCACCATCACCGTCTCGCTTGCCGTCATGGGCACCCAGTCGGGCACTGTTTCTCGAATAGAGATGCCGGTAATATTTTTGACCACCGGCGAAATGCTCTCGATGTGCTGGATGTTCAACGTCGAAATCACATCGATGTTCGCGGCCAGCAGCGCCTGCACATCCTCATATCTTTTGCGATTCTTGCTTCCGGGAATATTGGTGTGCGCCAGTTCGTCCACCAGGACCACTGCCGGGTTGCGCGCCAGCACGGCATCCAAATCCATCTCTTCGAACTGCGTGCCCTTGTACTCGATTTTCTTGCGCGGCACCGCTTCCAGTTGCGTGACCAGCTCCTCGATTGCCTTTCGCCCGTGCGTCTCGATGACTCCGATCACCACGTCCTCATCGCGGCTGTGCCTGCGAATCGCTTCGCTCAGCATTGCGTAGGTCTTCCCAACGCCCGGCGCATATCCCAGAAATAGTTTGAAGTTGCCACGCGTCTTTTGCGAAGGAGACGCCACTTCCAGCCAATCCTCTGGCTTCTTGCTCACTTGGCCTTCACTCCCGTCCGCGTCGGCGAATACGATAGAATTAGCAAATGACTCGCTCCGTCCGGCTGCGAACGGTTCGCAGTTTGCTCGCACTGGTGATCGTTGCCGGAATCACACTGTTCTTTCGCGAAGCCCTTCCCCGGGTAAACCAGACCACTGTTGCGCTTTCTTTTCTGCTCGCGATTTTAGCAGTTTCCGCCGTCTGGGGAATGACTGTGTCTGTTCTCATGTCGCTCGCGGCGATTCTTTCCTTCAACTTCTTTTTTCTGCCTCCTGTCGGCACCTTCACCGTCGCCGACCCGCAGAACTGGGTCGCGCTTCTTGCCTTCCTGGTCACTTCTACCGTCGGCAGCAGGCTCTCCAGCCGCATACGCCAGGAAGCCGATATTGCCAATCGCCGCCGCCGCGAAATCGAACACTTATACACCTTCAGCCAGAAACTTCTTGGCGAAGGCAACGTCATCCAGTTGATGAACGCCATTCCCAATCACATCGTTGATTCCTTTGAGACCGGTGCCGCCAGTCTCTTCCTTGCCGATAAACAAAAATACTACCGCTCTGGTTACGGCACGCTGCAGTTGGAGGAAGAGCAACTCCGGCTGGCCTACGAGCGCGAAGAGCCCTATGTCGATACTGCAAGAGGATTTTGCTACGGTCCGGTTCGCCTGGGAATGAAGTCCATCGGCAGTTTCGGAATTTCTGGCGCGCCCCTTACTCGTCAGACCCTCGAAGCCGTTGGCACTCTGCTCGGCATCGCGATCGAACGCACTCGTGCCGTTGAGCAGCTCAGCCGCACCGAAGCCGACCGTCAAAGCGAGCGACTCAAGTCCGCCCTGCTCGATTCCATTACCCACAATTTCCGCACGCCGCTCACCTCAATTAAAGCCTCCGTCACTTCGCTACTCTCGACTCGCCCGCCACAAGGCAGCCAGCAGCAGGAATTGCTGGAGATCATGAACGAAGAGTGCGACCGCCTGAATAAACTGGTTGAAGACGCTTCGGAAATGTCCAGACTCGAGGCCGGCGAGATCGAGCTCGAGTTCCACGCCGTTCCCGTGCAGGAATTGATCGACACGGCTCTCGCCAACTGTCAGAGCTCGCTGGTAGCACGAAATGTTAGTATTCAAATCCCCGCGGGAATTCCGCCCGTTCGCGCCGACTTGACCCGAGCCAAGGAAGTTCTTGTGCACCTTCTTGAAAATGCCAATCTGTATTCGGAAAAAGACCAGCCCATCGTCGTCAGCGCTGAAAACAATGGAAATTTCGTATTGTTCAGCGTCGCCGATCATGGCCCCGGTATCGAAACAATGGAGCAGGGCCTCATCTTCGACAAATTCTATCGCGGCAAAGACCAGCGCTCGGTCATTCAAGGAACTGGAATGGGATTGCCGATTTCTAAAGCCATCGTGGAAGCTCACGGCGGCACCATCAGCGTGACCAGCCAGCTCAATCATGGCTCGGTTTTTACTTTCACTCTGCCTGTCGCGCGAGCCGGAGCCGATCGCTAATGATCTCCGCCAAGATTCTAATAGTTGATGACGCGCAACAAGTGCGTCGCGTGCTGCGCACCGCATTGTCTTCCCATGGCTACACGACTTATGAAGCCGCCAGTGGCGAAGAAGCGCTCGATTCAATTCGCGCCTCGCTGCCCGATGCCATCCTTCTTGACGTAAACATGCCCGGCATGGGCGGGCTGGAAGCCTGTCGCGAAATCCGTCGCACCATGGACGTTCCTATTGTGATGCTCACGGTTCGCAATTCCGAACGCGACAAAGTTTTGGCACTCGACGCCGGTGCCGATGACTACGTCGTCAAACCCTTCGGCATGCAGGAATTGCTCGCGAGAATTCGCGCTGCGCTGCGCCGCCGCGCTGCCCGCGGAAAAGAAACTTCGTTTGCCACGAAAGATCTGAACATTGATTTTGAAGCCCGCGTGGTCGCCGTCCGCGGACGCGACGTTCATCTCACTCCCAAGGAATTCGAACTCCTGCGCCACCTGGTGTTAAACGCCGGCAAGCCTTTGACGCATCGCCGCCTGCTGCAAGCGGTCTGGGGACCGGATTACGGCGATGAACCAGAATATTTGCGCGTGATGATCAATCAACTGCGCAAAAAACTGGAATCCGACCCAACCAGGCCAAAATTAATTTTAACCGAACCGTGGGTGGGCTATCGTTTTCAGGCGCCGCGCGAATCCAAACACGCGAAAACAGAACAGCCCGAAGATTAGTTCAGCGAAAAACTGACTGCCGATACCTGCAAGCCGCCCAAACACAACTTGTCATCAACGTTGGCATCTGCAGTGTCTGCGCATTTCGCCACCTCCGTACCTACGGAGCGCACTTAACAGCTTCGCAGCGTAACGCCTGCCCAATTTCGCGTATCATGCGTCTGTGCGAGTCCTCATTGCGGAAGACGACCCCGGCGTTCAGCGCTTTGTCGCCAAAGGCCTGAAAGAACAGGCTTACGCCGTTGACACCGTGGCCACCGGCCCGGAAGCCCTCGAACAAGCGGAAATTAATTCCTACGACGTGATCATTCTGGACGTAATGCTCCCTGGTCTGAGCGGTTTCGAAGTCTGCCGCCGCTTGCGCGAGGCCGGACTTAAAATTCCCGTGCTCATGCTCACCGCGCGCGACGCCGTCGAAGATCGCATCGCCGGACTCGATCATGGCGCCGACGACTACCTGACCAAGCCCTTCGAATTTCGCGAACTTCTCGCGCGCCTGCGTGCGCTTCTTCGCCGCCCGTCCGAACTCAAGCCCGCGCAATTATCCGTCGCCAACTTGACGCTCGATACCGCCGCGCAAGTCGCTACCCGCGCCGATCGCCACATTTCCCTCACCCACAAGGAGTACGCGCTGCTCGAATATCTCACCCGCAACACCGGACGCATCGTCGGCCGCGCTGAAATTGCCGAACACGTTTGGGACGAACACTTCGATCCCTTCTCCAACTTGATCGAAGTCTACATAAATCGCTTGCGCCGCAAAATTGACGCTCCCAAAGAGACTCCTCTGTTGCACACCAAACGCGGCGCCGGCTACATGCTCGGCGTCCACGACGAGCCCGTTTCGCCTGAACCCTCCACATCACCGCAATTGCGCAACAGATCGAAATCCCCTGGCAGAAAACATGATGTTTAGTTCGGTCCGCAGCCGCCTCACCATCTGGTATGCCGCTGTCCTTACCTGCACGCTCTTATTCCTCTCGCTCGTCATTTATTTCATCGTCAAACAAAGCGTGCTAGCCCGCATGGACGCCAGTCTCGTGGAACTTTCCGATTCCTTTCTGGCCACTCTCGAAGCGGAATTAACCGACGCCCCCGCAGCCGAAGGCATTACGCCAGCCGCTCGCCAGTCCATGCTTGAACATCAGTATCCCGGCCATACCTTTGCCGTCCTCGCCAGCAGCGGCGATTTGCTCGCAACTTCGTCTGATTTGCCAAGCGCCGTCCAGCGAGCTCACGCTGAGCCAAATCCGCAGATGTCTCCCACGGTCCTTCAGTCGTGTCTCGCTTCACTCGCCGCACCGTCCAAATCGTTTCGCTCTTTTCCTGGCAAACGCGGCGGCGCCCGCTGCTACGCGCGGATATTTTCTGCTGCAGGAAATTCCTACCATCTCGTGATCCTCGCCTCGCTCCATCCCGAAAGTGCACTCCTTGAAAATATTCGCATCGCTCTCGGTTGGCTAATTCCATTCACAATCTTTCTTGCTTCTGCCGGTGGCTATTTTCTGGCGCGCAAGAGTCTTGTTCCCGTCGCGGACATGACCGCGCAAGCCGATCACATCGGCGAATCCACCATTCACGATCGCTTGCCAATCCAGAATCCTCACGATGAACTCGGCCGCCTCGCCGCAACTTTCAATCGCCTTCTCGACCGGCTCGACGGTGCATTCGAACGCCAGCGCCGCTTCATCGCTGACGCTTCTCACGAGCTGCGCACGCCTCTGGCAATTCTTCAGGGCGAATCTGAAGTCGCCCTCTCTAAAGAAATCCGCTCGACGGACGAATATCGTGAATCGCTCGGCATCCTCCATCAGGAAGCTCGCCGCTTGTCCCTCGTAGTCGATGACATGTTCACACTCTCGCGCGCCGATGCCGGGCAATATCCGGTGACGCTCCGCGAATTTTATCTCGACGAACTCGTCGCCGATTGCGTGCAGTCTCTGCGCAGCTTGGCCGCGGCTAAGTCCATCTCACTCTCGATAAATTCTGACCGCGAGCTTCCCATCGTCGCCGATGAATCTCTCGTCCGACGCATGCTCTTGAATCTTCTGGACAACTCCATCAAGTATTCGCCAAACGGCGGAACGGTCTCAGTCACAGCGCGCGCCACGGCCGATACCGCCGTAATATCGCTCGCCGACAATGGCCCCGGAATTTCCTCCGAACTGCAACCTCGAATCTTCGAGCGCTTCTTTCGTGGTGACCAGGCCCGCACCCGTTCGAATCCTCAAAGCGGTGCCGGGCTGGGTCTTTCCATCGCCAAATGGATTGCAGAAGCTCACCACGGCACCCTGGAGCTCAGTCATTCCGGCCCGGCAGGTACAGTATTCACCGCACGAATACCGAAATCTCCTGGTCCCTCCACACGAACTGATTAATCGTGCATTTATCTCGCATTCGGTAATGTTCTTTCAGCCGATTCTGACGAGACCGGATCGCACTATTAAAAATCGTGTGTTTTTACCCTCATCTCCGAGTGAGCAGAGTGCTCACAGTTTTGATCGCTGTGGCGGTTGTCGCCGCTTCCTCCGGTTCTCTCACTCCTGCACAAGAAAAACCTGAAGCTCCTGCGCCTCAACCAACCGCAAATGCGACGCCCGCTTCATCCGATGGCAAAGCTAATAAAGATAATCCCGTGCAACTTTCTCTTTCCTCCGCTCTCGCGCTGGCCCGCAAAAACAGCACTGTCTACAACGCTGCTTTAATTGAAGCCGGCTCGGCCGGTATCGATCGCGCTCTCGCTCGCGACGCTCTCTTGCCGCAAGTGAATTTCAACAACGAATATCTCTACACGCAGAGCAACCAGCACGGCGGCGTGCGTTTTATCGCTAACAATGCGGTGCATGAATACACCAGCCAGGGCAATGCACACGAATCCATCGACCTCGCCGGGCTGGCAAACTACCGCAAAGTTTCTGCGGTTGCGGCGCTGGCTCGCGCCAAGGCGGAGATCGCTTCGCGTGGGCTGGTGGTCACCATAGCGCAGAACTATTTCAATGCGCTTTCCGCGCAATTCAAGTTGGAAGATGCCAGACGCGCCGCCGACGAAGGCAATCGCTTTCTCGAGCTGACTCAACAACTCGAACATGGCGGCGAAGTCGCGCACGCCGACACCATCAAAGCCGAACTTCAGGCCCAGGATCGCCGCAGGCAATTTCAGGAAGCGCAGCTTGCGGTACTGAATACCCGGCTCGATCTGGCGGTTTTGATTTTTCCGAACTTACAGGACAATTTCGTTCTTACCGACGATCTCCGCGCTACCGCTCCTCTTCCCGCGCTTGCGGAAGTGCAGCAGCAAGCCGCGCGAGACAATCCCGATCTGCGCGCCGCTCTGGAAACTCTTCACATGTCTTCAAGCGAAGTCGCTGCCGCTCGTGCCGGATATCTTCCCTCGCTCAACCTCGATTATTTTTACGGCATCGACGCGCCGAATTTTGCAACCCACAGTTTTTTTCAAGGCGATCGGCTGGACAATCTCGGATCATCCGCTCTGGCTACCCTGAACATTCCTGTATGGAACTGGGGCGCCACGCGCGACCGCATTCGGCAGGCCCAACTTCACCAGAAGCAAGCCAAGCTCGAACTTTCTTACTCGCAACGCAAACTCATCGCCGAAATTCAATCGCTGCACGCCGAAGCAGAAACCGCACTGAACCAACTCACCGGACTCGCACGCTCCGCCGAACTTGCTGCGGAAAGCCAGCGCCTTACCTCATTGCGCTACAAGGACGGCGAAGCCACCGTGCTCGAAGTCGTCGATTCGCAAACCGCCTACGTCCAGGCCAGCAACAATTATCATGACGGCGCCGTGCGCTATCGCGTGGCTCTTGCCAATCTGCAAACTCTCACTGGAGTGCTTACCACCCCATGACCTCGCGCACTGACCGCCTGCGTCGCATATCGCCGCGAACGAAGCTTTCCTTTTCGTCACTGCCGTTTGCGGTTGCACTTTTCGTTTTTGTGGGCTGCTCGAAGAAAGAACCTGAAGTCGTGCCGGAAGTTTCCGTGCAAGTCACTCCTGCAAAAAAAGGCGACGTCTCTCGCATTGTTGCCGCCGAAGCGGTCGTTTTCCCGCTGCAGCAGGCCGTCGTTACGCCCAAAATCAGTTCGACCATAAAATCTTTTGCCGTGCAGCGCGGCGCCCGCGTCCGCAAAGGCCAGCTTCTCGCCGTCCTTGAAAATGCCGATCTTTCCGCTGTTGCCACGCAAAGCAAAGGTGAATACGAACAAGCTGAAGGCGCTTACGTCACTTCCACGGCGTCCAGTATTCCGGAACAAATTCAGAAAGCCGAGCTCGACGCGTCCTCTTCCAAAGCGGCAGCCGATGCGCAGAAACAAATCGTGGAAAGCCGTAAGGAACTTTTCCAGCAGGGCGCGCTCCCCCGCCGCGAACTGGATGCCGCCGAAGTAGCTCTCGCGCAAGCACAAAGCCAGTACCAGCAAGCGCAAAAAGTCCTGGATGATCTGCGCCGCAGCGGCAAAGAGCAAGCCGTCAAGTCCGCTGGTGGCCAGTTCAACGCCGCAAAAGGAAAGCTGCTCGCGTCGCAAGCGGCACTCAGTTATTCCTACATTAAGAGTCCGATTAACGGTGTGGTAACAGACCGCCCGCTGTATCCCGGCGAATTGGCCACCGCCAATCAGCCGCTGGCAGCACCACCATCGAAGTTTGGGTGCAGGCGGCCAAGCCGCCGGATTCGTTGCGGCCTGGCATGACTGTGCAGATTTCCATCACCGCTGCCACCGCGCAAGACGCCGTGATTGTGCCCAATAATTCCATTTTTCAAACTAACGACGGCGCGAACTACGTTGTCGTTACCGGCTCCGACAATGTCGCGCACCAAAAAAATGTTCAACTTGGCATTCGCGGCGTCACCGAAACGCAGATCACCAGCGGCGTAAACGCCGGCGAAGCGGTCATTACTTCCGGCGGATACGGATTGCCCGACAAAACCAAAATCAAAATCGAAGCCCCCGAGAAAAACGAAGACGCCGATAAAGCTGGCGACAAGTCAGACCGGAAAACCGCCGACTCATCGGATGGAAAGCCCGCCGATAAGTCCGGCAAAAAACCCACTGGCAAATCAAAATCTTCCGGCACGGAAAAGGAGTAGCGCGAATGCCGGAGCCGCCCGTTTCTCCTTCTCAAGCAAAACCAGCAGCGGAACAATTGCAGTGGTTCCAGAAAATTTCCCGGCCGGTTCTGTTTTTGATCATCAGCCTGGCCCTGGTCGGCGGCTATCTGGCATTCAGTATTCCTGTTTCTGTCTTTCCCAGCACCGATTTTCCCCGCATCGTGATTGGCGTGGACAACGGTGTTATGCCCATCGACCAGATGCTGGTTACCATTACCAGACCTCTGGAAGAATCGGTTAACAATGTTCCCGGCCTGCAGCGCGTTCTTTCCATCACCAGCCGCGGCTCCGCGGAAGTCGATCTTGGAACGTGGACATGGTACAGACTTTGCAGCGCGTGGATGCGGTCGCCGCCCGCATGCAAGCGGAACTTCCCACCACCGCAAAACTCGAAACCCGTCGCCTGACTTTCGCCACGTTCCCAATTCTCGGTTACAGCCTCACTTCCGATTCCGTCTCGCCCGATCATCTTTGGGAAATGGCCACCTACGACCTCAAGCCAAGACTTAATCGCCTCGATGGCGTCGCCTCGGTCATCGTGCAAGGCGGCCGCGTCCCGGAATATCAGATCACTCCCGATCCCGCGCGCTTGGTCTCCGCCGGAGTTACTGTCGCGGACGTTCTCGACGGCGTAAAAAAAACTAATCTCATCGATTCGCCCGGCCTCTTCGAAAATAATCACCAGCTGGTACTCAGCCTGGTCAGCGGCCAGGTTCATTCGCCCGACGAACTCGGCCAGATCGTGGTCAAAACTTCCGCCGCCGGAGTTCCCGTTCGCGTGCGCGACGTCGGAACTGTTGCGCGTTCCGTTGCTCCGGTCTATACGATGGTCACCGCCAACGGAAAATCCGCCGTGCTTCTCAACATCAATCGCCAACCGGACAGCAACACCCTCACGGTCGCCGATGAAGTGCACCAGCAAATTCAAGCGCTGAGCGCCAGCCTGCCACCCGGCATCCATCTGGAGCCTTTTTACGATCAGTCCACAATCGTACGCGATTCCATTTCCAGCGTTCGCGACGCGGTGCTGCTGGGCATTCTTCTTTCTGTGGCCATTCTGATTTTATTTTTGCGCGATTGGGGAGCTTCGATCATTGCCGGCCTGGTGATTCCGACAACTCTGCTGCTCACATGCATCGCTCTAAAGTTTTTTGGCCAGAGTTTTAATTTGATGACCCTGGGCGGTCTCGCAGCTGCGGTCGGTCTGGTCATCGACGACGCCATCGTGGTGCTGGAAAATATTGTTCTGCACCGCGACGCCGGGCAAAACCGTTTCCAAGCCATTTCCAGCGCACTGCGAGAAATGGCGGTTCCTCTGGTCGGTTCGACCATTACTCCCATCGTGGTTTTTCTTCCGCTCATCTCCATTACCGGTGTGACCGGATCCTTTTTTCGCGCGCTCGCCGTAACCATGACCGTCGCATTGCTGGTTTCACTGTTTCTCGCCATGACCTGGACGCCGACGCTCAGCCAGTATTTGCTGAAGGACAAACGTAAGAATAAGAATGGCGCCGAAAAGCCATCCGCCGCCATAGAAAATACCGGAACGGAAAATGTAGATCCCGCATCGCTGCTGGCCGCGGAAGAAGCGCATCTCTCGGGATTTTTTGGACGGATCGTCAATTTCTACACCCGCTTCATGCAGGGCGTTCTCCACCATCCTTGGCTGCTGGCTGGCAGTTCCGCGGTAATTATTTTGCTTACCGGACTTTGCTATCACTTCCTTGAAACCGATTTGCTTCCGGCGATGGACGAAGGCGGCTTTATTCTCGATTACTTCACACCGCCCGGAAGTTCGCTGACCGAATCCGATCGCATCCTGCTGCGCATGGAAGCGATCCTCAAAGAAACGCCGGAAGTAGAAAACACTTCGCGGCGAACTGGTTTGCAGCTCGGATTGGCGGCGGTCACCGAAGCCAACCGCGGCGATTTTACTGTTCGCTTAAAAGCAAAACGCAAACGCGACATTGATGAAATCATGAACGATGTCCGCGATGAAATTAAGAAAACTGAACCGGCCGCCGAAGTTGAATTCATACAGGTTTTGCAGGACATGATCGGTGACTTGAGCAACGAACCGGAGCCCGTGGTAATTAAGCTGTACTCGCAAGATCCGCAATCACTGTTACAGACTGCGCCGAAGGTTGCAGAGGCTATCGGAAAGGTTCCCGGCGTGGTTGACGTTCTGGATGGCGTGGACAATACCATCAGCGGTCCGGCTTCCACGTTCCAAATTAATTCCGCCACCGCCGCGCGTTCCGGATTCACGCCGGAAGAAATTGCGGTGGACGCGTCAGCAATCCTCGAAGGTGAACCCGCGGCCACTCCGGTAGTTCTGAACGATCGCGTGTATCCGATTCGCGTGCGCTTCCCGGAAATGAATCGCAGCTCTGTCGACCAGATGACCAACACGCCACTGTTGAGCGCGACGGGAAAAACCGCCACACTGGGTTCGCTGGCTACACTCTCCACCGACCCGGGCCAGACCGAAATCCGCAGGGAAAATCTGCAACGTCTGATGCAAGTGACTGCGCGCCTGGAAGGCCTGGGCCTGGGCTCCGGAATTGCCGCGGTACAAAAAGCGGTAAACAATCTTCATCTTCCTTCCAGCATTCGCATCGAGTACGGCGGCACTTACCAGGAGCAGCAAAAATCTTTTCGCGACCTGCTGAAAGTTTTGATTCTCGCGCTGCTGCTGCTGTTCATCGTGTTGCTTTTCGAGTTCCGCACTTTTTCCGCGCCAGCCGCAATTCTCGCTTCCGCATTACTTTCCACCTTCGGCGGGCTGTTCGCGCTACTGATCACACGCACAACTTTCAACATTGCATCATTCATGGGCATCATCATGGTCGTCGGCATCGTGGCCAAAAACGGCATTCTGCTGCTGGACGCCGAACAGCGATTTCGCGATCTGGGGCAATCCCCGGAAGAGGCGATGATCCAAGCGGGACGGCGGCGCTTGCGGCCCATCGCCATGACGGCGATGGCGACGGTTGCGGGAATGCTGCCGCTGGCTTTCGCCTTTGGGGCTGGATCGCAGATGCTGCAGCCGCTGGCGATTACAGTGATTGGCGGCCTGCTCAGTTCCATGGTTCTTTCTCTGGTGTTCACCCCCGCGATTCATTATCGATTGCAGCGCCACCCGGCTCGCACTTCCGCCTAGAAAATATTGATCGGATGCGAGTTGGGCGTTCCATTTTGGGACGGTCCACCCCCCTACCTCCGGGTACTTTGCGCAAGAGTGGCAAATACAGGACTTATTTCGGCAAGAGCGAGAAAGAGTGAAATCGGTTTACTGAAAACAAAGAAGTTAGAGGACCGGTAATGTCAGGTCAAGGGCATGGGCGGAGCCTCTTTTAAAGGTCAGAATCTGCGGCGGCGACAGTTTTCTAACATTACTTACAGTGATCGTCAACGCTTATTTGTGTACTGTAGAGTACTATAATGTACAAGTTACAGACTTTGAGCGAAGATTTCCCGCGGCATATCGAGGTAAGCAGGGGACATTATCATGGAGGTTCAACAGGAAAATCGAAGAGCGGGTCGTGGCTGCGAAAACTCGCGAACTAAGCGTCTCAGTGGCAAGTTCCGGCGCCGGAATCCTGGAACGATCTGCCTGCCTGCGGGATAAATTCCCACTGGTATCGGCCGGGCGAAAGCGTCAGCTTCAGCGCGCCGAATGCTTCCCGATAGCGCACTTCACTATTGGCATGAGCCACCGTAAAAGGACGAAGATTCTTGCCGCCGGTCCCGACAACGAACTCTCGAATCCCCCGGCTGGCATCGGCGATGCCGTCAGGATTCTGTGCAGCAAATCGTTCGTAATCGTGGTCATGGCCGTTGACGACCACGTCCGCGTTGGCTGCGTACAGCGCATCCCACAGAGGTTTCATAGCCAGGTCGTTGCCATGCGTGCCGCCGGAACTGAAAAGCGGCTTGTGAAAATAAGCCAGCGTGCAGGCCACAGGATGCGCTGCGAGATCTTCTCGCAGCCATTTGCCTTGCGCGG
>WNFF01006017.1_pt1 | contig 15773 bp, 15 predicted proteins | sample 5400441 | NCBI WGS metagenome assembly WNFF01 (sample SAMN13153345, study PRJNA577476) | soil metagenome | isolation source: 120 cm saprolite under Douglas fir tree site 2 hole 3 replicate 1 | place: USA:California | collected 2015-04-18 | reverse complement strand
CGTGCGCCCATTTGTCGCGGATTATCTGGCCGGCCGCACGCCAATCCCCTGCACGCTCTGCAACAACCACGTCAAGTTCGACCAGTTGCTGGTGACCGCCCGGCAGATTGGCGCCGAGCGCCTGGCCACCGGCCATTACGCCCGCATCCGGCAGAGCCCCGAGACGCAGCGCTATGAGCTGCTGCGCGCCGCGGACGACTCGAAGGACCAGTCCTATTTCCTGTTCGGGCTGACGCAGGAGCAGATGGCGCGGACGGTTTTTCCCCTGGGCGAATTGAGCAAGGCCGAAGTCCGCGGGATCGCCCGTCGGACGCGCCTGCCCGTCGCCGAGAAGCCCGAGAGCCAGGAGATCTGCTTCGTCCCCGCTGGAAACTACGTGCGCTTTATCGAGTCCTACCTCGAAGAGCAGGGAAGCACGCTGTCCGCCGAGCCCGGCGAGATGGTGACGACCACCGGAGAGGTGATTGGCCGGCACCAGGGTGTGCATCGCTACACCATCGGCCAGCGGCGCGGGCTCGGCGTGGCCGCCGGCCGCCCGATGTATGTGGTGGGGATTGATCGCGGCGCGAACCGGGTCATTGTAGGTGAGGACAGCGAGCTGCGGCTCGGGACGTGCGAGGTCCGCGACGTCAACTGGATTGCCGCCGCGGGCCTCGAGCAATCTGCCCGAGTGATGGTGAAGATCCGCCACCGCCACGAGCCGGCGGTCGCCACCCTCGAGCCCCTCGACACAGCCCGCGCTCGAGTTTGCTTCGACGTTCCGCAGCGCGCCGTCACGCCGGGCCAGGCCGCGGTGTTTTATTCCGGTGAGCGCGTCATCGGCGGCGGCTGGATTTGTTGACCTTCTCCCGCTTGAATTTTTTCAGGAATCGCGCCAGCGCCGGCGCGCGCGTCGCGTCCCGGCGGAGAAGCTCTGCGGCGCGCTCGAGGTCTTCCGGTCGGTCGAGATCGAAATCTCGCAACAGCAGGCGATAGCTGGCGTGGATTTTTTCGAGCGCCTCGAGTGTCGTTCCGAACGCCTGCGAGGTGCTCCACGGGATGCCGCGAAACATCTGCGGGCACAGCCGCCGCGCGCCCACCAGGTAATATCCGCCGTCGGAGGTGGGGCCGATGACAACGTCTGCGTCTTCGAGCAGCGCGAACGCTCGGGCGATTCTCCGGCTGCCCATCCACGGCGTGTCCGTGCCCACAATCACAACGCGACCGTAGCCCGCGCCGAACAGGGATGCAAATGACTGATGGAGTCGCTCGCCCAGGTTGCGGCCGCGCTGGACGCCGACCTGCCAGGGATGCTGGATCTCGAGCGCGGCCGCGAGCCGCTGGGCCGGCTCCGGTCCCGCAGCGACCTGCAACCATTTCCGGCAGCCGGGGACGCGCGCAACCAGCGCAATTGTGTCCTCGAGGCACGCCCGGTGGACTTCGGCCGCCTGCCGCGGAAGAAGCATGCCCACCAGGCGCGTTTTCACGCGCCCTGGCTCCGGGATTTTGGCGAAAATCACTGCCGCGCTGGGAGCCACGCTACATTCCGTCCGCAAACGATCGATATCGCTCCCGAGGAGAGCTTCGCAGGCAAAAAAATAGGGTGGAATCGCGCCCATTCCACCCTGCAACTCCGAAAGTCTAGATAAAAAGCCCTTCGTCCTGGTGCTCGCCGCTTTGCTCTGGCGGGCGGCGCCGCGAACGGAAGAAGTCCAGCCCGGTCCTGACTCCCTTGATGAACGCCGAGGCCTGGTGCACCGGGCCCCAGATCGTCCGGCGGACCTTCCAGCCGGTATCTTCGATCGCTTCCAGCGCGCCGGCCAGGATGCGATCGGCTTGAATCAGTTGCACGCGCAGCCGGTCCACCGCTTCGGTGAAAATCCGGTCCACTTTCTGGGCCTGGCTGCGCGCCAGGTGGGTGATTTCGGCGGCGTCGGAGACCATGCTGGCGATCCGCGGCTGGGCATCCTCCACGAGGATCTGCAGGCGCGTCAGGATCGGGTTGATCCGCGCGTGCAGATCGGTGGCAATATGCGTCATGCGCTGGTTCATCTGGCGGAACTGCACATAAATCGCCGCCAGAATCGCCATCTGCAGGATCACCGCCAATGCAGTGACGATTACGAAGAAGGGGAGCCAGCTATCCATTCAGCCGCCTTTACTGTGCCTTCGCCTTTTCCCGCTGGTAAGCATCCCGGCCCGCTTCGACCGCCGCCGTGATGGATTCCTTTTGCCGGGTGGCCACGTCCTTGCCGCGCTCGAGCAGGTCTTCGGCGCGCTCGCGCAACTCCCGTGCCTTCTTCTGCGCGTAATCGCGGCCCTCGTCCGCCTTCTTCGAGAGATACTCGCGCGTCTCTTCGCCCGATTTCGGGGCAAACAGGATCCCGATCAGCGCGCCGATGCCCAGCCCAACCATGAAATAGCTTACCTTCGATCCAACATTGTCGCCCATGGCTAAACCTCCCACCCGTGAAACTAGCACACCTCTGCTGCCCTTGCAAGAAATCCCTCGGCCGCCCTTCATCGCTGCTCTTTGACGGCTCTACAAAGGGTCACCCCGACGACGCGCCGCCGCGCAGGTGCTCCACGATGCGCTGCGCTTGGGTTCGTGTGACCACCCGGCAGAGCTCCTCGACCCCGGCCTCGCGCAGGTGGGCGACGCTGCCGAACTCCCGCAGCAGCTTTTGCGCCGTGCGCTTGCCGATTCCGGGGATCTCCACCAGCGCTGAGTGCAAAGTGCGGCCCTCGCGGCGGTGCCGATGGAAGCTGACGGCGAACCGGTGGGTTTCGTCGCGGATCTGCTGGACCAGGTGCAGAACGGGCGAATGCCGCTCGAGCACCACCGGTTCGTCCTCCTGACCGAAGACGTAGATCACTTCGTTTTCTTTCGCAATGCTGGCCAGCGGCTGGTTGATGATCTCGATTTTCTCAAGCGCCGTGGCAGCCGCGTGCAGTTGCCCGATGCCGCCGTCAATCAGGATCAGACTCGGCAGCGGCCGGCGTTCTTCCTGCAGCCGGCGATAGCGCCGCTCAACCGCTTCGCGCATGCTGGCGAAATCATCGTTGCCCGCGACGCCCCGGATGATGAACTTGCGATAGTCGGATTTTTTCATCCGCCCGTCTTCCCAGACGACCATCGAAGCGACTGTGTCCGACCCCTGGATGTGCGAAATGTCGAAGCTTTCGATCCGCCGCGGCGGTTCGGGAAGGCTCAGGGCGTTCTGGAGCGCTTCAGCGATCGCCTTCGAGCCCGGCTTCAGCACCCGGAAGCGCTGGTCGAAGGAATGCCGGGCGTTTTTCTCCACCAGCTCCAGGAAGGCGCGCTTCGGCCCGCGCTGCGGCGTCAGGATCTCGACCCGCCGGCCGGCGCGCTCGCTCAGGATCTCTTCAAGCAGGGTGAGGTCCTCGAAGTCGGTCGGCACGTGGATCGCTCTTGGCAGGTAGGCGGCATCCAGGTAAAGTTGCTTCAGAAGGGAAGGAAGGAATTCGGCAGGATCGAATTCGTCCAGCTCCTCCCAATAGAAGTCGCGCCGGTCCACGACACGCCCGCCGCGCAAGTGAAACAGGTTGACGGCCACCTGAGGCGGCTCGGCGTGCCAGGCGAACACGTCGGTATCGTCTCCCTGCGCCGCGGCAATTTTCTGTCGTTCTTCGATCTCCGCGAGCGTGCGTATCAGGTCGCGGTATGCTGCGGCCTGCTCGAAGCGTTCCTCTTCGGCAGCCTTCTGCATCCGCTCCTCGAGGCTTTCTTCCAGGTCCGCCCGGCGGCCTTCGAGGAACATGCGCGTGTCGCGAGCGGCTTCGGCGTAGCGCTCGTCGGTGGTTAGGCCGGCGACGCAGGGGCCCAGGCATCGCTTGATGTAGTACTGCAGGCAGGGCCGAGGATGCGCGCGGGTCAAGTCGACCGTACACGAGGGCACCAGGAAGCGCTTGTGGATAAAGTGCACGATGCGATGCGCCAGGCTGTGAGGGAAATACGGCCCGAAATAGAGCGAGCCGTCTTTCTTCAGCCGCCGGGTCACGTAAACGCGGGGATATTTCTCGAAGGCGGTGTAGCGGATGTAGGGATAAGTCTTGTCGTCGCGCAGCAGCACATTGAACTTCGGCTTATGCTGCTTGATCAGGCTGTTTTCAAGCGCCAGTGCCTCCTTCTCATTGTCCACCACGATGTAATCGAGGTCAGCGATCTCGCGCACCAGCGAGCCCGTCTTCGCGTCCACGCTCTTCGATTCGAGGAAGTAGGATTTCACTCGATGTCGCAAGGACTGCGCTTTGCCCACGTACAGGATCGTGCCCAGCGCGTCCTTGAACAGGTACACGCCCGTTTCGGCGGGCAGGCTGGCGACTTTTTGCTCTAGTTCCATGTCGAGAGTAGAATGGTGCGGCCCGTGACCAAGTGCACCAGGGCAACTTTCATGATAGCAAAGCGAATCTAACCCCATCCAGACCGATGCGATGAGCTTCCGATGCCATCTTCCGCTGCTCGTGCTGCTGCTTCTGGCCTACGCCGCCGGCGCGCGCGCCCAGTCGCCCCCGGAGCCGCCGTTTGATCCCCTGCACGCCGAGAAGAACATCGAGGTTGGCAACTACTACATGAAAAAGGGCAACTACGACGCGGCCATCGAACGCTTCCAGGAAGCCGCCCGTCTCAAGCCGAATTTTGCGCGCCCCTACCGGCTCTTGGGCGAGGCCTACGAAAAGAAGGGCGACAAGGCCGAGGCGGTGAAGGCCTACCGCAAGTATCTGGAAATTCTCCCGGCGGCGGAGGATGCGGGCAAGATTCACAAGCGGGTCGAGAAACTCTCGCGAGAACTCGAGCGGGCCGCCCGGCGCCGCTCAGGCTAGCCGCGCCAGGAACCGCCGCGCCCGGTCGAACCCCGCAAACCGCTTCTCCTCGCGACGGAACTCCGCCGAATGCGCCTGCAAGCCGCAACTTGCCGCCCGCATGGGGTGCTTCACGTGCAGCATTTCGTGGAACAGAACGTATTCCACCACGAATTGTGGCACCCCGGCACGGTCCAGACGCGCGTTGATGACGATCTGATCGAGCCCCGGGTCGAAGCAACCGAGCTGCGTCCGCCACACCCGCGCGCTCCAACCAAGCCGCGGCCGGTGGAGGCGACCGGAGAAGTATTGCCGGTTCAGCGCTGCGAAAAGCCGCGCCAGGTGGTGAAAAGTTCCGCGGGGACCAACCTGCAAGCGCTGGCCTCGCGCCCGGCGCACGCGCAGGACCCGGTGGCGGGTGCCGCGAGCGAGCGAAAAGCTGCGGTAAGTCTCGAGCAGCGCGCGTGGCGGCCGGCGCCGGTAGAGCCGGCCGAGCAAGATGGCGGCCGCCGCCTCGAGCGCAGCCAGCGGCGCAGTGCGCAGCACGTCGGACAGGCGCACGTGAGCGACGTCTTCGCGCAGGCGAATGGTGTGGACCAGGTTGGCATAGGGGTAGAACTCCACCACGAATCGCGGCGGGCGCCCCTGGCAACCGAGCCGCGTGTACATCCGGTGAAAAATCCGCGCGCCACCCGGGAGGACCATCCTGTCTGGCGCGGGCGGCTTCACGGCTTTCTCCGCGCCGGCGGCGGCGCAATCTCCTTGGCGGCCTTCTCGGCGTCCTGCAGCGCTTCGCGGGTCCCTTCGATGGCATCGTCCAGGTTTTGCTTGTAAGAAGCCAGCTCCGGACCATTCTTGGCGAGTTCCTCGAGATAGGTGAGGAACTCCTTGGCCTTGGCCTGCATTTCCTTGATGCCCCCGCGGATGTCTTCCTGCTTGTCAAGCCCCAGATCGATTAGATTGGCCGCATCGTCCACGCAACCGATATAAGCGTTGAGCAGCCCGTTCAGGCGACCGGCGCGGTTCCGATCCTCGCCGGCGGGCCGGCTGAGCTCGTATTGCAATTTCTTGATGCGGTCGGCGGCGAATGAGAGAAACAGCTTGATCCTTTGCGCGGAGGACTCGGCGTTGCGGATCTTGTCGGCTTCGACCACGCTCAGGTAATCCTTCTTCTGCTGCGCCGCTGAAACACTCGCGCCGGCCAGGGAAGCGATGGCGAGCAACAGACTACATGCAATTGTCGTGGCGCGCATTTTTGTCTCACTCTTTCTGTTTGGTCTGGTTTGGGTTCTTCCCCGGTTGGCGCGGAAAGAGCCTATCAATCAATTCCTTCTCAATGCTGGCAAGTTCCTGGCGGATGTCCTGGAAGGGCGGGCGCTGGTCGTCCGGCAGCACAAGGATGGTTTGGTCGAGCTCCCGCAGGCTCTTGCGCAGGTGGATCTCGAGCTGCTTGAAGCCCGCAGGCTTGCGCTCAGCGTCCACTCCGGTGCCCTTCAAAGCGGTCTCGGCGGTCTTGACCTCGTTGCGATAGTCTCCCAGGATGCGCAGCGCCTGGACATAGTCGCCTGCGTCCATCTGCCGGCGCAACTGGTCGAATTGCGCGTCGCCGAGTTTCGGCAGAATCTTGGCTCTGCGGACGGGATCGGTTTCCCGGTTGAACTGCGCCTGCAACTCGGCGACGCGGTCTTGCGCGCGCGCCGCAGGGAACAGGATGGCGGAGAGTGCCGCAGCAACGATCATGCGCCGCGAAGGGAAACCGGGCCTGGCCATCCTACCTCTTTTTCTGCTGGAGCTCCCGCGTCAGCAGGCGGACGCGCTGCCGCGCCTGAATTTCGTGGACTTCGTTGTGGCCCTGGTCAAGGGCCAGAAACTTTTCGTACGCAGCCACGGCTTCCGCCTTCCTCTCTAGTTTATCGTAGCAGGTGGCGCGGACAAACCAGGAACCTGCGTTGGGCGTTTCGCGCCGGGCCAGCAGGTCGAGCGCGTCGAGCGCGGCCTGATATTTCTCGGCCAGGTAGTACACTGTCAGCAGGTCGCGCAGCGCATCGGTGAGGCTGGGGTCGAGCTGCAGCGCCTGTCGCAATTCGCGCTCGGCCGGGGCGAAATCGCGCTTCTCAAGCCACAATCGGCCCAGCCAGCCGTGCAGCGCGGCGTCCTGCGGCGCAAGTTGCAGCGCCTTTTGCAGGGTCTCCGCCGCCTGGGTCAACTGTTTCTGCAACAGGTAAATGTTCGCCCGCAGCTTGTAGCTTTCTAGGCTGGGCGGCGCGTTGGCGTCGGTGCGGTCGAGTTCCTCGAGCGCCTGGTCGTTCCGCTTCAGTTCGCTCAGAATCGCAGCGAGCTGCAGCCGGGCGCTCCGGTCCTGCGGTTCGCGGGCCACATAGGACTTGAGTTCTTCCGCCGCCCCGTCCAGGTTCTTTTGCGCCAGCAGGCTATTCGCCAGCCCCAGGCGTGCCGGAGCGGAATCGCTGTGCAGCGCCAACGCTTCACGAAAGCGCGCTTCTGCCTCAGCCGGGCGGCCTGTGCGGAGCAGGGCCCGACCCAGGGCAAAATGGACCTCGTAATCCTTTGCGTCGAGACTCTCGGCCGCCTGGTACTGTTCAATCGCGCCGGTCAAGTTCCCGCTGCGTTCCAGCACTAGCCCCAGCAGGAATCGCGGACGGCTCTGGTCGGGCAGCAACTCGGCCGCCTGACGGAGAGGCCCGACGGCGGCGGCCGGGTCGCGCTCGAGCAGTACCAGACCCAGATTCAGTTGGGCCGCGGCGAGTTTCGGATTGAGCTCAACGGCCCTGCCGTACTCGCTTTTCGCCTCCTCCCAGCGCTCGAGCGCCGAATAGGCGTAGCCGAGCTGGAAGTGCGCCGTGGCATCCTCGGGGCGCTGGGCGAGATAGGTCTGGAGCAGCGGCACCGCCGCCGCATAGTCCTTATTATCCACTGCATCTTGAGCCTGCCGCAGCTGCAGTTCAAGGGGATCGACGGGCGGTTCGGCCTTGCGCACCGGGGCCTTCTGCCGTTTTGGCGGGACCTGTGCGGCGGCGGGCGTTGCGTTGCAGGCCAGGACAAGCATCAAGACGGTGCTGCATTTCGCAAGCGACATCATCGGATCGCGTTTGGCCGCGCACCAGCGTGGTTGTTCAGCACGCGCGCCAGGAATTTTCCGGTATGCGAGTGCGGGTTCCGCGCCACCTGCTCCGGCGTGCCCGTCGCCACCACGCGCCCGCCGCGCTCGCCGCCTTCCGGGCCGAGGTCAATCACCCAGTCCGCGGATTTGATGATGTCCAAGTTGTGCTCGATGATCAGCAGGGATGAGCCGCCCTCGAGCAGCTTGCGGAAGGCAGTCAGCAGCTTCTGGATGTCGTCGAAGTGCAGCCCAGTGGTCGGCTCGTCGAAGATGTACAAAACGCCCTCGTTTGCCTGACGGGTAAGATGCGCCGCGAGTTTGAGCCGTTGTGCCTCGCCGCCCGAGAGCGTCGTAGCCGACTGGCCCAGCCGCAGATAGCCGAGCCCGACTTCGTCGAGGATCTTCAGCTTCGCGGTGACCCTCGGCACGCTGGCGAAAAAGGCCAGCGCCTCGCGCACGGTGAGCTGCAGCACTTCGTGGATGTTACGGTCGCGGTAGCGCACATCGAGGACGCCGGACTTGAAGCGCGTGCCACGGCACTCCTCACACACCAATTCGACATCGGCCAGAAACTGCATCTCGACGGAGACCGTGCCGTCGCCCTGGCAGGTTTCGCAGCGCCCGCCGGGGATGTTGAAGGAGAAGTGTCCCGCACTGTAGCCGCACTTTTTCGCTTCCGGGGTGGACGCAAACACTTCGCGGATGGCGTCGAAGGCTTTCAGGTAGGTCGACGGGTTCGAGCGCGGCGTCCGCCCAATGGGCGATTGGTCCACGAGCACAACTTCGGTGAGCTGATGATCGCCTTCGATGCGGTCGCAGAACTCTTTGATATTGCCCCCGGCCTTTTTCGCCTGTAGCGCCTTGTAGAGGACATCATGAACCAGCGTGGATTTCCCCGAGCCGGAGACGCCGGTGATGGCCACGGTCATGCCGAGCGGGATCATCAGGTCGATGTTCTGGAGATTGTGCATGCGCGCGCCGAAAATGCGCAGGAACCTGCCGTCGGGCTTGTGTCGCACCGACGGTACGGGGATGCGCAGCTCGCCGTTCAGGTAGCGCGCGGTGAGCGACCGCGTATCGGCGAGCAATTCTTGGCGGGGTCCGGCAAACAGGATGCGTCCGCCCTGCTCGCCGGCGCCGGGTCCGAGGTCGAGCACGTGGTCCGCCGCGGCGATGGTGTCCGGGTCATGCTCGACCACCAGAATGGTGTTGCCCAGGTCGCGCAGGGTCTTCAGGATGTCGATCAAACGGTGAGTGTCGCGAGGATGCAGACCGATGGAGGGCTCATCGAGCACGTATAGCGCGCCCACCAGGTGCGAGCCGAGCGAGGTCGCGAGCTGAATCCGCTGGGCCTCGCCGCCCGCCAGCGTCGAGGTCAGCCGGTCGAGCGTCAGATAGTCGAGCCCCACCTCATCGAGGAAGCGCAGCCGCTGCCGGATCTCTTCCAGGATCTTGTCCGCGACTTGAGCTTGCGATTCGGTCAGTTTCAGGCCGTCGAAAAATGGGCGTGCCTGCGTCACGGTCATGCCGCAGACCTCGGTGATGGGTTTCCCTTCGATGCGCACGGCGCGCGCCTCTTCACGCAGCCGCGTGCCGCCGCAGTCCGGGCACGTGGCATAGCCGCGGTAGCGGCTGAGGAAGACGCGCACGTGCAGTTTGTATTTCTTGCGCTCGAGCCAGCCGAAGAAACCCTTTACGCCGGGAAAACCCGCCTGCGGATCGCCTTGCAGGACGAGGGCTCGATGCTGCGCCGAGAGCTGGCGGAAAGGTGCGTCGAGCGGGATGTCGCTCGAGCGGGCGTAGCGTTTCAAATCCTTTGCCGCGGTCGGGGATCACCAGGTCGAGGTCGAAGTCAACCGTATTGCCGAAGCCCTGGCAGCGCGGGCACGCCCCGTAGGGGCTGTTGAAGGAGAACAGGCGCGGCTCCGGCTCTTGGTAAACGCGGCCGCAGCTCTTGCACTCAAAGCGCTCGTTGAAAACCATTCGCTCCGGCTGGCCACCGGGGTCTTCGCCAACGAATTCCAGGATGGCCTCGCCCTGTCCTTCGCGGTAGCAAATCTCAATCGAATCCACCAGCCGCGAGCGCGCTTCCGGCTGAATAGTGAGGCGGTCCACGAGGGCGTAGACGGGCTTTGCAAAATCGAGATCAAGCAGAGTTTCAGGCGAGGAGAACTCATAGACCCGCCCGGCCTGATAGAGGCGGTTGAAGCCGCGTTTCTGCAGCTCGCCCAGCGCCTGTTTGACAGCATCGCCGGACGGCCGAGCAGATTTGCGGGTGGCGCCCTTGCGTCCCACCGCGGCGAATGCCAGCGCATACAGGACGTAAAAGCGCCGGCCGGCCTGGAACGAGAGCACCCGGGCGGCAATCTCGTCCATGGAGTCCTTGCGGACTTCCCGGCCGCACTGAGCGCAGAGGGTTTGCCCGACGCGGGCATAGAGCAATCGAAGGTAATCGTAGATTTCGGTGGCCGTGGCGACGGTCGAGCGCGGGTTGCGCGTGGTGTTCTTCTGCTTGATAGCGATGGCGGGAGCAATGCCGGAGATCTCATCCACATCCGGCTTCTCGATGCGTTCGAGGAACTGCCGGGCGTAGGTGGAAAGGGACTCGATATAGCGCCGCTGGCCTTCGGCGTAGATGGTGTCGAAAGCCAGGCTCGACTTGCCAGAACCGCTCACGCCGGTCACGACGGTGATGGCGTTGTGCGGGATGTCGAAATCGAGGTCTTTCAGGTTGTGGACTCGTGCCCCGCGCACCCGAATCGATTCGCGCTCTGCGGTTGCGGCGTGGGCCTTCTCAATCGGCAAGGGAAGCCTCTACAGTGGGCTCAGCGTCACTCGGCCAAACCTTGAATTATACGTCGCGGAGGTCACCCGAGCAACGCCCGCTCGAACCGTCATTTTTTGTGTGACAGGTCCAGACCGCCACCCGGCGCTACTCCGCGGTCAATGTGGTAGATTGGCGCCGGCACCCCGTCAGGAGAGAGTCGTGCCGTTTACGCGGGTGATCTGGATCGTGCTCGATAGCGTGGGCATCGGCCCACTGCCGGACGCGGCCGAATACGGCGACATCGGCCGCGACACGCTCGGCCACATCGCGCGCTCACGCCCGCTGCGCTTGCCCAACCTGGTGCGGTTGGGCTTGGCCAATATCGCTCCGCTCGCGCACCTGATGCCTCCAGCGCGCTCGCCCGGTAAAGACACCACCACGGGTCACTGGGAGATGGCGGGGATCTGGCTCGACCAAGCGTTCCCGGTCTATAAGCAGGGCTTCCCTAGAGACCTGATTGAGAAATTCGAGAAGGCCATCGGCCGGAAGACGATCGGAAACAAACCTGCCTCCGGCACAGAAATCCTCAAGGAGCTGGGTGAGGAGCATATGCGCACCGGTTATCCGATCGTTTACACTTCCGGCGACAGCGTTTTCCAGATTGCGACGCACGAAGAGGTGATCCCCATCGCCGAACTCTACCGCATGTGCGCAATCGCCCGGAAGATGCTGGACGGCCCCCACCGCGTCGGCCGCGTCATCGCTCGGCCGTTCCTGGGGACCCCGGGCAACTTCCGCCGCACCGAGCGGCGACACGACTACGCCGTCGAGCCGCCGCGGCCGATGCTGTTGGACGTGCTGGCCGAGCGCAAGGTGGGGGTGCTGGGCATCGGAAAGATCCACGACATCTACAACGGCCGCGGCGTAGAGAACTACGCTACTACCCGAAACAATCCCGACGGGATGGAGAAGCTCCGCGCGGCGTTGCGCCAGCAGGCGGGCGGGTTGGTCTTCGCCAACCTAGTTGATTTCGACATGCTCTATGGCCACCGGAAAGAAGTCGAGGGCTTTGCGCGCTCGCTCGAGGAGTTCGACGAGCTGCTCGGCCCGATGCTCGCGGAGATGCGCCCGTCGGATCTGCTGCTGATCACCGCCGATCACGGCTGCGATCCCGACGACTGCTCGCCTTCAACCGACCACTCTCGCGAGTACGTGCCCATCGTGGCCTACAGCCCCGGCGGGAAGCCGGGTGTCAACCTCGGCGTGCGAAAGACCCTCGCCGACATGGGGCAGACTGTGGCGGAGAATTTCGGCGCTGCCATCCCCCACGGCATAAGTTTCCTCCCTCAAGTCTCGCCCTAGAAGTCGATCGTCATCCTGAACCCGCCGCTCGCGATGAACGCATGCGGTGAACCGCGGCGGGCGGAGGATTTCACTCGCGCGGTTGAGAATCCTCGCTGCATCCCGCTTCGCGGGAGTTCGTTCGTAATGACAAGCCAGACCAGAACCGGACGCAATGAGAGCATTTTCACTTTACGGGAAACCGCCGTGCCGGCGGGCCCGGGGCGAGCACACGGGGTCGCCCTGCAGTCTGGATCTCACCCGATTTGCGGGCGGCAGAGCGGCGGCTAATTGCCGGCGGCGGACCGCTGGGCGTAGTAGCCGCTGCGCGTGCGGACGAAGAATTTCCCCCGGCCCCTGGGCGGCAGAACCTCGACCTGCACGGCGCGGAATGAGCCGTCCCGGCGCGTGTTGGTGGGGTAATAGGCCAGCGTGTACTGGTTGCGAATGTCGTGGGCGATCTGCGTGCAGATCGCCTCAGCATCCTGCGCTCCCTCAGGGAAGAACGCCAGCCCGCCGGTAGCCTGGGTGAGCATGGTAAGCGCCTGCCGGGCGCGCTTGGCGGAGCGCTTGCTCTCCTGGCTGAGCAGTCCGACGGCGTAGATGACTGCATCGGAGCGCTGAGCTTCTTGCACGGCGACTTCCAGACTCTTGCGGCTGGCGTTGTCTTCGCCGTCGGTGACAACCAGAAGCACCTTCTTGTCGCGGGTGCCTTTCTTCAAGTGGTCGAGCGAGCCAATGAGGGCGTCGTAGAAGGCGGTTGAACCGCGGGAGTCGATGCGCTCGAGCGCTTCTTTCATCTCATTGATGTTGCTGGTGAAGTCTTTGTCCAGGTCGAGGTAGTAGTCGTCGTTGAAGTTGACGATGAACACCTCGTCCTGGGGATTGCTGGTGCGGACGAAGGTGAGCGCGGCAATGTTTACCCGCTCGCGTTTGTCGCGCATGCTGCCGCTGTTATCAATCACGAGGCCGACGCTGACCGGGATGTCTTCCCGCTTGAACAGCGAGAGCTTTTGCTCCACCTTGTCTTCCAACACGCGGAAGTTTTCCTGCTTCAGGTCCGGCACGAAGCGCCCGTGCTCGTCGAGCACCGAGGCGTGCAGCACGACGAGGTTGACGTCGCGCCGGATGCGGTAATCCTCGTTCTTTTGCCCGGCCGGTGGCGCTTGCGGTTGTTGCGCCTGCGCGCCGTTGCCGCTCCACACCACCGCCAGGGCCACGAGGATGATGGAACAGAAGAGGGAAAGCAGGCTCAGCCTAGTGGCTGGGCGCATAGTAGCCGGTCTTGGCGTACACGTTGAGGGGAGGGAGCCCTTTCGGAGGACGCAGCTTGACCTTGACCTTCCGCCATTTGGCGTCGCGCTGGTGGTTCGATGGTTTGTATCCCAAGACATATTGGTTACGCAACTCCATGCTGATCTTTGCTGCCGTATCCGGCAGGTCGTTCAGGTTTTCCACCGGGAAAGCGCGCCCGCCGGTCATCTCGGTCATCTCGGACAGCAGGGTCGGTCCGTTCAATTCTTCCGACGTGCGGGAACGGGAGCCGAGCGGGTCGTAGATGCCCACGGCATAGAGCTGGACGTCTGCCTCCTTGACGAAATTTTTGATGTCGTTTTCATTGAACCTACTATGATTATCGCCCCCATCCGATATGATGAGCAAGGCCCGTTTGGCGTTGCGTGCACCCCTCATCTGGCTCAGACCCAGGTAGATGGCATCGAGCAGCGCCGTGCGCCCGCGCGCCGCGGTGTACATCAACCGGTTCTGCAACTCCTCGACGCTGGAGGTGAAGCTGCTGATCAGCTCCGCCCGGTCGTTGAAGCTCACGAGGAAGAATTCGTCCTGCGGGTTGGCCGTCTTGAAAAACTGCACTGCCGCCAGGCGCGCCTTGTCCACTTTGTTGGACATGCTGCCGCTCATGTCGAAGATCACGCCGATGGAGATGGGCACATCCTCGCTCGAGAAGTGCACGATCTCCTGTTCCACGTTGTCTTCGAGGACGCGGAAGTTCTCTTGCTCGAGGCCGGTTACCAGGCGATTAAAGGGATCAGTCACCGTGACATTTACCAGCACCAGGTCTACGTCCACACGGATCGTGCGGTCGGAGCGCTTGGGTTTGTCAGCAGAGGGTTTCCCGGGGTCATTAGGGGGAATCGATGGGCCAGGTTTTTGACCGATGGCAGGCGCGGCAATCAGGGCGCAGGCGATCAGCAAACTCCACAGGGCGCGAAGCTTGCCAAGGTTTGCTTTCACCGCTCCTCCTGACGTCCCGCAGGGCGGGGCGGATGCGGTGCCGAATGAACGCTTCGATTTCATTCTACCACCGCTCCAAATCAAAGCAAGCCCCGCATCGGTGCATGAAGTCTCGTCGGGGCCTCGCGCCATAGGCTTCTACAGTGCCAGCGTCGACCCGAGGTCCGGATGTGATAGCATGCCCCGCGTTGATGTTCTCCGCTCGCTGGGGTGGTGAGGTCTGATGTCGGTCGTTTGGGCAGTGATCCCCGCCCGCTTCGCTTCGAGCCGCTTGCCCGGCAAGCCCCTGGTGCCGCTGGCCGGAAAGCCGATGATCCAGCACGTTTGGGAACGAGTGCGGCGCGCACAAGAGGTCTCGCGGGTGCTGGTGGCGACCGATGACGAGCGCATCCGGCGCGCCGTCACCGAATTTGGCGGCGAGGCGGTCATGACACGTGCCGAGCATCGCTCGGGCACCGAGCGCCTCGCAGAAGTAGCCGCGAGTGCCGCGAGCAGCGGAGCCGAGATTTTCGTCAACGTGCAGGGCGATGAGCCGCTGATCGAACCCGCTGCGGTGGATGCCGCCGTCGAAATCCTTCTCGAGGATTCCTCCGTCGAAGTCGCCACGCTCTCGGTCCCCATCGCCACGCCCGGCGACGTCATGGACCCCAACGTGGTTAAGGTCGTGCTCGATTTCGAGGGCAACGCGCTCTATTTCTCCCGCGCGCCCATCCCCTGGATCCGCGACACTGCAGGTGGAGGAGCAGGCTTTAGCCCGCCAGCCGGTTCGACCCACCTCAAGCATCTGGGCCTCTATGTCTTCCGCCGGAGCGCCCTGCTCGAATTCCCCACCTTCCCCCAGGGCGAGCTCGAAAAGCTGGAGCAGTTGGAACAATTGCGCTGGCTCGAGAATGGCTACAAGATCCGCGTCGTCGAAACCACCCACGATTCGGTGAGCGTGGACGTGACCGAGGATATCGCCCGCGTCGAGAAGCTCCTCCAAGCGCAGGAGGCGCGCCAGCCCAGCTAACCAGGGCGATTTGACACCGTCGCCGATTCCACGGATAATGCGGTGTACGCCGACATTCCAGGAGGATTGAACCAGTCCTGCGTCCCCGAGTTTTTTTGTGGGCGCAAACTGTGCGGATGGGCCCGAAGTATATTTTTGTAACCGGCGGCGTGGTTTCCTCTCTGGGCAAGGGAGTGGCGGCGGCATCAATTGGCTGCCTGCTTGAGAGTCGCGGGCTCAGGGTCACCCTGCAGAAGTGCGATCCCTACCTGAACGTAGATCCCGGCACGATGAGCCCGTACCAGCACGGCGAGGTGTACGTCACCGACGACGGCGCCGAGACCGACCTTGACCTCGGTCACTATGAGCGCTTCACCTCGGCGCGTCTGACCCGCGACCACAACTGGACCACCGGCCGCATCTACGAGGCCATCATTACCAAGGAGCGCCGCGGCGATTACCTGGGCAAGACCGTCCAAGTGATCCCGCACGTCACTGACGAG
>WNFF01002245.1_pt1 | contig 15775 bp, 12 predicted proteins | sample 5400441 | NCBI WGS metagenome assembly WNFF01 (sample SAMN13153345, study PRJNA577476) | soil metagenome | isolation source: 120 cm saprolite under Douglas fir tree site 2 hole 3 replicate 1 | place: USA:California | collected 2015-04-18 | reverse complement strand
CAGCGCTCTACGCTCCACCGTTGCACAACTCACGCCTGTGACCGCTCAACTAACAGCCGTGGCCGCATAGACGCCATGAAAAAATCTTTGCAAACGGAAAACATTTTGAAGGTTAGTAATACAGAGCGGGAAGGGCGTGTCACAGGGGCTGGCGGGCGTGCGGAAAGCAGCAAGGGGAAATAAGGAGAGGAAGTTCACCGCCTTGCTCCACCATCTGACCGTCGATCTGCTGCGGGAAAGCTTTTACTCACTCAAGAGGAAGGCCGCACCTGGAGTGGACGGTGTCACATGGCAGGAGTATGAAGTCGGACTAGAGGATCGGCTGACCGATCTTCATGGCCGAGTCCATCGTGGAGCCTATCGAGCGAAGCCATCGAGAAGGGTGTACATAGAGAAAGCAGATGGACGACAACGTCCGCTTGGGGTTGCGGCTATGGAAGACAAGATTGTCCAACATGCCGTGGTCATCATCCTCAACCAGATCTACGAGGAAGACTTTCTCGGCTTCTCCTACGGGTTTCGCCCGGGGCGCAGCCAGCATCAGGCGCTGGATGCGTTGTCGTACGCGCTCCTGAAGAAGAAGGTGAACTACGTTCTTGATGCCGACATTCGAGGATTTTTGGATTCATCTTCACACTGCTCCTATGGTTGATCGAAGAGGCTGGTTGGAGGATCTACTACTCTGATGCGTAAGCCTTTGCGCTGTCCCTGGCGAACATGGAGAGCTTCGAGTTCGCCGCGCTTTACACGCTGCCACACAGTTTGCCGAGAGATGCCGAGTCGCCTCATGGCGTCCACGACGGGCACGTAGTCCGGCGGTGCGCTGTCCACGAATGCATGGCGTAACTCTTCCGTAATCCGAATCCGCCACGGCGCTCCCGGCGTCAACTGCTCGCCGGTAATCGAGCCGGCATTCAGCCAGCGATGAAGTGTGGAAGGGGCCACGCCAAGAATCTTGGCAGCTTGCATGACCGGAACCACCTCCCCCTTGGGAGATTCGCGGGACGGCTCAAAGCGAGGGATCTCATGATAGCGACGCAGGCTGCCCACCTGCTGTGCTGTGAAACGCTCGCCGTACGCCGTCTTCCGACCTTGGCGATTGAGAATGCCAGCGATGGTATCGTCGGGGTAGTGAGCCGCTAGTCGGCGTAGGAGTGACATCGTATCTTCATCGGTTTGAAAGTCTCATGCGGGAATCCGAGAAGATCGCCGCTGCGGCGAAGCTGGAAAAGAACTGGCCTGCAGCAACGAGTGCACTGCGCGAGGCGGGTGGTTGCTTAGAGCTTCTAGCCAAGCTGCGCGGGGAACTCCAGCAGCCAGGCGCTTTCCATCTTCACAAAGCACGCGTACATTCACTCCGCGGCGCAGCCAAGGAATGAAGCTGAAATCGAATTGGAAATTGCCCGACACGTCGCAGCGGCCACCGCAAATTTCGATGCTCAGGAGATCCTCAGGCTGAAGGGCCTCCTGGAGAAGTGGCTGGTCCGCAGAGCATTGCATGATCCAGGCGCGGTTCCGTGATTCGCTCTATGGTTTCAAGGTCTTAGGGCGGCCATGTAAGCCGAATGATGATTAACGTCGCTTGATTGCCGCGCTGATACTGGCTTCAAAGCCGATGTGGTGATCAACCGGAGGGCAACTATCTCGGATCGTCTCGAGTCGAACGCCCACCACACACCCGGTTTCACGCTGTCTTCGCTGAATCTGTGTTCTAGGCTGCAGGCTTGCGGAACCTGAATGCCTTCTGGGCCCAGCTGAGAAAAGCCGTCTTGCGTCCGGGCCCGAGAAGAAGAAACTCTGTCCGAATCGTGTGCTGAAATTCGCTGCTCTGCTGCTGCGAGTTCTGAAGGAATTTCTCATACTCAGCTGGTTTGCTGCCGCTCAGGGACAGTCTCAGGGGCGTCACCGGAGCAACCATCGCCTGAGGGTTTTGTATTCAGCTTGCTTTCAAAGCGGGCAAATGAGAGCAGTAAGCTTACGGCGAGGCGGCCTGCGGGCTCACTCGTATTTAACCGCGGGCTCAAAGAAACTAACGATACCTTGTGCTGGTACAGCAGCTCGATGATCTTGGCCAGCTCGGGGCGATTGGCACTCAGATGCTCGAGCCGGTAGACCACGACTACATGGATCATGCCTTTCCGGACATGCTCGAGCAGTCGGCGCAGAGGATCTCTGCATGGTTGACAGGGAACTGTCACTGTCAATATAGCGAATAGGAAGAGCCCGCCAGCCGTGCTGCCGGTGAGAGGCAACAAAAGCCTTACAGGCATCGCGCTGCTCCTGATGCGACTTCCACGCGGCCTCGCAAACATCCGGACAATGGCGCGTATAGATCGCACAACTCACGGCCGGGTGAGATTTGACTTTCAGGGTGGCCTCACACACCACTTCGGTCTGCTGCGCTTTGACGATCCTGTCGGGCAAATGCCGTTTGTGCCGATCTAAAGCCGACCGTGACACTTGAAATTGTCTCGCGGTGGTCCGGGTTCCGTCTCGAAATAGCGAGACAGCAATTTCATCGTGCCGGGAATGATGGCAAATTGTGCAGCGTCTCGGCATAGGCTATCTAAGCCCCCACAAACAAGCACACTTAGCGCACAGTATCACGTTTTCGGCTCGCTGCTCTTGCCTATAGATGGGCACCCGGAAATCGTCTCCTTATGTCTCGTCTCGCTCAGGCGGTGGTATATAAGTCGCCATTAATGTGTTCTGATTCTTTTCGGTTGAGGTAAGCTCTCCCCATACAAACCCGCACACAAAAGGGGGCCCCCCGATGGTTTGCCATTCGAACAGAACGTTCGGTGCAAGTCTTCTCGCTTTGGTGCTCATTTACGCTGCCACATTACCAGTAAACGTTCAGGCCCAAGTGGCGGGCGGAGCGATTTCAGGGACGGTTTCAGATACTAGCGGCAGAGTCATTACCGGCGCTCAAGTCTCCATCAGGAATGTCGACACGGGCGTTAGCCGGACCACTACCACAAACGAAGACGGCACCTACAGCGCGCCGAACCTCCTGCCCGGAAGCTATGAGCTAACGCTTTCGGCTCCCGGATTCAAGACGGAAGTGAGAAGTGGCATCGCATTGACTGTCGGAGCGGCAGCTGTTTTGGATCTGACGCTGCAGGTCGGCAGAACTATTGAGACGATCCTGGTGACCGGCGAAGCTCCCGCCGTGCAGCTTTCCACCTCGGACATCAGCGCCGTGGTCAATGCGACTACTGTCCGCGAGCTGCCTCTAAACGGCCGCAGTTGGACGGACTTGGCAACACTGCAACCTGGTGTTAATGCGATCCAGACGCAGCCAACCTTCGCGGCTGGCACCGATCGAGGAAATCGCGGTTTCGGACAACAGCTGACGATCTCCGGAGCCCGGCCGCAGCAGAACAATTATCGTTTGGATGGAGTTAGCCTCAACGATTACTCAAACGGAGCTCCAGGCAGCGTTCTGGGAGGGAGCCTGGGCGTGGACGCGATTCAGGAGTTTTCTGTCCTGACGAGCAACTACTCGGCGGAGTACGGCAAGACCTCAGGAGGAGTGGTCAACGCGATTACGCGTTCGGGAACAAACCGGTTTCACGGGAGCGTTTACGAGTTCCTCCGGAATAGTGCACTGGACGCCAGGAACTTTTTCGATGGAGATAAGATTCCGCCGTTCAAGCGCAACCAGTTTGGGGGAGCGATTGGCGGACCGATCCTGAAGAACCGCACATTTTTCTTCGCCGACTACGAAGGCATTCGGCAGTCGAAGGGCATCACCTCATTTACGACGGTGCCGTCCCAGGCTGCGCGGAATGGGCAGTTGTGCTCGATCCCACTAGGCGACCCAAGTAATCCCTGCACCCCTAATGCGGTCACCGTAGATTCAAACGCGCAGGCGTACTTCACTTTCTGGCATCTGCCCAACGGACCCCTCCTTGGTAATGGAGATATTGGAGTATTCACTTTCCCTGGTCAGCAGGCCGTTAGCGAAAACTTCGTCACGACCCGTATTGATCACAAGCTCTCCGACAACGACAGCCTCTTCGGCACGTACATGTTTGACAAAACCCCTTACTCTTCTCCCGACGGACTGAATAATGTCGTGTTCGACACCCTGACCTCGAGGCAGATCTTTGCGGCGGAAGAGACTCACATGTTTGGGCCTACTTTCGCGAATTCAGTCCGTTTTGGGTACAACCACGAAGCCGTGAACAATAACCAGAGCCTAAAAGCGATCAATCCGGACGCAGCCAGGACGGATCTGGGCGTTGGGGGCTCCGCATTTGCGGGGCGGGACGCGGCCCAGGTTTTTATGTCTGGGGTTACTCCGTTTACGGGCGGAGTCGGGGGCAGCCCGACTTATTTTTACCACTGGAACTCATTCCAGGGGTACGACGATGCGTTGATCAGCAAAGGCACACATTCCATTAAATTCGGCGTCGCCGTGGAACGCATGGCGCTTAATGTAGTTGCCGATACTGATCCGAATGGAATCTGGAGGTTCGACACTTTGCGCGATTTTCTCACCAACAATCCCACTAAATTTCAGGGCGGAATCGCGAGCACGCTTTCACCGCGCAATCTTCGCCAGACTATTTTCGGCTTGTATGTGCAGGACGACTGGCGCTGGCGGCCGAATCTAACCCTGAATCTCGGTCTGCGTTACGAGATGTCGACGGTGCCGACTGAGACTCGCGGCAAGCTTGCAAACTTACGGAACCTCTCGGACGCCAACCCTCATCTTGGCGACCCCTTCTTCAGCAATCCCACACTGAAAAATCTTGAGCCGCGCGTCGGTTTTGCATGGGACCCGTTCCGCAACGCGAAAACCGCAGTTCGGGGGGGGATTGGGATGTTCGATGTGCTGCCGCTGCCCTATCAGTTCGTGCTTCTGACCACCCAAGCGGCTCCCTTTTTTCAATATACCGCGGTTAACAGTCCCGGGCAGGGTTCATTCTTCTCCGGCCTCACCTCGTTTCCGGCGAACACCTTGCGCTCGACATATATTGAACCCAAACCCAAGCGCAATTATGTCATGCAGTGGAACCTCAATGTGCAACAGCAGATTACGCCGAGCCTGGCCGTAATGGTTGCCTATGTGGGCTCGCGTGGTGTGCATCAACCCTTCCGGGTCGATGAAGCGAATCTCGTTCTACCTACTAAGACCTCAGTCGGATATCTGTGGCCGCAAGTAGATGCCAGCGGCAATCTCACAACAGGCCCCAACGCGGGGAACCCCCCGAACCCCATCAACCCGAACTTTGGCTCAATTCGGGGAATGTTTTATAAGGGACACTCTTCCTACAATGCCTTTGAAGCACAGTTGGCCAAGCGAATGAGCCACGGCCTTCAGGTACAGGGCACCTATACCTGGAGTAAGAGCATTGACACCAGCTCGGCGTCGGTTGCGGGGGACACCTTCGGGAACTCGATCTCCAGCCTCCCTTGGTTCGACTTGAGACTGAACCGTGGGCTCTCCGATTTCAATGTAGGGCGCACGTTTGTTCTGAATGGTACATGGGAGGTTCCATCACCGAAATCGCTCTCCGCGCCAGCGCGTTGGGCTTTGGGTGGATGGGAACTGGGGCTTATCTTCACGGCTAGTGACGGGGTGCCGTTCACTGCCACGTGGGGCACGGGGTCGGACCCGCTAGGTTCGCTCAGCAGCGACGATTGGGACGTCCCAAACCGGCTTGGCGGCTCCGGGTGCAAGACCCTCACGAATCCCGGAAATCCCAACAATTACATTAAGACCGAGTGCTTTGCCGTCCCGTCTGCACCTAGCATGTCGTTTTGGACGGCAAACTGCGACCAATTTCCCCCGAGCCTCCAGTCGCCAACCGGGCCCGCAGTCCCAGCTGTTTTTCCAGATTGCTTCAATCTTCGAGGTAATGCCGGTCGCAATATTCTGATCGGCCCTGGGCTCACGAACCTCGACTTTTCCGTGTTCAAGAACAATTACATCAAAAGAATCTCAGAGCGGTTCAACGTGCAGTTCCGCGCAGAAATATTTAACATTCTCAACCATGCCAACTTTGCTCCGCCCACCACGCCCGACAACACGGACATCTTTGATGGGACAGGAGCACCGACGGGCGTGTCGGGTTTGCTGTCCAGGACAACCACCACGGCGCGGGAAATTCAGTTCGCAGTCAAAGTGATCTTCTAGTTCTGCACGCGAGGAATATTCGCAGGCATCCGGCCGGGCACGGGGATCCCTGGGTTCTTCTTCGCTCGGTTGGCACGTTTTTTCTTTCGCCGTTAAGAGATACGAAACGCTACAGACATGCTGTAACCATAATTTGTGATCCTACAGTATGGGCGAGGCTTATGAAGTCTTCGTGTAGGAAGGTTCTGTGGCTGTTATCCGTCGCGATGCTAATGATCGTAATGGCGAACACGGGAGCACAAGTGCAGCGGAAGGAATCGGCCGCAAAGCCCCCTGCTTACCCGGCCTCCCGCTGGCCTTCTTATTTGAAGAGGCCGAAATCCATCGACGACATGATGCCTCACGCGCGGGACCTCGTACGCAATAAGGCCGGATTCGGCGGAAATTCTCCCGGCCTAGGTCTGGGTATGCTCCAGTCTGGCGAAGAAGTCATGATTGTTATCGACACGACGGCGGACGACCTCGTAGTCCAAGCCATCGTGCGCGCCCTGGCGGAGCGCGGTGTTCAGGCTGACATCGTGCCTAACTACTCTTTGGTGGGAGTTCCGAAAGAGGATGCGGAGAAGATAAGGCTTAAGACGGAAATCCGCAGCGCCGAAGACGGTTTCATGGAGGCGAAATACTATTGGATCGAGCGCGTCTTCACTCACCCGGAAGTGCCCAAGCAGTGGCTGCGGCAGAGAAATCCTGACCTGTATGACGCACTCTACCCCAAACGCGGCGAGATGACGCCAGAACCGCTCGCGGAATGGAAAAAACTGTCGAATGAGAGCGTGGGTGCAGCGGTCAGGGACTACCTCCAGCAACATCCGAAAATCAAGGGGGTCTATTGGGGACATCCCGGAGGAGCCTTCTACGCCCGCACCATGGCTCCTCTTGAAGGCAAGTACCTGGGGCGTTGCTCGTTCACGAACATATGGGAAGTGGTGAGCCAGGTTTCGTCCTTTCCCGCGGACGTGTGGCAGTTGATTGAGAAGAAGACCATTGCCATGGTGAGCCCGGATGTCGACAAGGTTGAGGTGAACGATCCGGAAGGAACTCACGTCACCTGGGATGTCACGGAAGAAATGGCAAAACGATGGACGCACGGGATCTACTGGCGCGGTCACCTGCTCATGTACCCCGATTCAGCAACTGGCCAGTACGGCCAGGACTTTGAAAACTACCCCAAGAACTTCGAGGACTGGATACCGCGATCGCCCACGGCGAAGGCCAACGGGGTGATCGCGGGCACCAATGGCTCCGGCGGCTTTTGGCCCCACATGGAGATCCATCTCAAGGACGGCAGGATCACAGAGGTGAAGGGTGGAGGCCGCTACGGTGATGTGATAAGAGAATTCCAGCACTACCCGCACGTCAACGATGCCACCTACCCCAACTATGACACTCCCGGTTATTGGCATCTTTGGGAGGTGGCGGTAGGGACGAATCCTAAGTACTTTCGCAATCCGACCGACTTCTACGGGGGCGGCACGGCAGGAATCTACTGCCTGACCTACGAACGTTACCGCAGTGGCGCATTTCACTGGGGGCTGGGAAACGAGCTCGGCCACGATCCGGGCTCGCTCGGCACGCCGAAGAAGTGGCAGAAATTTGCCGAGGACCTGAACCTGCCGAACGGCCACGACTTTCACATCCAGAACTATTTCATCACCTACAAAGTGCACCTGCGTACTTCAGGGAAATGGGTGACGATCGTTGACCGTGGACACTTGACCGCCCTGGACGACCCCGAAGTGCGCGCCTTAGCGGCAAAGTACGGTGACCCGGACAAACTGCTGGCGGAAGATTGGATCCCGGAAATCCCGGGCATCAACGCGCCGGGCAGGTATGAAGAATATGCGCGCGATCCTTGGAAATTTGCTAATGCGCAAATGCGGAAAATTGTCGCAGGCGATGCCCAACTCGAGCATCGGAGCAAGTGAACGGTCGCGGCTTTCTTGAAGCAAGGATTCATCAGGATGACGAGAATCATGAAAGCGACGCTGCTGCTGTTCTTCGTGGCCACTGCGCCCAGTTTGTATTCTGAGCAGTCAAGCGAAACAGCACAGCTCCTGCCGTCTCTCGATTTTCAGACGTACCGTACTCGCATCGAGCCCATTTTCCTCAAAATTCGGCAAGATGGTGAGCGCTGCTACGACTGTCACGCAGCACTGGCCACACGGCTGCGGCTTGAACCCTTGTCGCCGGAAAGCTCCTCATGGACGGAAGAGCAGTCGCGCCGGAACTTCGAAACCGTCTTGAAGTTGGTGACTCCCTCCGATCCCTTGAAAAGCCGCCTGCTGCTTCACCCTCTTTCGCAGGAGGCGGGCGGTGATCCATCGCACGCGGGTGGAAAATTCTGGACATCGCAGGACGACCCGGAGTGGCAGATGATTGCCGATTGGGTCCGCAAGGGTTCTCCTAGCTCATCAGACATGCAAACATCTTCTCCCTTTTCCAAAACAGGTGCGCTGAGCTTCGGATTCTTCAAAACCGAAGTCGAGCCGATATTCTTGAAGGCAAGGCCCGGGCACGCCCGCTGCTATGGCTGCCACAGTGAAAAGGGGAGGCCCTTTCATCTCGAAACGCTGTCTCCGGGAACTACGAACTGGACCGACGAGCAATCGCACCGCAACTTCCAGAGTGCTTTGGAGCAGGTTGTCCCCGGTGATCCAGCGTCAAGCAGACTGTTGATCCATCCCCTTGCGCCGGAAGCCGGAGGTGATCCGTTTCATTCCGGGGGCAGGCAGTTTCAGTCTCAAAACGATCCCGACTGGCTTGCCATCGCGGGGTGGGTCCGCGAAGCTGGCATGGAAGCCGCTCCGGAGTTCTCGCCTGGATCTACGGCGCAGATTTACGTCACCAACAGTGCTGCCGACACCATTGATGTCATTGACCCATCGACGAACAAGGTTGTGCAGGTGATCCGGGGCATCGAGTTGCCGCACGGTATTGCTTTCTCTCCCGATGCAACGCGAGTCTACATCAGCAACGAATCGGAGAGCGTACTCGACGTGGTGGACCGAAAGAGCGGAGAGGTTCTGCAGAAGGTACCGCTCAGCGCTCGTCCGAACAACATCGCCATCACCAAAGATGGAGGCTGGGTGCTGGTCGGTATCCGTGCGGAGCCGGGCGTTGTAGACGTAATCGACACACGTTCGCTGCGGCGAGTGAAGAGTATTCCCGTGGACGGCAGCGTGCATAACGTGTTCGTGACCCCAGATGGCAAGTATGCGGTCAGCGGTTCGATAGAAAACAAAGCCGCGACCGTCATTGATCTTCACAGCGAGCAGGCGGTATGGGAGGTGAAATTCGACCGATCTGTACGTCCGATGGCTTTCGAGCCAAACCCCGACGGGTCGACGAGCCGCATTTTCGTCCAACTGTCGGGCTTCAACGGCTTTGCGGTCGTAGATTTCGCAAAGCATGCGGAGGTGGCCAGGATCAAGCTGCCGGATCAGCCCACCGGTTTCGGAATTGAAGAGGGACGAACAGGGACTCCTTCTCACGGAATCGGAGTGGCGCCAGATGGAAAATCGTTGTGGGTCAACAGCACAGTTGCCAATGCCGTCTTCAAGTACTCGCTACCTGAGATTAAGTTGATCGGGTATGCCGAATTGCCCGAAGTTCACCCGCTGGGGCATGCGCCCGCGGGGGCCGTGCCGGAGTGGATCACCTTCACCCCGGACGGCAAGCTTGTCTATGTTTCGAACTCCGGAGCCAGGTCGGTGTCGGCGATTGACACAAGAACGCTAAAAATAGTGGCGATCATTCCCGTAGGAGAAGTACCCAAGCGGCTCAACACTTTGGTTCTCCACTGAACCTGAAAAGCATGCCCGAACACGTCGCCAGTTCTACAGCAGAAAGCGTTTCATCTTCCGCGCCGGACCTACAAGTCGCGCAACGCGCCAGGCATCGCATTGGGCGGCGGCTCTTGCCCTTTCTGTTTCTGCTTTACGTTATTGCTTTTCTCGATCGCATGAACATTGGAGCCGCGGCTCTCCAGATGCCCGGCGACCTGGGATTCAGGGATCGCGTAGTGGGCCTGGGAGCGGGGATTTTTTTCTCGGTTACTTCCTGCTGGAAATCCCGCGTGCATTGATTGTGGAGCGCTGGAGTGCCCGCCGCTGGATCGCGCGCATCATGATTTCCTGGGGAATGGTAACGGTGTTGATAGCTTTCATCCACACCGCACGGCAATTCTATCTCGTGCGTTTCCTGGTGGGAGCAGCCGAAGCGGGCTTCTTTCCCGGCGTCATTGTGTACTTGACCCATTGGTTCCGATACGAGGACCGGGCCAAGGCCGTGGCGTTTTTCTATGCTGCCAATCCTCTTTCCTACGTTATCGGGTCACCGCTGGCGGGTTTGCTGCTCGGAATCTCGTGGCTTGGCCTGAGGGGCTGGCGATGGCTGTTCATCATATAGGGGATTCCGGCGATCCTGTTCGGTGTGATCACCATCTTCTATTTGACGGACTGGCCGCAGCAGGCTGGCTGGCTTCCCGCGGACGAGCGCTCCTGGATCAACGAGCAATTACAGAAGGAGAAAGAGGCCAAGAAGCGCCTTCATTCCTACAGCGTTTGGGGAGCTCTGCACAATCGTGACGTGATCCTCCTGACTCTGTGCTATTTCTTCGCGATGAGTGGGAGTTATGGGATAGCTTTTTGGCTGCCAACCATTCTGAAGCGGCTCTCGGGACTCAGTGACACCAAGGTAACGCTGCTGGCGGCTTTACCGTATGTTGCAGGATTCGTGACACAACAATTGAACGGTTGGCATTCCGATCGAACCGGCGAGCTTCGGTGGCATGCGGCCATTCCGGTCGTTCTGTGCGGAGTAGCCCTCTCGCTAGCGGTAATTTATGGTTCCAACCCCGCAATTGCAATCGCACTGTTCGTTCTGGTCGGTGCTTCTTTTTACGGTTTTCAACCTTGCTTTTGGGCGGTGCCCACACTCTTTCTAAGTGAGTCGGCTGCCGCAGCCTCGATAGGGCTGATCAATTCCGTAGGAAATCTGGGGGGCTTTGTCGGGCCTCTCGTGATGGGCTACCTGGCCGGTCGTACACATTCCTTCGCCGCGGGCCTGTGGTACCTGGTAATAAGCCTTTTTTTGTCAGGTACACTGATGCTTGCGTTGGAGCTAAACATCGCGGCACGGTGTCTCCTGCGGTGTAAAACGTTCTTCTCGTCAGCTGAAGCAGGAATTGTTTTTAATGTTTCCTTAATGTGCATTTCATGTTCGTCCGGGTAATGTGTGTATGTTGTTGTTTTTTTGGCGATCTGCAGCCGTATTTGTGCAGGGTGAGCCCGGTAAGGCTGCGTTGATTTTGCGGTGGTTATTTTCTCAACACTGGAGGTCAAGTTGAACAAATCGAGAGCAATGATCTTGCTTGTTGTATTTTTCGCGTTCGTAATCGGGGCTTCGGCTCAGGACAAAGCGCCGCTGGAACTGTCGCAGTCGACGCCATTACCAGAGCTCCATGATGGGGACTTCGATCACTTCACCGTGGATCTCGCGGGAAACCGGTTGTTCTCCACCGCAGAAGAGAACTCGAAAGTCCTGGTCTTTGATCTGCTAACAAATAAGCTCATCCACACCATCGACGATGTCAAGGCGCCACACTCGATGCTCTATCGGGCCGATTTGAAGAAGCTTTTCGTGGTTGATGGAGATTTGGGAGAGATCAAGATCTACGACGCGAATTCCTACAAGCCTGCCGGGAGCATCAAGCTAAGGGAAGGCGCGGACGCCAGTGTCTATGATCCTTCAACCAAGTACCTCTACGTCGTGAACGGCGGTAAGGACGCTCACCTGCCAAACTCCTACATCAGCCTCATTGACACGACGGCTGGTGAAACCAAGGCTGAAATCAAGATCGACTCCAATGACGTAGAGGCCATGGCGGTCGAAAAATCAGGGCCCCGTTTGTTCGTCGATGTTCGGGGGAACAACGCCGTAGAGGTGTTTGATCGGACAAAGCATACCCTGGTTGCGACCTGGTCTATTGCCCAAGAGGGCAAGAAGCCTACAGCGATAGCGTTCGACGAGAACGGTCATCGGCTGTTTGTGGGCACTCGCGATCCGGGAAAACTGATTGTTCTGGACAGTGATTCGGGCAAAGTGGTGAACAGCTTGCCTGGTGCATCGATGGTTGATGACATGGCCTACGACGGTGAGAAAAAACGCATCTATTTCGCAGGCACCCAGTTTATTGACGTGTTCCGGCAGCGCGATGCTGACCATTATGATCAAATCGGGCACATTTCGACCTCGTTCCGTGCCAAGACGGCAATGCTGGTGCCGGAACTGAATCGCTATTATCTGGGGGTGCCGCATCACGAGGGCCAGACTGCCGAACTGCGAGTCTACAACGTACTGCCCTAGATGGGAGCGGAACATGAAAAGTGTTGCAATGCTCTGTCTGGCGGCATCAATCCTGGGCTGCGTTGGGTTCTCACAGGAGCAGCCGAGCGCACCTGAGCGCGCGCCGCTGCTCCTGGTCCAGGAGATTCCCTTGCCGAATGTCAAGGGGCGCATCGATCATTTCACTTTCGATGCGAACCGCAAGCGCGTCATGGGCGCTGCGCTTGGCAACAACACGGTCGAAGTGGTTGACACGTTTGCCGGCCGCACCATAACCAGCATCGCAGGAGCGGCCGCGCCCCAAGGATTGGCCTACGTAAGCGAGCTGAACAAGTTATTTGTGGCCAATGGAGCGGACGGGAAGCTCAGAGTTTACGACGGAGACACTTTCAAACTTCTGCACACAGTCGATATCGGAGAGGATGCCGATAACGTGCGGTACGATCCGGCAGAGAAGCGCGTCTATGTCGCCTACGGCGGAGATGAGGAAGGTGGAATTGCGGTCATTGATGCCGATACCGGCAAACGTTTAGAAGACACCGCCAGACTGGACGCCCACCCGGAATCGTTCCAGCTTGCCATCTCCAAGCCGGTGATCTACGCCAATATAGCTACGAAAGCAAAGATCGCGCTAATCGACCGGACCACTCATAAAGTTACAGATTGGCCGCTGAAGAGCGGAAAGGCCAATTACCCGATGGCGCTGGATGAAGCCGATCACCGCCTGTTCGTCGTGACCCGCAAGCCTGGACAAGTCGTAGTTCTGAACTCGGATACCGGTGTGATGGTTGCAAACGTTCCCTCTGTTAATGACGCCGATGACATCTACTATGACACTGGTCGCAAACGCATTTATGTTCCCGGTGGAGAGGGTTTCATCAGCGTCATCCAGCAAACCGACGCTGATCATTATCGACCACTGGCGAAAGTCCCGACCACTATCGGAGCACGCACCGGCCTGTGGTTCGAAAAACGAGATCGCTTCTATCTGGGTGTCCCGGCGAGTTCGAAGCAGGGCGCCGCGTTGTGGGTATTCGCTCCCGAAGATTGATAAGAACCATGAACAGGTTCCTTTCCATCCTGTTGGCGGCCGTGGTTTGCATGATGGTGTCCACCAGACCAGCAAGTTCCCAGGAGGGCCGAAAACCTCCACTGCGGCTGATGCAGATGATTCCCATACCGAGTGTCAAAGGCCGCCTTGATCACATGGCCGTTGACGCAAAGGGCAAGCGGCTCTTCGTTACGGGACTTGAAAATGGCACGTTGGAAGTGGTGGATCTGCAAGCCGGTCGTTGGGCACGCCGCATTCCCGGGTTCAAAAAGCCTCAAGGTGTCTTATACGTCGCGGAACTCAACAAGATATTTGTAGCCAGCGGGGATGACGGGATGCTCCGAGTTTTTCGCGGAGACACGCTCGAACTGCTCGATTCCATCCAGCTTGAACCGGGACCAAACCGCGTCGTCTACGAACCGAAGTTCAAGCTTGTTTACGTCGGTTATGGCGGCAAGGATGCCGGAAAGGACTATGGGAAGGTTGGAATTATCCATGCGGCGGACGACAAGCATATTGGTGACATTAAAGTCACGGCGCACCCCTCAGAGCTTCTTTTGAACAAGGCAGGGACGACCCTTTTCGTGTTCATCTCGACCGCCAACCAGCTTCAGGTCATCAACACGAATCAGAGGCAAGTCATTTCCACCTGGTCTGTGAGCAGCCATCGCCCGGGCGATGCGGCGTTTGACGAGTTGAGGTCACGATTATTCATCGGAACCCGCACCCCGCCCGAGATGATTATCATGGACTCCAAGTCAGGCGGAGAACTCGTTCATTTGCCAACTACTGAGGGCCAAGACGGAGTGTATTTCGATCAACTGCACAGGCGTGTGTATGTGTCTGGCGGAAGGGAGTTGCCGGCTGGTTTCGTGTATGTGTACCAGCGAAAACATGGCGATCACTACGAGATCGCCGGTAAGATTCCGACGCGGGGAGGAGCGGGAACGTCATTCTGGTCACCCGAGCTCAACCGTTATTACGTGGCGGCCCCAGCGAATGACAAAGAGGACGCGGCCATCCTCGTGTTCGCACCTCAGGAGTGACGCCCGGCCATCCAGGACCACCGGCCTGCCACGTCGCAAAGTAGGTATATCAGATTCTTGCTGCCACTGCCGATACCTCAGCGGCAATAGCCTCCCCCAAGTCCCTAGTACTTGCACTGCCGCCGATGTCCGGAGTACGGGGATCGGAGCTGGCAATGACTTTGAAGATGGCTTGTTCCACCGTGTGCGCAGCCTCCTTCTCGCCCAAGTGTTCCAACATCATTGCGCCTGACCAGATTTGCGCTACCGGGTTCGCGATTCCTTTTCCGACAATATCGGGGGCTGAGCCGTGGACCGGCTCAAACATGGAAGGCGGTTCTCGATCAGGATTCAGATTGGCAGAAGGAGCGAGTCCCATCGACCCTACAACGGCTGCGCCGAGATCCGACAGAATGTCGCCGAAAAGATTGGATGCTACAACCACGTCGAATCGGTCAGGATGGCTCACGAAATGAGCGCTCAGAATCAAGAGGCGTTGCACAATTGGCCGATTGGCTTTGCGCTTGGCCAGCGTCGAAGCATTGCCGTACTGGTCCATCGTGGTGGAAATATGCGCGTGTCGCATGAAGTTTCTGCTGCACGCCCACGGGTGCTCCGGTTTCGTCCACGCGCGGTAGGTGTGGCGGAACATGTGAAACCCGATCCTGCCAAGTCCCAATTGGAGACCTGTCGGAACCAGGTAGTCGGCACGAATGGAGTCGGCATGATAGGGCCGACCAGTCATAGGACTCGGGAAGAGCCAGCGCCCCTCGGAGTCGAGACAGAGCGCTTGCCATTTCTTCAGTTCGAGAATGAAGCCCCGTTCGATTGGGACCTCGTCCTGCGAGTATTCGGTCTTCAATTTGTTGAGTCGCTTGCCGACGGCTGAACGTTGGATCAGACCACCGAACGCTTGAAGTCGAAATCCGTCCAGCGCAAACCCAGGATTTCGCTGATCCGCAAACCGAAGCACAATGCGATCAGCACCATAGTTCGGTGAGGCTGAACTAATACGTCGAGTATTCGCCAAGCCTCCTTTACTTGGAGAATGCGAGGACGTTTCTTGCGCTTGCTGATGCCCTTTACTTCGACCAACTCGATCGGATTGCGTCGCACGTCGAGCAATTCCCAAAGCATCGCCTTGTCGAAAAGGCGATACAAGAGGGATCGAATATGCCCTTTGGACTTGGGTGAGAGGACGAGCTT
>WNFF01009059.1_pt1 | contig 15781 bp, 15 predicted proteins | sample 5400441 | NCBI WGS metagenome assembly WNFF01 (sample SAMN13153345, study PRJNA577476) | soil metagenome | isolation source: 120 cm saprolite under Douglas fir tree site 2 hole 3 replicate 1 | place: USA:California | collected 2015-04-18 | reverse complement strand
ACGGTCTCGGGCGACGTCCTGCTCGCCGCGCTCGAGCACATGTTGGCCGGCGAGCGGCCCGACGGACACGTCGCCGGAATCGAGCTGTGGTACGATCCCCAGAAGCCTGCCGGGCGGCGCATCACCAAGACGCGGCTGGCCGACGGCAAGGGCATCAACGGTGGTCACAAGTACACGCTGGCCGTGCCCGATTTCCTGGCGACCGGTGGCAGCGGCTTCGCGATGTTGACGAGCGCGCCGGCGCAGGACGCGGGGATTGTGGATGTCGACGCCCTCATCACTTACCTCTCGGTGCTGCCGAAGCCCGTGGCGCCGCCCGATGACGTGCGGCTCCACGCCAAGGGCGGGCGGTGACCGGGCCGCTTCGCGTCTTCGTCAACGAACGGCCAGTGGATGTTGAGCGCGGAGCACGCGTACGCGACGCCGTCGCGGCGTTCGACCACGCGCTCGCGGACCTGCTCGCGGCGGGCAATGCCTACGTCACTGATGCGGTCGGCCGTCCGGTGGACGGCGGCGACGCGGTGGGCGAGGCGGGCGCCGTGTTTCGCGTGGTGGTGTCGGCGCGGCAGGGGCCGCCGCGACTCACCAAAGCCGACCTGCGGCGCTGGCCCAAAGTCGAGCTGCACGTCCACCTCGACGGCTGCCTGCGCCCGCAGACGATGATCGACCTGGCGCGCGAGCAAGGCATCCGTCTCCCGGCCGAAACGGCCGGCGCGCTGGCGGACGCGATGGCCGTAAAGCACGCCAAGAGCCTCGAAGAGTACCTCACGAAGTACGCGATCACGCTCTCAGTGATGCAGACGGCGGGCGCGCTCGAGCGCATCGCCTACGAATTCGTGCAGGACGCGGCCGCCGAACATGTGCGCTACGTCGAAGTGCGCTACTCGCCGCTGTTGCATCGGCCCGCGCTCACGCTGGCGCAAGCGATCGAGGCGCCGCTCAAGGGTTTCCACCGAGCCGAGCGGGAGACGGGCACCAAAGTGAGCGTGATCGTGTGCGGCATCCGGACCATGCCGCCCGCGACATCGCTCGAGCTGGCGCAGGCGGCCGCCGGCTATCGCGCCGCCGGCGTGATCGCGTTCGACCTCGCGGGCCCGGAGCGCGACCACGCGGCCGCCGATCACCGCGCGGCCTTCGCCTATGCGGCGCAGCATGGCATGGCGTGCACGTGCCACGCGGGGGAAGGCGACGGCGCCGACTCGATCCGCCAGGCACTGCACGTCTGCGGCGCGCAACGCATCGGGCACGGGACGCGCCTGGGCGAGGATCCGGCGTTGCTGGACGAGGTGGTGGCGCGGGCCATCCCGCTCGAGATGTGTCTCACGAGCAACGTCCACACGCACGTGGTCGACGCGGTGACGAGCCATCCGTTCCGGCGCTATCTGGAGCGCGGGGTCCGCGTCACGCTGAGTACCGATAGCCGCTTGATGGACGGAATCACGCTGACGGACGAGTATTACGCCGCCCATGCTGCCCTGGGGCTCACGCGGGAGCAGCTCGCTCGGGTCGTCCTGCACGCGTGCGAAGCGGCGTTCCTGCCGGAGCCGGAGAAGGTCGCGCTGATCGCGCGGGTCCAGAACGAACTGGAGGCGCTCTAAATGCTCGTCCGCCGGACACTGTTCGCCTTCCTCGTCACGTTCGCGTGCGCGCTGGCGGTGTTCAGCCTGCCGCGCTTCGTGTCGAACACGATCCTGGGCGCCACCACGCAGAGCCAGAGCCGCGACACGGTGCCGGCCGCCACGACGACGCAGGCGCCGACCGCCCCGCCCGTCGTCGTGGCGCCGCGCTCGCTCGCGTCGCGACTGCGCGGCGTGTTCGGCATGTTCGCGCTGCTGGCGATCGGCGTCGCCCTTTCGAGCAACCGCAAGCGCATCAGCTGGCGCATTGTGGCCTGGGGACTGGGGCTGCAGGCCGTCTTCGCCGTATTCGTGCTGCGCGTACCCCTGGGACAGCAGATCTTCAGCGCGCTGGGCACGGCCGCGACCTGGCTGCTCTCGTTTTCCTATGCCGGTTCGTCGTTCGTGTTCGGCGATATCGGTAAGCAACACTCGCAATTCGGCGTGGTCTTCGCCTTCCAGGTCCTCCCGGCCATCATCTTCGTTTCGGCGCTGTTCGCGATCATGTACTACCTCGGTGTCATGCAGGTCGTGGTCAAAGCATTCGCGATCCTGATGAACAAGGTGATGGGCGCGAGCGGCGCCGAGAGCTTGAACGTCGCCGCCTCGATCTTCATGGGGCAGACCGAGGCGCCGCTCACGATCCGGCCGTTCCTGCCCAACATGACGCAGTCGGAGCTGATGACCGTCATGACAGCGGGGATGGCGCACGTGTCGGGCTCGATCATGGCCGCCTACATCGCGTTCGGCATCGAGGCCCGCCACCTGCTCACCGCCGTCATCATGACCGCGCCCGGCACCATCATGATGGCCAAGATCATCGAACCCGAGACCGGCACGCCCGAAACGCTCGGCGGCGTGAAGGTCGACATCCCGCGCACGGACGTGAATCTCGTGGACGCCGCGGCGCGCGGGACGAGCGAAGGTCTGCACCTGATGCTCAACGTCATCGCGATGCTGATCTCGTTCATCGCGCTGATCGCGCTGGTCAACGGCGTCCTCGGCTTCGGGCACGACCACATCGGCACGTGGATTCCTGCCAACCTCCAGACGATCCTCGGCTGGATCTTCTATCCGATCGCGTGGGTGATGGGCGTGCCGGGCCACGATACCAACACCATCGCCGGTCTCCTGGGCACGCGTATGGTGCTGAACGAGTTCATCGCGTACGCGCAGCTCGGCCCGCTCAAGGCGACGCTCGACCCGGTGTCCTTCACCATCGCGACGTTCGCATTGTGCGGCTTCGCCAACTTCAGCTCGGTGGGTATCCAAATCGGCGGCATCGGGGCGCTGGCGCCCAACCGCAAGCACGATCTCGCAAAGCTCGGGTTCCGCGCGATGATCGCGGGCACGCTGGCGAACTTCTTGTCGGCGACGTTGGCGGGAATGTTGTTGTGACGGAAACGTCCGCAGCCCGGGAAGCGGAGATCCGTGCCGCCGCGGACGCCGTGGCCCGGCGTTTGGGTAAGCGCCGTCCCGGCGTGGCGATCGTCTTGGGATCCGGCTTGGGCTTCCTCGCCGAGGACGTGCAGGACGCGGTGCGCATCCCGTACGCCGAGATTCCCGGCTTCCCGCAGCCCGGCGTGGTCGGCCACAAGGGTGAGCTGGTGGCGGGAACGCTCGAAGGCGCTGCCGTTCTGGTGCAGAGCGGCCGCTTTCATCTATATGAGGGGCATACGCCCGCGACCGCGGCGCTGCCGGTGCGCGTGTTCGCACGGCTGGGCGTGCGGGCGCTCGTGGCCACCAACGCCGCGGGCGGGGTGCGCCAGAATCTGCGTCCGCCCGCGCTGATGCTCATCACCGACCATATCAACCTCACGGGCAGGAATCCGCTCATGGGTCTCACGCTGGCGGACGAGCAGCGGTTTCCCGACATGACCGAGGCATACGATGCGGAGCTCCGCGCGCTCGCCAAGACGGCGGCGCGCGAGCAGGGCATCGCGCTCGAGGAGGGCGTGTACTGCGCGCTGCTCGGCCCCTCCTACGAAACGCCGGCCGAGATCCGTATGCTGCAGCGCCTCGGCGTCGACGCCGTCGGCATGTCCACTGTGCCCGAGGTGATCGTCGCGCGGGCGCGGGGCGTGCGCTGCGTCGGGTTCTCCATCATCACCAACGCCGCCGCCGGTCTCGGCGCGCCGCTCGACCACGCCGAAGTGCTCGAGATGGGCGCCCGCGTGGCGGGGCAGCTCGGCACCCTCATCAAAGGGCTGGTGCGCCGGATCCCCGCGTAGGCCTCGACCCTGTACCTCGTGTGGACCCAGACGCGGCACGACTCCGAGAACCAGGGCGACTTCACCTTCGGCGACTCGATCCATCGTCTCGGGCAGGCGAAGCCGGACAACACCTTTCTGGTGAAATTCACCTACTGGTGGAACCCCTAGGCCGCCCGCTTCATAGGCCTTCGCTGGGCGGCCGGGGCGGTCCCGGCACAAAATGATTGAGCGGTCCGCGGCCACGTCCCAGTCCGGGCGCGGCCGCGATCGCACGCTGCACGAAGTCGAGCGCGTCCGTCACGGCCTGCTCGAGCGGGCGGCCGTGCGCCAGGCCGGCCGTGACCGCCGCCGACAAGGTGCAGCCAGTCCCGTGTGTCGACGTCGTGTCGATCCGCGGATGCGTGAAGCGGCGCGTGCCACCGGCCGTGACCAGTACGTCGGTGATCACCTCGCCCGCCAAATGCCCGCCCTTGATCAGCGCCGCCTGGGCGCCGCGTGCCAGCAGCGCGCGCCCCGCGCGTTCCATTTGCTCGGGTGTCGCGACGTCGTGGTCCACCAGGATGCGAGCTTCAGCGAGATTCGGCGTCACCAGCTCGGCGAGCGGCACGAGGCGGTCCCGGAGGAGGCGCTCCGCCGTTGGTTCGAGCAGGCGGTCGCCCGAGCTCGCCACCATCACCGGATCGAGCACGTAGTGGGCCAGCCGCCGGCGCGCGATGCCCTCCGCCACGGCCACCACCACCTCGGCTGAGCCCAGCATCCCGCTCTTTACCGCCTCGGGGGGCAGGTCGTCCGCCAGGGCGTCGAGCTGCGCCGTCACGAGCGCCGCCGGCAGCGCCTGCCAGGCGCGCACCCCCTGGGTGTTCTGGGCGGTCACGGCGCAGACGACGGTTGTCCCGAAGACGCCGAACTGATGGAAGGTCTTGAGGTCGGCCTGAATCCCGGCGCCGCCGCCCGAATCCGAGCCCGCAATGCTCAGGGCGATCTTCACGGGCCGATCCGCCGCTTGGCGATCGGGCCTCGCGGGGCGAACTTACTGGTCGTCGGGTGACGCCCCGAACCGCTCGGACAGGAGTGCATGGCCATCGCTACCAATAATCTGCAGTCAATGATCCGCGATCTCCAACGGCGCAAGGCCCGCGGCCGGCGCGGACTGGCCCTGGTCGAGGGGGTCCGACTGGTGGAGGAAGCCCTCAACGCGGGCCTCACCCTCAAAGGCGTGCTGGTGGCGCCGGACCTGGCGCGCACAACGCGGGGTCGCGAGCTGCGCGCCTTGCTCGAGACGCGCGAGGTGCCGGTGCAGGAGGTGTCGGATCGCGTGTTCAACACGCTTGCCGACACCGAGACGCCGCAGGGCATCGTCGCGGTGGTGGAGCCGCGACGTTGGAAGGTCGACGAAATTCCCCTGGGTCCTGGCGCCGTCGTTCTGGTGATCGACGGCGTGCAGGACCCCGGCAACGTCGGCACGCTGATCCGCACCGCGCACGCCCTGGGCGCCGCCGCGACCATCGCGCTGCGCGGCACCGCCGACGTGCACGGCCCCAAGACGCTGCGCGCGGCGATGGGCGCCACGTTCCGCCACCCCGTGATCGTGCTCGACGACGCCGCGTTCATCACGTGGGGCCGCAAAGCCGGCGTCACGCTCTGGGCCACGGCGGCCGACGGTGATCCGCTGGGCGGGGGCAAGGCGAAACCGCGGGAGCCGGGGCCGGTCGCCGTCATCGTGGGCAATGAGGGAGCGGGCATTCGCCCGCACCTCAACGCCATGGCGGCGCGGCGCGTCGCCATTCCGCTCGTGGCGGGCGCCGAGTCGCTCAACGTTGCGGTCGCGGCCGGCATCCTGCTCCACGAGGTGCTGCGTGGGCGGTGACGCCGTGCTGGCCGCAGGCGCGGCGGTCCTCGGGCTCTGCTTCGGCAGCTTCCTCAACGTCTGCATCCTGCGGCTGTGGCATGAGGATCCCAAGCAGCGCTCGCTGATCCATCCGCCGTCGACGTGCCCGCATTGCAAACAACGCATCGGCTGGCGCGACAATATTCCCGTCCTGTCGTGGCTGCTGTTGCGCGGCAAGTGTCGCCGCTGCGGCGCGCCGATTTCGGTACAGTACCCCATCGTGGAGGCGCTGGTCGGACTCATCTGGCTCGGCGCCTTTCTCTTGTATGGCGCCTCGCTGCACGCGCTGGCGGGCGCTGCGTTCGGCACCATCCTGCTGGGGATCGGCGTCACCGACGCCCGGCACTACGTGATCCCCGACCAATACACGGTCGCCGGTCTGATCCTCGGCCTGCTGCTGTCGCTGGGCGGCGGCGTCCAGGGATTCCTCCAAGCGCTGCTCGGCGCCGCCACCGGGTTCGCCCTGTTGTTCGCGGTGGCGCAGGGCGGCGCCTGGCTGTTCAAAGAAGAGGCGATGGGTGGCGGCGACATCAAGATGATGGCGATGGTCGGAGCGTTCGTCGGATGGCGCGGCGTGCTCGTCACCGTGTTCGCCGGGGCCATTCTGGGATTGCTGGTGTTCGGCCCGCTGTCACTTCGGAAGAAGCGACTCGTACCGTTTGGGGTATTTCTGGCACTGGGGGCGGCCGTGACGTTCGTGTTCGGCGACACCATCGTCGCCTGGTACCGCCAGTTCCTCGGCGCGTGAGCGAGATGGGCGATCCCTTCGAAGGACTATTCGATACCGGCAGCGTGCTCGAGCGAGTGGGGGTGGATCTCACCGCCCAGGCGCGCCGCGGCGATCTCGAGCCCGTGCGCTGCCGCGACGACGAGGTCGCCCGCGTCGTGGACATCCTGTTGCGCCAGAATAAGAACAACCCGGCGCTCGTGGGCAAAGCCGGCGTCGGCAAGACCGCTATCGTCGAAGGTCTGGCCCAGCGCATCGCTGCGGGCGACGTGCCCCCGGCGCTGAAAGACGCTCAGGTCCTGGCGCTCGATCACGTCGCCTTGCTCGCCGGTACCACGTTTCGCGGGCAGTACGAAGAGCGCCTGCGGCGCCTGGTACAGGCGCTCGCCGCCGACCCCGACCTGATTCTCTTCGTGGACGAGTTGCACAACCTCGTGGGCCAGGGCATGGCGCTGGGCGCGGCGATGGACGCGGCGAACATGCTGAAGCCCGCGCTGGTGCGCGGCGACATTCGCGTGATCGGCGCCACGACCGGCGAGGAGTACGATCGCTGGATCCGTCACGATCCGGCCTTGGAGCGGCGCTTCCAACCCGTCACCATCGAAGAGCTCGACGCCGTGGAGACCTGGGAGGTGCTGGTCGCGCGGCGGCCGCGGCTCGAGCGCCATCATGCCGTCGCCATCACGGATGACGCCCTCAAGGCCGCCATCGTGCTCACCGACCGCTTCGTGCCGGAACGGGCTCGTCCCGACAAAGCCATCGACGTCCTCGACGAAGCCTGCGCGCACGCGCAGGCGACGGCGCGCGTGTCGCCCGAGCTGGACCGCCTGATTCGCGAGCGCCGCAAGGTCGACATGCTGGTCCGCAAGGGCGGCGGCCAGCCGGCAGCCGAGCAACCGGCGCCGGATCTCGCCGCAGTCCTCGATCAAGTGGTGGCCGACTTTCGGGAAATGCTGGGCGGTCAGGCGGTCAAACCGACGGGCGGACCGGAAGCGGCGGAGGGGGCTGGTGCCGAGCGCCCGACCGCCCGAGCGCCCTCGCCGGAAGACCGCCGCGACGAGATCGACCGCTTGCTGCGGGCCGAGCTCGAGGCGCAGGGGATCATCGTCACGGGGACGAACGTGGCGCGGGTGGTGGGGCTCGCCGCCGGCAAGGACTACATGCCGGCGATCGAACGGATCGTCGGTCTCAAGTTCAAGCGCACCCCCGCCGTAGCGCAGCGCACACGCGAGCAAGTGCGGGACTACATCGTCCATAAACTCGACAGCGACCTGCCGCCGGTCGAGTTCGCGAGCGCGGAGACGGCGTACAAGCTGTTCGGGCTGATTCCCGATTCACTCTCTCTGCGCGCGCGGCTCGTGGCGCTGCTCAACGAGCAGGTGGCTGGCTACTACGATCCCGACTCCGCGACGTTGTTCATCCCGGCCGGCGTGGTCGACTCGTTCGCGCTGCGGACCACGGTCGCCCACGAGTTGGTGCACGCGCTGCAGCACCAGTACGCCAACCTCGATTCGCTCATTCAACAGCGGCGCGCCAACGACCGGCGGACCGCCGCGCAGGCGGTGCTCGAGGGTCAGGCCACGCTCGTCCAGATCCTCGTCATGATGCCCGAGCGCACCCTCGAGACGGTGCCCGATTTTCAGGACAGCCGGAGCGCTGTGCGGAAGCAGCAGGCAACGATGAAGGAGTTCGCGGGCGCGCCCATGTGGTTGCGGGAAACGCTCGTCTTCCCGTATCTCGCGGGTGCGGATTTCGTGAAGTGGTTCGATACCACGCATCCGGGCCGGGAGCCCTACGGGGCGGCCATGCCTGTTTCCACCGAGCAGATCTTGCACCCCGCGCGCTACGCCGCCGGTGACCGTCCCGTGGAGCTCGCCTTCAGCGGTCCGGCCGCCGGATCGGTGCGCTACCAGGACGACCTCGGCGAATTCGAATCGGGACTCTTGCTGTCGCAGCTGCTCGCGGACACCGTCGAGTTGCACGCCGCTGCGGACGCGGTGGGCTGGGGCGGCGACCGCTACGAGGTGCTCACCGTGCCCACGGGCGGCGACGCGCTGGTGTGGTACAGCGTGTGGGACAACGCGGCGGCGGCGGACCGCTGGGCGCGCGACCTCGAGCGGGGCTGGGCGAGCCGGGCTCGCGCGGGACGGCGGTCGAGTGTCACCCGGCTCGATGTCGCCGGCCATCCGGCCGTGCGCCTGGTCGATGCCCCCGCGGCGTGGCCGGGATGGCAGGCACTCCCACGCGTGCGAGTCGTCGCACCATAGCCCTTACCCCCCCACTTGGTTTCCGGCAACTCGCTAAGTATTTTGCTTGGCTTATGTTTACGGCCCTGTCCGAACGGGTTCTTTGAAACGGATGTAAGGAGAAGCATGGCAACGAAGATCAGACTGCGGCGCGTGGGACGGAAGGGTCAGTCGTATTTCCGGATCGTGATCGCGGATCAGCGCTCGCCGCGGGACGGCCGGTTCGTCGCCGCGATCGGCCACTACAACCCGCGCACCAAGCCCGCGGTCATCCAGGTAAACGCCGAGCAGGCGCTCGCGTGGCTGGCCAAGGGTGCGACACCGACGGATACCGTACGCTCGCTGCTCAAGCAGGCGGGCGTGTTCGGCCAACGCCCCGCGTAATCGGGCGGCTGCGCAAGCCGCACGGGCAGCACGGGGAAGTGGCCGTGTTTCCCCTGGTGCAGAATCCCGGCGCGCTGCTCGTTCCCAAGGCGCGCGTGTACGTGGTGGATGAAGATCGTCGCGTGCTCGCCGGACCGTTGGTGCTGGCGCGGCGGCGGGCCTACCACCGGGAGTGGCTGGTGGGATTCGAGGGTGTCACGGCCCGAGTGGTGGTGGAAGCGTGGCGGGACCGCTTCCTCGCGGTCGAGGACGACGATGCTCACGATTAACGTCGTGACGCTCTTCCCCGAGATGTTCGCCGTGCCGCTTGCGACCAGCATCCTGGGGCGCGCGGCGGAGCAGGGGCTGGTGCGCTACCGCGTGGTGCCGCTGCGGGACTACACGCACGACAAGCACCACACGGTGGACGATGCCCCGTACGGCGGCGGCGCGGGCATGGTGCTCAAGCCCGAGCCGTTCTTCGAGGCGGTGGACCAGCTGGGCGCGGGGCCGCCGATCGTGCTGCTGTCGGCGCGCGGGCGGCTGTTCCAGCACGACGATGCCGTGCGGCTTTCTTTGGGCCGCGAGCTGACGCTGTTGTGCGGGCACTACAAGGACGTCGACCAGCGCGTGGCGGACGGGTTGCGGGCCGAGGAGTTGTCGCTGGGGGATTTCGTATTGTCGGGCGGTGAGCCGGCGGCGCTGTGCGTGCTCGATGCGGTGGTGCGGCTGTTGCCCGGCGCCTTGGGAGACCACGAATCGGCCGCGACCGATTCGCATTACGACGGGCTGCTGTCGCCGCCGAGCTACACGCGGCCGCCGAACTATCGCGGCTTGGACGTGCCGGACGTATTGTTGAGTGGGAATCACGAGCGGATCGCCGCGTGGCGGGAGGCGGAGGCCGAGCGCCTGACGCGGGAGCGGCGGCCGGACTTATGGGCCAAGCGGCCGGGCGTCTAGCCGCCTAGAAACTAGAGGGCAAGGGTTATGCAGAGACTCAGAGCGATCGAGCGGGAAGGCCTGCGGACCGACCTTCCGACTTTCGACCCCGGCGACACGCTGCGCGTGATGGTGCGTGTGCGCGAAGGCGAAAAGGAGCGGGTGCAAGCATTCGAGGGCGTGTGCATCGCGCGGCGCGGCGGCGGCATCAACGAGACGTTCACCGTCCGGAAGATCTCGGCGGGGGTCGGCGTGGAGCGCATCTTCCCGTTGCACTCGCCGTCGATTGCGTCGCTGGAGCTGGTGCGGAAGGGCCGCGTGCGGCGTGCCAAGCTGTACTTCCTGCGTCGACTCGCCGGCAAGGCGGCGCGCATCCGTGAGAAGCGCGGCGCGGTCGCCGTACCCGCGAGCGAGCCGGCCACGGAGCAGCCCCCCGCGTGAGCCACCGCCGCCCCTCCCTCGAGCGTGAAGTCGCGCTCTGGGATTTGGGGCGGACGGTTGTCGCCGGACTCGACGAAGCAGGCCGCGGCCCCCTGGCTGGACCAGTGGTGGCCGCGGCCGTCGTGTTTCCGCCCGGCTGCCCCCGGATCCGCGGCCTGGACGATTCCAAGCGCTGCACCGCCCGCCAGCGCGAGCGCCTCGCCATCCTGGTGCGCGAGCGCGCGCGCGCGGTGGCGGTCGGAGCGGCGAGCGTGCACGAGATCGACCGCTTCAACATCCGCCGCGCCAGTATTCTCGCCATGCGCCGCGCCCTCACGCGCCTCGCGGTGCCGCCCGCCGCCATTCTGGTGGACGGCCTCCCGTGTCCCGAACTCGGCCTGCCGCACGAGGCCATCATCGACGGCGATGCGCTGTGCTATTCCATCGCGGCGGCGTCCGTCATCGCCAAGACGGTGCGCGACCACCTCATGATGCGGCTGGCGCCGCGCTACCCGGGTTATGCCTGGGACCAGAACATGGGCTACGCCACGGCCTTGCATCGCGACGCGCTCGCCGCCCAGGGACCCACGCCGCACCACCGCCGCAGCTTCTTTCCGGTGCTCCAGATGGCGTTCCTCTAGGCGGCTGTCGGAGTTTTCGACGCCGTCGAGAACGGCGACACCCCCGCCGCATCGCCGCCCAAGCAAATCAAGGACATAGCGCTGGCCCGTAACGTGCATGAGCGGAAAGAAAGCCATGACACGCCATATGCCTGGTTGGACCATGAGGCGGTTCGTGCGGTGGGCGTTCGGACCGGGTCCGCTATTCGACGCCGCGCGGCTGTTGCATCGCGCGCAGTGCGCGGTGGACGGTCTGCGGCAGCAGCCCGGCGACCCTGAGCCGCTGCGCATCCTGGGGAGGGTGTTGCACGTACTCCGCGACATGGCGGACGCCAATCGCTGGACGGAGGAGGGCGCCATGTTCGCGCACTTATGTCGCGTCTTGTCGTGGCCCGCCGACCCGGCGGGATTGGTGCGGCCGCTGCGGGCGGGCCTGTTCACCGCCGAGCAGAAGCTGCGCAACCGCCTGGCGAGCGCGGCGCTGCTCGCGGAGCGTGAGCCCGCGACCCCCGAGCCGCCCGTCGAGCGGGACGAGCCGGAAGTCGAGCGCATGGCTTAGCTCACGGTGATCTGTTTGATCATGCCGTGGACGAAGTGTGGCTTGCCGTCCTTGGCGTCGGGCCAGAAGCAGATCACCAGGTAGTTGCCGGCCTTGAGCGTCACGGTGAACGTGGCGCTCTTACCGTTGTCGATCCCGGCGACGCCGCCCAACCAGCGATTGGCGGGCAACGGCCCCTTCGCGCCGCCGGTCTCCCACTTCACGAAATCGGCCGCCGATTTTCCCGGCGCGAGCTCCGCGACCTCGATCTCGTGCGGCTGCGGTCCGGCGTTATCCACTCGCACGGTGTGCGTCCCGGCCGTGAGCGGCTTGTCGAACACGAAATCGTAGTCGCTGAGCTTGACGGTGACGTCCGCGGCGGGTAGGGCGGGCGCTGGCGCCGGCGCCGTTCCCGTCACCACGAGCGGATGCAACATGCCCTTCATGACGTGAGGCTGGCCATCTTCCCCCGGGATCGTGCAGAGCACCAGGTAATGGCCGGGATCGAGGACCTGGGTCACGGTGCTTGAGTCGCCTGGATCGATCGCGTTGGGGCCGCCGGCGTAGGTGACCCACGCAGGCGGCGGCACCTTGCCCGACATCACATCCGCCATGGCCGCCTGGAAATCGGCGAGCGTCTTGCCCTCGCCCAACTTGAAGATCGACGCGTGGTGCAGCTCCTTGCCATGGTTGACGAGCCGCAGGGTGGTAAGACCCGCGGCCAGCGTGTCGGGCCCCTGGAATGCGTATTCGGTGGCGGTGAACGTCACGAGGGAGGCCCCGCGCTCCGGTGCGGGGCGCGCACAGGCGGCCGCGGTGGCGAGAGCGATTACGACGACCGTCCGGCAAGGGGGCATGGCGCGGCCTCCGGGGCAAGAGTGGGGCGTCGAATGTAGCGGCCCCCGCGCGGTTGCGCAGGCCGCCAATCCGATGCCTATTTTCTGCGCCCTCGACAACTGCTATCGGAGACCAACGCCCATGAGACACGTATTCCGCGGTCCTGAGCGCCTCCCTGTCGCGCTGAGCGTGACGCTGCTGCTCCTCGCTGTCGCGGTGTCTTCCCTCTCCGCACAGTCCCAAGCCACCACCGGCGTCATCCGCGGCATCGTGTCCGACCCATCGGGCACTCCCATCGCGGGCGCGCAAGTGACCGTGCACGACGTCGAGACCAATTTTGAGCGCACCGTCCAAACCAACGAGCGCGGCGTGTTCGTGGCGCTGCTGCTGCCACTCGGCACCTACACCGTGAGCGCCCGGGCGCTCGGGTACAGCCAGGCGACGCGGACCGGGATCCCGGTGCGCGTGGGCGAGACCGTGGACTTGCCGCTGAAGCTCGGCGCGGTGGAGCTGGCGCCAGTGGTGGTAGAGGCGCAGCAGACCGCCGTGGATCCGGCGCGGGTGCAGACATCGACCGCGCTGCCGGTGGAGGCGGTGGCGGGTCTGCCCAACAACGGCCGCAACTTCCTGAACCTCACGCTGCTCACGCCCAACGTGGCGATCGTGCAGGGACCCGATGGCGACGAGCTCACGGTGGCGGGCCAGCGCGGCATCCACAACAACGTGTCGGTGGACGGTGCCGACTTCAACAATCCATTCTTCGGCGAGCAGCGCGGCGGGCAGCGCCCGGCGTTCACGTTCAATCTGGATGCGGTGCAGGAGATCGTCGTGACCTCCGGCGGTGCCAGCGCCGAGTTCGGGCGCTCGGGCTCCGGCTTCGTGAACGTGATCACCAAGTCCGGCACCAACCAGCTGCGCGGGTCACTGCACTATTTCGGGAAGTACGACTGGCTGTCGGGCACGCCGCAGCACACGCCCGCCACGGGCCCCGTGCAAACCTTCAAGCCCGACTTCAGCCAAAATCAATTCGGGTTCACGTTGGGCGGGCCGATCAAGCGGGATCGCGCGTTTTTCTTCCTCGCCTACGACCAGCAGATCTACAACGACGTGAAGCAGAAGACCCGGCCGCAGAGCGCGGCACTGGATTCACTCAAGACCTTCCTCGCGACCCGCTATCCCGTCCTCGCCAATGACTTCGGGCCCATCGCGCGCACCAACGACGCGCGCGCGGCGCTGGCGAAACTCGACTGGCGGTTGTCCGACAGGAACAATTTCTCGCTCAAGTACAACTACACGTGGTCCCAGCAGAAGAACGGTACCTTCGACGTTGATACGTGGGGGGCCAGCGCCGGCGGCCTCGAGAAGGATAAGTCGAACGCGCTCAACGGCAGCCTCATCTCGTTCCTGTCGTCGGCGACCTCCAACGAGTTTCGCTTCCAGTTTGCCCGCGAGGACCGGCCCCGGCCGTATGACGGGCCCAACAATCCGTTGGGCGATACGACGGGCGTCTCGTCGATCTTCGGCGCGGGCGTGCCGTTCCATGACACCGACGTGGATTTTGGCAACGCCTTCCGTTTCGGGATGCCGTTCTTCCTCCCGATCCCCGACGATCATGACACCCGCGTCCAGCTGCTCGACAACGTCTCGATCACCCGCGGCAACCATGTCATCAAGCTCGGCGGCGAATGGAACCGCACGGCCACCACGCAGATTTTCGTCGGGTTCGCGGGCGGGCGTATGGCGTTCGACAACGTCCACGGGTTCATCAATTTCGTGAACCAGGGTTCGCACTACATCGAGTGCTCCGACGGCACCAGCGGGGTGTACCCGGGGTTCCAGTGCGCCCTGGGACAATCAATCGTGGGGCCCGTGATCCTGTACCTGCAGGGCTCGGGCGTCGGGTCGGTAACCGTGAAGCAGGCGGGCACCCAGACGATCACGCAGAACGAGTTCGCTGGATTCCTGCAGGACACGTGGAAGCCGTCCGCCGGGCTCACACTGAACTACGGCCTGCGTTGGGAAGCGCAGATCGAGCCCGGCCCGATCACCCCGCCCGGATCCGTGTTTTTCAAGCCGTGGATCGACTCCACGGTGACGACATCCAAGGGGCCGGTGAAGTTTCCGTCCGACGGCCTCATCCCCTCGGACAAGAAGATGTGGCAGCCGCGCCTGGGCATCGCCTGGGATCCCCATGCCGACGGACAGCAGGTGTTCCGCGCCAACGCCGGGATCTACTACGCTCGCATTCCAGGCCTCAACCTGGCGAGCATCCGCAGCACCAACGGCTCGCTGGGGCAGACGCTGTTCGGCTCGAGCGGCACCGTGGGATTCCTGCCGCCGCCGGCCTACGACAGCCTGTTGCCGCTTTCCACGGGCACTCCGTTCTTGCCGGACGTTTACGTGGCCGATCGCAACCTGCGGAACCCACGCACCATCAACCTCACGGCGAGCTACGAACGCCAGCTGGCGGGTGACCTGGCCGTGTCGTTCACGTACACGCACGCCCGCGGCGACTACCTCACCCGCTTCGTCGATCGCACCGATACGGTGTTCGGCAAGGTGACCGGCAACGGTCCGTTTTCGAACGGCGCCAACGGCATCGGGCGGCTGTTCAACGTCGAGAGCAGCGCCAAGTCGCGCTATAATGGTTTCACCGTGGGCCTGCGGCGGGTGCTCGACCCCAAGCTCCAGTTCGACTTGAACTACACGTTGTCGTTCGACAAGTCGGACGACGACAACGAGCGTGACCCCTTCACCTTCCGCTACGCCAAGGCCGACTCGCTGCAGGCGGAGTACAACTGGAGCGATCGCGACCAACGCCACCGCTTCAACGGCTGGGTGCTGACGAAGATCTACGGCTTCAGCGTGAATAACCGGGTGAGCATGTACTCGGCGCAGCCAGCGTCGGAGAAGTGCGTCGGCAACGCGCCCAGCGGCCAACGCGCGGCTTCGCCCCAAGACCGCATCTGCGCGGACGGCCACATCCTGCTGCGGAACACCCTCCGCAAGGACAACGCGTACTTCTCGTGGGATGTGCGGATCTCCCGCGCGTTCGCGGCGGGACCGCAGGGGCAGCTCGAGGCGATGGTGGAGATCTTCAACCTGACCAACGCCGACAACTTCCGCGACCCGTCCAACACGATCTACCTGAACTTCGACGGCACGCTGCGTTCGGGGTTGGGTGATCCGCGGCAGTTCCAGGCGGGCCTGCGCTGGGTCTTCTAGAACGGATGGCGGGAGGGGGCGGCCTAGGCTCCCTCCCGCCGCTCCAGCAGGACGATTCCCGAAAACCGCTTGAACTGCTCCTTGCGCGCGCGCGAGGCGAACAACCCCAGCATGCGCCAGAAGAACATCATCTTGGGCACGCGCTTCAG
>WNFF01002243.1_pt1 | contig 15782 bp, 9 predicted proteins | sample 5400441 | NCBI WGS metagenome assembly WNFF01 (sample SAMN13153345, study PRJNA577476) | soil metagenome | isolation source: 120 cm saprolite under Douglas fir tree site 2 hole 3 replicate 1 | place: USA:California | collected 2015-04-18 | reverse complement strand
ACTCCCTGTGTTCGTCTCTGTATTGAGGAATCCACTGGACGTCCCCGTGAGCGCGTCGGTGGAAATGGTGCGGCCACCGACAAAGAAGCTGCCTTGGGACTTCAAGATTAGAGAATCCGCTATCGCCACGCCTGCTGCACAAAAAACCACGATAGCAATAATTGTTGCAATGACATATTGTCGCGCCGTTTTGAAAAATTGACGGTTGTTATTCACGAGACGCTCCTTTCGGTCAATCGACCTAACTATCCCTGCTTCGCTCTCGCACTGGAACCTGCATCGTTAGATATCCGCACGTGTGATCGCCCCCAGCGACGCGGAACTCACCAACGCCGCGTATTTCGCGAAGACACCGGTCTTGTAATGCGGCGCCGGCGGCTTCCATTTTGCAAGGCGCGCCTTGATTTCCGCGTCGCTCAGTTCGATCTGCAGCTTCCGGGCATCGAGGTCAAAAACAATCGCGTCGCCTTCCGCGATGATCGCGATTGGCCCGCCGCGCGCCGCTTCAGGCGCCACGTGCCCCGCCATCAAGCCGCGCGTCGCTCCACTGAATCGTCCATCCGTCAGCAAGGCAACGTCCTCGCCAAGCCCCTGTCCTACGAGCGCGGCCGTGAGCCCCAGCATTTCGCGCATCCCGGGGCCCCCGCGCGGACCTTCATACCTCACGACGACAACGTCGCCTTTTTTGATCAGCCCCTTTACAGCGGCATCCATGGCGTCCTCTTCGCGTTCGAACACCCGCGCCGGTCCGCGTTGATAGGGTCTCTCGTGGCCGGACGTCTTGAGCACGCATCCTTCGGGGGCCAGGTTTCCTTTAAGGATCATAAGCCCACCCGTCTTCTTGATTGGGTCGGAAAGCTGCCGGACGACCTCTTGCCCCGGCCGCTCTTTCACGGTGGCCGCTTCCTCCTCGAGTGACTTCAATCCAGTCGTGGTCTGGTTCTGATGAAGCAGACCAGCGTCAAGTAAACGTTTCGCAAGGAGCGCCGTCCCACCGGCGTTATACAGGTCCACGGCCGTGAACCGGCCCCACGGTTTCATGTCGGCCAGCAGAGGAGTCCTTTGGCTGATCGCGTCGAATTCGTCAAGAGTCAAATCGATACCGGCCTCGTTGGCCATTGCGAGCAAATGGAGAACCGCGTTGGTTGAACCTCCCGTCGCGGCAACGGAGGCAATCGCATTTTCGAACGCCTTTCGCGTCAGAATTTGCCGCGGCGTTACGCCTTTGCGGAGCAGCTCCATAACCAGCGCGCCCGAACGGTATGCGGCATCGTCCTTGCGCGGGTCCGTCGCTGGCACGTTGCCCAATCCTATTGGCGTCAGGCCGATGAATTCAAGCGCCATCGCCATGGTATTCGCGGTGAACTGGCCTCCGCACGCGCCCGCTCCGGGACACGCCACACTTTCGATTTCCTTCAAGTCCGCGTCCGTAATTTTCCCGGCGGAATGCGCCCCCACCGCTTCGAACACATCTTGAATCGTCACATCCCGCCCGCGAAACCGCCCCGGCTGAATCGATCCGCCATATAACACCAGGCTCGGCACATTCAGCCGGATCAGGCCCATGGCCGTCCCGGGAATCGTCTTGTCGCATCCAGCCAAGGCCACGACCGCATCAAACATGTACCCGCGCCCGACCAACTCGATCGAGTCGGCGATCACTTCGCGGCTCACCAGCGACGCTTTCATTCCTTCCGTGCCCATGGACTCGCCATCGCTAATGGCGACAGTGTTAAATTCCATCGGCGTCCCGCCGGCCGTTCGAATTCCATCTTTCACTTTTTCCGCAAGGTGCCGCAGGTGGGAATTGCACGGCATCGCTTCGATCCACGTATTCGCGATGCCAACCATGGGCTTGGCCAGATCGTCGTCGCTCAACCCGACGGCCCGGAAGTAAGAACGCGCAGGCGCCCTCGAAGGGCCGTCGACGATGATCCGGCTATGTTCTCTGAACCGCGAATCCATGATTCCTCCAAAATCTATTTATAGGTGCGGAAGCGAGCAGGGAAGAACTCCCGGATCGAAGGCCGTCCGCATTTTCCGATCCGCCTGAGGGTTTTGTAGCTCGCCTCTTTAGAGGCGAGGGTTTTTCGCGCACACTTGGAAACTGCCCCACGTCTGAAGACGCGGGCTACAAAACTCCGTCCCGGGCCGCCAAGCCTCTCCGTAATGCCACCGTAGTTGTGGTGCCGGCTAACTACGCCCCTTCGGCAATCACGCGGTTTTTCTTCATCCACGGCATCATCCCGCGCAACTGAGCGCCGACGGTCTCGATGGGGTGCTTCTTGCCGGCTTCCCTGAGTTGCTTGAACCGAGGCAGGCCGCTCGCAGCTTCCTTCATCCATTCCTTAGCGAACGCACCAGACTGAATATCCTTCAGGATGCCCTTCATCCGCTCCTTCGTGGCCGCGTCGACAATTACGGGACCGCGCGTCAAGTCGCCGTATTCGGCAGTATTCGATATGGAGTAGCGCATCTCCGAGATTCCGCCTTCATAAACGAGGTCCACGATCAACTTCATTTCGTGGCAGCACTCGAAATAGGCCATTTCCGGCGCATAGCCCGCTTCGACCAGCGTCTCGTATCCCGCTTGAATCAACGCCGTAAGACCGCCGCAAAGAACCGACTGCTCGCCGAACAAGTCCGTCTCGGTTTCCTCGCGGAAGTTCGTCTCGATGACCCCGGCGCGCGCGCCGCCAATCCCGCTCGCGTACGCAAGCCCAATTTTTTTCGTGTCGCCGCTCGGGTCCTGATGGATCGCCAGCAGGCATGGCACGCCCGCGCCTTGTGAGAACTGATGGCGCACGAGATGTCCCGGCCCCTTCGGCGCGACCATAAAAACATTGACGTCCTTCGGCGGCTTGATGAAGCCGAAATGAATCCCGAAGCCGTGAGAGAAAGCGAGATACTTGCCGGCCTTCATGGCAGGTGCGACTTCGCTCTCATAGATGCCCGGCGCGAGCTCATCGGGAACGAGAATCATGACAATTTCGCCCTCTTCCGCGGCTTGCCGTACAGACAGCACACGCAGCCCGGCCCTTTGCGCCTTCGCGACGGACGCACTCGTGCTTTTCAGGCCGACAACGACGTCGCAGCCCGAATCGGCCAGGTTCATGGCGTGGGCGTGGCCTTGCGATCCAAACCCGATCACGGCAATCTTTTTATTCTGGATGTATTTCAAATTCGCATCTTTGTCGTAATAGACCTGCACGTTTCCTCCTGAGACTCGTCAGTCTTTCCAGTATTTGTGAACTGTTAGCCAGCCGCATCCGCGGCTATTGCTGCGAAATGTTCGCAAAGCTTCCACGAAGCCCCGACACATTATGCCCGGTTACGTCGCTTGCATCCAATGCCCGAAACTAATTTCGAGATGGGCTTCACTACTCGCGAAATGATAACCCTAAACCTTCGCTTGCGGATAGCAACCCAGAATTTTCACCGAGTCCGTAAATTGCCGGAGTTCTTCGAGCGCGGCAACCGTATTCGGATCTTTGAGCGACGCCTGCAAATCAAGATAGAAACAATAACTCCATGGCGTTCCAGCGATGGGGCGGCTCTCGATCTTAAGTAAATTCAGCTCGCGGCGCGCAAAAGCATTCAGAGCCTGACACAGTGAACCCGGCTTGTGCGCCAGGTGAACGACCAAAGAAAGTTTGTCTGCTTTTTCCGGGACTTCGGCCGAGGGCGCAAGCAGCAGAAAGCGGGTGTAATTTTCCGGATGATCTTCGAGGTGTTCCTTCAGAATCGTCGCGCCGTAGACGGCCGCGGCGCGCCCGCTGGCAATCGCCGCCTTCGCGGAATCACCTGCTTGCATCACATCGCGCACACTTCCGGCCGTATCGTCCGCCGCCACGCGCTTTATGGAAGGGTGGCTCGCGAAAAACCGCTCGCACTGCGCGAGCGCGACCGGGTGCGATGAAACTTGCGCAATACATTCAAACTTCGCCCCTGGTATGCCGATCAGATTGTGCACGATCGGAATCACAACCTCGGCCTGGATGTGGAGGCCGCTCGCAATCAGCAGGTCGTAGGAGCGGTGAACGGACCCGGCCAAACTATTCTCGATAGGCGCGAGAATGTAATCTGCAAGGCCGTCTCCGATGCTCGTGTAAAGAGCTTCAAAGGTTGGCCGCGGAACGAGTTGAATCTCCTCGCCCAATAACTTGACGGCCGCTTCCTCGCTGAAAGCCCCGCGCTCGCCCTGGAACGCGATTCTCGGAAACTCACGAGCCGCGATGGTCATCACAATCGCCCAGCGATATCGCTAGATGGGAATAGCTTTCTATACATAGCCACACAACCTATCAGGGCGCGAACCCGCGCGTCAAACTCGACGCTTTTCGGGCAGTGACATAATCTCCAGGAAGTTTCAAGCGTCGATGCGACGGCTTCAGTAGCGCCGGCGTCTCGCCGGCTCCTTGCCCTTCCCTGGATCCGTAAAACCGCTGGCCCTTCCTGCGTCAGGACAAGCAAGATGCCGGCGCTACCTCTTCCGTGCCTATTTTTTTTGGACCAACTACGGGCCAAAATCATGGGAGAATGGCATCAGGCTCAACACGAACGGGTGCCGGCTCCACTATTATGCTGAACTCTTCAGATGAAGTGTCGAACCCGCCAAGAATGAGGACATTCGCATGAACCGACGATTTTGGACCGGCACCATGATTTTCCTGTTCACCTTTGCCGCTGGCTGCAAGAAGCAGGCGACAGATCAAGACGCCATACGCGCGAGCATTGACAAGCACCTGAGCGGAGTCGCCGGCCTGAACCTTTCCGTAATGGACCGGGAAGTGAAGCAAATATCCGTCAACGGGGACCACGCAACCGCGCAAGTGGAGTTCCGCCTCAAACAGGGCAGCGGCGCCATGCAGGTCGAATACGCCCTCGACCGGCAAGGCGGCGAGTGGGCGGTCGTGGGCACCCAACCTTCAGCCGGGCAAAATCCACATTCGGGGACGGGCATGCCGCCGCCCGGCTCTCCCGGTGACGGCAGCAATTCGCAACCCCAAGGCCACCCTCCCGTGAACTGATGGCTGCGCTTGATTTCTTGAAACCAACACGCGCCCCCTGCGCCTCTAAGAGAGTGTAGGCCGCAGTCTTTAGAGTCTGTACGAAAACCTGGTTTTGGTCTATGCAGCGCCCGCCTTCACGGGTTCCGGAAAGAGTTAAGTAGCACAGCCACTCTTGGCTGTGGATCGATGATAAGTGCAGCAAAACCAGCACAGGCAAGAGTGCCTGTGCCACTAAAATCGGAGCCGGGTTATCCTGTTTGACCGACTATGCACATCTCAGCGCCTTTCATCCGACGACCTGTTGCGACCGCGCTGCTGAGCCTCGCCATCCTTGGGGCAGGCGCAGTTGCGTTTTACTTCCTTCCGGTGGCGGCTCTGCCAAAGGTGGATTTCCCCACGATCTTTGTCCGAGGAGGTTTGCCCGGGGCCAGTCCGGAAACCATGGCATCGTCCGTCGCAACGCCGCTCGAGCGCCAATTCGGCCGCATTGCGGGCATCACCGAAATGACTTCCACCAGCCAGCTTGGAGCCTCCTATATCACCCTTCAATTCGACCTGGATCGAGACATCAACGCGGCCTCGCGGGACGTCCAGGCGGCGATCAACAGCGCGGCGGGGCAGTTGCCCGCCGGGCTGCCCAGCCTGCCAAACTACCGCCGGATCAATCCCGCCGATTCACCCATCATGGACATGGCCCTGTTCTCGGACATCATTCCAAGAAGTCATCTTTACGATTTGTGTGATTCCATACTCGGCCAAAAACTAGCGCAAATAGACGGCGTCGGTCAGGTCAGTATTAGCGGAGGCGCAAAACCGGCCGTTCGCGTGGACTTGAATCCAAACGCGCTCGCGCACTACGGTATCGGTTTGGAAGAAGTGCGCGCCGCGCTCCGAACGGCAAATGCGAACACTCCCAAGGGAAATTTGGAAGACCAGAGCAACCGATGGGTCCTATTCGCGACCGACCAATTGCTCAAGCCCGAACAATATGTGCCTCTGATCGTGGCCTACAGGAAGGGAGCACCCGTCCGGTTAAGTGACATCGCGAAAGTGACCGAGGGAATCGAAGATATCCGCAATTCGGGCTACGCCAACGGCAAGCCCTCCGTCAACATATCGATCAGCCGGCAGCCCGGCGCCAACATCATCAAGACCGTCGACAATATTAAAGCCATCCTTCCCGAGTTGCGCGCGACGATTCCTCCCGCCGCCACCCTCGATATCACTTCCGATCGCACGATCACAATCCGAGCCTCGGTCCACGATATTGAGTTCACGCTCATGCTGACTGTCGCGCTCGTGGTGATGGTGATTTTTCTCTTCTTGCGCAACGCCTGGGCCACGGTGATCCCCAGTATTTCTGTACCGTTGTCCATCGTCGGAACATTTGGCGTCATGTACCTGCTGCATTACAGCATTGACAATCTCTCCCTCATGGCTCTGGCGATCTGCACGGGCTTCGTCGTGGATGACGCTATCGTCGTCATCGAAAACATCACCCGGTACCTCGAAGCAGGGGATTCCCCGATGGAAGCGGCCCTGAAGGGCTCTCGCGAAATCGGCTTCACAGTTTTGTCGATGAGCGTATCGCTGATCGCTGTATTTATTCCCATTCTCCTGATGGGAGGCGTTGTTGGCAGGTTGTTCAGGGAATTCGCCGTCACGTTGAGCGTGGCCATCGCCGTTTCCCTCTGTGTGTCTCTCACAACCACGCCGATGATGTGCGCCAAATTCCTCAAATCGCATAAGGACATAAAGCACGGGAAACTTTACCGCGCCACCGAACGAGTTTTTCAGGGGAGCCTGGACACCTACTCGAGGGGGTTGCGCTGGGTCCTTCGCCACCAGCCGCTCATGCTGGTGGTAACTGCCGCAACGCTTTGCTTCAGCGTTTACTTGTATATCGTCGTGCCAAAGGGCTTCTTCCCGCAGCAAGATACCGGCCGCATGAGCGGGTCCATCCTGGGCGCGCAAGACCTTTCGTTTCCTGCCATGCAGCAAAAATTGAAGCAATACACGGACATCGTCATGAGCGACCCTGCCGTCGCAAGCATGTCAGCCAATACAGGCGGAGGCTCGGAAAACACGGGACGCATGAATGTGGACCTGAAACCCCTCAGCGAACGAAAAATCACGGTGGATCAGGTGATCGCCCGCCTCAGACGGCGGCTCGCCGTGATTCCCGGCGCGACGCTATTCTTCAGGGCCAATCAAGACATTACCGTTGGCGGCCGATTCTCCAATTCGCAGTATCAATATACTCTCGAGAGCGAAAATCTGGCGGATCTCCAGCAATGGGCCCCGCGAGTGGAGGCCAGGCTTCGCCAAGTGCCCGGTTTGCGCGACGTCAACTCCGACCAGCAGACACGCGGCCTCCAGGCATCGCTGGTCATCGACCGGGATACAGCCTCCAGGCTGGGAATCGCTCCGCAGGCAATCGACAATACTTTGTACGACGCGTTCGGCCAGCGGCAGGTATCGACGATCTTTACGCAATTGAACCAGTATCACGTCGTGATGGAAGTGGACCAGGCCTTCCGCGACAGCACGGACGCGATCCAGAGCCTCTACGTGCGGTCGTCGAACGGAACGCAGGTGCCGCTCAGTGCCTTCACCCACTTTCAGATGAAGACGACCTCCCTCGCCGTGAACCACCAGGGGCAATTTCCGGCCGTCACGATATCGTTCAACCTTGGGGAGGGCGTAGCTCTGGGTGACGCGGTGAAGGAGATCGAGGCCGCAGTTCTGGATCTAAGAGTTCCTTCCGATATTCGTCCGACCTTTCAGGGAACCGCCCAGGCGTTCCAATCTTCCCTGGCAAGCCAGCCTTGGCTGATTCTCGCGGCGCTGATCACGGTGTACATCGTGTTGGGCATGCTTTACGAAAGTTACATTCACCCCGTGACGATTCTCTCGACGCTGCCTTCGGCCGGAGTGGGAGCTCTCCTGGCTTTGTTGGCGTTCCATACCGAATTGACTGTGATCGCGCTGATTGGAATTATTCTCTTGATCGGCATCGTCAAGAAAAACGCGATCATGATGATCGATTTCGCCGTGGAGGCGGAAAGGTCCGGGAAAACGCCTGAGGAGTCGATCTATCAGGCATGCTTGTTGCGTTTCCGGCCGATCATGATGACCACAATGGCCGCGCTGCTGGGAGGCCTGCCGCTGGCTCTGGCAGCCGGGACGGGAGCCGAATTGCGCCGCCCGCTTGGACTCAGCATCGTAGGCGGCCTGATGGTGAGTCAAGTCCTCACGTTGTACACGACTCCCGTCATCTATCTCTATATGGATAGACTTCAACTCATGTTTGCGAAACACAAAGCGGCGCACCATGTCGCCAGCGAAGCGCCGCCTTCTGCTCCCGTCAAAGGCACGCCCCTCGTTTGAATGTGACCTTCCCGCGCGATTTTGTGGCGCTGGCGTCTCGCCGGCGATTTCTCAATCAGGGCACATAGTGCAACAACGCCGGCGAGACGGCGCCACGAAGAGCCTGTGCCCAGCGGCAAGATTCGTAGTTTCCGTTTCGCCCAATCACATCGGCTTGAAAAATGCGGGTTAGCCGCCTCTTACTTACTCTGCGCGTGATGATTGCAGTGTTCCCCTCCGCAAAGACCGTTCCTTCATCAACGCAAAAAACACGGGCACCAGAATCAAAACATGGATCGTCGAGGTGATCATGCCGCCGACGAGAGGGGCGGCAATTGGCTTCATCACGTCCGAACCGACACCCGTCTCCCACAAGATGGGAACAAGACTCGCGAGCACGACGCTCACCGTCATGAGTTTAGGCCTGAGCCTCTGCACCGCGCCTTCGATTACGGCGGTCTCGATGTCTTCATGGCGCAGCGGAACGCCGCTTGCCAGGCGATGGTCCAATGCTTCGTGCAAATAGACGACCATGACTACGCCGGTCTCGACCGCAATACCAAACAGCGCGATGTAACCCACCCACACGGCCACGCTGAAGTTGTATCCGAGGAGCTTTTGGAGGATCAATCCTCCCGTCAGCGCGTAGATCGTGGGAAAAATGAGGACCGCGGCCTCGGCAATAGAATGAAATACCATGTAGAGCAACAGGAAGATGACGCAGAAAACGACAGGCAGGATCAGTTGCAGACGCTCTTTTGCACGCAACTCAAATTCGTATTCGCCGGACCATTTGTAAGTGTACCCGGCCGGCAGCGCGAGTTTCTGATGGAACAAATTGTTCGCGCTGCTGACGAAGCCGCCATAATCCTTCGTATTCAGATCGATATATACGTAGCCGGTGAGGGAACCATCCTCATCGCGGATCATGGAGGGCCCTCTCGAAAACGAAATCTTTGCCACCTCGGCGATGGGAATCTGCGCGCCGGCCGGGGTCGCAATCAAGACTCGTCTCAGTTCGTCGACATTGTCTCGAAAGTCGCGGCTGTAACGGACGTTGATAGGATACCGCTCCCGGCCTTCGATATTTTCGGCCACCGGTTCGCCGCCGATCCCCGAAGTGACCGCCAGGTGCACGTCCGCGACAGTGAGCCCATAACGCGCCGCTTCCGCGCGATTGACTTCAATATTGATGTAAAAACCCTGCGAAACCCGTTCCGCAAAGATCGACCGCACATCCGGAAGACTTGTCAGGACCTGCTGCAATTGCGCGGCAACTTTTTGGATTCCCTCCAAGCTCGGCCCCTGAATTTTCATGCCGAGAGGCGTCTTGATGCCCGTGAGCTCCATGTCCAATCGATTTTCAACCGGCATTGTCCAGGTGTTCGACAAACCTGGGAACTGAAGCTTTAAGTCCATTTCCTGAATAAGTTTTTCGTAAGTCATTCCGGGGCGCCACTGGCTTCGCGGCTTGAGCATGACGGTCGTGTCGTACATGTCTAGCGGAGCGTTATCGGTCGCACTGTCGGAACGTCCGATGGTTCCGAAGACGGTGTCGACTTCCGGGAAAGTGCGAATGATTCTGTCTTGCTCCTGCAGCAACTGTGACGCCTGCCCGATCGAAATTCCCGGCAAGGCGGACGGCATATAGAGAGCCGATCCCTCGAAGAGTGGCGGCATGAATTGACTGCCGATCTTCAAGGCGAGCGGCAAAGTAAGAACGAGAAACACTAAGTTGAGAACCAAAGTAGTCTTCCGAAAGCGCAGGCACAGGCGCAGGACTGGAAGGTACAGTGCCTGCGTCAAGCGAGAAATAGGATTCCGGGATTCCGGACGGAGCCGCCCTCGAATGAAAAGGACCATCAGAACCGGCACCAGAGTAATGGCCAGCACCGAAGAGAACCCGACCGCCAGCGTCTTCGTCCAAGCCAGTGGACGAAACATTCGTCCTTCCTGCGCTTCCAGCAAGAAGACCGGCAAAAAGGAAACGACGATAATCACGAGCGAAAAGAAAATGGCGGGCCCGACTTGTTTCGTCGAATCGAGTAGGACTTTTCGTCTCCGCGGCTCGGAAAGAGGTTCCGATTCCTTCGATTGGTGCTCCGACAATTGCCGATACCCGTTTTCAACCATGACGATGGCGGCATCCACGAGTACGCCAATCGCGAGTGCCAGCCCTCCGAGCGACATGATGTTCGAGCTGACATTGAGGTAATACATCGGTATGAAAGCGGCGACGACCGCGATGGGCAGCGTTAGAATCGGAATGAGCGCGGATCGGAAGTGGAATAGAAAAATGACGATCACAATGCTGACGATGATCGCCTCTTCGATCAAATCGCGCTGCAGCGTTTCGATCGACGCGTGTATCAGCCCGGAGCGGTCATATCCCGCGATCACCTCGACGCCCGCAGGCAGGGAAGGTTTAATTTCATCTAGTTTGTGCTTGATGCCGTTGATTACGGTCAAAGCGTTCATCCCGTCGCGCATGACGACAATTCCGCCAACAGTTTCTCCTTGCCCTTGCCACTCCGCCACTCCCTCCCGAATGTCCGGTCCAAACGTGACATTTCCCAAATCCCGGACAAGTACCGGAGTCCCGTTCTTTGTGGCGACGGGCACGGTCTCCAAATCACTCAGGGAGCGCAGGTAGCCAAGTCCGCGAATCATGTATTCGGCCCCGCCCAATTCCAGCAGGCGCCCTCCGACTTCGTTCGTGCTGGCCCGCACTTTTTCAATGACCGTCGAAAGTGAAATTCCGTAGGCGCGGAGTTTGTCGGGATCGAGATTCACTTGGTACTGCCGAACGAACCCTCCTATTGTGGCCACTTCCGCCACACCGGGAACGGTTTCGAGCTGGTAGCGCAAATACCAGTCTTGAAGGCTGCGCAGGTCGGCCAGGCTGCGTTGATGGCTGCGGTCGACAACGACATACTCGTAGATCCACCCGGCCCCGGTCGCATCCGGTCCGATCACAGGATGAACTTCCGCCGGCAGCCGCCCCTGGATTTGTTGCATGTACTCAATGACGCGCGACCTCGCCCAGTAGAGATCCGTCCCATCCGCAAACACGACGAAGACGTAGGAATCGCCGAACATCGTTTGTGCTCTCACGGCTTTGACGTGCGGAGCCGCGAGCAGCGTGGTGACAATGGGATACGTGACTTGATCCTCGATGATGCTGGGCGGTTCCCCCATCCAAGGAGTATGAATAATCACCTCGACGTCGGAAATATCCGGCAACGCATCGAGTGGAATTCTCCGTAGAGACCAGATTCCCGCTAGCACCAGCAAAAGTGTCCCCGTGAAAACGAGGAAGCGGTTTCGCGCGCACCAATCAATCCATCGGCCGATCACGCTACATTCCTCCCGTGGCGTTCACGCTCAGTTGCTTGCTGGCAATCGCTTGCCCATTCTTCTTCGCCAGGATTGTGGTCTGCCACGTTCCGCCGCTTCCTAACTCGCCTGAACCTTCGTAGATGCCTTTGCCTTTTTCGCCGAGTGCAACAGGAGTTCGCATCGCCGCCATTCCCATCTGTGGCATCGCGGGCATGAAGAACGTGACCGAGACATCAGCGCCGGAAATAGGCGCGCCACTCGAATCCGCGAGCTTTACGCGGAAGGCGTTGCTCCCCTTGCGTGGCGGACTTGGCTCCGAAGTGAGTTCGGCGCTCGCCTGAGGCGCATTCATCGCTGACGCCGCTCCAGCTCCCGGCGGAGGCGGAACGAATGATCCGAGAGCAGCCTGGAGCTGGCTCTCCGAATCCAGAAGAAAGTTTGCGGACGTAACGATGTGTTCCCCCGCCTTCAATCCTTTCACCACGATGAAGTCATCCCCCACTCGCGGGCCCAGCTCCACCTCGCGTGGTTCCAGGTACCCGTCGCCTCGTTCCACAAACGCAATTTGCCGGCTCCCGGATTGCAGTACGCCGCTTGCGGGGATGACAAGTTGGCGTCCCATCGGCACGTTCAATGCTACATTCACGAACATGCCGGGCTTGAGTTGCAAATCGGAGTTAGAAGAGACGACCCGCACTTTGGCCGTTCGCGTATCGGCGTCCAATTGCGGATAGATGAAGTCCACACGGCCATGGAACGTCCGGCCAGGAAAAGTGCTCACGGTCAGCGCTGCGGCGTCGCCGATTTTGATGCGTCCAAGATCGTTCTGAAATACTTGGGCTTGCACCCAGACGCTGGACAGATCAGCCACGGTAAAGAGGCGCATTTCCGGCTGAACCGCAACGCTCGGCAGGGCATTGCGTTCTATGATGTATCCAGAGACCGGAGAATCGAATTTGAGTTCCTGTTGCACTTGGCCAGTGGATTCCAGCCTCTCGATTTCTTGTTGCGGAACGCCCCACTGTTTCAGCCGCTCGCTCGTCGCGCCGACAAGAGATGTCGCGCTGGATGCCACACCCGGCACCGTACTCTGGGCCAACGTTTGCTGATTCTGTTTTGCGACAAGGTATTCTCGTTCTGTGGCCACAACGTCTGGGCTGTAAACCGTGAATAGAGGCTGCCCTTTACGGATGTATTGGTATGTGGCGTCGACGAAGACTTTCTCGATAAATCCGGAGAACCGCACTTGCACGTACGCCAGCTTGGTTTCGTCCACGGCCACGGTTCCCGTCGTGCGAATCTCGTCTCGGACGAATTTCCATTCAACGACGCCAGTTTTTACCCCGATGCTCTGGAGCCGCTGCGCGGAGATTTGCACCGGCACCAGGGGAGCCTCCGACGACGCGGGCGGCGCAGTCGCTGGTTGTTCTGCTGAGATTTGTGACGTGGTATTCGCGGACGGAGTCCCTGCCCGTATTACCGGTTCCGCCACGCGGTAGTGCCACCAGAGCCCAGCCAGAACCGCTACCAACACGATGTTGCCTATCAGTGCCAGCAAAAAACCTGTTCGATAAGTTTTCATTTCTTTGCCCCTTCATCGTTCAATGACAATCCCGTAAGTTCTTCGACCCGCGCCAGTGCTGTCTCGCGTTCCGCGGCGCTCTGCCAGTATTCTTCGTCCAAGTGCAGCACATCGAGAAACGAAGCCAGCAGCGCCTGAAAATCCTGGCGATTGTTTTGGTAGGCGGCGACGCCCGCTTCGAATTCCGCGCGCGCCTGGGGAAGCAACCCTTCGCGGTAAATCTTCAAAAGTTCCGCCGTTTTCTGCACGGTCTCGAATTCCGTCCGGAGATCGAGCAAGACTTGTTGCGTCTGGACTTCAACCTCCGCGCGAGACCTGTTCAGGTCCGCTTCCGCCTGAGCCATCTCCGGACGCTGCTTCCGGCTGCGATAGATGGGAACGCGAGCGCTGAAGCTGAGCATGTAGTAGGCGCGGAATTCCGCGGGGTCGGTGCGCTGCCACATGTATTGCAGATTAAAATCCGGGTAGAAATCCTTGTGTGCGGCATCAATCTGCAAACCCGCTTTCTCGACCAACTTCTGTGCGCCCGCGATTGTTGGGTATTGGCTCTTGGCAGCCGACAGAAGTTCGTCGAAAGAGTAGGGAAGTGCGGTCTCGGGCAGATCGGCAGGTTCTATGTCGGGCGAACTTTGCGAGCGGGTGAGCAGCTGCTTGATCCGCGCCTGCGCCTTGGCCACTTCGAGATGATGCATCGTGATTTCTCGAAGTAGTTTGGTTCGCTCCGTCTGGGCCTGCAGAAGGTCGTGTTGATTCCCCATGCCAGAGCGGTAGCGTGCCTCGGCAGCCTTCTCAACCTGCTCGAGCAGTTGTCCATCGCTTTCGAGGATCCCCAACGTCTTCGAGAGATAGGAGAGCTGAAAGTAAGCCGCCTTGACTCCCGTGGTTACCGAGCGGCGCGCGGATTCATACTGTTGCTGCATCACCTCGGCGTCGCGTTTCGCCAACTCCCCTCGGAGCCGCAGTTTTCCTGGGTAGGGGAAATCCTGTGAAACGCCGAGGCCGAAGTACGCGAAATCGCTGTTCGTATACCCGGCGAAAGGCCTCGGACTTCCAGCGTTGACTTGTTGCGCCGTAAACTGCGGATCGGGGAGCGTGGAGACTTGAGACGGAACTTGCTTTGCGGATTCCCAACCGTGCCGCGCCGCCTGAATTTGCGGATTGTTCTTCTCCGCTTCCGCCAATAAATCTTGTAACGGTGAAACGGCTTGCGGGTTCGCGTGCTCTTCCTGTGCCGGAGCCATTTGAACCGAGCCGGTGGCTTGCGCTTGCGCAAATGTTCCGTGCACGGATGCAAGTACAATCAGGAGCGACGCAGAACGCAAAATGCGCGGTGAAAACATTCGAGAATGCAGCTTGCGGCCACGTAATTCCGCCATTTTAGTTGCCTCCTGAAAAGGCTTGAGTGTTCCACCTGCAACGACGGGTGCGGACCTCACTTTGAGTCCGCCCCAAAGCTTGTAGCGATATCCAGTTCTGGCCGATTTGTTCAAGGACGCAGAACGTAATTAGACACAAATAGAGGGAGGTGTGCGGGGTGCACACGCGTATGTTGGTTTAAATCAGGAGTGTGGCGTGAAGGGTGTAGAGTTCTACAGGAGAATCTTGTTGCACTTCCACTCTGGCCGGAGATATAGAGGTGCGTGGGACAAATTCCGTCTTCGATGCGTACCGCACGGCAACCACGGGCGGAGCGTTCACCGATACACGCGCCTTCACGACCACGCCAAGGGCGGGCGCGGAATTCATCGTTTTGCAGCAACCCTGGAGCTTGTTAGCCGGCGAGCACGGCATCGAGCCGCAACATTGCATGCTCTGCTGATCTGGAGTCATCGCGGACGTGCAATCCGCGACTTGAAGAGCCAACATGGCCCCCACGGCCAGCATCAAAAATATTCTCTTGGCGCTCATCTTCAATCTCCAGCTTAGATGCAACTGCGCGTCGGAGTCAAGCGTCGAATGATCTCATGAAGATTTTTGTATACATCTTGATGGCCGGCTTGCTCTCGGCAATGAGCTGCAGCCTGCTCGCCTTCCAAGGACGCGTCTTCGAAGAGGACGAAGCGCCGTCTCTCCCTCTCAACGGCAAGCAAAATGCCGAGTGGACCTTCGCGCGTCTCCACTACACGATGGGAAACCAATTTGGCGGATTTCACGGTTTCCAGCGCTGGGCGGCGGACTATCCGAAGGCCGACCGCCAGTTCGAGATGGGTGTACGCCGGCTCACGCGTCTTCACACTCGCCCGATGGAACAAATTGTGGACGCCGACAGCAATGAAATGTTCAATTGGCCCTGGATTTATGTGGAAGACGCGGGCTGGTGGACCGTTTCCGAAGCGCAGGCCGCGCGCATGCGTGAATACCTGCTAAAGGGCGGCTTTATGATGATCGATGATTCCCACGGAGATTACGAGTGGGACAATTTCATGCGCGGAATGGTTTTGATTTTCCCGGACCGAGCCGTTGAAGATTTGCGAGACGAA
>WNFF01002242.1_pt1 | contig 15782 bp, 16 predicted proteins | sample 5400441 | NCBI WGS metagenome assembly WNFF01 (sample SAMN13153345, study PRJNA577476) | soil metagenome | isolation source: 120 cm saprolite under Douglas fir tree site 2 hole 3 replicate 1 | place: USA:California | collected 2015-04-18 | reverse complement strand
GGTTTGCAGCGAGCCGCCCGGACGACTCGGCTTGGCAGGCCTTGGCCCAACGATGGGCCGCGCTGGGCGCCGGCGGCAAGGAGACCGCGCTCCTCGACTTGCTCCGCCGCAATCCGACCGAAAAGAAACTGGTGTTCGTGCATTACCGCGAAACGCTCGATCACTTGGCCGGCCTGCTGACGCGACACGGCATCTCCTTCGCGCGGTTCGAAGGCGGTCTCAGCGGCCCCGCGAAGGACGCCGCCGTCGCCGCGTTCCGCGACGAGGTCCCGGTGCTGCTATGCACGGAATCCGGCGGCGAAGGGCGCAACATCCAGTTCTGCAACACGCTGATCAACTTCGACGTCCCGTGGAACCCCATGGCGATCGAGCAACGCATCGGTCGCATCGATCGCATCGGCCAACAGCGCGAGGTCTTCGTCTTCAACCTCGTGACCCGCGGCACCCTGGAGGAGCAGGTGCTGCACCTGCTCGACGAGAAAATCTCGATGTTTGAACTGGTGGTCGGCGAAGTGGGCGCCATCCTGGGCGGCATCGAGGAGGACGGGGATTTCGCCGAACTTGTGCTCGACGCTTGGCTCGAGACCACCGAGGCGACCCGCGACGCCGCCTTCGATACCCTCGGCCGGCGACTCGACGACGCGCGCCGGCAGCACGAGGACGCCAAGGCTCTGGACGACGCTTTGTTCGGCGAAGATTTCGAGACCGGGTGATCGGGAGCGGCGCCGATGGGAGAATTGCGAGATTTCGTCGCCGAGGTGCTGGAGCGCCGGGGGGCCGCGGTCGAGGCCATGGAGCCAGATGGACTTGAGGTGCTGGCCCCCGAGCCGCTGCGGAAAGCATTGGGATGGCCTGAGCTGGCGCGGCTCGGATTCGGGGCGCAACGGCCGGAGCAGGCGATCCCGGTCGGGCTGGAAGGCGACTGGCTTGATCGTTTTGGCGCTCTCCTCGGCGACGACGGACGATGGAGCGAGCGGCAGTTTTCCGGCGGACCGGCGTCGTGCGGCGACCCGGAGCGCATTCTTGAGCAAGGCCTCGACCTGCCCAACGCGGTGTGGCGCCTCAATGGTGTGACGGCGACGTTTACACGCTGTCTGGTGCTGGCCTTCCGCTACACAGCGCTCTCCGACGAAAAACGCGAGGGACTGGTCTGGCTCGGCTTTAATGTCGCCACCGGCGCGGTCATCGACGATGTCGTGGCGCGGCTGCGACGGCTGCTTCCGCACGAGGCCGATTGGCAGGCGCCCGACCCCGAGGTCCGCGCTGCCGCGGGTCCGGGCTGGGACGCCGCCACACTCGAATCTCGTGTGCGCCCGCTGCTGGACGCCCGGGTCAAGTCCGACCTGGAGCCTTTCCTGCGCGCGATGCGCCGCCGGCTGGCGCGCGACCGCGACCGCGTGCACGGATATCACGATGATCTGCGGCGCACATCGCTGAAGCGGCTCGCCGCCCTGGCGCGCGCGGAAGGAGAGAAGGCCGAATCCGACCGCCGGCGCGAAACCATGCGGGTTAGCGCCATCGAGCGGGAATATCGGGCGAAGCTCGACGATCTGCGGCGGAACTACGCCCTGCGGGTCACGGTGGATTGGGTGCAGACGCTGGAGCTCTACGTGCCGGTCCAGCGTTTCGAGGTGCTGATCAGACGTCGCAAAGGCGAACGGCTGATCCGGATCGATTGGCACCCGCTGGCGCGGGCGATCGAGCCGCCGCTCTGCGAAGCGGGGCCTGGGCTCGACCGGACGCGACTCGTTTGCGACGACAAGCTGCATCTGGTGGCGCCCGCCGGCCATGCCCCCTGCACGTCCTGCGGCAAGGCGTTCTGCCGCGCCTGCCACCCGGCCGCGTGCCCGCGCTGCGGGACCGTTGTGAAGAGCGAGGATGGCGTGGTGAATTGAATTTCAGCACGCCGCCGGCACCGCATTGCTTTTGATCAACGGCTGTCCGACAAATATCGCGGCAAGGAGGCCGCGATGGTCGGAAGCCGATGCATTTTTGCCCTGACGGTTGTCACGATCGGTGCGAGCGCCGCATCGACCTTGGCCCCGACCGCGGCACGGTGCGACGACATTTCCGATTTCTACGCCGGCAGGACGGTGCAGCTCGTGATCGGCTATGCGACGGGCGGCGGCTATGACGACTATGCCCGCCTGGTCGGCCGCCACATCGGCCGGCACATTCCGGGCAATCCCACCGTCGTGGTGCAGAACATGCCGGGTGCCGGCAGCATCCGGGCAGCGAACTATCTCCACAACGTCGCCTCCAAGGACGGTTCGGTGTTCGGCGGCTTCGCCCGCGGGATCTTCCTCGACCCGCTGCTGGGGCGCGCGGACGCCATGCGATTCACGCCGGCGAAATTCGGCTGGCTCGGCAGCGTTTCCAATGACATCGGCGTCTGCGCGTTCCGCCAGGATGCCGGCATCGAGTCATGGGCCGACATGCAGACCAGGCACTATAAGATCGGCGCCACGGGCGCCGGGGCGGACAGCGACGTGTTTTCCAACCTGTTGCGCAGGATGTTCAGTCTGCCGATGCAGCTTGTCTTGGGCTACCAGAGCGCGGCCGAGACGGTGCTTGCCATTCAGCGCAAGGAGGTCGACGGCCGCTGCGGCTGGTCGTGGTCCACCTTGTCGACGCGCAACCGGGACCTGTGGCAGTCGAAGCAGATCCGCGTGGTGCTGCAGCTTTCCGACCAGCGCATTGCGGAGCTCGCCGACGTGCCGACGGTCCTCGATGTCGCCGGCAGCCCGGAGCAGCAGGCCATTCTGAAACTCGTCATCGCCCGCCAGACGATGGCACGCCCCTTCGTGGCGCCACCGGGCATTCCGCCGGAACGACTGACTGCGTTGCGCAAGGCGTTCGACGCCACCATGCAGGACCCGGAGTTCCGTGCCGATGCCAATCGACAAGGCCTCGACGTGCGGCCCGTGACGGGCGCTGCGGCCGACGCCCTCATCGCCCAGGTCTATGCGACCGCGCCCGATGTCGTGAGGCGCGCGGCGGAATACATGAAAGAGGCGCAGTGAGACGAGAGGCGACGGGCCAAGTGGCCCGTCGCTGTTTTGAGACTTAGGTGTTACAGAGGCCGGGCTCTACTCCTCGTCGCCCTCTTCGGACTCCGACATCATCTCCGCCATGCGACGGCGCTCCAAGGCGCCTCTCACTTCGCGAACGACATGCATCGCGAGGAGACGCATCCGCTGCTTCTGGTCTGGATTGAGAGTCTGGTAGAGCGGCTGCCACGAGTCGGCGAGCTTCTTGAGGTTGGCCCCTCGTTCAGCCAAGTTCTCGGCGCGTCCGCGCATCAGTGTGATTGGATCAAAGTCGCGCTGGCCGGCCTGTTCCGCCAGCGATCTGAGCGCGGCCATCCGATGGTGCCGTCCCTCGGCTCTGCTGCGGATGGCTTCCTCGATAGGCGGCCAAAACTTTTGCTGCTCCGGTGTCAGTTGCAACGCCGCCTTAGTCATGGCGATTCGCGCATCGGTCAACACGTTGAGCTCGGTTGGGGTCAGCCTCGCATGGGAGGCTTCCTGCGCATATGCCGCGCCGGCAACGACGAGGACCGTCACCAGTCCAACTACTCCTTTAAACATCGGGCTCTCCTTGGATGCTTCACGCGTGTAACCGTTAAACCGAGCAGGAGGCCATTGGTTGCAGCCGAGCGATAAAGAAATTTAGGGCGCTCCGGCCATGTTGAACCATTCGCGAAGTCCGTCACCCCGATCGCCGCCAGTCTTCCGCCGTCAGCCGCTCGAGCGCCGCGAAATATGGCGCATTCGGGTCGCTGTCGGCCGCCGGCGCACGCATCAGGTCATTGATGAATTCGAAGAGCACCATGCCGATGGCGTGGATCGCCTCATGGCGATCGAGGCCCTCGTCCATCAGGCGCTGCGCCGTACGGCGCACAGGCGTTTCGTCTCCAAGCGCGATCTGGTTCTCGACGATCGCGTGGGCCATGGCATGCGCCGCTGCATTTGGCACGCGAATGCGCGCGCGGCGGTGATAATCTTGTGCAAGCGCGATGCGCTCTTGCTCATCTAACGCGAGCCATTCTTCCGGGTCCGGGGCTTTGAGAGGATCATAGCGCTGCATGGGTCGTCTCCGCGTCGGGAAATCGGAACGGCGCCGATAGAGCGGCCACCTCGAAATGACGCAACAGCTGGCTTTTTGCGATATATTTTTGTCGATCGGCGAAGATTTTCCGTGAAATCAGATTCTTGCCGTCCCGGCCCGCCAGCGCGCGGTCGGGCTGCCGCTGCCCTGCTCGTCGCCGGCCGCTGCCTGTCGGCCGCCGTTGTTTACGCAAAGTGGCGCGGTTTGGACCGTCGCGTCGCGGCGCGTTTATCGGATATAATTATCTTGCCTGCAGCTGTTTCCGGCGACGCCGATGGCATCCCATGAAATCAGCGCAGCGAAGAACACCGTTGGAGGAAAGCCCATGAGATCGAACTTACAATCGCTTTCGCGACGATGGGGGCTGCCTGTCATTGCCCTTGTTGCCGTTCTCGGCGCGCCGCTCGTTGCCGGCGCCCAGCAGACCTTATCGTCGGCCGTTGCTCTCCAGCACGCCAACGCCCCGCCTGAAAGCGTCGGCATGTCGACGGCGCGGCTCGCGCGACTGACGGCGATCTTCCAGAAGGAGATCGACGACAAGAAGCTGCCGGGCGCCGTCATGATGGTCGCGCGCCAGGGCAAGCTCGCTTATGCAACCGCCCTCGGGGTGCGTGATCCCAAGGGCGCCGACGCCATGCGAACCGACGCCATATTCCGCATCTATTCGATGACCAAGCCCATCGTTTCGGTCGCCGCCATGATCCTGGTCGAGGACGGCGCGCTGGAGTTGACCGATCCGGTCGCAAAGTGGCTGCCCGCCTTCAAGGACGTGAAGGTCTTCACCAGCGGTGGGTTGGTGGCAGCCGAGCGGGCCATGACGGTTCAGGATCTCCTGCGGCATACGGCCGGCCTTGCCTACGGCGAGCTCACGCAGAACCTTGTCGTTAAGGATGCTTTGACCAAAGCGGGACTGTTCAAGCCCGGCGTCATCGATTTCGACGCGCGCGATATCTCAGGGGCGGAGGAGGTGGAGCGCCTCGCCAAGGTTCCGTTGCTCTACCAGCCCGGCACGACCTGGGAATATAGCCTTGCCACCGATGTGCTCGGGCGTGTGGTCGAAGCCGCGTCCGGCAAGCGCCTGAGCGAATTCATGAGCGAGCGCATCTTCAAGCCGCTCAAGATGGACGACACGGCATTCTGGGTGCCGGCGGACAAAAAGGGGCGCGTGGTCGAACCCTTCGAAAAGGATCCCGTCGACGGTGCACCGGTCAGGCTGATCGACGTGTCGAAGCAACCGGCAAATGACTCCGGCGGCGCGGGCGGCGTGTCGACGGCGGGCGACTATTTGCGGTTCGCGCAAATGCTGGCAAACGGCGGCGCGCTGGATGGCCAGCGGGTGTTGAGCCGCACCACCATCAAACACATGACTGCCGACCATCTCGGGTCACGCGTGTCTCTGGCCGCTACGGCCGGCGGCGCGGTGCTGGGCGCATCCACGTATACCTTTGGGCTGGGGTTTGCGGTGCGGCCGTCAGACGGCATCGCACCGGTCCCGGGATCGGCCGGGGACTTCAACTGGGGAGGCTATGCCGGCACGCAATTCTGGGTCGACCCGAAGGAGCAACTGGTGGCGGTCCTCATGGTCCAATCAAGCGGCGTCCTGCGCGGGTACCACCGGACGCTGTTCCGGCAACTCGTCTATCAGGCGATCGTCGACTAGACCTGAACTAAGGCGCCAGAGCGCGCGGCATGCGAGCGCGGCGCAGTGGCTCCGCCTCGGTGAAAATCAGGCGGCGGCGGAAAGCTTGCGGGCTTTGCGCCAACAGCATGGCCTTGAGGTTTTCAATCGGTGTCGTGAAGTAGGGTTCGTGGAGAAAACGCATCTTATCGTTGGTCCACGCCGGCACTGCAAGACCCCAGCGGCGCGCCAAATGTTCGCCGATCGCACCGAGCAGGGCATGCTCGCGGCCATCGGCGAGGGGCGCCGGTTCGTCCGCGATCATCGCTTGCCGCCGCTCCGGGTGTCCGTAAAATTCATCAAGGAATTCGCTTAACGTCGGGCCAAAGGCCGCCCCGGCGCTAACCTTTGCGGCCACTTCGGCCAAGGTATTCGGGCGTTTCATGGGCAGGCCTTTCCGGCTGACGGCTGTGTCGTCGCGATTGCGCCATCACATAGCAGGGTATCCCCAGCTTGCATCCCTAACTATAAAGCCGATGACCGAGCGGCCCGCTTTCGTGCAATAAACGCTTCAAAATCGAGCGGGGTGGAAGGGCCGCTTTGCTCGCCCTCGATGAGGGCGGCGCGCAACGCGGCCAGCTTTGCCTCCTGTTCTTCGAGCAGTCGCAGCGCAGCGCGCACCACATCGCTTGCGCTGCTGTAGCGACCTTCCTTCACCTGTGCCTCGACGAAATCGCTGAAATGCTCGCCGATGCTGAACGACGTATTCTTGCTCATCGGAGACACCTTGTCTCCTCTATTACCAAACTTTGGTATTGAGATGATTTCAACCCTCCTTCACCGCGTCTTCTCATAAATCTCCCGCCCGATCAGCATGCGACGGATTTCGCTGGTGCCGGCGCCGATCTCGTAGAGCTTGGCGTCGCGCAGCAGCCGGCCGGCCGGGAAGTCGTTGATGTAGCCGTTGCCGCCGAGGCGCTGGATCGTCTCCAGGGCCATCCAGGTCGCCCGCTCGGCGGCGTAGAGGATAGCGCCAGCGGCATCCTCGCGGGTGACGCGGCCGTCGTCGCAGGCGCGCGCGACCGCGTAGACATAGGCCTTGGCGGCGTTGGCGGCCACATACATGTCGGCGAGCTTGGCCTGAATGAGCTGGAATTCTCCGATCGGCTGGCCAAGGCCCCGCTCGCGCTGCAGAAATCAGGAATCGCGCGACGGCCCATTTAACGTAATGGGGCTCGCGTAGATTCCGATGCCCTCTCGCGTATTGGCGTTTGGCAAATATCTGCAAAAAAAACGAATCAGAATGTGCGCTAGCTCACACCCGCTACGCGGCCGCGCTGTCAAAATGCAACCGCCTACCCATGCCGACCGGAGACCTTACCGATGGCGAGGGCCGCGCGCAGGCTGAAGATGTCGGGTACGTGCCGGTTGCGCAAAGCCATCGCGGAACCTACAGCGCAATAGCCGCACTTTGAGAGCCTACCCGCTACTCCACGTCACTTCCGGTTCATTCTGGGAATCCCATATTAAGGAAGGAAATCGATATGGCCAGCGATACTCGTCCGGGGCCGTTGCCACCAACTAATCGTCCACACAAAGCGACCGAAGACGTTCAGGCGCATTTCGCCGCCTTGACGGCGAAGATGCCGGTCGACACTGCCTTCAGGGCTGCGTTCATGCAGAGCAAATTGCAGGTTGCCCATACAAATCCCGCCATTGACGTTGCGTTCCGCGACCGCGCGGTGAAGAGTCTCACCGATCAACTTGGTGCGGATGCGCAAGACGCCTTCAACCAGTTGACCGCCGCCGGAGCACAAAAGCTAACTCAGCCTGTGCCCGGTGGTGTCGGCTACGGCGTGTTCTACACGCCCGCTTTCAAGGCCGCCTGGGGCCACGGCACGTCGCTGGCATTCGACATCGTTTGCCCGACGCCGCCAGGCGGCAACGTCAATACCTTCCTTTATCTTACTGCAACCAACCGTTCCGGCCTCGGTGTCGAAGCCTTCATCTCCTACAATGGGCAGAATGACACCCATTTCCGGGTATTCGACTGGGCACGAACCGACCATTGGCAAACCGACATACCGCTCAGCGGACTCGCAAACTATCTGAAAACAGAATCGGCCCACGGCCACCCCTATCAGGTGCTGCCGGTATGGAACAGCACGTGGCTGCTTCAAGGCTCGACCTACCGCAATCAGGTTCTGCTCTACAACCACATGCGCAGCGGGTGGGACCTTGTGTATCAGTACGACTACACCGGGACCGATACTCAGCAGAAGACTGGCTGGGTCGGCTCGTGGGCTCCCATAGTCGAGACCTTTCAGACGCTCTACAGCCACACCAATCAAATGGGCGCCCTGACAACGCAACTCATTAGCGCTGATAACAATGGAAAGTGGGGCAGTTGGGCCCTGCTCGCAGCGACCAATTCCACCATCCGCACGGACAATGTGGGCTTCCATTTGGTGTTCCTTGACCCCAACTACGCATTTACGGTGTCGAGTTGACCCTTGCTGTTGGGGGCATTCCAGGAGAAACATATGCCGATCGACAACCCACCACCGCCGCCCCCCCGCATCGAGCGGCCGGCGGCAAGCGCGCCGCGAGGCCAGGCGCCGATCGCGGATATGCGCGAACAGTTCTCGCGAAAAACCCCGCAGACACCGCAGGATGAAGCGCTGGCTCGCGCTTTCATTGATGGCAAGATCGACATGATCCGCCGCGATCCGAAGATGACGGAAGCGGAAAAGGCTGCGGCGATCGAGGATCTCAAGGCGAAGCGTTAGCCGGGCCCCCGCTTAAGGGCAAGGTGTACGTCTGTCTTGTTACTCGACGCCAGGCAATTCCGCGAAGGACTGTGACCGCCATCGCTGTCGGCCCCTGGCCGCACGAGGCAATCAAGCGCCGCGGTCGTGGCGTGGACGGCTGGACGATTTCGAGAACTCGAGCGGGACGACTTTTCTTCGAATCGTCATCCCGCTCTAGCTTGTTGTCGGAGCATGATCTTTTCCGAAAACGGGATCATGCTCTCGGACCTGCCGACCACGTCGCCGCGCTGCCTTCCACGCGGCCGATGCACCTCAGCAAGCGGCCCCGTCCTGGGAATCAGTTGGTGCATAACAATTCTGCACCGAAATCAGGGCGTTGATTTTATGGTCTTTTCCGGTGCGAAAATGGGTGCAGAAATTCTCTGCCAGCGGAAATTTGAGGATCAGGCCCGATCCTGCCGCGGCGGCTCCACCGCCCCCCTCACCGCGTCTTCTCATAAATCTCCCGCCCGATCAGCATGCGGCGGATTTCGCTCGTTCCGGCGCCGATCTCGTAGAGCTTGGCGTCGCGGAGCAGCCGGCCGGCCGGGAAGTCGTTGATGTAGCCGTTGCCGCCGAGGCACTGGATCGTCTCCAGCGCCATCCAGGTCGCCCGTTCGGCGGCGTAGAGGATGGCGCCGGCGGCATCCTCGCGGGTGACGCGGTTGTCGTCGCAAGCGCGCGCGACTGCGTAGACATAGGCCTTGGCGGCGTTGGCGGCCACGTACATGTCGGCGAGCTTGGCCTGAATGAGCTGAAATTCTCCGATCGGCTGGCCGAACTGCTTGCGTTCGTGCACATAAGGGATGACCAGATCGAGGCACGCCTGCATGATGCCCAACGGGCCGCCGGCGAGCACCAGGCGCTCGTAGTCGAGCCCCGACATGAGGACGTTAACGCCGTTGCCGACCGCTCCCAGCACGTTCTCGGCCGGCACCTCGCAATCGGTGAACACGAGTTCGCAGGTGTCGGAGCCGCGCATGCCGAGCTTGTCGAGCTTCTGGGCCGATGCAAATCCCGCAAATCCGTTCTCGACGATGAAGGCCGTGATGCCGCGCGCGCCGGCGTCGCGATCGGTCTTGGCATAAACCACCAACGTATCGGCGACCGGGCCGTTGGTGATCCACATCTTGGAGCCGTTGAGAATGTAGCGGTCGCCCTTGCGGTCGGCGCGGGTTCGCATCGAAACCACGTCGGAGCCCGCCTCCGGCTCCGACATGGCGAGCGCGCCCACATGGGCGCCGGAGATCAGCTTGGGCAGGTAGCACGATTTCTGCTCGGCGGTGCCGTTACGCCGGATCTGGTTGACGCACAGGTTCGAATGGGCGCCGTAGGACAGACCGACCGCCGCGGAAGCACGCGACACCTCCTCCATGGCAACGCAATGGGCGAGATAGCCCATGCCGGCGCCGCCCCACTCTTCCTCGACCGTGATGCCGAGCAGGCCGAGTTCGCCCATTTGCGGCCACAGGTCGCGCGGAAACATATTGCTGCGGTCGATCTCGGCGGCGCGCGGCGCTATGCGGTCGCGGGCGAACGCGGCGACGGATCGGCGTAGCCGTTCGACGTCTTCGCCGAGACCGAAATCGAAACCTGTCCAGGCATTAGGGATCAGAGCCACGGATTGATCACCTCCAACTCGCACCCTGCAAAGTCAGCCACATTGCGCGTCGCCAGCTCCGCACCGCGCGACTTCGCAATGGCGGCAATCCGAGCGTCGGGTTCCGACATCGGCCGCCCAGAGCGGCGTCGCGCTGCGGCAATGTCCGTGTAGTCTCGCGCTGCGGCGCTATCGAAGGGCAATATTCTTCCGGCCAGATGCACCGCGAATATCCGCCCCACGATGGACTCCAGCAAATCTCGTCGTTTTCCTTGCGGCAACAAAGCAACGCCATACAGAAGCTCCGCCTCCGTTATCGTTGTTGTGAAAAGCGCGGTCCTGGGCTGTGATCGCATCCAGTCCAACACCTTGGCCGATGGTGTCGGCCGCAACGGTTCCGACAGCACGTTCGTGTCCAAGACGATCATTTGAAATTCGGCGGCTCCGGCATGGGCCCGCGCGGCGGCAATTCCAGTTCGATGCCTCCGAGGGGCTCAACGAGTTCACGAATGGCGTCAACCAGGTTTTGGGTCTCGGCGGGCTCCTGAGCCAGCGCCGTTCGCAAAATGTCTCGTGCTTCATCCTCCATCGATCGGTTTCGATGAGCAGCACGCAGACGCAATTTGCGCTTTAGCGCATCATCAAGATTACGGATGGTGATGCTGGCCATGGAAGCTCCTGCAATCATTGCAATCATATTAGTCAATGCAAGCACATCGTCAAGTTCGGATCAACCTCGTGGCGCAGCATCGATTTGAGGAGAGGCGATCAGCGGGCGATTGCTTTTCTCCACTGCACCCCTCTGGCCGCACCGGTCACGTCAGTGCTGGGCGGATCTTCGATCCGGATACATCGCCGCTTCTCCCCCGGGCGAGACGGCGTGCGTCCGGCGGGCCGGCATTTGAGCAAAACGAAATACCCCTAAAAAAGCGTGGAAATTCAAGCACCTCAAGCCACCCCTCGGGGAACTGCCCGGAGCGGCCCCGTCACGGCGGCACCCCTGCACCTTGCAGATGATAGACGATAGATGTTGCGTCCGTGTTGCGGCGCGGCAAATAGTCCGATCCACCCACGGCCCTCGCGTGCCCTGCCATATCAAACAAATGTCCATTCTGAAGTTCGCCTTGCCAGCATTCCTGCTTGCCGCCCAACCTCTGGCAGCTCAAACCATACAGCAGCCCTGTCCCGGCAACCCGGACGCGCTCTCGACCTCACGGGTCATCAGGGTCGACGCCGGCACGACACCTCGTGTCGGCCGTAAGCACTTTCCCGCCACATTGCCCCTCGCCGACAAGGAGGTCGTCCTTACGTTCGACGACGGCCCGCGACCTGGCACGACATCCGCGGTGCTCAACGCGCTCAGGCGGGAATGCGTCCTCGCCACCTTCTTTCTGGTCGGCCGAAACGCGGCGGCCCATCCGGAACTCGCACGGCGCGAGCTGGCAGAAGGCCACACCGTAGCGCACCACAGTTTTCGGCATCCGCTGCTCGATCGCTTGAATCCGGACGCTGCCGAGGCGGAAATCGACCGCGGCTTTGCCGCCGTCGACACGGCGCTCTACGGCCATGCGACCACACGGCCGCGAACGCCGTTCTTCCGCTTTCCCGGCTTCGCCTCGACGCCATACCTGCTGAACCGTCTTGCAGCGCGAAATATCGTGGTCTTCGGCGCCGACCTGTGGGCCAGCGATTGGAGGGAGATGTCGCCTGGCCAAGAGCTCCGCCTGATGCTCGGACGGCTCGAAGCAACCCATGGCGGAATCGTCCTGTTTCACGATACGAAGCGGCAAACGGCCGTGATGTTGCCTGCTTTCTTGCGTTCCCTAAAGGCGGAGGGTTATAGGATCGTCCACGTTGTCGGGCCGGTGGCTTGAGAAAATCCACTTGAGAAATGTGCAAACCATTTCTTATCTATGACGTTAAGGCTGATGAAGGGTAGTTGCGGCGTCGAGAGGCGGTGGGGGTAACCAAGCCCCCGCCGTTTGGGGGGAAGACAGGTACGATGCGTACAAGTACGATGCGTAATGTATTGGCGGCCGTATGCGGGCTGATTCTTTTCGGGCCAATGCTCGCACGGGCGAGCGATTGCCCCGGCAATCCCGACGCCCTCGGCACCAGCCGGACCATAGTGGTCGATCCCACCGAGCATCCGCGGCTCGGCTCCATGCAATACCACGAGAGCCTGCCGCTCGAAGACCACGAGATCGTGCTCACCTTCGACGACGGCCCTTTGCCGCCCCGCTCGACCCAGGTGCTGGACATCCTCGAACACGAATGCGTGAAGGCGACCTTCTTCCTGATCGGCAAAATGGCGCGCAACTTCCCCGAGACGGTGCGACGCATCCGCGATGCCGGCCACACCATCGGGACTCATAGCTACAGCCATCCTCTGACCTTTCACAGGATGTCGATGGAGCGGGCGCAATTCGAGATCAACGAAGGTATCGCCTCGGTGACGGCAGCGCTCGGCGACGGCACCGGCCCGGCACCGTTCTTCCGCGTTCCCGGCCTGTTGCGCGCCGACGGCGTCGAGCACTACCTCGCGTCCCGGAATCTCCAGGTCTGGAGTGCCGATTTCCTGGCCGACGATTGGACCAGGATCGGCCCGGCGCAGGTGTATTCGCGCGCCCTGCAGCGCATCGAGGCCGACCACAAAGGGATTCTGCTTCTCCATGACATCCAGGTCAAGACCGTGGAGGCCCTGCCCTATCTGTTGCGGGAGTTGAAGCGACGCGGATATCGGGTCGTCCAGGTGGTGCCGACCACTCCTGACCGCCCCAAGACCGCGACCGATCCCGGGCAATGGGTGATGCATGCACGCCTCTCGCCCCGGACGCCGATTTTCATGGAAACGGAACCAGAATTGCCGGCGCCGAACCCGGTAAGCTTCGGCTTTGACATGGCGTCCAATTCACTTTCATTCCCGCACGGAATTCCATTCGTTCACGGTCAGGCTCGGCAGCCCCGGGGGCTCCTCGCCCGCGGTCATGATTCGTTGCCGCCGGTTTCCAACCCGGTTTCCAACCCGGTTTCCACTTGGCCCCGCGGTTTTGAGGTCGTACCGGACGTGCCGATCTCGTCTGGCCGCCCCCAATTACCGGCGCCGAGTCCGCAGAGCTTAGGCTATTCGAGCGACAGCCCGAAGTTATGGGTCGCGCGCAAGGCGCCAATTGACGTGGTGGCAGATGCGAGGGGTGCGGTGGCGGTGAATGAGATCCAGCGCCTCCTTGAGTCACTGCCCGAGGAGACTGCGACCCCGATCGACAATCGCAATCGCAAGATTCCCCAACTCCTCGATCCCTCGCCGGCGGAAGACCAGTTCGCCGGGTCGGTGTCGCCGCTGTGGTTGCGCGGACCGATCGTCAACGCCATCATGCCGCGCGGTGCATTTCCTTAAAGACCGCTATCCTGGCGGTAACGTCGATTTTGTTCGCGTCCGCGTGGTTCATTCGGCTGCGACGGCGCACGCTGCTGCAGGGCTCCGTCGCTATCCTGTTCGCGATCTTATCGCGTCGTGTGGAGTCTCCGTGCCGGCGTCCAGCATATCGTCAAGCCAATGGCCGGCACGGGCTGCCTTGGCGGCGAGGTAGCGGCGGTTTTCCGGATTGATTTCCGTATAGAGTGCGATGCGCGCGCAGACTTCGACGCCGCCTGCCAACAATGCCTCGAGCTTGCCGGGATTGTTCGTCAGGAGTTGAACGCGGTTCGCCCCGATCATCTTGAGCATCCGCGCCGCCACGCCATAATTGCGCTCGTCGTCATCGAAGCCGAGCATCATGTTGGCGTCCATGGTGTCGAGCCCGTTGTCCTGGAGCTTGTAGGCCCGCATCTTGTTCGCGAGCCCGAGGCCGCGCCCCTCCTGCTCGAGGTAGAGCACGATGCCGCCGCCAGCGGCGGACAGCTGCGCCATCGCAAGCTTAAGCTGGGCGCCGCAGTCGCACCGGCGCGATCCGAACACATCGCCTGTGAGGCAGGCCGAATGCACGCGCACATTGACGGGCTTGGAAAAGTCAGGTTCGCCGAGGATGATAGCGACCGGGCTCGACCCGACCGCATCGCGGAACACGCAGAATCGCGCAGTGGCGCCATCCGGTAACGGAATCCGCGCTTCGCTGACGATCTCCAACGTATCAAGGATCTTGTCGTTGACGTGGGCCATGGCATCCGCGTGCACGACGATCATCTGCGCCAACATGGCGGGCGCAACCGCCTTGGCATCGGTCACCAGAAGGGCCGGAAAACGCTGCGCCAGCTTGGCAAGATCGATCGCCCGGGTGGCGGCGGCGCCAGCCTTCCCGGCCGCGCTCCGACGTTCGCAATGCAAACCTACCGCGAGAGAGCAAATCGTGTCCCGCGTATCGCCCTCCGCCACGGCGATGAACACAGGCCCCGGAACTTCGAGACCGATCACGCGCGCGCGCCGCTTTGTAATGACAAGGCGCGGCGCGACCGGCGAACACAGGACCTTGAACGCGCTCCACGTCCTCTCGGTCAGACCGTCCACCGGCAACGCCACGATCATTTCCTCAGCGTCCGCAATGACGACCGGCCGGCCAGCCTGAAATTCCGCAATGCCGCGCTGAACCGCAATGTCGTCGGCCGCACCGAACGGGCCGAGCCCCCTTGGCATGTTTTCCATTTGCATTCCGCCCCACTACGCTGGCAACGCAAACACTGTCACAGAACCCCGATACCTTGCCGTCTGTTCTTAGTCCTCCCGGCGGCGCAAAGCTATGCCGTTTTTGCTCAACACGAATGATCATCGCGGGCGGCAGCAAAACCCGATCCCGCATGGCGCGCATGCGGTGCCGGGTCGTGAGGGCGCCGTCCCATTTGCTTATGGAGCGCCGGGACGCCCTAGATCCGACCATTCACCATCTGCTGACCTCGCCCTGAATTTTCGCGGGCACCGGTTTCCAATGAGTCCGGAAACGACTATCAATCCGCGGCAAAATTCAGGCGGATCGCACCCATCTCAGGATGGCTCGCGTTCGAGTCCCCCCTACCCTCTCCCCGCAAGCGGGGGGAGGGTAGGGTCGGGGCGACCAAAGGAAGCGATGATCGAGACACCAACACACGGGATATTTCATGCGCGTTGCGATGATTGGCTCTGGATATGTCGGGCTTGTGTCCGGCGCCTGCTTTGCGGATTTCGGCCACCACGTCACCTGCGTCGACAAGGATGCCGACAGGATTGCGCGGCTATGCAAGGGCGAAATGCCCATATTCGAGCCTGACCTCGACCGTCTTGTCGTCGGGAACACGCGGGAGAAGCGGCTCGATTTCACCACCGAACTTTCCCGACCGGTGGCCGAGGCCGATGCCGTGTTCATCGCGGTCGGCACTCCCTCGCGCCGCGGCGACGGCCATGCGGACCTGTCCTACGTTCATGCGGCGGCGGCGGAGATCGCTGCGGCTCTCGACGGATTTACGGTGGTGATCACAAAATCCACCGTGCCGGTCGGCACCGGCGACGAGGTCGAGCGCATCATCCGGGAGACCCGTCCGGATGCCGACGCCGCCGTGGTGTCGAATCCGGAATTCCTGCGCGAGGGCGCTGCGATCCAGGATTTCAAGCACCCGGACCGCATCGTGGTCGGCACCGAGGACGAACGCGCCCGCAAGGTGATGGCGGAACTCTACC